>Ga0255334_1000011_pt1 | contig 325859 bp, 314 predicted proteins | sample EtOH5_35cm_T3_12_FD_202080 | JGI IMG/M metagenome (GOLD analysis project Ga0255334, IMG submission 202080) | Sandy soil microbial communities from University of British Columbia, Vancouver, Canada - EtOH5_35cm_T3_129 | ecosystem: Engineered > Artificial ecosystem > Sand microcosm >... | reverse complement strand
ACGTCAACGACGGCGGCTTCTGGTTGATCAAGGAATACTTCAACATGAGCGTCGCCCAGACCTTCAAGACCTGGACCGTGCTGGAGACCATCATTTCGGTGGTCGCCTTCGCGTTGACCGTGGGTCTCTCTTACTTGATCTAACTCGAACCCTCCGATCGCTCTCCAGTTTCAATGCTCATGGTCACTCATTGGGCGCGTCATCGTGCGCGCCGGTGTTGGGTGTCAGCGGCGGATGGCGGTCGTTCAACACTCGAAAACCATAAAAAAATCACCCTGGAGCACCGTATGTTCAAGCGAGCAATCCCCACCGCACTCTTGTTGGCCACCGGTTCGATCTGCGCACAGGCAGCGGATTCTGCCACGCACGGTTTTCTGGAAGACAGCAAAGCCAGCCTCTCGATGCGCACGCTGTATTTCAACAGCGATAACCGCGATGGTGCGGCGGATCCCTCGAAAACCGAAGAAGCGGCACAGGGTTTCGTGCTGCGCTATGAGTCCGGGTTTACCCAAGGCACGGTCGGTTTCGGGCTCGATGCTCAGGCGCTGCTGGGTGTGACACTGGACAGTGGTGCCGGGCGTCATGTCGGTAGCGGCATGATCCCGACGGATGGCGACGGTGCTGCCGATACCTGGAGCAGCTTTGGTCCCACGGCGAAGATGCGTATTGCGAAAACCGAGTTCCGCTACGGCACGCTGCTGCCGAAATTGCCGATCCTGCTGTCGAACGATGCCCGCGTATTGCCGCAATCGTTCACCGGTGCCCAGATCACTTCGAATGACATCGATGGGCTGATGCTGACCAGTGGTGTGCTTGAACATGCGGTCGGTCGCGCGTCGACGGACCGGACCGGTTTGTCCGTACCGGGCGCCACACAGGACAGCAACACGTTCTACTTCGCCGGGGGGGATTACTTCATCACCAAGGAACTGAAAGCGCAGTATTACTTCGCGCAGATGGAGGACTTCTACAACCAGAATTTCTTCGGCCTGACTCATGTGTTGCCGATCGATAGCAAAAGCTCGTTCACCACTGACCTGCGTTACTTTCGCACCACGTCGACCGGGGCCAACAGTTCCGCCGCAGGTCGCGCGCAAGGCTATCGCACCTCCGGTTACACCGAGGACAACAATGGCGAAATCGACAACAACACCTGGGTTGCGATGATCACTTATATGAACGGTGGCCACTCGGTGTCGCTGGGGCATCAGCAAGTGGGTGATGGCAGCAACTTCGTCCAGCCCAACCAGGGCAGCCTGGTTGATAAAGGGGCAGGGGGTGGCAGTGTTTATCTGCCGACGGACCGCATGATCCAGAGTTTTACCCGTGCGGGTGAGCAGACGAACTTTGGGCAATACACGTATGACTTTGCGCCGCTGGGCGTGCCGGGGCTGAAAGCGTCGATCGTGTATTTGAAGGGGACTGATATCAAGGTTCGCAATGCGGGTGATCAGTCTGAGTGGGAGCGCGATATGACCCTGGATTATGTGCTGCAGTCGGGTTCGCTTAAAGGGCTTGGGTTCAGTGTGCGCAATGGCAAGTCGAACACTGATGCGGGGCGTAATGTTGATCAGAATCGCTTTATTATCAACTACACCTTGTCGTTGCTGTGATCGTCTGGTCGATAGGAAACCGGTCGTGTACATATCCGTTTCTGCGGTAACGGCCGCTGACGGTTTCGCCCTTACGGCGAGTCACTTGCAAAAGCGGCAAGTAACCAAGCGCTTTTGCCCCTTTCGTTCGGTGCCTCGCTAATGCTCGGCATGCCCTCGCTCCGGTCCTGCTCCGTGGGCCCGCCGCCATCGGCCATCCATGGCCGGGGGCGGCTAACCCGGCATCCATGCCGGGTTGCCCACTGCGCAGAACCTCCACTCGGCCTCTCGAGGGGGCGTGCACCTCAAAAGCCAGATCAAAAGCTGAAGGCGAGCTAACGCTCGGCCTGATGAGTGGTGAAAAGCAAAGCTGTACGCCGATCCTCTGTGGGAGCGGGCTTGCTCGCGAAGGGGCCGTGTCAGTCGACATCAATGGCGGATGCCAGACCGCATTCGCGAGCAAGCCCGCTCCCACATTGGATTTTTGTTCGGCGTGAGATGGGTATTTGCTTTGCTTTGCTTTGCTTTGCTTTGCTTTGCTTTGCTTTGCTTTGCTTTGCTTTGCTTTGCTTTGCTTTGCTTTGCTTTGCTTTGCTTTGCTTTGCTTTGCTTTGCTTTGCTTTGCTTTGCTTTGCTTTGGGTTTTGATCTGCCCCGTCGGAAGGCCGAGCGCAGGTTCTGCGTAGTGGGCAACCCGGCATGGATGCCGGATTAGCCGCCCCCGGCCATGGATGGCCGATGGCGGCGGGCCCAGGGAGCAGGACCATAGCGAGGCACCGTACGTCAGGGGCGCAGGCGCTTGGTTACTTGGCGCTTTTCCAAGTAACCCGCCGTAAGGGCGGAACCAATAGCCGCCGTTACCGCAGAAATGGATATGTACCCAACCCCACCCACCAGTGAAAAACACTCCACTCGGAGGCTAATTACCGTCGGCGACCTTGCGCTCTATCTCATCGATTTTCCGCTGAAGTTCCTCGGCGTCCTGCTCCTTGGTTCGGGTGGAAGCGGGTGCGATAGCTTGATCGACACCTTCGGCTTCATCGTCTCTATCCTGCAAATTCCGCTCGACCACATTCACCGGTTTGCCCGACGTATCGGTGGGCGGAGCGTTAGATGTCGCTTGCGATTCGAGCGCGTTGTCACGGTCATCAGTGTTCATGTCGCGTACCTCCGTTTGCCTGAATCATTGGATGCGACGGTCACCCGGGAGTTCGAGATTTCTTGCCCACGACAGTCGACCCCCGGTGACAGGCGCACCTCCAGTCGGTCGCGATGAACCTGTGTCGCACCCCATCGCTCCATTCAGAAACGAACGACCGTGGAAGCCGCCGCCATGAATTCATTCAGAAACCTGCTGACGAGGGCTCAGGAGCAAAAACTTCATGCACTGGATGCCTGGCACCGTGTGCTCGAAAACTGCTCGCTGCGCATGGAATGTCCGGATGCCTACCATGAAGAACTGCTGCGGCAGGCTGATGAAATGGATCGCCAGGGCATCATCGATTGGGAGGAGTGGCGAGACTTGCGCACGAAGGGCGACGAGGCGTATTTGCGGGCGGTCGCGGGGGAGGATTACCACGGTCGATGACGCGTGGCCGGCTGAAAAAAAAACGGGATTGGCGCGTGTGCCCCAATCCCGTTTTTCCATTATTTACCGGTCGACAACGGCGGGGTTCGAGGCGGGATTTCGCGCTTCGATCCGGTCGATTCAAACGCCGAGGCAAAACGCAACAGCGCCGAATCGTCATAGGCACGACCGGCAAAGGTCAGCCCGACCGGCATGCCGATGTCCGACATGATGCCCATCGGCACAGTGACCGTCGGAACACCGAGGTGACGGATGGCGAGGTTGCCGTTGGCGACCCAGACACCATTGCTCCACGCGATGTCGGCGGAGGCCGGATCGACATCGGCATTTGCCGGTGCAACGTCAGCCACCGTCGGGAACAGCACCGCATCGAGGCCCAGGCGGTCCATCCAGTCTTCAAGGTCGATGCGGCGGGTCTGTTCAAGTCCGCGCAGCCCATCGGGAACGGTGGTGATCTGGTCCCACGGCGTGATGCCGCGTTCGGCCATCCGCACGTACTCGTCCATGCCCGCGACGAGGTCACCTTCGCGGTTGGGCAGGGTGCCCGGATCGTGGGGGAAAATCAGCGGCCCGTCGACGTCGACCAGGCGGTTCAGTTTCGGATCGCCGTTGGCCTGCAGGAAATCATCGAACGCCCAGGCCGTCAGGTCCCACAACTCATGATGCAGGAACTCTTTCGACACCAGACCCCGGGTGAACACTGTCGGCGCGCCCGGACGATCACCCTCGCAATTGGAGACCAGCGGGAAATCGACTTCGATCACTTCGGCGCCCGCGGCTTCGAGTGCCTTGCGTGCCTCTTCCCAGAGCGCAATCACTGAAGGCCGGGTGTTGATGCGTTGCCCCGTCGGCCCACCAATCCCCGGCGCCTCGCTGGTGCCGGCTTCGGGGTCGGCGTTGATGAACATGCGCGGAACACCGAGGCGCTTGCCGGCGAGGGCGTCGGGCTTCGCGGCGAGTTCGGCATAGGACGCAGGGCGCACCGAAGTGACACTCGGAATCGGTACCCAGGGCTGCATCCGCCACAGGTCGCCGCGGGTGTCGGGGTCTTCCGCCACCACCACGTCGAGCACTTCGAGCAGGTCAGCCATGGTTCTGGCGAACGGCACGACCACGTCCATTGTCGGCGTCAGCGGCCAGTTGCCGCGCACCGAAATCACCCCGCGCGACGGCGTATAGGCGCACAGGCCGTTGTTCGAGGCCGGGCCGCGACCGCTCGACCAGGTTTCTTCAGCAAGACCGAACGCTGCGAAACTGGCAGCGGTGGCGGTGCCGGCACCGTTGGACGAACCCGAGGCGAAAGGCGCGGTGAGATAACCGGCGTTGTAGGGGCTTTCCGCACGGCCATAAACGCCGCGCTGCATCCCGCCGTTCGCCATGGGTGGCATGTTGGTCTTGCCCAGGCAGATCGCCCCGGCGGCGCGAAGCCGTTCGATGGTGAACGCATCGCGGTAGGCAATCAGGTTGGCGAAGGCGGGACTGCCAGAGGCGGCGGTCAGCCCTTTGACCAGGTAACTGTCCTTGGCCGTATAGGGAATGCCATCGAGTGGCCCCAGCGTTTTACCCTGCGCCCGCCGACTATCGGAAGCCTGCGCTTCCTTGAGCGCCTCGGGATTGCGTACCACCACCGCGTTGAGGGCGGTGGGCGTGTCGGTGCCGTCGTAGGCGTCGATTCTGGCGAGATAGGCCTGGACCAGTTCCACTGCAGTGGTCTGGCCGGATTCGAGCGCCGCGCGCAGTTCGGCAATGGAAACCTCGGTGACCTCGATCATGCTGTTACCGCCGTTTGCTGATGGGGAAGAAGTGAATGCGCGGCATGGTATGTCCAATGAAGGGGTCGTTGCCAGTGCCAGGACGGTTGATGGGCAACACATATCAGGTAGTCGTCGACCTGATACCAATTGGCCACTACCTCCGGTAAAGTGTGCGCCGCTCGAGAGATGGATCCCGGGCGTTTTCCCATGGAGTTACTCAGTGAATTACCTCAGCAAAGTGGTTGCCGTTTCCGTGTTCGGTCTGGTTCTGGCAGGTTGCACCGGCGCGCCGATGAAGACCCAGCAATACGATGCCAGCCAATACACCGTCGTTGGCCACAGCGAAGCCAGTGCCACCGGCTTGCTGCTGTTCGGTGTCATCCCGATCCGCCAGAACAGCCGTTTCGTTCGCGCGCAAGACGCGGCGATCAAGGCCAAGGGCGGCGACGCACTGATCAACACCCAAGTGCAGGAAAACTGGTTCTGGGCCTGGGTCCTGACCGGTTACACCACCAAGGTATCCGGTGATGTGGTCAAGCTGAAAAACGTTCAGTAAGCGGTCACCAGCACAGCCTGCCGCAATGGCAGGCTGCGCTTTTCGCCCTGGTTAAACCAGGTTGATCACGACGTCGATGTTGCCACGGGTCGCCTTCGAATACGGGCAGGTCTGGTGCGCGGCATCCACCACCGCTCGCGCAACCGCAGGATCGAGGCCCGGAAGGCTCACGTTGAGACGTGCCTGAAGGAAAAAGGCGTTTTCGGTCTTGCCCAGGTCCACTTCGGTATCGACCGCGACGTCGGTTGGCAACGTCACTTTCAATGCAACCGCCGCTTTACCCATCGCGCCGATGAAGCACGCAGACCAGCCTGCTGCCAGCAGTTGTTCAGGGTTGGTGCCAGTGCCTGAAGATCCGATGGCGGAAAGCTTGATATCCAGACGTCCATCGTCACTTCGCGACTCGCCGTTGCGGCCTCCGGTCGTGTGGGTCTTGCCGGTGTAAAGCACGGTGTCGATTTGATTGATCATGGCGGGTTCCTGCTGAGGTTTTTGGGCTCTGTATATCGCTGTTCATCGGAAAACGTCTGAATGTCCGATGCGGCCCACTTTTTCATCCTCATGTAGTGCGGATGTGTCCTGATCAGGCGCTTGTGTAACGCTGTGTAAGATCTCCCCGCGAAAATACAGATCGATACAAATCGATAACTGTAGGAGCGAGCTTGCTCGCGATGGACTCGAGAACGGCGCGTTTATTCAGAAAACACGCGTCATCGTTAACGTCCATCGCGAGCAGGCTCGCTCCTACAGGTAAAGCCTTCACACTTGCTTGTTCAGTGCCGCCTCCACCGCCGCAATTTCCGCCTGACGCTTGATGATCAGATCGCCCGTCGGCGGCCCCTGAAAGCGCCTCGCTTCAAAACCGAACCAGACGATGGCCGTCAGCACCAGGAAGCCGATGGTGATGTACAGCGCCCAGTCGTTCGGTGGCTGGATGCCGATGACGAAGATCAACACCATTGAAAGCACTGAGAGGATGGCGAACAGTGAATACAACCCGCGTCCCATGTTCCACGGCCCCATGGTCGGCCACTTCGCGGTGCCGTAGGCGAACAGGCCCAGCACGATCGGGATGATGAAAGAGAAGAACAGGAAGATCACCGTGCACGAGACCACGATGGTGTAGACCGGCGTTGCCCCGATCGAGATCACCGACGAGCCCCAGTCGAACAACACCGCCAGGGTGGCGCCGGTCCAGATGGCCGCCACCGGGCTGCGATATTTCGGCGAGACCGAGGCCAGTGCTTTCGAGCAGGGCAGGCCGCCGTCCCGGGAGAAGGCGAAGATCATGCGCGACACCGAGGTCACGGTCGCCAGCCCGCAGAGGAATTGCGAGATAAAAATCGCCACGTAAAGCGCCAGTTTGATGTTCGGGCTCACTTGGGCGTTCATGGCCCAGAAGAACACGTTCCAGCCCTGTTTTGCCGCTTCGTCCATGCTCGGCAGCATCAGGACGAACGAACTGAGCATCACCCAGCCGAACAGCAGCGACCAGATCACGGACATGACCATGCCGCGCGGCACCGACATCGCTGCGTTGTGGGTCTCTTCGGAGGTGTGCGCCGACGCGTCATAACCGGTGATGGTGTAGATCGGCAGCAGCAGGCCGAGCATAAACACCCAGCCGTTCGACACCTGTGGCCAGACGCTGCCGCCGGCTTCGCCGGAATAGTTGCTGAAGGTCCACAAGCGGGCGAATTCATAGCTCGGTGCCGAGATCAGGCAGACGATGGTCAAGGCGAGCGCCGTGGCAAAAATCAGGTAGCCCGAAAAGTCGGTGAGTTTCGCGGTCAGGCCGATGCCCAGATGATTACACAAGGCCTGGATGCCGGTCAGGATCGCCAGGAAAACCACCCTGACCGTGGTGGTGTCTTCCATGCCGAGGGCCGGTCCGAAGGCGCCGAAAAAGAAGTAGTAGGTGCCGACGTTGATGGCGCCCAGCACCGTGATCAGTCCCAGCAGATTGAACCAGGCCGTCAGCCAGCCGGTGAAGCGGTTACCGAGAATCGAACCCCAGTGATAAAGACCTCCAGCGGTGGGGTAGGCTGAGGAAATCTGCGCCATGGCCAAGGCAAACACTCCGGAGATCAGGCACCCGATGGGCCAGCCGATGCCAATCGACGCACCCCCTGCACCCGAAGTGCCCTGGGCCAGTGAGTTGATGCCGCCGGAGAGGATGCAGATGATCGAAAAGGAAATCGCGAAGTTGGAGAAAACGCCCATTCGTCGCGAGAGTTGCTGGGCATAGCCCATGCTGTGCAGCGCCTTGACGTCATCGTCGTGCGCGTCGGTGCCGGGCTGGCTTGCTGGGTTCATGCTGTGTACCCCATCAGGTTTTGATTCAATCCACTGGCGTGTGCGCAATGGGTTGGCCTTCAACACCTTGTCGTACTGCTCCTTTTTTCAACCGATACCACTGACTGCTCCGGATCTAGAGACGGCCGTGAAAAGCCGCGTCGAAAATGTGGGCCACGCCTTCCCTGGTCAACGGCAGCGGGTTACCGCCGGCCGAGGGGTCGACGATCGCCATGTCCGCGATCAAGTCGGCCTGCCGGTCATCCACGCCCAGTTCAAACAGCGTGTGCGGCACGCCGATGTCCTTGCGCAGCTTGAGAACGAAGGCCAGGAAACTGTCGAAGCCCGGGGAGGGCAGGCGCAGGTATGCCGCGAGGCGGGTGATGCGCTCTTCGATGGCGGGGCGATTGAAGTGCAAGACATAGGGCATGAACGTGGCGTTGGTCATGCCGTGGTGGGTGTCGTACAGCGCGCCCACTGGATGCGACAGCGCGTGCATGCCGCCCAGGCCTTTCTGGAATGCGGTGGCGCCCATCGCCGCAGCGGCGAGCATTTGCGCCCGCGCCTCAAGGTCCGAGGGGGTGTGCACGGCGCGCACCAGGGCATTCGCCACCAGGCGCATGCCTTCCACCGCAATGCCGTCGGCCATCGGATGAAAACCGGGGGCGCAGTACGATTCCAGGCAATGGGCGAACGCATCCATGCCGGTGCCGGCGGTGACTTTTGCCGGCATGCCGACCGTAAGCGCAGGGTCGCTGATGACCACCCGCGGCATCATTTTCGGGTGGAAGATGATGCGTTTGGTGTGGGTGCGTTCGTCGATGATCACCGCCGCGCGGCCGACTTCGGAACCGGTCCCCGCCGTGGTCGGTACCGCAATGACCGGGGCGATGTGGCTGTCGTCGGCGCGGGTCCAGTAGTCGCCGATGTCTTCGAAATCCCACACCGGTCGAGTCTGGCCGCTCATGAACGCAATGAGCTTGCCCATGTCCAGGCCGCTGCCACCGCCGAAGGCGACCACACCGTCGTGTTTCCCGGCGCGCCAGGCGTCGAGCCCGCCGGCGAGGTTGGCTTCGACCGGATTGGGCTTGAGGTCACAGAACAGCGCGACGCCCAGCCCTGCGGCGCGCAACGATTCCAGCGCCGCCGTGGTGATCGGCGCGCGCGCCAGGCCGCTGTCGGTGACCAGCAACGGTCGCTCGATACCCTGGCTGCGACAGACCTCGGCGAGCTCGGCGATGCGGCCGACACCGAAGCGAATGCTGGTGGGGTAGTTCCAGTTTCCAGTCAGGTTCATGGCCTACACCTCGTGGCGCAGATGAAAGGATTTGGCTCGGGTCAGGTGCTCGTAACCCAGGCGCGAGAGCGTGACGCCGCGTCCGCTGTTCTTGACCCCGGTCCAGGCCAGCGCCGGGTCCAGGTAATCGCAACGGTTCATGAACACGGTGCCGGTGGCGATCTCGTTGCCCAGGCGTTCAGCGGCGGCGAGGTCCTGGGTCCACAGGGATGCGCTGAGACCGAACGCGCTGTCGTTCATCAGGGCGATGGCTTCGTCGTCGCCTGCCACCGGCATGATGCCGACCACCGGGCCGAAGCTTTCATCGCGCATGACTGACATTTGATGGCTCACGTCCACCAGCACCTGCGGCGCAAGGTAGGCGCTGCCTGGCGCGTCGGCGGGGAAAGCCTTTGGATCGATCAACGCCTTGGCGCCTTGCTTGAGCGCTTCGGCAATCTGTCCACGAACAAAATCAGCGGCACCGGGTGTGACGAGCGGACCCAGTGTGGTGGCTTCGTCCAGCGGATTACCCAATACATATTGGCCAGTCAGTGCGATGAAGCGCTCGACAAATGCCGGATAGATTTTTTGATCGACGTATATGCGCTCGATCGCACAGCAGCTTTGCCCGGAATTGAAGAAGCTGCCATCCACCAGATTCTCCACCGCGTGCTCAAGGTTGGCGTCGGTGCGGACGTAGGCCGGGTCTTTGCCGCCGAGTTCCAGGCCAACGCCGATGAAACGTCCCGTGGCAGCGGTTTCCATGGCTTTGCCGGCCTCGACCGAACCGGTGAAGTTAACCTGGTGCACGCGGCCCGAAGCGATGATGGCGGACGTCTGCTGATGGTCGAGCAGCAGGTTGTGGAACAGCCCCTCGGGCAGCTTGGCGCGACGCATGGCTTCGGCGAACCGTTCGCCGACCAGCAACGTCTGCGTGGCGTGTTTGAGGATCACGCTGTTGCCGGCCATCAGCGCTGGAATGATCGTATTCACCGCCGTCAGGTACGGGTAATTCCACGGCGCGACCACCAGCACCGTGCCGAGCGGTTCGCGTTTGATATAGCGCCGAAAACCGGCAACCGGGTCGGGTTCCACGGCTGCCAATGCGTCGGGCGCTATCGCGATCATGTGGCGAGCGCGTTCGGCGAAACCACGCAGTTCACCGGCGCCAAAACGCACCGGGCGACCCATCTGCCAGGCCAGTTCCGGGACGATGTCCGGCTGCATCGACAGCATCGCGTCAACGGCGGCGGTACACAAAGCAGCGCGTTCGCTCAGCGGTCGGCGCTGCCATGAAACCTGGGCGGTGACGGCCGCCGACAGGGCCTGCTCGACTTGCGCCGCATCGGCATAATCGCGTTCGACATACACCCGGCCATCGACCGGTGAAATGAGCTGAACCTTGGCCGTCATGATGTTCTCAATAGCGCTCGAAGCCGCGCTGCAGTTCCCAGTCGGTGATTCGCCGGTCGTATTCTTTCTGCTCCCACTCGGCGGTGTGCACATAGTGATCGACCACTTCATCGCCGAACGCCTCGCGCAACATGCCCGATCCCTTGAGGGCGGAGCAGGCGTCGCGCAGGGTTTTCGACACTTCCGGCAGATGCTCGTCGAGGTAGGCATCGCCCTCGAACGGCGCCGTGAGCTCGAGCTTTTCGTCGACACCGGCCAGGCCTGCCGCGATCAGCGCAGCAAAGGCCAGATAAGGGTTGAGGTCAGCGCCGCCAATGCGGCATTCGATGCGGATGGATTTGCTGCCTTCGGCGCACAAACGAAAGCCGGCGGTGCGATTGTCCCGGCTCCACACCGCCCGCGTCGGTGCGAAGGTGCCGGCCTGGAAGCGCTTGTACGAATTGATGTACGGCGCGAGAAAACAGGTGATGTCGTTGGCGTACTTGAGCTGCCCGGCGACCCAGGCGCGCATCAGTTTCGACATGCCGAACTCGGCTTTCGCGTCGAAGAACAGTGGCTTTTTGGCGTTTTTGTCCCACAGCGAATTATGGATATGGCTGCTGGAACCGGCGGCGTCATAGCGCCACTTGGCCATGAACGTGATCGCCTTGCCCTGCAACTGCGCGATCTCTTTGCAGGCGTGTTTGATGATCACGTGGTGGTCGGCCATGGTCATGGCATCGGCGTAACGAATGTTGATTTCTTCCTGGCCCGGCCCCCATTCACCCTTGGAGTTTTCCACGGGAATGCCCGAGGCCTGCAGATGTTTGCGAATCGCCCGCAGCACCGGTTCCTCGCGGGTGGTCTGCAGGATGTTGTAATCCTCGATGTAATGGCCGGCGGTTTTCGGTTGGTGATAGTTGCGCTGGTGAATCGCCTCGTAGCTCTCATCGAACAGATAGAACTCGAGTTCCGAGGCGAACATGCCGGTGTAGCCGCGTTCGCGCAGGCGCTCGACCTGCCTCTTCAGAATCGCCCGCGGGCTGTGGGGCAAGTCTTTACGATGGTGATGATCGAGCACGTCGCACAGCACCAGCGCCGTACATTCCAGCCAGGGCACGCGCCGCAGTGTGGACATGTCGGGCTTGAGGACGAAGTCGCCATAGCCCTTGCTCCAACTGGCCGCGGCGTAACCCGGCACCGGCTCCATGTCGATATCGTCGGCCAGCAGGTAATTGCAGCAATGGGTTTCTTCGTGGCCACTGTCGATGAAAAACTCGACCTGGAATCGCTTGCCGACCAGGCGCCCCTGCATGTCGACCATGCAGACCAGTACGGTGTCGATTTCACCAGCGGCAGCAGCGCGCTTGAGCGCATCAAAACTGAGGAGGGGCTCGGTCATCACGTCAATCCTGCGTGAAAGGGTTGGGCCTGTCTGAGATAGCTGTTGCAGACGCTCTCCAGAACAACCTAAACCCTGCAGAATCGAGCATCGTGAGCAATGAGCTGATCCAAGCTTAGCCTACTGTTGAAAACTGCAAGTCCCTATAAGCCGCTAAATTCACAGCTTGTAGCCAATCTGGCGCAACAGGTTCTTGCGCCACAGGATGTCTTCATCGCCTTCGATCTCCGTGGCACAGAAGCCATCCACCACACCCAGAATCGCGCGTCCCTGTGCTGTCTCGGCGATCACCACTTCGGTGGGGTTGGCGGTTGCGCAAAAGATCCGGCACACCTCTGGAACCGTCTTGACCGTGTTCAGTATGTTCAGCGGGTAAAAGCCGTCGCCCAGGAAAATGATGAAACTGTGCCCGGCGCCGATGGCTTTTGCATTTCTCTGGGCCAGTTCGATCATGGCGGGATCGGTGCCGGACCATCGCACCAGGCATTTGCCCGAGGCTTCGCAAAAGGCCACGCCGAAGCGGATGCCCGGCACCGCGTTGATCAACGCTTCGTGAATGTCCTCGACGGATTTGATGAAGTGGGTCTGGCCAAGAATGAAATTCGTGTCTTGCGGCTTGTCGATTTTCTGCGTGATGAGTTGCATCTCGAACACCTCCTCTCGCGACGGTGCTGCCAGGGTCTGGCAACCGCTCAGGTTTCACGACTCATTTTAGGAGATTCACACGCACGCCGATGTTTGAGTGACCAGTGCCCGTCGGGCGTTCGCAATCGGGTAAGGTAGGCGCGAAAATGCGCCGATTGACCTCACGGGAACCGAACATGATAAAAGCTGTAGCCCTCACCTTCGTCATTGCACTGACGGCGGGGGCGTTTTGCACACCGGTGGCAGCGGCGGGGGATGTTGAAGCCGGGGCGAAACTGTTCACGCGGATCTGCGGCGGCTGCCACCAAGTGGGCGAGTCGGCGCGAGGCGGTTTCGGCCCGCAACTCAATGGCATTTTCGGGCGTCCTTCGGCAAGCGTGGCGGACTACCAGTACTCCGACGCGATGAAGTCCGCCGGCATTGTCTGGACCCGCGAGACACTGACCGCTTACCTCGAAGCACCGAAGAAAGTGGTGCCCGGCACCCGGATGATTTTCTGGGGGCTCAGCGATCCGGAGAAGATCGAGGATGTGCTGGCGTACTTGCAGACGTTTCAGCCGCAGTAGCCCATCAATTCGTCACGCACAAATCCCCGGTGGCGCGGATCAGAGCCTGTCCATGCAGGCCATCCTTGATCAGCGCGGACCGCTCCCTGGCCAGCCATTGGGCGCAGTTCGGGTCTTTGCGAAAGGGCGCGAAATCGGCGTAGTACTGCAACAGGCGGTTTTGCAGCTCATCCAGCCGTGGGCGGATTTGTCCGGCAAGGTCGGGCCGTGGCATGTCAGGCGCCTTGCCCGCCGCTTGCCATTGCGCGAGCAGTCCGTATTGCACCAGTTTGTTGGCTTCGATCTGTGCGGCGATCAACTCGGCGACTTCGTCCGGGTCGAGTTTGCGTGTAATTGCCTGCTTCCGGGCGTTGGCGATGACTTGCGCTTCCCGGGCACTGTCCTGGATCGGCTTGTGGCTGTCCCATTTGGTCAGCGCCACCAGATCCGCAATATTCAGGCGTTCGTTCATCGTCACCAGCAGCGGTTGCAGACTGGCGGGCGGCGGGGAAGGCGTGCCGGCTTGCGCGCCGCAAGTGAGTAAACCGGACAGGGCGCAGGTCAACAGCAGCGGCAGGCGTGGGGAACACAACATGGGCAAACCTCATTGGGAACGGGACTCGCAATCAGGTGCTATGTATCACAGGTGAGACAGAGGCATTAAGGGGGAGCCCATTTTATTTGTGCACGAAAAAGCCCGGCGGGTGAGGCCGGGCTTTTTGTTGAGTACCGCAGTAGGGCTATTCATTCATACAGCGCGGCTTTCGATCAGACGGTCGGAACCACCTTCGGCAACGCGGTTTTCGATCAGGCGGTCGGAACCACCTTCAGCGACGCGGTTTTCGATCAAGCGGTCGGAACCACCTTCAGCGACGCGGTTTTCGATCAAGCGGTCGGAACCACCTTCGGCAACGCGGTTTTCGATCAAGCGGTCGGAACCACCTTCAGCGACGCGGTTTTCGATCAAGCGGTCGGAACCACCTTCAGCGACGCGGTTTTCGATCAGACGGTCGGAACCACCTTCAGCGACGCGGTTTTCGATCAGGCGATCCGAACCACCCTCAGCCACACGGCTTTCAATCAGACGATCCGAGCCGCCCTCAGCGACAACCGGGTGAGCAGAAGAAGCGGCAAAAGCGTTAACTGCAAAAACCGAGAAAGCGATGCTGAGGAAGAGTTGGCGTTTCATGATGGTGTGCTCCGGGGTGTAGTTGTTTGGTATGGAGCTGATGTTACGCCGCGGATTTTTTAAGAGAACTTCATTGAATTGATGGTGACTATCGACGTGGGCAATGGTCCTCAAACTTCACATGAGCCAGAGGGCAGGCTGTTGTCAGGGGTGAGCCCTGCGGAAACCCTGAATCTCGAAACAGATCTGCAGGCCGTTGACGGGGGGTTAGCCGGTTTTACGCTGATTCATGGCGGGATCTGCGCGTATGTTCGGGTTTACGCCGGATGGCGAGTGGATATCTGCGCGAAGGTGATTATGCTTCAGGGAACCTTGCAGTGATGTGAGGCGGTCAGCCTGTTGCCAGGCTTCATGAAATCCGTAGTCCGATGACTTCAGCCCAGGGCCAGAGTGCGACGATCGTAGTGAGGTGCTCCGGCCTACAACAAGAGCAAGACGGAGAAGACTCATGGCCGCAATCGACAACACCACCACGGGCAACTTGCCCAACCACGGGATCACCAAGGAGGAGCGCAAGGTCATCTTTGCCTCGTCCCTGGGCACCGTGTTCGAATGGTACGACTTCTACCTTTACGGCTCCCTCGCCGCGATCATCGCCAAGCACTTTTTCGCCGGCGTCAACGAGACCACGTCCTTCATTTTCGCGCTGCTCGCGTTCGCTGCGGGGTTTGCCGTGCGGCCCTTCGGCGCGATTGTGTTCGGCCGACTGGGCGACATGATCGGGCGCAAGCACACCTTCCTGATCACCATCGTCATTATGGGTATCTCCACCGCCATCGTCGGTTTTCTACCCGGCTACGCGACCATCGGTGTGGCGGCGCCGATCATCCTGATCACGCTGCGCCTGCTTCAAGGCCTGGCGCTGGGTGGTGAGTACGGCGGGGCGGCGACCTACGTGGCCGAGCATGCACCGAAGGGCAGGCGTGGTTATTTCACCTCGTGGATTCAAACCACGGCGACCCTCGGTCTGTTTCTGTCGTTGCTGGTGATCCTCGCTTGCCGCACGATCCTCGGCACTGAAGCTTTCGAGGCCTGGGGCTGGCGGATTCCCTTCCTGCTGTCGATCCTGTTGCTGATCATCTCGGTGTACATCCGTCTGCAACTCAGTGAGTCGCCGGTGTTCCTGAAAATGAAGGCCGAGGGCAAGGCTTCCAAGGCGCCGCTGACCGAATCCTTCGTTCGCTGGGGCAACCTGAAAATCGTGATCATGGCGCTGCTCGGCGGCACCGCTGGCCAGGCGGTTGTCTGGTACACCGGGCAGTTCTACGCGCTGTTCTTCCTGCTGCAGACTCTGAAAATCGACGCGCAGACTGCCAACTTGCTGATTGCCGGTTCCCTGTTGATCGGCACGCCGTTTTTCGTGATTTTCGGTAGCCTGTCCGACCGAATCGGTCGCAAGGGCATCATCATGGCCGGCTGTATCCTGGCGGCGGTGACTTACTTCCCGATCTTCCATGCGTTGACCCAGTACGGTAACCCCGACGTGTTCATCGCCCAGGAGAAAAATCCGGTCACGGTGGTTGCTGATCCAGACCAGTGCTCGTTCCAGTTCGACCCGGTGGGTAAAGCCAGATTCACCAGTTCCTGCGACCTCGCCAAGACGGTGCTGGCGAAACGAGCGATCCCCTACAAGAACGAGAAGGCCGAACCGGGTACCGTCGCGCAAGTGCGCATCGGCGATAAGGTGATCCCGAGCTTCGAGGGCACCGGCATGCCGGCCGCCGACTTCAAGGCTCGCAACGACGCCTTCGCCGCCACCCTCGGCACCGCCCTCAAGGACGCCGGCTACCCCGAGAAGGCTGACCCGACCAAGACCAATTACCCGATGGTGTTGTTACTGCTGACCATCCTGGTGATCTACGTGACCATGGTCTACGGCCCGATCGCTGCCTGGCTGGTGGAACTGTTCCCGGCGCGCATCCGCTACACCTCGATGTCGCTGCCGTACCACATCGGCAACGGCTGGTTCGGCGGCTTCCTGCCGACGGTTGCCTTCGCCATGGTCGCGGCCACGGGGGATATCTACTATGGGCTTTGGTATCCGATCGTGATTGCGGTGATGACGGCTATTCTTGGGACGTTCTTCTTGCCGGAAACCAAGGATCGGGAGATTCATCACACCTAGGGTTGGGGTTGGGAAGGTTTTTGGGATTGGGTGGGGGCATATCCGTTGCTGCGGTGATGGCCGCTATTGGTTTCGCCCTTACGGCGAGTCACTTGGAAAAGCCCCAAGTAACCAAGGGCTCTTGCCCCTTTCGTTCGGTGCCTCGCTATGGCTCGGCATGCCCTCGCTCCGGTCCTGCTCCGTGGGCCCGCCGCCATCGGCCATCCATGGCCGGGGGCGGCTAACCCGGCATCCATGCCGGGTTGCCCACTGCGCAGAACCTGCGCTCGGCCTCTCGAGGGGGCGCTCAGATCAAAAGCTGAAGGCGAGCTAACGCTCGGCCTGATGAGTGGTGGGAATCAAAAGCGTATGGGATTCCCTGTAGGAGCCGGCTTGCTGGCGAAAAGCGTCTGGGCGACGCGTTCATTCAGACAACCCGCGTTATCGTTGACGTCCATCGCCAGCAAGCCGGTCTCGCTCCTACAAGGGGAATGCGTACGATCATAGAGCCAGGTCGGTTGGCGAGCCACCGTACGTCAGGGGCGCGGGCGCTTGGTTACTTGGCGCTTCTCCAAGTGACTCGCCGTAAGGGCGGAACCAATAGCCGCCGTTACCGCAGGAATGGATATGTACACCATCAAAAAATTGCCATCACCAGACTAAGCGGCCGTTACCGCAGCAACGGATATACACCCAGTCAAAATCACTCCAAGAGAATGCCCATGGATCGCTTGTCTACGTTGTTGTCGCAGTTTGGCGTACGCGCACACCTGTTTTACAACGGCAGGCTGTGCGGTATGGCGTCGTATGACGGCGCCGACCCGCGTGGTCATATTCACCTGCTGCAGGCCGGTACTGTCACTTTGCGCGGAGGCGACCGCAAGGACGTGCTGCTGACGCAACCCAGTCTGATTTTTCTGCCACGCCCAAGCCGGCATCAACTGTTCGCCGGTGAGCCCGATGGCGCTCAACTCCTGTGTGCGTCGATGGAGTTTGAGGGCGGGGTCGATAACCCATTGTCGGCCTCATTACCCGATTGCCTGGTGCTGTCCCTGGAGGAGTTGCCGCTGCTGGCCGATACGCTGCGATGGATGTTCGTCGAGGCGGCAGCCGGACATTGTGGCAGGGAAGCGGCGCTGGATCGTTTGTTCGAATTACTGATCATCCTGCTGTTTCGACATCTGCTCGATCATCACCAACTGAGTACCGGCATGATGGCCGGGCTCGCGGATTCGCGACTGGCGCGCTCGCTGGTGCAAATGCACAACGCACCTGACCGTGCCTGGTCGGTGGCGGAACTGGCGAGCGAGTCGAATATGTCGCGTGCGGCCTATGCCGTGCACTTCCGGTCAGTGTTAGGGCAGACACCGGCGGACTATCTGTTGAGCTGGCGTATCAGCCTGGCGCAGAAGCGTTTGCGTGAAGGGCGGCCGATTACGCTGATCGCAGCGGAAGTCGGTTATGAAAGCCCTTCGGCACTTGCGCGCGCGTTTCGGCGCAAGACGGGCTACAGCCCTCGGGACTGGCTGAAAGATTTGGCGGGAGAGGGGGACGGACTTTCTTGATGGGGCATGGCCTGAAAACATCGAATTGCTTCAGGCCATCCCAAGAGAAGGCTCATCGGTTCAGCGGGTTTCCAGCGCGGTTAAAGAATGGCCGGCCACGAAGATGGACGCGGCAAGCAAACCGATGTCTTTCAGGAGAAACTGGCCCGGTGCAACCGAAATGGCCGGGAAGCCGAGGCTGGGTTCGATCACTCCAGGTGTCGACAACATAAAGCTCAACGTCGTGAAAAACAGCCCGGCTGACAACGCGCCACCGATCAAGGAAAGTTTGGGTGACAGCAGTCGACCTGCAATAAGAGCGCCGATCGAGACTTCCAGGACGCCGAGTAAACTGGAGAAGGTATCGACGCTGAAAATGTTGTAGACCCAGCCCAGGAAGGGGCTGTTGCTCACCAGCGGAACCAGGCCTTGTGCTTCGTAGTGAGTGAATTTCATGCCGCCGAACCAGAAGTAGATCACGGCGAGGGCAAAGTACGCACCGTAGGTTCCAATCGCTGTGGTTTTGCTCCCGAGCGATGATTTTCCAGAGGCGGTATTGGTTTTGTAGTTCTCGATGCTTAAGGTTTTCATGAGTCAGGCTTCCAATAGGGGGTGACGGTACCTTTCACACCCCAACGCGGTGTGCGCGGGGAGTGGAGACAGTGTTGCCTTTGATGCCGCGCTATTGGGTTCTGAACGTATTGAGTCCGATGCAGATCGTCTTGACTCGTTGCCGGCCCTGATTGAGTAGGGTGGCTTTCGTTGCTGCGATGGACCGTATTGGGCTCGCGAGTCGGCGCTAACCCTCTCGCGGTGGAGGCAGGGCTTGTTTTACCATTCGGGCTCACCTGCTCAAGTGGTACGCGACCCGATGGTTGCGCGCCGTATTCAAATGGAAGGATCCCCGCGCCATGTCCAATTTGTTGTTTCGCAAGCTCGCCTTGTCCAGCCTTCTCTTGCTCGCCGGTTGCGCTGCATCAACCCCAAATGCTCCGGTTCCCGTCAAGTCCAAGGCCATTGAAGCCTTCACCGACATCTGCCTGAAGACTGCGCCATCGTTCGCCGGTTCGGCCGAAGCAGCCAAGCGTTACGGTATCGACGATCTGCAGGATATGGGCTTTACCCGTATCGGCTTCACGGCTGACAAAAACCTTGCGGTGCAGTTGTCTGCGAAAGAGTGTGTCGTCACGACCCCGAGCCAGTCCGACAACAGCCTGACCCGACAATTGTTGAGCGCTGTGCAGCCTTATTCGCAGACAGCGGTGGCGGATCGTGTGCCGTCGAAGGTTAGCCTCCAGGGCGCAAACTTCATTCTTCAGCATGACCGTAATGGTGGTGAGGCGTACGTGCTGTTGCACAATAACTGAGCCGCGTTTTTTAGCCTGCGGCGGAATTGGACTTGGGAATGGTGTACATCTCCGTTTCTGCGGTAACGGATATACGCCCAATCGCTCAAACACTCGACTTAAGTGACACGCACCACACTCACTCAGGCAACCCGGCCATCCGCAGCCCCTGCGCAAAACGAGCAAGATCCTCTGGCCGCTGAATAGGCAGCCATTCTTTCAAATTGGAAACACGCAATGCAGGGTCCAGCTCTCGCAAGCGCTGCATTGCCTGTTTCGCATTATCCGTTTGTCCCCTCAGCGCATGACTGGCCGCCAGCAGCGCGACCGGGGGCAACAGAGTGGGAAGGTTACGCAATGCCTTCTCCGCCCAGTCCGTCGCACAGTCGTAGCGCCCGGCAAAGAAGTGCGCGAGCGCCATGCCCACCTGCATCCTGAACATCTCCGGGTCCAGCGGGCTCAAGCGAACCGCATGGGTCAAAAACTCGATGGCAGCGTCTGTTTCACCGCGCAATGCACGCAAAACACCGCCCAGGTACCAAGCGGGAGCGAGGTTGGGATTGAGCAGACGTGCCCTGTCGAGCAGGGCAATGCCGCCATCGACATCGCCGGTGAGATGGGCCAGCGCATGCCCGCTTCGCGTCAACGCCACCGCGTCGTCCCGCCCGAGCGTCATGGCCAGACGCGCAAGCCGTGCGCCTTCGGCGATCTCTTGAGGTGGATCCGTCATCCAGCCATTCAACTTGCGCCAGAAATGACACCACGCCGCCATGCCGTAAGCCGACGCAAACTCCGTGTCGAGTTCGATGGCCTTGTAGAACAATGGCAGCGCCTCCTCGATGGCTTCCCGAGTGCCGCTGTGCAATTTCGCCATTCCGCGCAGGTAATAGTCGTAGGCGCACAGGCTTTCCGTCGGCTTGCGCTTGGCCCGCTCGATTTCCGCCCGCTCGAGTTGCGGCGCGATAGCGCCGACGACGCTTTCAGCGATCTGATCCTGCAACTCGAAAATGTCGTGGAGCGTGCCTTCGAAGCGCTCCGCCCAGAGATGCGTGCCGGTCGTCGCATCAATCAGTTGCCCGGTAATGCGTACCTTGTCACCGGACCTGCGCACACTGCCTTCCAGCACGTAGCGCACGCCGAGTTCCTGGCTGATGCCTTTGACGTCCATCGCCCGGCCTTTGTACGTGAAGCTCGAATTGCGCGCGATCACGAACAGCCAACGGATACGCGACAGGGCGGCGATGATGTCCTCAACCACGCCGTCGGCGAAATAATCCTGTTCCGGATCGCCGCTCAGGTTCTGGAAGGGCAGGACGGTGATCGAGGGGTTGTCCGGAAGCGTGAGGGGATAGGGGGCAGATTCAGCCTGGTTGGCGGGCATACATGCGCCGATACCCTGTGCGTCAGGCTGTTTTGCCTCTGCGGTTTCGTCATCTTCGACCTCGCCAATGAAGCGGTAACCCTTGCGAGCGACCGTGCGAACCAGGCGCTGTTCCTCGCCGGTATCGCCGATGGCCTTGCGCACCGCATTGATGTGGCTGGTAATCGTCGATTCCGACACGACCCGGCCGCTCCACACCGCCTTGAGCAGGTCATCCTTGCTGACGACGCGATCGCGGTGGCTGATGAGCTGCAGCAACAAATCGAAGACCTGTGGCCCGATGGGCACGACGTGCCCGCGCAAGGTGAGTTCCCGGCGCTCTTGATCGAGCACATAGTCTTCAAACACGAATGGCAAGTTGAATATCCCCTGGGAGAGCGCCCTCGACTCCGGGTCCGAGCGGGTGAGTAGTGCGATAAGTCGATAATACGGCAGCGCGAAACCGGCTGCACCGTCGAGCAGGGATGACATTCAAACGCGGGTTTCCTTGGACGAAAAACCAAGGCTGACCCAAGGCAAATCCAAGACCGGTGCAAGGACTTCCCTTGCGCGCGCGGGCACTCTGGCTCCACATCGACAGCAATGGTTGCCGTCGAGAAGCTGAAGCGGAGAGAGCCCATGAAGATCGTCGTCATCGGAGGCACCGGCCTCATTGGATCGAAACTTGTGAACAACCTCCGCGAGCGCGGCCATGACGTGCTCGCAGCTGCCCCCAGTACGGGCATCAACAGCATCACCCGCGAGGGCCTGGCCGCAGCGATGGATGGCACTGATGTGGTCGTCGACGTGGCAAACGCGCCGTCGTGGGAGGACCAGGCCGTGCTCGATTTTTTTGAAACGTCGAGCCGTAACCTGCTGGCCGCCGAAGCGGCTGCCGGGGTTCGTCATCATGTGGCGCTGTCGATTGTTGGCAGCGAGCGGCTGCCCGATTCCGGTTACTTCCGGGCCAAGGTCGCGCAGGAAAACCTTATCAAGGCGTCCGGCATTCCTTACACCATCCTGCGGGCTACGCAGTTCTTCGAGTTTGTCGACGGCATTGTCCAGTCGTTCGCCGTCGGTGAGGAGTTTCGCGTTTCGCCCGCGCTGATCCAGCCGGTAGCGTCCGACGATGTAGTGGCGGCGCTGGCCAATGTCGTACTGGCGGCGCCGGTCAATGGCACGGTCGAAGTCGCAGGTCCTGAAGCCATACCCCTCGACGAACTGGCCAGACGCTTTCTGCGAGTAACCCAGAACAACCGTAAGGTCGAGCCGGACGTCAACGCGCGCTACTTCGGCGCCGCGCTCGACGATCAATCGCTGACCGCCGGCAAGAACGCGCGCCTTGGCGCTATCCGTTTCGAAGACTGGCTCGCTCGGTCGACAACCCAAACGGGGCGCTGAGGCTAAATCGACAAGGCGCTGACCCGACGCCGTCGCGCCCTCATCAAACAGACCCACAAGGAGATTCGCCATGTTTTCCCGATTGCTTCTGGCCGCTGCTTTCGCAGCGCTCTCGATGACCGCGTCGGCCGCCGACAAACCCGCAGGCAAGGTGACGATGGTGTTCGACCGTCCCATTCCGAACATCCCTGGCAAGAGCATGAGGGGCGTGCTCGTCGAGTATGGGCCGGGCGCCGCGTCGCCATCTCACACCCATCCGAAAACGGCCTTCATTTATGCAACGGTCCTGGAGGGCTCGTTTCGCATCAAAATCAAAGGCGAGCCGGAAAAGATCTACAACGTAGGCGAAAACTTCGTTGAGGAGCCGGGTTCTGTGCATGAAGTCAGCGCCAACGCCAGCGATACCCAACCGGCACGCCTGCTGGCCGTGTTCGTCCTCGATTCCAATGAAAAAGTGCTCGTCACGCCCATCGGGAAGTGAATCGAACAGACAGCGGGCGGCAGGCCATTGCCGCCGGCGCAAGCGCCGAAATCCCTGTCGCCGTGAAGCGCCGAGGCAAGAAAAAAGTGATCGGCCGTTAACTGTGCGTCGCCGTCCTCCTGGTTCTGGCTGCCGGAGGGGCCATTATTTTGAGCAAGAAAAAGCCCGGCTGATCAGGCCGGGCTTCTCGTTGAGTACTGCGGTAGAGCCATTCATTCAAACAGCGCGGCTTTCGATCAGGCGGTCGGAACCACCTTCGGCAACGCGGTTTTCGATCAGGCGGTCGGAACCACCTTCGGCGACGCGGTTTTCGATCAGGCGGTCGGAACCACCTTCGGCGACGCGGTTTTCGATCAGGCGGTCGGAACCACCTTCAGCGACGCGGTTTTCGATCAGACGATCAGAGCCACCCTCGGCAACGCGGTTTTCGATCAGGCGGTCGGAACCACCTTCGGCAACACGATTCTCGATCAAGCGATCCGAACCACCCTCAGCCACACGGCTTTCAATCAGACGATCCGAGCCGCCTTCAGCGACAACCGGGTGAGCAGAAGAAGCGGCAAAAGCGTTAACTGCAAAAACCGAGAAAGCGATGCTGAGGAAGAGTTGGCGTTTCATGAGTGTGTGCTCCGGGGTGTAGTTGTTTGGTATGGAGGCGATGTTACGCCGCGGAATTTTTAAGAGAACTTCATTGAATTAATGGTGACCATTGACGAAAGCAATACATGGATGAAGGTCCATGTTGTCCGAGTGATGGCATCTGGCTACGCGTTGCTTGATTGGATCCACGGTGGCACCCTCGGCGCCCGTTGCACCAAGGAGCAGGTGATCAAGGAATGAGTGGATACGTCCCCAACCCCCCGAAAAACTTCCGCTACGACGAAGCCAAACCCGTCGACATCCACGCCAAGCGCTGGGCCGAGTATGAGAAATACGGCAAGGCACCGGCGGCTGCGAAGGAGAAAGTCCGAGTCGCGTTGCGCATTGGCGTGTTCTTCGATGGGACGCTGAACAATGCGGGCAACTCTGCGTCAGGATTACTGTGTGGCGCCCATCACCCGATTCGCCCGGAAGACGTCGATGCGAGCTGCAAGCCGTATATGGCGGATCCGGAGGGGAGTTATGGGAATGATGTGAGTAATGTTTCCAAGCTGTTTGATCTCTATCCATCAGCTAAAGATGTCGAGGGCGAAGGCTCCGTAAGACTCTCTCTTCGCAGCCTCTACATTGATGGAATTGGTACGGCCGGAGGCGCAGAAGACAAATTGCTTAATGCCGCCACCGGCCGTGGTGATACCGGTGTCGCGGCCAAAGTTCAGCAGGCGTTTTCCGACCTGAACGATTCGATAAAAGAGCTGATTGATAGGAGTCCCGGTTGTGAAATCACTTCACTGACCTTCGATACGTTTGGCTTCAGTCGGGGTGCCGCAGCGGCCCGGCATTTTGCGAACGAGATAGTGCGTTGCAAGCAGGGTCCTCTAGGGGAAGTGCTCCGCCGCAACCCTAAGGGATTTAGTTCCAGCTTCGGCAACCAGTTCAACAGCGATGTCATCATGGGCTTTGTCGGCTTGTTCGATACCGTACCTTCCGTGGCCGGCGTGACAAATCTCGGAAATATCCAAAGTGCGGTCGCTCCTGGGATCAAACTCGATTTAGATCGTCGATTCGTTTCCGATGTTGTCCAGCTTGTCGCACGTGACGAGCGCCGTGCGAATTTCGCATTGAGTACAGTTGTGCCGGCTCACCGGGAAATATCATTGCCCGGTGTGCACTCCGATCTTGGAGGTGGCTACCGCGAAGTCGTCGAGGAGTGTGTGCTGGTTAACCCAATGCAGGCACTAACGGTTCCGCAGGGTACGAATATCCAGACCACTTCCATCTACTTGGATACCCAGAAGCAAAAAGCAAACATGGTGGCTGATGGATGGCCTGAATCAATGTTGGACATTGTGACGCCGACGCCAAGTATGGCGCCTGATTGGGAACAGGATAAAACAGGGCCGAAAAAACTTCGGGTGTATGCAGGTTTACAACTAAAACGATCAGTCAGTGGGAAATTGGCTGTGGTTTACCTGCGCTTGATGCATAAATTGGCCAAGGAGAAAGGCGTGCAGTTTGAGGTTGTTGACGAGAGTGATCCGGCTTACAGTGTGCCCTCTGAACTTCAGCCATTTTGTGACAGAGTGCTCGCTGGTGAGTACAAACCAGAACCTGCCGAAGAACAGTTGTTGAGGTTGAAATACGTGCACATGTCCGCCAACTGGAACAACCCGATCGGTGCAAGTCGTGAACAGGGCGTAACCCTCCGATATACCAATGCACCGACTGACGACGGTATGCGAGTGCGTCATCCTCACGTGGCAGATTCCGTGTGGAGAACATTTTGATGCGTGCATACTATTTTTTGCTGGTCGCGTTGGTGGTCTCAGGTTGCCAGGCAGCAGAACCACGATCAGGCAAAAATGACCCGAAAAATCCATGGTGGAGCCTCAGTTTTGTTGAACCCACCTACATGAAAGTCTGGGTGGAAGATACTGCCGTTGAGGACATAAACGGGAAGCTGTTTCGCCGTACCGGCGGCGGTACAGCAGCAAGTGATGAGCCCGCAGGTGACGCTGAGTTTGCTCGCGGCTGGAGTGAAAAAATTAGCAGTAGCTCCCGTGGCGTGGTCGGTGCGGATTTACCCAAGCGGATTTATGTTCGCTGGCAGTCAGTAGTCGAGCCGCAAACATATCGTGCGTGGGTCGAAATTCCTGAAGAAGCCCGGCAGATTTTGCACGCCTCAGTGAATGAGCGCTGCCCCAACCGACCTGCCGAAACTGCCAATTACAGAGCCAAGGTTTATCTCGGACTTGCGCCTGGCGGCATCGTGCAGGTGTGGGTATTGGACAACTGCATGAAATCGATCAAAGTTGCCCGGGCTCAAGCGGAGATCGAACCTTTGGGGCCGCACCTTGGAAAATCTAACGGTAACTACTATCCGCAACCCGAGAAGTCCAAAAGCTACGTCGCCAAGTACGGCATTCCTTACGGTAGTTGGTGATGGCCTGAACTGGTATCGGGATAGTTTCATGCGTATGTCAGTTATTTTGTTGATCGCATTTTTTATCTACGATTGTCAGGCAGCCGACCCACTTTCCGGCAAAAGCGACCCTAAAGACCAATGGTGGAGCCTCAGCTTCGTTGAGCCGGCCTATATGAAGGTATGGGTGGAAGACTCTGCCGTAGAAGATATCAACGACAAGCTATTTAATCGTACCGGAGGAGGTACTGCTGGTAGCCATGATTCCGAAGACGCCACCGAAGCTGCTCGTGGATGGAGTAAAAATATCAGCAGTGGCATTCGTGGCGTAGTCGGTGCAGATCTACCGAAACGTATCTTTGTTCGATGGCAGTCGGTTGTCGAGTCGAAGACCTATCGTGCGTGGATCGATATACCCGAAGAAGCACGGCAGATCATGCACTCCTCGGTAAATGAGCGCTGTCCGGCAACGCCCAACGAGCCTGCCAACTTCATAACCATGGTTTACCTCGGACTTGCCCCTGGCGGCATCGTACAGGTTTGGGTGACTGATAAATGCTTGAAGTCAGTCAAGGTTGCTCGTGCCCAGGCAGAGATAGAACCCTTGGGGCCGCACCTTGGAAAATCAGGCGGTCACTATTACCCGTTGTCCGAAGCGTCCAAACGCTACATCGAGAAGTACGGCATCCCCTACGGTAGCTGGTAAACATCACCGCACAAAAAAAACGGGCGCCTATCAAGGCGCCCGTTTTCATTCCGGCATGATGCAATCAAGCCTCACTGATCTGACTGACACTCGTCACCTGCCCATTCCAGATCATCTCGTAATGCGCCGCCTGAACGACCGATAAAACCGGTTTCGGCGTCATCAGCGCCCAGCAATGACTGCCGTGCATTCGCACCGAGTTATAACGAAGCCCGGGACAACCTGCGTCTTTGACCAACTTTCCCAAACGCCGGGAATGGGAGTAATCGTGCGGATCATAAACAGGATCGGTCATCGCAATGGACGTCGCATCTTTCATGCCTGCATCCACAAAAGAGCAGGACAACCCCCGGAAAACAAACCGCTCATAGTTCAGGCTCGGCACGTTCGACCAATACAGACTCTGGTGATGTTTCACTTCGGCCAACGCCGTTTCCATGGTGTCCGCCAGATACAGCACGCCAAAACGGCCATCGCTGAACCGCGAACCCGCCGGGTTGACGTGGGTGAACGGCGCTGTCGCGTAAGAGCAGCCCGGAATACCGAACGGGATTTCACTGCGGCGAATCAGCTCAAGGCGACCCACTTCATTTTTCAACCTGGGGTTGGTGAGTTCCTGTATCTGATACAGCACCTCGAACTCGTCCGCGTCGGCGACGTCATCAAACAAAGCCACCGGTGGGAACTTGGAGTTGACCAGTCGATAGGCTTGCAATGGCTCACCGGCAAGTTCTGCCAGTTCGTCCAGCCTCACCATTGCGCACCACGCAGCACGTCGATGCGGCGGAAGGTTTCATACAACGAAATCATGTCGCCCTGAGCCATGATCTCGAGCGGCGAGCGGCCGTTGAAGAATTCGTTATCGTTGGCCATCGACGGGAAGCCGTAGACGTTCTCCGGATTATCGAACACCAGGCGCAAGGCGGCGTGGATGTTGAGCACAAAGCTGATGCGCTGCATCTGATCCGCATCCAGCGCCACGGCCCAGTCGGGATCGCGTTGGCGGGCGCGGGTGTAGGTGCTGCGGGAAATGCGCAGGATACGGCAGGCCTGATCGCTGGACGCCTTCCACTTCTCGAGGATGCCGACAGCAGCACGCAGGCCCGTTACACACTGGCTCTTGCTAAAGGCTTGTTGCTGGAGGGCAACGGCCATGTTCATTACCTCTTTTTTAATCCATGGATTAAAAGTTAGGTAAAAAGCGTCTAGAGAGCAAGTTCGTGGCGACCAGTGGGGGCTGCTATCGTTATTAACCTTCCGACCGCATAAATGAAAGGAGGCGCAGCATGGACCGATTTACCGGTGGCTGCCTGTGCGGCAACGTCCGAATCGAAGCGTCGGGACGTCCCTATCGGGTCGGCCTGTGCCACTGTCTCGACTGCCGCAAGCATCATGGCGCGCTGTTTCACGCTTGCGCGATATTCCCCGAGGAGGCGGTAACGATTACTGGCGAAACGCGCGACTACGCTGGGCGGTTTTTCTGTCCGCGCTGCGGCTCTTCGGTTTTTGCCCGCACTGATGACGAAATCGAAGTGAGCCTGGGATCACTGGATGCTTCTGATCAACTGACGCCAACCTACGAAAGCTGGATCATCCGTCGCGAGTCCTGGTTGCCGCCGTTTCCGCTCACGAGGCGGTACGAGCGCGACCGTGAAGGTGCGGGGCGATTGGAGGAGTAGGGCGCACGAAAGGCGTGAGAGCATCACGCCAATGTCAGGATCGCTACGCCAGAAAATCGGCGTCCGATCGGCGTCACGATGTCAGCGATTGAAGTTTCTTCAGAATCTCGACGCTTGGATCAGCGTTGCTGGTTGCGCTGGATTGTTCGCTGTCAGAGCCGTCCGTCACGACACCCGCGAGGATTTCAGCCAGGTTGTGAAAGTGGCCGGTCTTTTTCTCGGCCGGGTCCGTGCCACCGCTCTGATTCAATGCCGCTTCCAGTGACAAGTGTTGGGACAGCCATTCAGGCGTGGCTTTTTCTTCAGGGCTCATGTTGTCCATAAAAGCCAGCGCAGCCGTGGCTCGACCGAAAGGGTCATTGATAAACGGGTCTTTCCAGTTTTTTTGCTGGTCCGCCGGGCCGCTGTAATAACCGGTGGCGAGCCGGGCTTGCTGGCGCATCAAGGCTTGCGCCGAGGCTTGTTCCTGAGTGGTGAACTTCCCGCCCTGATTGGTGGCGACGGCGTTCAGCGAACGTCGGTCCAGATCGCCCATCAACGCATTACGGTCTTCATCGCTGCCGGTGTACGGTTTGCCGCTGGCGGTCATCAGTGCGTATTTTTCGTCCATGCGCTTGCGGGCATCGGCGGCCACTTCGGCAAAGGTCTTGTCCTTGGAACTCGAGACCGCGCCAGGCTTGGAAGCGCCCAGAACGAGTGCGTCGGCGTTCATCCCCGCACGCACCGGGAAGAATGGCGCGTTACCCGCGATCGAGTTGCTGTAATCGGTAGAGGTGCTGGACAGGCTCACCGAATCATCATTCTGCGGCTTGGCCTGATCATCTTGCGTGACGCGTTTTTGCGCATCGGCGGCAGCCTTTGCATCGACGGCAGACGTGTAGGCAGACATCGCCGTATTCGTTGAAGTTGAAGCAATGATCATTGTTCTTCCTTGACGATGGCAGCCAGTTGGCCGCGTTGAGACGCTCAATGTCGGACAAGGTACGCCAAAATTGTGAACCTGGCATTTACATGTACATCGCACTGTCGATTTCGCAGTGTCTCGTTCGATTATGGGTCAGGGAGTGAGTCGGATGATCGCGGTGATCTTCGGCGTTCCCTGCACAAGAACGTTCTCGAAGACGAACCGGGAGAAGACCATGCGCACACTCACCGTTGCCGCTTTCATCAGCCTGGATGGCGTCATGCAAGCGCCCGGCGGGCCCGAAGAGGATCGCAGCGGCGAATTCCGCTTCGGTGGCTGGATCGTGCCCTACGCCGACGAAGCCACCGGCCAGGCTATAACGGATCTGTTCTCGCCGCCGTTCGAATTGCTGCTGGGGCGTCGCACCTACGACATCTTCGCGGCGTATTGGCCGCGCATCCATAACCACCCGATTGCAGACCCGTTCAACCAAGTGCCCAAGCACGTGGCCACGCATCGAGCCGATACGCTTGAGTGGCACAACAGTCATGCGCTGAAGGGAAACATTGTCGACGCGATACGCGCGCTCAAGCAGCAGGACGGCGCCCGGCTGCTGACGCAGGGCAGCGGTGATCTGGTCCGCCAACTGCTGGCAGCAAGGGTGGTGGACGAACTTCGGCTGATGATTTTCCCCGTCGTGCTGGGGTGCGGCAAGCGCCTGTTCGACGACAGCGCACTGGCGTCCGCCTTCACGTTGGCGAACTCGACCACCACGCCGGGCGGTGTGCTGATCACCCGCTATGTGCGCAGCGGCGATGTGCGAACAGGAACGTTCGAAGACGCTGAGTAGCGAGCGTCAGTATTGCGCCACTGACCTGATTGACTGCTTGGCTAGAATGAAACGTCAGCCCATTGTTGGAGAACCGAAATGACCGGCAAAAACACGATTTGTCTCTGGTACGACGGCGACGCACTGGACGCCGCGACGTTCTACGCCAAGACGTTCCCGGACAGCGCGGTGGGCAATGTCCTCCGCGCGCCCGGCGACTATCCGGCGGGCAAACAGGGCGATGTCCTGACCGTCGAATTCACGGTGATGGGCATCCCGTGTCTGGGGCTGAACGGCGGGCCAGGGGTCAAGCACAACGAGGCCTTCTCGTTCCAGGTGGCGACCGACGACCAAGCCGAAACGGACCGCTTGTGGAATGCGATTGTCGGAAACGGTGGCCAGGAAAATGTCTGCGGCTGGTGCCAGGACAAATGGGGGCTGTCGTGGCAGATCACCCCTCGTGTGCTGACGGCGGCGATCAACAATCCAGATCGAGCGGCGGCCAAGCGCGCGTTCGACGCGATGATGACGATGGGGAAGATCGATGTTGCGGCGATTGAAGCGGCGCTTGGGCATTAGCCCGCTGGGGGGCTTGGACATGTTGGGTGCCTCGTGAGTCGTGTCGAGCGCACCCAACCAATATCGTCCTTATTGCCTGTCGACCGCCGTATAACTGTGGGAGCCGGCTTGCTGGCGATGGCGGACTGCCAGCCAATAAATCAATCGCCTGACCCACCGCCATCGCCAGCAAGCCGGCTCCTACAGGGGGCGTGTTATGACAGGCGCGATTCCCGTGCCGCGCTGCTCAAGCGTTCAGTCGTGGTGCTGATGCGCGAGAACACCAACCACGCAAACAGCAGCACACTGCAGCCAACGAGAACGGATGCGACTGCAATCAAGGGCTCGACTGAAGCGAAGCCCTTGAGGCGCAGCGTCAGTGCGCCGAGCATCACCGGGACGCCCACGTTGTACATCCAGAACTGGACTGCCGCAACGCGTCCTTCGGTGATTGACGGGTGCGCAGTGCCGATGATTCCGAACAGGGCCATCGACACCCATCCCAACAGATTGACATGGGCATGTACCGCGAACAGCGAGTGGTCGCCGGAAGCGCCCATCGTCACACCCAGCGCCACGCCAATGGCGAAGTAGAGGGCAGCGAGCCGAAACCAGGTCCGCGAACGGGGGTTGTGATTCATGGCATTCACCTCATGCGCCCAGAGGCGCGCTCAGTTGCTGAAACATAATGGGCGACCCTTGTAGATTGGTTGCCGTGTGTCTATTATGAGACTAAGTCTCATGAAAAGACAGAGTCTCATATATTCCATGTCGATCCCCAAGTCAAGCCCGTCGAACCCCGACGGCGATCCCCAAGGCCGCGCCAACCAGAAACTGCGAACGCGCCAGGCGTTGATCGATGCCGCCATCGCTTTGCGCGACGAGGGTCATCACCCAACGGTTGCGCAAGTGGCCGAGCGCGCAATGGTCTCGCGCGCCACGGCGTATCGCTACTTTCCCTCGACCGAGGCGTTGATCAGTGAGATGGCGGCCGATCGCGAAATGAAGCCGCTGGACAGCTTCTGGCAGCCGGGAGACGATCCGGTAAAGGGCATTGGCCTGGCCGCGAACGCGTTGAACACACTCTTGATCGACGACGAGATCGGCCTGCACGTGATGGAACGTTCGTTCATGTCGGTGTGGCTGGACAGTGAGACTCACGAGCCTCTGCGGCCAGGTCGGCGCATGAGCTACATCGAGCCGATCGTCGACTCGCTGAAGGGCGTGCTCACCCCCAGGGCGCGCAAACGCCTGAGACAGGCGCTGTCGATCGTCATCGGCACCGAAGCGTTGATCGCCGTGCGCGACATCAGTGGCGCGAGCGTTGAAGAGTCACTCGACACCGCGGCCTGGGCGGCGAAGGCGCTGGTTCGTCAGGCCTTGGCGGAGGAGGAACAGGCGCGGCAGAAGCGAAAGTGAGGCCGGGCGCCATCGCTTACTCTCGGCGCACAGGTTCGGCGATCAAGAGCAACGACTGCGGCACAGGACTCTGTGGGTGCTGCGGCTCTTGCAGGCCGGCCAGCCGAAAACCGGCCATGTCCAAGGCGTTGAGCCAGCTGGACAAGGTGCGGAAATACCACGGCATGGGTTGCCACTGTCCCTTGAACCCGGCAAAGGTCTCTGTGCGCCAGCTATCCTGATAATCACCCGCCGCGGCGGTCCACGGGTGCAGAGTCTGGATCACCAGCGCACCGTCAGGGACGAGCAGGGTGTTCACGGCGGCGAGCAGAGGGATGATGTCTTGGTGCAGCAAGGCGAAGTTGGCGCAGATCAGGTTGTAGTCACGACCGATAGCGACTTTCGCCTCCACCAACGCTTCATAACTCGCCAAATGCACCGCTGAAGTTCCCGCTGCCCGGGCCGCTTCGACCAGCGTCGCATCGCCATCCACGCCGACCGCCTCGATGGAGCGTTCCGTCAACGCCCGCAACAGCCAGCCCTCACCGCAGCCCAAGTCGAGCACGCGCTTGGGCTGACGGCCCAGCACCGCCAGCAGGATCGCCTGGTCTGTGACCGTGTGGCGGCTTTCTATGGTGCCGGCGCGGATGGCTTCGATCCAGGACCGCGCGTTAAGGTGCCAGCTTTGGAGGAGGGTGGATTCAGGGGCGGACATGGCGGCGACCGGCGTTGTGGGTTGGATGAAGGATAGGACAAATGTTGAGGGGCGAATGGGGCTGGGCAGGCAACTGGTTGAACGAAAGGGCGATGAGCCTCTCTTTATGCTCACTCAGTCGAGCGCGATCATCTTCTACGCAGCCGAAAAGGCTCCAGAACGGCTCTTGCCCCGGTGTCGCGAGCCACAGGGCGTCGTGTATGAACGCTTCTTCTTTTTGACTGATGTCATCGCACCTCCGGGCTCTCTAACGTCGCAATACCCTCAAAGCAACCGTTCAATGGCAGAATCTCTCAACTTGATCGTTTTGGAGAACACCATGCTTCGTGCGTTTGAACGAAGGCTCGACCCCTTTCCTCCTGACGAGGTACCACCGCCACCCGACGGCCTGGCTCGCTTTCTGTGGGCCTGTACGCGGGGCGCCCGCGGTTACATCCTGGCGCTTGCGCTGCTCAGTGCCGGTGTGTCGATTTATGAAGCCTGGCTGTTTTTCTTCCTCGGACAGGTCGTGGACCTGCTCTCGACCTGGCAGGCAGGCGGTGAAGCGGCGGCACAGGAAAGTCGCGCGTTGTGGGGCATGGGTATCGTCATGATGGCCAGCGTCGGGCTGGTGGCGTTGCGCACCATGGTGCAGCACCAGATATTGGCGATCAATCTGCCGTTGCGGCTGCGCTGGGACTTCCATCGCCTGATGCTGCGGCAGAGTCTTTCGTTTTTTTCCGATGAGTTTTCCGGCCGGGTCACTACCAAGGTGATGCAGACTGCGCTAGCGGTGCGCGACATGCTATTCACCCTTATCGAGATCGCACCCGGGATCGGGGTGTATTTCATTGCGATCATCGCACTGGCCGGCGGCTTTGCTCTGAAACTGATGCTGCCTTTCGTTGCCTGGGTCGTGTTGTTCGGGCTTGCCATGTGGTACTTCGTGCCCCGCCTGGGGAAAGTCGGGCAGGAACAGGCCAATGCGCGGTCGATGATGACCGGTCGAATCTCGGACGCCTACACCAACATCACGACAGTGAAGCTGTTCTCCCACTCCAATCGTGAAGCGCACTTCGCGCGTGCAGCGATGGAGGATTTCAAGCAAACCGGCTTTCGCCAGATGCGCCTGGTCAGCCAGTTCGAGATCGTCAACCAGGCGCTGGTGGTGGCGTTGATCATGGCAGCAGGTGGCTATGCCCTGTGGCTATGGCACCAGGGTGAGGTCGGTGCTGGTGCCGTGGCGGCAATCACCGCCATGGCGTTGCGTATCAATGGCATGTCGCACTGGATCATGTGGCAAATGACCTCGCTGTTCGAGAGCATCGGCACCGTGCAGGATGGCATGGCAACCCTTACCCGCGGCCCAAAGGTGCAGGATGCGCCGGACGCGGGCGTGCTGGTGACCTCCGGCGGCGCGGTAACCTTCGATAACGTGAGCTTCAACTACAACGGCGAACGCCAGGTGCTCGATGGCCTGAGCCTGAACATCCGTCCGGGCGAAAAAATCGGCCTGGTTGGCCGCTCTGGCGCCGGCAAGTCCACGCTGATCAACCTGCTGCTGCGCTTCTATGATGTCGACCGCGGGGAGATTCGCATCGACGGCCAAAACATCGCACAAGTGACGCAAGACAGCCTGCGCGGCGCCATCGGCATGGTCACGCAGGATACCTCCCTGCTGCACCGTTCCATTCGGGACAACATCGCCTACGGCCGTCCCGATGCGACCGACGCGCAAATCCGCAGCGCCGCGGCCAATGCCCAGGCCGATGAGTTCATCAGCCAACTGAGCGACCGGCAAGGCCATACCGGCTACGACACCCTTGTGGGTGAGCGGGGCATCAAGCTGTCGGGCGGCCAACGCCAACGCGTCGCGATTGCCCGGGTGATGCTCAAGAACGCCCCGATCCTGCTTCTTGACGAAGCTACCAGCGCGCTGGATTCGGAAGTCGAAGTGGCCATTCAGGAAAGCCTAGATGAAATGATGCAGGGCAAGACCGTGATCGCCATCGCCCATCGGCTGTCTACGATTGCGGCCATGGACCGGCTCATCGTTATGGATGACGGACGCATCATCGAGCAGGGTACTCACACCGAATTGCTTGCGAAGAACGGCATCTACGCGCGGCTGTGGCAGCATCAAAGCGGCGGGTTTCTGGGTGAGGATCAGGGAGTGGTCGAGGCTATGGATCAGGTGTGAGCGTGAAGGGCGCGCAGCAGGGGGCGATGGGGGCGGGCCACGACCCTTGGCTGACATTGCCCCTTCTGTATGAAAGGGCGGTGGATACGAAAATGAGTCGCGGTGTCATTTTCATAAGCTTTGGCAGTTGGTTTTTTTCTTGCCGATTACTGTCGGCACTAAATTTTCCGCCAGGGGCAAATACCTCAGTCGCCAGCGGATGAACTACGCTCCAAAAACAACCCCGCAGATCGAAGAAACAGTGCGCAAGGTGGATACGACCAGAAAGCTGGTGGAAACCAACGGGCCATTCTTCGGGATCCGGCATCCCTGATCGCCACCACCCGGAGTACGCTCCGTGAGAATCAAACAGCCCCTTCTTGCTTTACTGGTGCTCGCCTTGCTGTTTGGTGGCTGTACGACACTCAATGTCCCTCGCGAACCCAGTCAGGCCTTGCCGGCGAGCGATTCGGCGTTCGGCCGTTCCATCCAGGCCCAGGCAGCGCCCCATGAGGGCCAATCCGGCTTTCGCTTGCTATCCGGCAGTGCCGAAGCTTTCACCGCCCGCGCCGAGCTGATTCGCAACGCCCAAAGCAGCATCGACTTGCAGTACTACATCGTCCACGACGGCATCAGTACGCGGATACTGGTGAGCGAGCTGCTCGACGCCGCCGACCGCGGAGTCCGCGTGAGGATTCTGCTCGATGACACCACCAGCGATGGTCTGGACCGAATTATCGCGACGCTGACTGCGCACCCGCAGATTCAGGTCCGCGTGTTCAACCCGCTGCACCTGGGCCGCAGCACCGTCGTGACGCGAACGATGGGCCGGCTGTTCAATCTGTCGCGACAACACCGGCGCATGCACAACAAGTTGTGGGTGGTGGACAACAGCGTGGCTATCGTCGGAGGGCGAAATTTGGGAGACGAGTATTTCGATGCCAAGCCCGACAAGAATTTCACCGACATCGACATGCTGAGTGTGGGCCCGGTTGCAGAGCAGCTGGGGCATAGTTTTGACCAGTACTGGAACAGTGCTCTGAGCAAGCCGATCGAGCAGTTTCTCTCGACCAAACCAACAACCAGGGACCTGAAAAATACCCGGACCCGGCTGGACGAATCCCTGGAGGAAACGCGCAAACAGAATCATGCGCTCTACCAACAATTGATGGCCTACACCACTCACCCACGTCTGCATGTCTGGCGCCGGGAGCTGATCTGGGCCTGGAATAAAGCGATGTGGGATGCACCGAGCAAGGTCTTGTCGAAGGGCGAACCAGCCCCGCATTTGCTGTTGACCACCCAGCTGGCACCCGATCTTAACGGGGTCACCAAGGAACTGATCATGGTGTCGGCCTACATGGTGCCCGGCCAGCCGGGGGTGGTGTATTTGACCGGTCGTGCCGACGCCGGCGTGTCGGTCAGCTTGCTGACCAACTCGCTGGAAGCCACCGATGTGCCCGCCGCGCACGGTGGTTACGCCCCTTATCGCCAAACCTTGCTTGAGCATGGTGTGCAGTTGTTCGAATTACGCCGCCAGTCCGGCGACGATGGCGACAGCGACAGTGGACCGCGTCTGTTCCACCGCGGATCCTCCGAGAGTTCCGACTCCAGCCTGCATAGCAAGGCGATGATTTTCGACCAACAGAAAGCTTTCATCGGCTCGTTCAACTTCGACTCGCGCTCATTATTGTGGAACACCGAAGTCGGGGTGTTGGTAGATAATCCGGAACTCGCCGGACGCGTGCGCGAACTGGCCCTGGAAGGGATGGCTCCGCCTCTCAGTTATCATGTCCTGCTGGAAAAGACTCAGCTGGTCTGGGTCACCGAGGATGACGGCAAACAGCATACGTTGACCAAGGAGCCGGGGAGTTGGTGGCGTCGCTTCAATTCGTGGCTCAGCAGCAGGATCGGGCTGGCGAAAATGTTATAGCGACAAATGGGGCCACTTCCTGCCTGGCAAAGCCTCTTTTATAAAAGTGACATAGACGAACGGCATGTCACTTTCAGGACCAGGATGAATCATGCGGATCGGGACAGGTGGCATGGCGCGGCTTGGCATCCAATTGATGATGGCTGCGGGTATTAGCCTCATCGGAATCCTCACGAGTGTGCAGGTTCAAGCCACACCTCAAGCCACTCAAGAGATAAAAGGCTTGCTGGACTTTGTCGAACACAGTGAGTGTCAGTTTGTGCGCAACGGGAGCGGATACCCGGGCCCCCGCGCTCGGGCGCATCTGGAAAAGAAGCTGAATTATCTTGAAGGCAAGAACATGGTGAACAGCGCAGAAGACTTTATCGATCTTGCTGCCACCAAAAGCAGTATGAGTGGCCGCGTGTATGAAGTGCGCTGTCCAGAAGGCGTAGAACCGGCAAGCAACTGGTTGAAGAGGGAGCTAGAGAGGCAACGCCAACTTCATTGATAATGTCTCAGGCCTAAAATAGTCAGGTTGGCGATGGGGTTTTTTACTTACATAATGTGAACCGCACTTTGGAAAAAAGGCGATGCTTGTCTGGCTGGGTGGTTTCATATTGATCGTGGCCGTTACTTGCTTTCAGTCGCTGTAACGAACTGCTGTAACGTGCCGATTGCTGCCCTTCGTGAAGGGCTGCTATCGCCTAAAGCAGCCGCTCATGCGACTGCTTCCTCCCCAAACTGCTCAGTGCGGGCTAGCAGTAGGACGAACCACAATTTCACTGACATCAACATCGTCGGGCTGTTCGATCGCATAGGCGAGTGCTCTCGCAATGGCATCTGCGCCGAGCGCCACACGGCGGAACGCTTTCATTTCCTCTCGCGCCACCTCATCGGAAATCGTATCGGCCAGTTCGGACTCGACGACTCCCGGGCACACTACGGTGACCCGAATCTTGTCTGTTTCCTGCCGCAGACCATCCGAGATAGCCCTGACTGCGAATTTGGTCGCGCAGTACACCGCGGCTGTCGGAGATACTGCAAGGCCGCCGATCGACGAAATATTGATGACCTGGCCGGATCCTTGAGCCTCCATGCTCGGCAAGACTGCGGCAATACCATGCAGCACCCCGCGGACGTTGACATCGAGCATCTGGTTCCACTCGTTGACCTTCAATGAGGCCAAGGGCGAAAGTGGCATCACGCCTGCGTTGTTGATGATCACATCCACCTTGCCATATTGCGCCTTGGCGAAGTCCACGAAAGCATGCATGGAATTCAGATCCGTAACGTCGAGTGCGCGGGCACTTGCCGAGCCACCTTCGGCACGTATTTCGTTCACAAGCTTTTCCAGACGCTCGGTACGGCGGGCACCGAGCACCACTCGGGCACCTTTGGCTGCGATTAGCCTGGCCGCTGCTTCGCCAATACCACTGCTTGCACCAGTAATCAGTACGACTTTGTTTTGGATGTTCGACATATCCGGAGCTCCTGCTTTATGCATTGAAGTTCAGCTCCGACCGCTGAAGGCGCGGGCGTTGCTAATGGGTACGTCGGAAAGGTTAAGGGCACTTGTCGGGTCGACGCGTGCCAAAACCTGCGCAACTTTTGCCTATTCGTGTCTGTGTACTTAGCGACGGCAGAGTCGAGCCAGATTGTCGCTCGAAGTTACCAGAGCCTGATGACTGATCCAGAAACGCTGCTTTATCGTGGCCAGGTCCGGTTTCGAATCGCAGCGACCGGTTCAAGCCTGAAAATGTATGAAGGAACGACGCTCAAGCCCCACGAAACTCGCTGGGCGTTACGCCCACCTCACGACGAAACACCTGGGAGAAATGACTGGGGCTTGAGTAGCCGACCTCCAACCCAACGTCGATGATGCTACGTCTGGTCTCAAGCAACAGAAGCCGCGCACGGATCATGCGCAAACGGATGAAATACTGAGAAGGCGACAGTCCTGTCGCACGCTTGAACATGCGGCTGAAGTGGTACTCACTCAACTCGGCAAGCCTTGCAAGGTTTGCCAGGCTGAATTCAGCGCCCAGATGCGCAGTCATCGCATCAGTGACTTTACGCAGTTTGTGCGCTTGTAACGCGTTAACCCGACGCTCAGGCTGGATGTCGGCGATGTAACTGCGAATAAGATGTACTGCCAGCGCCTGTGCCAGAGAGCGGGCAAAAAGTGGGCTGGGTGAGCGCTCTTCGACCAACTCAGTGCGCAACTGCTCCATGACGAACGCGACTCGCGCGTCCCGTGCACCTGATACATCGCGCAAACGTACAAGCCCTGCATGTTCACCCAGCAGCTCCCTCGAAGCTTGCTCTATCAGCGGTAAACCCAGATACAGATGCATGACTTCGAAGGTATCGCCCCCGTGAGTCTGCCAGCGCATTTCATACGGCTCATCGGAACTGGTGAGGAAAAAATCACCGGCGCTGACATCTGCCGCTTCCCACTCGCCACCCCGTACGCGCTCCTCCACCTTCGCTGTCCCTTCCAGAACCAGGACCAGCAGCGGTTCCACCACCGCAGGTACCAGAATGGGTTCAATGATGCTGCGATGGGTAAACAGCTGAATCACAATGTCCTTGATTTCCGGATGCGCTGGTAAAGCCTGCGGCTCGCCTGGCAGGTATTCACGCATCGACTCCCCGGTGATGCGTAAGCCAGGGGAGGGTGTCGGATCCTGTTCCAGAGACGTTAGCTTGGTACTCGCCATGAACATGTCCTTTTCGTACTCGGTTATGCACAGCCAGACAGGCTTCAACCATTCTCCAAGCGCTTACCCGTACCCCGTGCGATGAAACTGTATTGATGATATCGGGCTTTTCCCGCTCATTGAATGGAGGGTCGAGCCTTTCCAACTTCACATTCAGCGCAAAACCCCGACAGCTTCGGCAAACCCACGAAAGCCGGCTTCCCCTTGTTGCGAGACAGTAGCTCCGTCGCCGATGACAGCGCCTTGCGCGCGCAGGATCGGTACATCCCTTACTGGATCACAACGCTGGAGAACATCATGACCGATATCAACCACAACACGCCAAACGAAGTAGCAGGCAAAGTCGCACTGGTCACTGGCGCGGCCAGTGGCATCGGCAAGGCGATCGCGCTCTTGCTGCACGCACGTGGCGCCAACGTCATTGCCGAAGATGTGAACCCTGCGGTGGAGGAACTGGCTCGCCCGGGTCTGGTGCCACTGGTAGCCGACATCACTCAGGATGGCGCCGCCGAGCGCGCGGTCGCATTGGCCGTCGAGCACTTCGGTCGGCTGGATATCCTGGTCAATAACGCCGGCATCATCATCAACAAGCTGGTCATCGATATGACCCGCGAAGATTGGGAGCGAATTCAAGCGGTCAACACCACAGCGGCATTCCTGCATAGCCGGGAGGCTGTCAAAGCGATGATCCCTAACAAGTCCGGCTCGATCGTCAACATCGCGTCCTACGCATCCTACTTCGCTTTCCCCACCATTTCCGCCTACACCGCCTCTAAAGGCGCGCTGGCCCAACTGACGCGCACGCTGGCGCTCGAGGTCATTGCCCACGGCATTCGTGTCAATGCCGTCGGCGTGGGGGATGTGGTGACCAACATCCTCAACGATGTGGTCGACGATGGCCCTGCATTTCTGGCCAAACATGGCGAAGCCGCGCCTATCGGCCGTGCAGCACAGCCGGAGGAAATTGCCGAAGTGGTGGCGTTCATCGCCTCGGATCGTGCCAGCTTTCTGGTCGGCTCGGTTGTCATGGCAGACGGCGGCATGACCGTCACTGCCGGATGAGCATCCGCAGGAATGAACCGCAAGGCATCCACATCGAGCCCAAGAGGATCAGGCAAATCTGCGGCAGTTTCGACCTAACGCCGCTGCGCTTCAGCTACGTAATCTGAAAACACGCAACGGATGCAGAGACAGGCCACGGCAGGCCATTCAACCGAGCAACGTAGATGAGGATCTGAACAATGAAAAACTCAAATCGACTTTCCGTTTCGCTGGTTATCAGCGCGCTCGTTGCATGCGCTGTCAACCTTTCCTCCACAAGCCTGTACCTGGCCGCAGACGGTGCCGAGCGGACACCCGGCATGCGGCTGAGTGAAGGCGGCAGTGATCGCACGCCTGGTTTTCGCGTTGCCGACGACGGCTCGGACCGTACTGCCCTGGGTCGTATCGGCTAAGGATAAAGTTTGAGGAGAGCACCTTATGAAAAAGGCCAAAGAAGCCATTCACGATCATCGTTACATAGGCATGTGGGTCACCGCTGATGGGTTCATTCGTCACGAGCTTCTGACGACTGGGCGTTACGACGAGGCCCGTGGTAAAAATAAGAGTGCCTACCAAGGCCGCTACGAAATGGAGGGCAACTACATCCAGTACTGGGACGATAGCGGCTTCACCGCCGATGGCCACTTTCATGACGATGTGCTGTATCACGCGGGCATGATTCTCTATCGGCAATGAGCGGTTCGATTATGTCAGGTGTATACCGTCTGCCTGGAAAGCTCCAGGCAGGCGCTCTTGAACATTTGTGAGAGCTTTGAAATGGAACAAAGCGATGCTTTCATCCTTCAAAACACAGCCATATACCGTGACGAACTGGTCCGGTTACTGACGCAACGGTTTACGACGCCCGGCCTCTATGAGACCGCCGTGGCACCTCTGCATGTCATTCGTTTTGACAGTCCCTCGGAGCTTATCCATACCGTCCACAAGCCGGCACTTTGCCTGATTGTGCAAGGGCAAAAAGAAATCGGCTTGGGTGAGGAGCGTTACCTGTACGACCCGCTCAGCTACCTGGTGGTATCGGTGACTCTTCCAGTCTCCGGTCGCGTGCTGATGGCCAGCCCGGAAGCGCCCTATCTGTGTATCCGTTTTGATTTCGAGGCCACGGAAATCGCTCAGGTTATCGCCGATGCTCCTCCTGCGGGGGTTCCGGATGAGCCGGAACTTGGCCTTTTCCTTGAAAAAGTCGATGTCCCCTTGCTGGAAACAATGCTTCGGCTGGTGCGGCTGCTGGAGACGCCGCGGGACATCGGCATGCTGGCTCCGCTCGCTCTGCGGGAGCTGTATTATCGTCTTCTGCGCGGCGTGCACGGGCGCCGTCTGTATGAGCTTGCCCTCGGTGATTCGCAAACGCGACGGGTGACGCGGGCAATCGATTGGTTGAATAACCACTACACCCAACCTTTACGCATCGAAGAGCTTGCCCGGGTCGCCAATTTGGGTAGTTCTACATTGCATCACCGATTCAAGGCGGTGACCGCGATGAGTCCGCTGCAGTATCAGAAACAACTCCGTTTGCAGGAGGCCCGCCGACTGATGCTCGGTGAAGGGCTGGATGTGGCGAGTGCATGTTATCGAGTGGGCTACGAGAGCCCATCGCAATTCAGCCGAGAGTACAGTCGCCAGTTCGGGTGTCCGCCATCCAGAGATACCAGCCGAGCTCGCCGTCCTGCGTGAAGACCCTACTTGGTTGCCTACGGCTGATGCGGTTCAACTCGTATTCTGAGGGCAGGGTAGCTATTGCCCTGCAACCTAATTCACCGAATAGCCGACATTGGCGACAAGGGGTTTTTCTCTCATGATCCCTGCCGGGACTGAGCGGATCGATTGCCGGGATGGCGAAAGTCCCTCCCTCTATTCAAGACAGATCTCAGGCGTTGTGGGCAAGCTATCGATAAAGGCGTCAATCTGCCGGGCACCGCGCAAGTGCACCACAGGAATCTGCGGGCCGATGGCCAGGCGCACCGCTTCGATTCCCGAACGGTAGCCGCGATCGAAATTCCATACGAAGTTCAAAAAGGTCAGGAACGCCCGGTCGAGCTTCTCTGTACAGCCTGCTGCAAGGTCAGGGCGAGGGCGGTTCATGACGCTGCGCATGATCACCCGGATCAAACAGGTGAGCCGCGATGTATCGAGCCAGATGATCAGGTCGGTTCGGGGCAGGCGAAGGTCGAAGGTTCGCCGCGCATAGTTGCCTTCACAAATCCAGGCATCCGGTGTGATCGCTTCGCGGACCCGCGCGCGAAACTGCTCAGCGTCGGGTTCGATCCAGCCGGGCTCCCAGAACAGCGTGTCCAGGTGAACCACGGGCAGGCTCAGGCGTTTGCCGAGGGCGCGGGCGAGGGTAGATTTACCGCTACCGGCATTGCCCAGAATGACAATCCGTTGCATGGGGGGACTTCCTGTCGCGAAAAAAAGCCGGCAATTGTGCAGGTTTTGCTGGGGCAGTGAAAGGCGGCCTCCACGAGCGACAGTTATTGAACGATATCAATGCGACCGCTTTAGCCTGTCCGGTTCAGCACCAGCAAACGTGCCGCCAGCGCCGTCATGACGATAGCGAAGCCATAAGCGCCCAAGCGCCTGGAGATCATGCCTCCACGCCCGCGCCCGTGCAGCCGCCCGGCACAGACGCTGAGCAGGGAATGAAAGATCAACGCGAGCAGCGCAAGCAACACACCTAATACCATCAGTTGCAGCGTGACACTGCTGGTTCCCAGGGTGACGAATTGCGGCAGGAATACCATGAAGAACAACAGCGCCTTGGGATTCAACAGGCTGTTGAGTGTGGCCCGGATGAAGATTTCGCGCTGCGATGCCAATGCAGGTTCAGCATCAGCATCCGCTGGCGGAGTGCTCAATGCCTGCCAGGCCAGCCACATCAGATAGCAAGCCCCGGCCCACCGCAGCAGATCAAATGCCGGCGCCCAACTCATCACCACCGCACCGAGCCCTGCACTGACCATGGCCGTCATCAGCACGTCGGCCAGGGTAATGCCCAATGCGGCGGCGAAACCGGCACGCCAGCCGTGGGCAACGGCATGACTGATGACGAAGGCCATGTTCGGACCAGGCACGATCAGCAACAGCAGGGCCGCAACAGTGAACAGGTAAAGGTTGGTGGCGTCTGGCATAGCGCAAGCTTCCCTGGATGAGAATCAAGGCTAACCGTTAGTCGTCGGGTGAAGCAGATACAGTGGGGATGGATTTGATAGCAACAGTCAGGTGTGCGGCGCCCGGTTGGCTTGAGCCGCAAGCGGCCTCGACCAGCGGACGCGTCGAGCGCGCTGTGCTACCTCAGGCTCGTCAGTCGTTTTTAGCGCTCGCTAGAAAGTACGCAACCAAAGCGTTGGCATGACCATGGCCCATGCCGTGTTCAGTCTTGAGCAAGGCAACCATTTCCATGTGCTTTTTGCCGCTGACTGTTTTGAGCAGGTTCAGCCAGTGGGTGATCGGGTGCCCATACTTTTTTTCAATAGAGGGGAAGTACGACGCTGGCCCTTTTACTTTTGGTTCGTCGGTCATGACGCAAGCTCCTTTTTGTCTGTGTGGTTTGTGCCGACCTCAAGACTTTAGCCTGTCATCGGTCTGCCGCTAAAGCCACGTATTCAGCACCCGCCGATCCAGCTCCTCCCAATCCGCCATGCCCAACACTCGCGTGGTGTTCAGCCCGCGCAGATAACCGCGCAACTGATTGGCGGTCGCCTGCGCGAGCTGCGGATCGGGTGGGTTTTCGCCCAACAGTACGGTTTCGTACTGAACCAGGTACTCGGCTACCCGGTCACGAAAATCGGGCAGAACAGCGTCGCGGATCAAGTCAAAAGTTCTCAAGTAGAGATCCTCATCCATCTTTTCCAGTGGTGATTGAGTGTGTATCGGTCTGCGCGGCGCGCAACTATTGCTAGAGGTAATAGTGACCATCAAGAAACGCAAGTTCTACTTTGATGGCAATAACCGGAAAATCACCTCCAACGACACACCACTCACGAAAATTTGCGTGATTTGATGAACAAACCTTTCAGGATGAGACCAATGCGTCTTTTACATGTGCCTGCCATGGCGATTGGCGCTTTGATGCTCGCCGGTTGTGCCTCCGCGCCGAACGACCCGACGCTGACGTTGCAGACCAGCAAGACCCCGGCCCAATACGCTGAATGCGTCGTACCGAAATTGCAGGGCGATGCATTGAACCCGACCGTCTCGCAGACCCAGCGCAGCTACCGGATCGTGGTGCCGAGCAAAGTTTCGGCGGACAACGTGCTGGAAGCCTACAAGGCCGGCAACGGCGGCAAGGTGTTCATCTACGAGCGGCACTTGCTGGCCTCGAACCTGTTGCCTTCGAGTTTTGAACGCGCCGCACAGGATTGCATCTGACCCCGGCCCGTAAACGTTTTCTACAGAGCTCCTTTGGTTGGCCGCAACCAACCAATTTTCTGCCTCGCACCCCATTTGGTTGCGGGGCTTTTTTTTGTCTGGGAATAACAACAGCTGGCTTTCCACTCGTCTAAATCGACAGGCCAAACCGATACTTCTGGTCTGTTCCTTCTTGCCCGGATGTATGTTCGATCAAGAAGCCACAGCGCTTGAGGACCTTGGCTGAGCCGATATTGGCAGCGTAAACGTTGGCAACCAGTTGGTTAAGGTTCCAGCGCAACTTCGCCTCCTGGACCAGATGCTTCACCGCCTGTGTGGCCAGTCCTTGTCCGCAAGCACTTTGTGCAATCCGATAGCCGACTTCTGCCGAGCGCCGGGACGTGTCGATGTCTTTCAGGTTCGCTCGACCCACTATTGTTCCGCCAGAGTCGACGATGACACAGGGGTGCCAGATTCCGGCGGCGTAGTCGGATAAATAAGCCGTGATGTGCTCGGTGACGCCCTGCACCGAGTAAAAAGCCGCATCGCGCGCGTCAATGTGGCGCTCGAACCACTCGCGATTATTCCATTCAAATGTCAGCAACGCCTCAGCATCAGTGTTTTCCAGAGTCCGAATCCTGACGGATTTCATAAGTACGCTCCCTCCTTGGTAAACAACCTGGATCATTGTTCAGGGGGACACCGGTCCGCTCCTGGCCGCCAGCATCCTCTCACAAATAACAGCCACCGCTAACGCAAAGACTTGAACGCCGTGCGGAGTTCTTCAGTGAACAGTTGCGGCTGTTCCCAGGCTGCAAAGTGGCCGCCTTTATCGGCTTGATGAAAGTAGATCAGATGGCTGTAGGCCCGTCGTGCCCAGGATTGCGGTGGGTAATAAACGTCATCCGGAAACACCGTGACCGCTACTGGCAGGGAAATGTCGGTGGTCTTCTGTGCGGCTGAGGAAAGAGGGCTGCGTCCCATGTTTTCCCAATACAGCCGTCCTGCCGAAGCGGCACTGTTCGTTAGCCAGTACAGCGTGAAGTTATCCAGCACCTGATCCTTTGTCGGCAGCTGTTGAGCGTCGGCGCCGTACATCCATTTTGAAAATCCCGGGTGAACGAGCAGCAGCGCAGCGAGAAAGGCCGGTGAATCCGCCACGCCGTAACCCATCATCTGTGGTCGGGCGGCCATCATTGCGCTGTACGCCAGGTTTCCCTGTTTGATCAGTGTGGCAACGGCGTCGAAGGTTGCGCGTTCCTGCGCGGAGAAGTTCTCCGGTGCCGGCCCACCGGCCGCGAGTGCCGCCGTCGCTTCCGGCGGTAATGTGGCCGGCAGGTTGAGGTGGATACCGAGCAATCCGGCCGGTGCCTGGCGCGCCATCGCGCTGGTGATCGGACCACCCCAGTCGCCACCCTGAGCGACGTAGCGCGTGTACTCGAGGCGTTTCATCAACTGTGCCCAGACCCGTGCAATATGATCCGGGTCCCAACCAATACCCGTCGGCTTACCGGAGAAGCCATAGCCAGGGATCGACGGAATCACCACATCAAATGCATCCGCCGCGTTACCCTCGTGAGCGACGGGGTCGGAGAGCGGACCGATGACATCGATAAATTCGAGAATGGAGCCTGGCCAACCGTGGGTCATGATCATCGGCAATGCGTTCGGACGGGGAGAGCGCACCCAGATGAAATGGATGTCCACCCCATCGATATTCGTTACGTACTGCGGCAAGGCGTTGAGCCGGGCCTCCACTTTGCGCCAGTCGTAACCCGTGCCCCAGTAGTGAACCAGCGCCTTCAGTTGTTCCAGTTGAGCGCCCTGGGACCGATCGGAAACGGTCTCTTTATCCGGCCAGCGGGTCGCCGCAATTCGGTTACGCAGGTCCACAAGATCGCGCTCAGGAACGTGGATTTCGAAGGGCCGGATGGCTTCTGCATCTTCGGTGGCAACCGCATGGGCGGGAAGCGATGAGGTGAGCATGACGGCGACTGCGGCAGCAACGAAGGCGAGTTTCATTTTCACTTCCTCGGATGAGGGCATGCTGGGCATCATTGCAATTGAAGGTTAGCAGTTCTGCCGCGTCCACTACGCTCACCCCTGAGGACCCCGCCATGCGCCATGTCACTGTGGAATACCTGTTCAACGGCGAGCCCCGTACTCACCTGTTCGAGTTCAAGCAGCCTCAGCTGCCCGTACACGAGGCGGCGATGCACTTGCTGCAACTGCATTTCGGGGATGGAGAAAACAGCCTGATCATGCCCAATGCGGATGCCACGCCCGCGCAGATTCTAGAGCAGGCCGAGCGGGTAGGGCTGACGCAGATACAGGTTGACGACTAACGTGTAGACCAAAGCAAAAAAACCTATTGAATAAAAACTCTATAAACGGGAAGCTCACTGGCACATTGCTAGCAACCACTCAGTGAGTATCGCCAGTGACTGGCTCAGGGAGCGCTGATGAGTGTTCGTCCATTAACCGACGCTGTGCGGCAACCGAACGATTGCGAAGTTATCGCCTCTCAGCTTAAAGGGAATTCGGACACTCTCGGCATGGCTGACGCTAGCAACACAGAAACAATCGAGCAATTGCTGGACTCGGCGCGTACCTGGGCACACACCACCGCATGGGTGGTTTACCGTGCCGGTGAGCAAATGCATCTGGTCGGACAAGGCGACCCACGGGCGCAGTGGCCGGCCAGTGTTGCAAACGAAGAGTTCGACACCTTTTGCCAGAACTGGCGCTTGCACCGCTGGCCGACGGGCAGCGGCGAAAGTGTGCTGGGCTGGTTGCTCGCGCCGGTCGACGCTGCTGCGGAACCGGCGCTCGCCGGGTTTGCCCGGCGCCTGGGTATTCAGGTGCAGACCAATACCCTTGCCCGTGCGCAGATTACTCAGCGTGTACTGTATGAAATCACCTACCTGGCCAGCTCGACCCGCGACCGCTCAGTGTTTCTGGTGGGGGTTCACCAGCTGCTGGCCAGCCTGATCGACGCCGAGAACTTCTATCTCGCGTTGTATGACCCGCACAGCGGCAAGATTGACTACCCGTATTACGTCGACATCATCGACGTTGATGCCGTGGAGTCCTCGCACTACGAATACCTTGACCCTTCGCACCTGTCGCTGACCGGCCAGGTATTGACCACTGGCCAGCCATTGCTGATCGACGCCGCCGGCATTCTCGCGGCTCAGGCCGAGGAGCGTTTTTACTGCGTGGGTGATCGTCCCGAGTTCTGGATGGGCGCACCGTTGAAAAATGCCTCGGATGACGTGTTTGGCATGCTCGCGATGCAGGTCTACGACGTTTCTCGTACCTACAGCGCGGAGGACCGCGCGCTGTTTCTGGTGGTGGCCCGCCACGTGGCGATGGCGCTGGACCGGATCCTGCACCGAGAGGATCTGGAAGCGACGGTGATGCGTCGCACCCTGGAACTTTCGGCACTCAACGACGCCTTGCGCCAGGAAGTGGCAGATCGAGAGCGCGCCGAACATCTGCAGAGCGCGCTGTTCCAGATCGCCGAACTGTCCAGCCAGCCGGGTGACATGGCCGAGTTGTTTCAAACCTTGCACGGTATCGTCGGTGATCTGCTGTTCGCGCGGAACTTCTACATTGCGCTGTTCGACGATGCGACCAGTGAAGTGACCTTTCCGTATTACGTTGATGAACGGCAGACGACCTGCCCGGTGGCACGGCGTGGGAGCCGCGGCCTGACCGAGTACGTGATCCGTCAGCGTCGAGCTTGCCTGATTGACGCCGACGAAGCTGAGCGATTGACTGCGCACGGTGAAATCGAAGTGGCCGATGCGTATTCCCAAGCCTATTCCTGGCTGGGCATCCCCTTGTTCGATGGCGATGTGGTGCGTGGCGTGCTGGCGGTGCAAAGCTATACCTCGCAGGTGCGCTATACCCTGCGTGACCAGGAACTGCTGACGTTCGTGTCGCGGCACATCGACACCGCGTTGTCGCGACGCACGGCCGCCGAAGCGATCCATGTCGCCAACCTCAAGCTGGAAGCCCGGGTGCAGAGCCGCACCCGCGAGCTCGATCACGCCAATGCCAAGTTGCAACACGAGAACTCCCACGATGCGCTGACCGGGCTGCCGAACCGTACTTACCTGCAACAGCGCCTCAATCAGGCCTGGTCGCAGTTCGGTAGCGAAGGCGGGCACCTGGCGGTGATGTTCATTGACCTCGACCGTTTCAAACTGGTCAACGATAGCCTCGGCCACCATTTTGGCGACCTGCTGTTGATGCCGGCCGCCCATCGATTGCGCGGTTGTCTGCGCGACGCCGACATGCTGGCGCGCCTGGGGGGCGATGAGTTTTCCGTGCTCGCGCCCGAGGCGCCGCTGGACGTGGTGATCGACATCGCCGAACGGATTCTGGTGGCGTTTGACCTGCCGTTTTTGATCAATGGCTATGAAGTTTTTTCGTCCTGCAGTATCGGCATTGTCACCGCCGACAGTCAGTTCCATCAGGAGCCAGCCGACTTGCTGCGCGATGCCGATGCGGCGATGTACCGGGTCAAGAGTGCCGGGCGTGACAGCTACGCGGTGTTCAATCAGGAAGTGCGCCGTGAAGTTTCGGACCAGGTCGAGCGGGAAGGGGCCTTGCGCAACGCGCTCAAGCGTACCGACGAGTTGCTGCCGTATTTCCAGCCGATTGTCAGCGTCGAAAGCGGCGAACTGTTGGCCCTTGAAGCGCTGATCCGCTGGCAACAGCCGGGCGGCAGGGTGATCGCGCCGGGCGAGTTTTTGCCGGATGTCGAGGGCCTGCGCCTGATCGGTCGACTGGACCTCTACATGCTCAACAGCATTGCACTGATCCTCGCACAGCCCGAGCACGCCAATTGGCCTCCGGTGCACGTCAATTGCTCCAGCTACAGCATGACGCGTCCGGACTTCGCCAGTGATGTGCTTGCACTGTTGGCGCGGTACCGGGTCGAGCCGTCGCGGATCTGCCTGGAGTTGACCGAAGGTGCGCTGGTCGCCGAGCCGGCGATTGCCCGACTGACCATGCAGCAATTGGCCGACAACGGCATGTCTGTGGTGCTCGATGACTTCGGTGCAGGGTTTTCATCCCTGAGCTATGTGCATCAATACCGTTTCAGTGGCTTGAAGATCGACAAGTCGTTCATCCTCGAACTGACCGCCAGCCCTCGCAGTCGCGCGATCGTCCGGGCGATTGTGCGGATGGCCGAATCGCTGGACCTGAGTGTGGTGGCCGAAGGTGTCGAGGATAAAGCGACGCTGGACTTGCTGCGTGAAATGGGCGCAGGGCAGGCCCAGGGGTATTACTTTGCCAAGCCGATGGGGTTGGAGGCGTTGTTGGCGAGTTCGCTGATGGGGGGGTAGGGTGTGTATCGTGCCCTTGTCGCGGTCGCCTGACCTTCACGCGCGAGTACGGCTTGTACCTCATCTATGACTGACCGGCATTGGCCTTCGGCGCCGGTTTCAATTTACGCCTTCGCCTTCGCCCGCAAACGTCGGCCAAGCACGTCCATCAAGTCACAGCCGTCGCGCAACGGGATGGCCTGCAGCTGAGAAAAGTCCTTCAGCACCACCGTGTCGCAACCAAGCTCGGCGCGCAAGGCTATGTTTTCCAGTACATCGTATGAGTGCCATACATGGCTGGATCAAGGTCAACGGCTTTCACCCAGCCTTTGACTGTACGAGCGTATTGCCGAGTGGATAGATGGTCTGAGGTATGCAGCCGGCTAGGGAAAGGCAGTCCTCGCTGTGTAGCTTGCCCTGATGTATCCAGACTGCGACAGCCGGCTGTATTTGTTCAGTCATCTCGAACTGCACTGGCCGCGGCGTTTTCTGCTGCATCACCATGGCTCGTGATGATACGTGCTCGCCGTGGGCGACGTCGCGCATAAGGTGGGCGAATCAATCCAGAGTCCGTCCTTGCCTTAATAGTCAAGGTTCGCCAACTGGGTCAACACGGCAACTAGCGAAATAGTGCCCTGAATTCGTTCGATATTGCCGCCCTCAAACGAGATCCACCCCTCATTGAAACCATCGAGCATGCGGATTCGAGCCAGCGGATGCTGCATCCCTTGTGAGCGAAAGAGGTTGTCCCAAGTCTCTCTCGGCACTGCCCGAGCTTGAACAGAACGGCCCAGTATTACGCTGAATGTAGCGGCAATGTCTTCAGGACTCACGTGTTGCCCCTCCAGTTCGACAATGCGCCGGCCCTGCCAGGATTGCTGGATGAGTGCAGCGGCCGTCCGGCCGACGTCCGCAGTTGCGATCATGGGCACTGTTTTATCGAGTGGTTGCAGGAAGCTGTGGATCGCCCCCTCATCCCGTGCCGAGGCCACGTCCCACAAGGCATTCTCCATGAACCAACCAGGGCGCAGGAACGTCACGGGAACATCAAGCTTGCTCAGGGCTTGTTCCATGAGCGTGCGTTGGGTAAGCAGGTTGGTGTTCACGGCTTGAGCGCCGATAGTCGAAAGACAGACGACTCGCTGTGGCTGCGCCGTTACGATTGCCTCACTCACTGCAGCAATCACCGCTTTGGCCTTGGGGAAGTGCGGTTCGGGATCAAAATCCGACGGTGGCAAGATGAACACGCCTTGGGCGCCTTCAAATGCCCGCGTCAGTGCGGCGGCGTCGTCCATTTCTGCAAGGGCGATCTCGCAGCCGACCGCTTCCCAGGATTCAGCTTTGTTAACGTCGCGCACCACGGCGCGAACGGGTTGCTTGTCTTCCAGCAGAGCACGGGCAAGTGCGCCGCCGACCTTGCCGGTGATTCCAGTGATTGCGTACATGATTGATCTGCCATCAATGAGTCCGAAGGGGATGCGCCACTGCATCTACGTACATCTATGTGCAGTAGCGATCTGACGGGGGCAGATTATCGAAGCCTGCACGATGACAGAATAGCCATCGAGTCAACTGAGTGATGATCTAAAGTCATGAATTGGCGGGCTGGCCTCCGTATTCTCAACCGACGTCTGTAACCGCCTTGACTCGGGCTTTAGAACGAGCCCGATAGCTGTGCGCCGCAGGTTCGGATAGATCCAGTACCTCTGTCACGAAATCGATGAATGCGCTGACCTTTGCAGGAGGCAGGTGGCGAGAGGGGTAGAGCGCGTACAGGTTAAAGCTCTCTCCCTGCCAATCTTGAAGTATCTCAACCAGGCGGTTGTCGGCAAGCAGGTCCTTGACCCCACTGGCCTTGACCCGCGCCACGCCCGCGCCGCCAACGCATGCCGCGATAAGTGTGCTGGACTCATTCACCAGCAAGCGGCCGCTTGTACGCAGGGTGATCTTCTCGACCCCAGACCCATACTCCCACTCCAATGGCAGGCCCGTCATGGCGCTTTTCATCTGGATACATGAGTGTCCTGCCAGATCTCCTGGTGTATTTGGGCGGCCACGTCGCTTGAGGTAGTCAGGCGAGGCAACGGTGACCGTTCGCGTGTCGAGCAGCCTGCGGGCCACCAACGATGATGAAGGTGGCTGACCGAATCGCACCGCGATATCGAAACCTTCGGCGACCAGGTCGCCGAGCTGATCGCGGACGGTGAGTTCAAGTTCAAGGCCAGGATGGCGCTGCAAAAATTTGTCGATGTGAGGCGCGAGCATTCGTCCTGCAAAGAATGCATCAACATTGACCCGCAAACGTCCTTGCACAGCCGTGGATGCGCCGGTCGCGAGCGTGACGGCATCACCAATGCCGGCCAGCAGGGGGCTGATTTGCGCGTAGAGCTGCCGACCTTCATCCGTCAGGGTGACTGAGCGCGTCGTCCTGTCAAACAAGCGAATGCCAATACTCGATTCCAGGCGAGTCACCGCACGGCTGACCCCTGAGGGCGACATGCCCAAAGCCTCGGCCGCCCGCGCAAAGCTGCCGCTATGCACAATGGCAGCCAGAACACTGATGTTAGCGAGCATGCGACCGTCGAAGCTCATGATTTATTGGTGCTCAAAAGTCATCGAATATCTGACTGCGTGGGCATTCTGTCAACACAGAGCTTTCTCTACCCTCTTCAAACGTTTTGTACCTTCAGGAGAGTTGCTATTTCACTCGATCACACGCGTCGAAAAGTACTTTGGGGCGCATCGGGCCTTCTTGCCGTGTCCACCCTGAATGGGTTGCCAGGCCAAATTCCGGGCTTTAACCCATCCCATCGGAAAGTCGGGGGCAGACCAGCATTGTCTTAAATGTGGTCTGCCCCTTTTTTGTCCAGCTAGCAAGCTGGGCCAACCGGCGGAACGCTCTGACGAACATAATAATTGTCGTATTCACTGCTTCCGATGAATTGGAAGCCATGGCGAGTATAAAAGCGATTCGAAGCGCTTTCTTTGAGAGCACCCACTTTGATAGGGAGCGCAGCCGCATCCGCTTCTTTAAAAATATGTGTGAGAACAGCAGAGCCTATCCCTGATCCTTGTGCGCTCGGTCTCACATACAAGTGGTCGAGCAAGAGTTCATTGTGGTGACGCTTGACCACTACAAAACCAACCCTCTCTCCAGATACCTCAATGTAGTGTGTGTTGTGGGCTTCAAAACCGCTAAGAAACCGCTCGCGCGCGCGTACTGGATCAAATCGCCCAACACGCTCCAGACTTTCGCGCATGGCCTCAATTCGAATGGCTACAAGATTGTCCAAGTCGCTTGGTTGAGCTGGGACCAACGAATGCATACCTCGGAGCATGAGCACTTTTCCTTTGCTCGATCTTAGCCATGACACCGCATGGCATAAGGAAGTGGCTGGTGAAGGCAGTTCGCTCACGCCCTAAACGAGGCGGAGCATGGGAGTTGCGTTACAGCGCCCGCACTGGAATGCAGATGTCGCAGCTAAACTGACCGGTGTGGGGGTCACGTACCGTGTGCGCAGAAAACATCTCGAAGCACGGCCGGTCGTCGCATTGCTGTCCGCTAGACGGCATCCATTCACGCGTCAGCCACATCCAGGCGTTACCTAAATCCTCAACGTTCCCTTTGAAACTCGCCACGGCATAACGGCCGCCCGGCAGAGTTTGAATATCTGCTTGGCCGCTAGCAACAAAATGCGCGGGTACTTCGACGCAAGCGTCATAGCGGCACTTGTTGGCTGGCGTGAGAGAGGGATCGTCATAACCTATCCCGTAACACGTTTGATGGCTGAGGCCATTTGAGTGCATCCAGGGCGCAAGGGTACCGCGCCAAAATTCGCCGATGGCTGGCCCATATGGACCTATCAAACGTTGATACGCGACACGTGCTTTTGGTAAATCAATAATGCGTACATCCATGGCAATTTCTTCCGCTAGTCGATAAGAGCCGTCAGATTCACTGAACGCACTCCCGTCTTCCTGATGGATATTGCCGAAGACCTGATCAGGATTGCTCTCTTGGTTGCCTGATTGCTGTCCGATCGCGGCCGCCTGAGTTTTTAGCCGCTGAAGAGTCGTGGAGCGCCAGGCCGATGGCGTGCAGCCGAACTTGAGTTTGAAAGCTCGCGCAAACGCTTCGCCCGAATGGAAACCGGTGGCCAGCGCGGTTTCAAGCACTGTTTCATTGCTACCACAGGACAGTCGGAACGCCGCCTTCTCGAGCCGTCGACGCTGTGCATAGCTGCCAAGCGTTTCTCCCATCCATGCGGCGAAAATTCGATGAAAATGGAAGCGAGAGAAATTGGCGATGTCGGCCAAATGCGCGCCATCTAAGGGTTGATCAAGGTGAGCATCGATGTAGTTGAGCACACGGTTTATCCGTCGCGTGTACTCAGCGCGAGATGCTTGCGCAAAAGGTTTGGTGGTCATGTTAGGTATTCTAAAAATCACCGTTCATGTGGCTATTGAGCCGTTGAGTTCCTGCGACTACCGCAGCGCGTTCTATTCTACAAAGGTTTGAATATCCGCTTTTGGCAAATTGCTGCCCTCCGTGAACGGCTGCATTGGGTCGGTTGCTGTCTGTCGCGATGGACAGCAATCTGCCAAAAGCTGTCGATCGCAGGCATTCACTAAATGAAGGACGACTCGATCACTGATGCCCGAAGGTGGCACAGGCAAATCGAGAGTCACTTAGTCTGATTCGACGGATAAAGACCGGCAAGCCGCGCTATCACAACCCCAACGTAAAAGACGCCTGAAAATTCTTCGACCATCACAAGTGAGCGGGCGTGGTTGGTCAACGGGAGCACATCGCCATAACCGGTGGTCGTCAGCGTCGTGAAGCTAAAATAGATCAGTTTGAAGAAAGTGCCGGGCTGTGCGAAATCGAGGTTGCCAGGACCGAATGAGCTAGCGCTGGATATCTCGACCAGCGCATAGACGAAGGACCAAACGAAGGCGAGCATGATGTAACCCGCAAGTGCGCCATGCAGCTTGTCGGCTGTAATTGGCCCACGCTTGAGAATATAGCGAAGCACTCCGATGAACGAGACTGTAAGAGACGCCGCATAACATATCCCGGCAAGGACAAGAATCGCGGTACTTTCAGCCCACAACGCCGCCCATTGAAGGCCAACTCCAAGCAACGCCAGGCCCAGTTTGAGGATGAACCCCAACCGAGTCTGCCTGGTGGCGAAAGCGCCCACGAGTAGCACGATTGAAAACAGAATGCCAAGAAACGTGCGAGCAAATATACCTTCCTCAAGAAAGGGAAACAGGAGGATCAATCCTAGTAAGAGCAGCAATAGATAGGTGCAGGGCCCTCGCCCTATTACCATCTGACCTAGATCCTCTTCGGATCCGGCTTTATCTTGCGGATTCGTCATACCTGTTTCCTATAGACCGAAACAACGCTCGAGACCTGACGCTGCCGGATTGAAATCTGACCTGGCTTTTGAAGAGTCGGCAGTGAAACTGTAGTCGCGAATGGGGCTTTTCAGGCCCTTCGCGACACGCAGTACCCGGCCAGCAGCGGAAGTTCAGACGGATTGATTCAAGTCGGGCCTTCAATGCGATTGCGATTTACGCCGGTGTTCACCACGAAAATGCAAATGGAACTACCCTGAAGTTATTTACCTCAAGGTTGCGTGTTTCATCTGGCCACCCTTAACAGGCAGGTCGTCGATGTATCAGAACTTAGCGCTGCTTGCCGCCTTCCTCCTTACCTACAGCATATTTGCGGGGCGCTTCGAGTCACGCCTGCTTAATGGCCCGCTTATGTTCATGCTTGTCGGTCTGCTTCTCGGCCCGGCATTTCTGGGCGTTCTGCAACTCCGGATTGACAGGGAGGGCCTCAAGTTCTTGGCTGAGCTGACGCTGGCGATTGTTCTGTTCAGCGATGCGGCCAACGCTGATCTGAAAGTCCTTCGGGCCAATGAAGGGCTTCCACTGCGCTTGTTGATGATGGGGCTACCGCTGACCATAGCGGGTGGTTGGCTAATCGGCGTCTGGCTGTTCCCACAGGTCCCACCGTTGGAATTGGCAATACTGGCAACCCTCCTGGCTCCCACCGATGCTGCGCTCGGTAAGGCTGTTGTGAGCAACCCTCAGGTTCCCGCGTCCGTGCGTGAAGGGTTAAACGTTGAGAGCGGGTTGAATGATGGAATCTGCGTTCCAGTGTTGCTTGTGTTTTTGGCATTGCTGGTCGAACAACAGACACAGTCCCCTATCTCACTGGCATTAGAGTTAGTGATCGAGGAACTGGGCATCGGTGCACTCATCGGCATTACCCTTACGCTCATCGCCTGGCGGTTGCAGCGCTACTCCGTAAAACACCAGTGGCAAACGCCAGTGTGGTCACAGTTGACCCTGCCCGGGCTTGCCATTCTGTGCTTTGCCACAGCGCAAACACTGGGCGGTAGCGGCTTTATCGCCGCGTTCGTCGGTGGGTTGCTTGCAAGTTTTCTGTTTACCGAGCAAAAGCACCAGATGCTCGAGGCCTGCGAAGAGTTCGGCAGTCTGTTATCGGTCATTACCTGGGTCGTATTTGGTGCACTGGTGATCCCTTGGGCCTGGAGCAGTCTCACCCTGAACATCTGGCTTTACTCGGTGCTCAGCCTGACCGTGATTCGCATGCTGCCTGTGCTGATCAGCCTGGTGGGAACCCGCTTCGATTTCGAAACGCGCCTCTTCATCGGTTGGTTCGGCCCGCGAGGTCTGGCCAGCATTGTCTTCGCCGTCATGATATTGGCCTACCCTCTACAAGCAAGCCGTACCTTGGTGGCTACTGCTGTCTGTACCGTTTTACTCAGTGTGCTATTACATGGTCTGAGTGCCAATCCATGGGTTGCACGGCTGGCCAGGCGTGATCATTGATATTTGTCAGAACCCCCACCGTTTTTTCGTGTGGAACGTTGTGATGACTACAAATGAACAACTCATCAGCCGTCATCTCCACTGGGGACAGAAAGCCCCGCTGCGAGTCAGGGATCTGGCTCTCTTTAACTTGGCTATCGACTGTGGATTCAACCGGTCGATGATGCTCTGGAAATGGCAGAGCAGACAGCAGTCTGACCATCCACTGCGACGGTCTAGGACAGACCGTCGTTATCGACTCGATCAGTACCTCCAAAAGACGGGTGTGAGCAGCACCAGCACGGTCAGAATTTCCAGCCTTCCCAAGAGCATGCCGACCGTCAGCAGCCATTTTGCCGCATCCGGCAAGGTCGAGAAGTTGCCTGCTGGACCAATGATCGTCCCCAGTCCGGGGCCCACGTTGCAAACTGCGGTGGCAGCACCGCTTAAGGCAGTCGTCCAATCAAGACCGATCAGCGCCAACCCCAGGGCAATGCCACCGATGGTGATAGTGAAAAAGAATGAAAAGGTCAGCAGTGAACGCGCGATGTCTTCATCAATGGGATGGCCGTTGTATTTTTTCCGAATCACCGCACGAGGATGAATCAGTTGTTTCAGGCTGCCCATCAGCAAGGAGGAGGCGACCTGAAAGCGGAATATTTTAAGCCCACCCGCCGTAGACCCAGAGCAACCGCCGACGAAGGTCAAATAGAAAAACAGCAAAACAGAAAAGCTGCCCCATAAGGTGTAATCCCCAAGGGCTAAACCCGTGGTCGTGACCACCGAAGTTACATTGACAGCCACGATACGAAACGCTTCCCACCAGCTGTAGTCACTGTTAATGCACAACCACGTACCAAATAGCAGCCAGGTAATCACCAGAAACCCAATGAACCCTCGCACCTGATGGTCTTTCAATAACGCACTTTTGTTGCCCCGTAGTGTGGCGACATACAAGGTGAAAGGCAGGCTGCCGAGAATCATGACGACCACGGAGACCCAATGAATAGCCGGTTGAGGCCAGTGCGCCAGGGATGCATCCGAGGTTGAAAAGCCGCCCGTTGAAATAAATGACATCGCATGATTGATCGCTTCGAAAGGCGTCATTCCCGCGACCCATAGCGCCAGAGCGGACACCCCGGTCAGCCCGAGGTAGAGCACCAGAATATATTTCGCCGCGACGTGAGAGCGTGGTGTGACTTTCTCTGACCAGTCTGAAGATTCTGTCTGAAACAAGCGCATGCCGCCGACTCGCAACAAAGGCAAAATCGCCACGGCCATGCCGATAAAACCAATTCCGCCGAGCCAGTGCAGCATCGAGCGCCAAATCAGTAACCCGGGTGACGCGGTATCCAGCCCCGTCAAAATTGTCGAGCCGGTGGTGGTGATGCCGGACATCGTTTCAAAAAACGCATCGGTGTAGCTGATGTGATGGATGAGCACCATCGGCAAAGCCGCAAAGGCGCAGACGACAACCCAACTGGCCGTGGTCAACAGGTACATATCTCGTGGACGAAGTTGGGCAACCTCCGGACGTCCGCGAATAATCAGCGCCAGTCCACAGACGAAGGTGATCAGGCTCGACCAGAGAAACGCGGACAGATCATCACTGCGCTCATAAGCCACCAGGGTAAGCATGGGAATAACCATGCTCACGGCCAACGTGATCAAAAAAATACCGAGGATAAATCCGATGAGCCGCAGTACTGCAATGGACATAAAAAACGCCTGGCTGATGAGCGCCGCAGAGTATCAATTGAGTCAACATGGCTAGCCGTAAAGTTTACGTAAAATTCCCCGGTGGAGCTGAGTTCATCTGATCGGTATTAGCCATTTGCGCGAACGCTTAGCCAAAGCGTGGACCTGCGGAGGCTATCCTGCCGGGTTATTCCCGACTGATTCGTAACTGTATCGCCCGTAACCCTCTGACATTGACGCGTTACTAATGCTTGAACCCAAATCCTGACGGGTCGTTTCAATCCTGAACTCTATAGCTGATGGGCAGGTTCCAGGAGTGGGAAATGACTGCTTTTGGCCGGACAGCGGCGGCTGCACGGTGAGGTCGGTACACCGCTTCAGATTCTGGCTAGGCGCTGGCATCGGCTTCATGCTCATCGGCGAAGGCCATGAGCACCTCAAGATCGAGCACATCCAGTTTGATCCTGGCGATAAAAGCGGAGAAGGCCAGGTTGGCCGCGAGCAGGCGCAGATCGGCGGCCCAGGCCGGGACGTGGACCGGCCCTTGGAGCCAGCCGGATTCAAAGAGCGGGGCCAGGCGTACGGTGTCACCCAGGCTGAGGCGCCCGGCGAAGAGATGGCCCACCAGTTCTGGTCGGTTGTCACGGATCGCGATGCGCAGCAGGGTATGAACGCCGAGCAAACCGGTCAGGTAGGCGGCATCCTTGGTGAACGCTGAGCCACCGCGCAGGTCGGCGCCGCGGAAAACCCGCTGGGTCGAGCGGAAGGACTCCTCTTGCGACTGGCCGGCGGCGAGAAACCCTTCGAACACCTGGATGAAATCGGCGCCATCCAGCGCCTGCTGGACCGCGAGCACGCGCAGGGCGAGGCGGCGTAAACGGTTGATGTCCATGCTGCCGGTGAACAGCTCGGCCAGGGTGGCGATGCCTTCCTGAGTCTGGGTCGTGCGTGGCGACCCCAGGCCCAGGCTTTTCAGGTTGGGTTGGAGCGCGCCGTTTTGTGCCGTGGCGACATGCACGAAGGCCTCGTGTTGCAACAGTTGATTCTTGTCCAGTTCCGAGAACAGGGCGCTGGCACGCAGGCGGATACGGCTCGCCCCGGCGATGGCCTTGGAGGCCAGGGTCGGGTCGAGCACGACCGTAATCCGGCCCGGCCCGAAGAAACGGTCCAGTTCCGGTTGCATCCAGGCGGCGAAAGCCTCGGCGGGGATCTCTGCCGGGCTCGGTGGAATCCGGGCTCCGCCAAGAAGGGCGTCGGTGGTCTTGAGGAAGAACTGTGCCGCGTCCAGCATGCTCAGCTTTTGGCTCGGGTAGTAGAAGTCCGGGCGCCGGTACAGCGCGGACGAATACTGAGTAAAGGCGGGGGTGCCAATGGCGCCGAGCATGCGTCCGGCCGTGGCATAGCTACGTGCTGTCATGGCGAGGTAGTTTCCGGCCGGATGCCCCTCATCGCATCGGTCGATAAAGGCTTCCAGCGCGGCGACGTCGGCGCTGTGGTCGCGTGGGCGCAGTTCGACTCTGGGCAACTCAGCTTTCCCGCCACGCCAATGCGCCAGGAAGATTTCCTCGACGCCATCAGGCCAGGACAGGGCATCCAGTACGCGAATCTTGCGAGCCAGACCGGGAAGGGCGGCATCGAGTTCGGACAGAGGCGCTGCGCTCATGGCGATCACCTTGAGAGACGAGGTTCATTCGAAAAAGCTTAGTCGTTGCTGATCTGTTGCGTTTTAACCGATCAAAGAGGCCGGATTTCGGCAATTGAATGCTGACAGGGAAGGGGAGAACTCCTCTTCGAGCCATGCCGTGCAGGCCGTTTAGGGCCGATAGCTGGCTGTCGTGAGCGGGCAACCGACCCATTGAATCGCCCCTGATTTTGTAGAGCATTGAATGGCTGCTTCAACCCATTGCAGACGTTCGCGACAGACCACTACTGGCCGGTTTCTGCCTACGGACGGCGCAGCGTTTTAGAGTTCCAGGATTTGCCGCTCAATCTGCCTTATTTCTCAAAAGCGCCGGTCACAAGACATAATGGCGGGGTTGTGTAGGAGCCGCCCTTCTGGAAATAAACACAGTAGATAAATTATGAGCGATATAATTTCCGAGATAGTTAAGTGGCTAACAGAAAAGCATTCCACAGGCGTCCGTTCAATTTATGGTTTTGAGTCCGTGTTGGTGATCGCTGTGAGCATCGGCGCTATGGTCAGTGCGAAGTCCCTTGTCGCAAAGCGGAATGCGCTAAAAAAGCGCATGACTCGTGATTTGTCCGCGACCCCCTTAATCGCAACTTTACGGTCAGAAGAAGCTGGAGAAGCGGTTAGATATGTCGCAACGCTGAGCAGTACCAGCGAAGGGCTCACTGTTATGGTCGTTCGCGAAGTTGGGGTGGGTCGTGTGAAATCATCCAGTCCTCCAATGCGATCACTGGATGAGGTTGACGCTTGGCTGAAAAGCAGCACCCCATTTATTCTTGCTGACTTTAGGAATTGAAACGACTGTAGTGCGCTGGCAGTGGAAGTCTGCTTTCGACCCAAAGCGGTCCTATACGTACTCCTAACCGAAATGCGAATCCAAGCGTCCATGGCTGTGGTAGTTCATAAAATCCCGCATAGCCGCTGAAAGCTTTTCTTCAGATGCTATCTGCCAAAACTTCTTTTCCCCAAGAGTTGGCTCCATCCGCTGGATGAGATTCTCAGCTGCATTGTGTTGGCCTAAACGAAGCCAGTGTCTGAGTAGGTGTTCGTTTTCTTGCCCGGACAACTGCGCCGCTTGGACCAGTACAAGGGTGTACTGGTAGTTCATGGGCCATAAACGTTTTAAAAAATCGACCCTCTCAGTCCGTGGGAGGCTGACCAGCCAGTTTCTCACCTGCTTATCCATAGGATGGGTGCCGATGCGCGATGCTAGCTGCTCGAGTGTGAATGGATAGTTGTCCATACGGCGCCCGGGGTCCAGATTTAAGATAGACAGATTGTGTTCAAGCTTTACGAGTACGTACAGGTCTTTCATGTTTAGGCTGCTTCTGGCCGATTGCGGGCCATCACGAAGGGCTGCAATCGACCCAAAGCTGCCGGTCGCGAGAGCTTTCAACCTGTCCCATTCTGGCTATAGGTACGCGGAGCGTGTAACGCTGTTTATGAGCTGGTCTTCACCAACACATCAAACTTTTCCAATGCAGCGTTGAAGTTCACTAAGTCAAAGCTCACCGGCTGGCTATTGGCGTCCCACCGGGTCGAAACCCCCACTTCGAGCTTTCCCGAAACGCTCCAACCAAAACGAGCCCAGCGCACCGTGGCGCCTTCGACAACTTGCTCCGCTACCATCACGGTACAGTCAAAATCCATGTCATCACTGCATACCAATAGCGGGACGATTGTGGAAGTGCCCTCCTGTCCGGGAATGAAGCGCCGTTTCGCAAGCGCATCTTCGTCCTCATCCAACAACCACATCAGCGAAAGACCAAGTTTGGCGACATCTGGATCATTGAGATGACCGGATAGCCATTGCTCAATAGCGACGTCATCGATAGTCAGCCATGCGCAACTACTGCGGGAGAACGACGCTTGGTGGTAAGTGGCATCGATACGGTGAAGCATGGGAGAAGTCCTTGGGAGTGGGCTCGAGCGTCGCTAGCTCAGACGAATTAAAGATGGGAGTACAAGTCGATTATCGACCTGCTGTCAGCCATGATGACATGTAGCGAAGCGCTTGCTTTGATGAATGACTGCTTATGGCCGTTCTCTGCCAGTCGCGTGAGACAGAAAGCTACCCAATATAGATAGTCCGTGTCGAACGCAACAAGCCGTCGGGATGAGTTACTCCCCGGATTGCAAGCGATCGATAGCTTCGAGAAGCGGGCCGTCGAAGTGCTCGGTTTCATCTCGTTTCTGGTCTTTCATGCGGCGCTTCGCCTCGATGAGCATGTGTTTGGTCGCGATGTTCTGATTCAAAAAAGTAGCGACCATAAGATCATTCAAACTTTCTAGAGGTGTGTCCCTTGCCTCCCTGCAACGCTGAATGAGTCCTGTGGGGGCATCCCCACTCCATGGACCTAAAATATCCGAGACTGCCAGAGTGGGGGTCATGAGCCTGCCTTTGAAAGAAATTGAAGGGCTGGTAATTTCGCACGCGCGGGAGATTGGTGAGTAGCGAAATCGAATGCCCGCTTCTGGCCGATAGCCGCCTGTTGGAAGAGGTAACTTTCTACCCAAATCCAAGGGTGGCTGACCATCGGTGGCCGCATTACAACCGTCACGAAAAATCGCATCTCCCTAGAAGCAGACTGCCGCGGATCACTTCATACACAGCAGATCAACGTCGCCCAGTCCGAGTGCTCACATCCACCCACACGGCCAACACCAGAATGCTGCCCTTGACGATCATCTGCCAGTAACTGTCGACGTCGAGCATGGACATGCCGTTGTCCAGGCTGGTAATGACCAGTGCGCCGAGGAGGGCGCCGTAAACGGTGCCGGACCCCCCGCGCATGGAAGTGCCGCCGATGAAGCAGGCGGCGATGGCGTCGAGTTCACCCATGCTTCCGGCCGAGGGTGAACCGGCGGCCAGGCGTGCGGTGTTGACCACGCCGGCGAGGGCGCACATGACTCCCATGATTCCGAAAATCCACAGCTTCACGGCCTGCACATTGATACCGGACAGACGTGTCGCTTCCATGTTGCTGCCCACGGAATACACGCGCCGGCCGAACACGGTCTGGCTGGTCACGTAGCTGAAACCGCCCAGCAGAACCAGCAGAAGCAGGACCGGCACGGGAATGCCGTCATAGCTGTTGAGGGTCTGGACGAATCCGGCTAGCACCGCGCCGATCAACAGCACACGCACGACGTCACGCACCAGTGAATGTGCCGCAAGGCCATGAAGGGCGCGATTGCGTCGTTGTTTCCAAGTCAGGAACAACGTCAGTGCGAACAGCAGAACGCCCAGGCCCGTTCCGATTGTGTGGGGCAAATAACCCTGACCGATGTAGACGAGTTCCGGTGATACCGGGGCGATGGTCGTGCCGCCGGTAATCCCCAGCAAAATGCCGCGGAAAGCCAGCATGCCTCCCAGCCCGACGATGAATGACGGAATGCGCAGGTAGGCGGCCATGTAGCCGTTGGCGAGGCCGATCAGCAGCCCGCACAGGGCCACAAGGCTCAGGTTCGCCAGCAACGGTACGTGGTAGACCACGTCGAGAATAGCCGCGACACCACCGAGCAGGCCCAGCAATGAGCCGACCGACAAATCGATCTCACCGCTGATGATGACCAGCACCATGCCGCAAGCGAGAATTCCGGTAATGGACATCTGGCGCAGCAGGTTGGAGAGGTTGCGCGGTGTCAGGAATCCACCCTCGGTCTGCCAACTGAAAAACAGCCAGATAAACGCCACGGCAAACACCAGCGCGAGCATTTTGTAGCGGGTGAAAAGTTGTTTGACCTGATTCATTTACGCGGATTTCCGATCATTATTGTTATGGCCAGCAGGCTGGCTGAGTGCGGCGGCGAGCACCTGCTCCTGAGTGAGATGCTGGTTGATGAAGTCGCCGCGCAACTGGCCTTCGCCGATCACTAGCACGCGGTCGGAAACGCCGAGCACTTCGGCCAGCTCCGAAGACACCATGATGATCGACACGCCTTCGGCCGCCAGCGCCCCCATCAATTTGTAGATCTCGTACTTGGCGCCGACATCCACACCTCGGGTGGGCTCATCGAGAATCAACACCCGGGGTTTGGTCAGCAGCATCTTCGCCAATACGGCTTTTTGTTGATTGCCACCGGACAGACTCGTGATCGGCAGGAACGGGCTCGCGGTCTTGAGGTGCAGGCGCGAAATTTCTCGATCAATGCTGCCCAGTTCGGCTTCGGCATCGATGCGGGTCAGTTTCGAGTAACTGTCCAGCACGGCCAGGGTGATGTTCTGGCCGACGCCCAGGTCTGGAATGATCCCTTGACGCTTACGGTCCTCCGGCACCAGGCACACGCCGGCGCGGATTGACTTGAGCGGTGTGCGGGTATCGATGAGTTGGCCGTCCAGCCAGACTTCGCCTTCGTGGCGACCGGGATAGGCGCCGAACAGCGCGGTCACCAGTTCGGTGCGGCCTGCACCGACCAACCCGGCGATGCCGAGGATTTCCCCGCGTTTGAGACTGAACGAAATGTCGTCGACCCGTTTGCGCCCGGGGCTGTCGACGTCGTAGCAGGTGATGTGGCGAGCCTCGAAAATCACCTCGCCAATGTCGTGTGGCTCGGTGGGGTAGAGGTTGCTCATTTCCCGTCCGACCATCTGGGTGATGATCTGCGGAATATCCATGTCCGCCATGGCGGTCGTGGCGATGTGTTTGCCGTCCCGGATCACCGAAATCGTGTCGCACACCGCGGCCACTTCATCGAGCTTGTGGGAGATGTAGACACAGGCAACACCCTTGGTCTTGAGGTCGCGGATGATGTCCAGCAGCACCTCGATTTCCGAACGGGTCAGGGCCGATGAAGGCTCGTCGAGGATCAGCAGGCGTGCCTGCTTGTTCAGTGCCTTGGCGATTTCCACCAGTTGCTGATAGCCGCCGCCGTACTGCGAAACCGGCAGCGATACGTTCATGTCCGGCACTTTCAGTTCACGCATCAGGGCTTCGGCGCGGTGGATCATCGCCGGGTAATTCATCCGCCCACCGGGCAGCGTCAGTTCATGGCCCATGAAAATGTTCTCGGCCACCGACAGGTCGGGAACCAGGGTCAGTTCCTGGTGAATGATGACGATACCGGCGGCTTCCGTTTCGCTGATCGATTGCGCCTTGAGCGGTTGACCGTCCCAGAGGATCTCACCGTCCCAGGTGCCATGGGGGTACACCGCGGAAAGGATCTTCATCAGCGTGGACTTGCCGGCGCCATTCTCGCCGCAAAGCCCTACGCATTCCCCTGGCTTGACCTTGATGTCGATGCCATTGAGCGCTGTGACACCGCCGAAGTTTTTGACGATACCGTTCATTTGCAGCAGATAGTCGGACATGGCAGAGACTCATAAGCGGCAGTGACGAGGCGGGTCCCCGCAGGAGCGGGCTGGCTCCTGCAGGGGGGGCATTACCGGGCGATGATCACTGCCCGGCAATCTGCGCCTTGGTGTAAAACCCGTCCTGTTCCAGCAAGTCGATGTTGTTCTTGGTCAACGGAGTCGGGGTGAGCAGGATGGTGTCGACTTTTTTGCTGCCGTTGTCGTATTGCGAGCTGTAGGCGGGTTTCTCGTTACGCGCCAGTTGCACCGAGAGCTTGGCAGCTTCGGAGGCGATGAGTTTGAGCGGTTTGTACACGGTCATGGTTTGCGTGCCGGCGATCACTCGCTTGACCGCTGCGAGGTCTGCGTCCTGCCCCGAAATCGGCACCTTGCCGGCCAGTTGCTGAGAGGCCAATGCTTGGATGGCGCCACCTGCCGTGGCGTCGTTGGAAGCGACGATGCCGTCGATTTTGTTGTTGTTGCGGGTCAAGGCGTTTTCAACAATGCTCAGCGCTTCGGTCGGGTTCCATTCCTTCACCCATTGTTGGCCTACGATCTTGATATCCCCCTTGTCGATGGCCGGTTGCAGCACTTTCATCTGACCTTCGCGCAGGACTATTGCGTTGTTATCGGTAGGCGCACCTCCGAGCAGGAAGTAATTGCCCTTGGGCGCTGCGTGCAGCACGCCGCTGGCCTGCATCTCGCCGACCTTTTCGTTATCGAAGGAAATGTAGGCGTCGATATCCGCGTTGAGTATCAGGCGGTCATAGGACACGACCTTGATCCCGGCTTTCTTCGCTTCGGCCACTACGTTGGTCAGGACCGTGGCGTTGAACGGCACGATGACGATCACATCGACGCCACGGGAAATGAGATTTTCGATTTGCGAAATCTGCTTTTGCTCGTTGGCATCGGCCGACTGTACAAAGACCTTGGCGTCCATTTTCTCCGCCGCCGCGACGAAGTAATCGCGGTCACGCGACCAACGTTCCAGCCGCAGATCATCAATGGAGAAACCGATTTTCGGGTGGGCAGCATCGGCCATCACCGGTAGCGACAGCAGCGCCAGGGCGCTGGCCAATAGCGCGCGTTTCACATTTTTCATGGTGGTGCGTCCTTTTGTTTTTGTTTGAAAGACACTGCCTGACGATGAGTCTCGGGCTGGTAGAACTGTAGAGAATTGGCAGACGCAGAAGACACAGATTTGTCGTGCGAATGTCACAGCGTTGTTGCGCCCGCAGACGCCGTGGCGATCAGCGATAGATGAACCGGTTGACGACGTTTTCGAGCATTTCCTGCCTGCCGCTGACGGCCTGCGGATTCAGTTCGTTGGCGAAGGCATGTTCGGCCAATGACTGGAGGTTGAACTCACCCGCCAGCACCGCCTGCCCGAACGGCTGCTGCCAGCCGGCGTAGCGTTGATCCTTGAGCCGCTGAAGCTGGTCGTTCTGCACCATGGCGGCGGCCCGCTCCAGGGACAGGGCGAGGACGTCCATTGCGCCGACGTGACCATGGAATAGATCGATCTCACCGAGGCTCTGGCGGCGAACCTTGGAGTCGAAGTTGAACCCGCCATTCTTGAACCCGCCGGCCTTGAGGATTTCATAGGTGACCAGGGTCATTTCTTCGACGCTGTTGGGGAACTGATCGGTGTCCCAACCGTTCTGCGGGTCACCGCGGTTGGCGTCGATGCTGCCGAAAATCCCCAGCGAGATGGCTGTCGCAATCTCGTGATGAAAGCTATGACCGGCCAGGGTCGCGTGGTTGGCTTCGATGTTGACCTTGATTTCCTTTTCCAGGCCGAACTGCTGGAGAAAGCCAAACACGGTGGCGCTGTCGTAATCGTATTGGTGCTTTGTCGGCTCCTGCGGCTTGGGTTCGATCAGCAGGTCACCTTTGAAACCGATCTTGTACTTGTGCTCGACTACCATGCGCATGAAGCGGCCCAGTTGTTCGCGTTCACTTTTCAAGTCGGTATTGAGCAGGGTTTCGTAGCCTTCGCGACCGCCCCACAACACGTAGTTGGACCCTTTCAGGCGTTGGGTCGCGTTCATGGCGCTGAAGACCTGGGCAGCGGCGAAGGCAAACACTTCGGGATCCGGGTTGCTGGCGGCGCCGGCGGCAAAGCGCGGATTGCTGAAGCAGTTGGCGGTGCCCCACAACAGCTTGATCCCGCTTTCCTCCTGATGTCGCTCCAGATGATCAATCATTTGCGCGAAGTGGTTGCGGTAGTCCTTCAACGAATTGCCTTCCGGGGCGACATCCGTGTCGTGGAAGCAGTAATAGTCGATACCCAGTTTGGAGAAGAACTCGAACGCGGCTTCCGCCTTGCCAATCGCCAGCTCCATCGGGTCGCCGGCGTGTTGCCACGGGCGCTTGAAAGTACCTGCGCCGAACACATCGGAGCCCGGCCAGACGAAGGTGTGCCAATAACAGGCGGCCATGCGCAGGTGTTCGCGCATGGGTTTGCCGAGGATGATTTTGTCGGCGTCGTAGTGACGGAAGGCGAGCGCAGAATCGCTGGAAGGGCCTTCGTAGCGAATCTTGTCGACATCGGGGAAGTACGGCATTGGCAATGTCCTTGTTGTTCTTGGCGGTGTCTCGATACTAGCAACGGCCCCATGCCTGCTGATTATGAAAATCACCAACACTGGGTGCGATTTTGCGTATTGAGATTCGTGGTCTGCGCGCCTAGTCTGTGCAAACCGCCTCCGTGAGATGGGGCCCCGGAACAAGCCTGAAAATAATGAAAACAGTACCGCCTGTTCACCGCATCGCACTGTTGTTCAACGGGAGCAAGATCTATGACCGGGGTATCATCAGCGGCATCGGCAACTACCTGAGCAGCACTCGCGCCTCCTGGGACCTGTTCCTGGAAGAGGATTTTCTCTGCCGGTTGAAAGGGATCGAGCGCTGGCAGGGTGACGGGATCATTGCCGACTTCGACGATCCGCTGATTGGCGAGGCGCTGGCCGACATCAAGTTGCCGGTGGTGGCGGTGGGTGGTTCTTATCAGGATGAGCGCGCCTACCCGAAAGGAATCCCTTATGTCGCCACCGACAATAACGCATTGATCACCCTGGCTTACGCGCACTTGATTGAGGCGGGGCTGCAGCGTTTTGCCTGCTTCAGCCTGCCTGAAGCGCAGACCAATCGTTGGGCGCAGGAGCGGGAAAAAGCCTTTCGACGGCTGATGCAACGTGACGGCCTGCATGCCGAGGTCTACCGCGGCATGGGCACAAGCGCACCTCTCTGGGACAGCGCCGTCGAACAACTGATCGCCTGGCTGCAAAGCCTGCCTAAACCCATAGGTATCATCGCCGTCAGTGACGCCCGTGCAAGGCAGTTGCTGCAGGCCTGCCTGACCGCCGGAATCGCCGTACCGGAGCAGGTGGCGTTGATTGGCATCGACAACGATCCGCTGACACGCAGCCTGACCCGGGTCCCCCTGAGTTCAGTCATTCAGGGCACCGAAACGATGGGCCGCACCGCCGCGCAACTGCTCCACCAGATGCTGCACGGCATGCCCTCCACCGGCACCCACATCCTGATCCCGCCGGATGCGATCAACGTGCAGGTGTCGAGTTTGCACCAACCGTTGGGCAACCCCTACGTCATGCAAGCGCTGCTGTTTATCCGCCAATATGCCTGCCAGGGCATCAAGACCGCGCAAGTGGCGGCTTATGTCGGCGTCTCGCGCTCATCGCTGGAGTCGCACTTTCGCACTGTGAGGGGCTGCAGCGTGCATGATGAGATTCTGCATTTCAAACTGGCGGCGGCGACGAGCGGGTTGGAAAATACCGAGACAGCGATTGCGGAAGTTGCCCGCGCGTGCGGATTCAAATCCGCACAGTATCTGCACACGGTGTTTCGTCGCGAGTTTGGCTGTACGCCCCGTGAATACCAGCAGGGCGCTATAGTGATGCCGGGCACAATTGGTTGATTGTTGTGGGGTGAGAAGGGTTGGTTTGGCCAGAAGTAGTCATTCGACACCTCCCTTTGCCAAGGGCCCGAAGCAGGGATGCGGCTTGTCCAAAAGCGCAAGAGACGGTCGATTTAACATCGCCGTAGTACGAGATCTAATTGGCGCATTAACGCAAACGCTCATTTGTGCTGGCGCCGTCTACCAGGCGTTGAATGCCGAGCGGATTGGCGTTTTTCAACGCGTCGGGAAGCAAACTGTCCGGGTAGTTCTGGAAGCAGATCGGCCGCAGGAAGCGGTTGATCGACAGCGTTCCCACGGACGAGCCTCGGGCATCCGAGGTGGCGGGGTAGGGGCCGCCATGAACCATCGCATCGCAGACTTCGACACCGGTCGGGTAACCATTGAGCAAAAGGCGACCCGCCTTCAGTTCCAATACTGGAATCAACTCGGCAAATATCTCCAGATCCGCGGGTTCGGCAATCAAGGTCGCGGTCAGTTGTCCCTGCAAACCGTGCAGCGCGTGCTGCAGCTGTTGCCGGTCATTGACCGCAACGACGACTAGAACCGGGCCAAACACCTCGTGCTGCAGCAGTTCGTCATGGTTGATCAGCAGTTCTGCGTCCGCTTCGAACAGCTGTGGGTTAGCCTGGATACCTGCTTGAGGATTCCCCGCTCGATGGTGGATCTGCGGATGATCATGCAGGCGGGTCAGGCCATCGGAGTAATTGCACAGCCCGCCGGCGTTGAGCAGGGTATGTGCAGGCTGAGCGTTGATCTGCCAGGTCAGCTCATCGAGAAACGCATCGAACTCGGGAGAGCGTATTCCGATCACCATTCCAGGTTTTGTGCAGAACTGTCCTGCCCCTTGAACCACAGAGGCGCAGACCTCGGCCGCAATGTTTGCACCACGGGTCTTGAGGGCCTCTGGCAGCACCAGTACCGGATTGACACTCGACATCTCGGCGAACACCGGGATGGGTTCTGGTCTTGCCGCTGCCATGTCACACAGCGCCCGGCCGCCCTTGAGCGAACCGGTGAAGCCAACAGCCTTGATTGCCGGGTGTTGCACCAGCCAGGCACCGACCATCCCGCCGTAAATCATGTTGAAGACACCGGGCGGCATTCCGGTCTGTTCGGCGGCGCGAATGATTGCCAGAGCGACCCATTCCGCCGTAGCCATGTGCCCGGGGTGTGCCTTGAATACCACCGGGCAACCGGCCGCGAGCGCAGCGGCGGTATCACCGCCCGCCGTAGAGAAGGCCAGGGGGAAATTGCTGGCGCCGAATACGGCGACCGGGCCGATACCGATGTGGTATTGGCGCAGATCGGGACGGGGCAGGGGTTGACGGTCAGGCAGGGCACGATCGATACGTGCCCCAAAGAAATCCCCACGTCGCAGCACCTTGGCAAACAGTCTCATCTGCCCACTGGTACGGGCACGTTCACCCTGAATACGTGCGGCCGGCAGCGCCGTTTCGCGGCAGACCGTCGCGACGAATTCGTCACCCAGGGCGTCGAGCTCATCCGCGATGGCGTCGAGAAACGCCGCGCGTCGAAGGGGCGGCAGGGTGCGGTACAGCGGGTAGGCCGCTGCCGCCGCATAGGCGGCAGCATCCACTTCCTCTCGCGTGGCTTCAGTAAAGTAGCCCGGCAGTTCCTGCCCAGTGGTGGCGTCGAAACTTTGCAGGCGCGAGTGACCTTCGGCGCTGCGTGCGCCATTGATAAAGTTGTGTCCGGTGCTGGCGTTCATAGGCATTCTCGTTTTGGCTAGCGTGGTTTGATCGCGGCAGAAACCAACCCGCGACCGTGCAAGTTATCGAGCAGGGCGCGATAACCCATCTGCCAGGCCGGCGCGCGATCGCTTGTCGTCACGCGGTTGACCAGCGTGCCGAACCTGGCGCTGCTGATGGCGACCAGATCACCCTCTTTATGGGTGAAGCCTCCGCCGGGTAGATCGCGGTCTTGCTTGGGGGCAAACAACGTGCCGAGGAACAGCACAAAGCCGTCCGGGTACTGATGGTTCTCGTTGAGTGTCTGGGCGACCAGATCCAGCGGGTCACGACTGATCTGGTTCATGGAGCTGCTGCCATCCATGATGAAACCATCGTCGCCTACGACACGCAGTGCGACTTCTGCCGAGCGCACGTCCTCGATGCTGAAGGTTTCATCGAACAGTCGGATAAATGGCCCAAGCGCGGTCGACGCATTGTTGTCTTTGGCTTTGGAAAGCAACAACGCACTGCGCCCTTCGAAGTCGCGCAGGTTGACGTCATTGCCCAGCGTAGCGCCCTGTACCTTGCCACGACTGGAAACGGCCAATACCACTTCGGGCTCTGGATTGTTCCAGCTGGACTTCGGATGGATTCCAATGTCCGATCCGTAACCCACCGCTGACAACGGCTGAGCTTTGGTGAATATCTCGGCGTCCGGGCCGATGCCTACTTCGAGGTACTGCGACCACATGCCCTGGCTGATCAGCACTTCCTTGAGCGCGGCGGCCTGGGAAGAGCCCGGCACGATGTCCCCGAGGTCAGTACCGATGCTCGCTACCAGCGTTGCGCGAATGCTATCGGCCTTGGCCGGGTCGCCCTTGGCCTGCTCTTCGACCACCCGCTCAAGCATGCTGGTTGCGAAGGTCACCCCGGCGGCTTTTACCGCTTGCAGGTCAATCGGCGCCAGCAGCCATGGCTGTGTTTCGTCGCGCATCGAGACATCGCTGTTGCACAGTAATGCGTCAACGCTGATTAGCGCCTGCTCCAATGGCAGGCTGCGCAGGTAAGCAACGGGGTCATCGAGTTCAAGCAGGGCCGAAACGGTCGCCACCCGAACGCTGATGTCATAGACCTCGCGGTCTTTAAGCAGGACGATGGCAGGCCCTGCCGTGGCGCCAGGAATCCACACGCGACCGATCCAGGTGCCTTGCGCGAGGTCCTGGGCTGGAGTGTTCAACTCCGACAATGTGATGGTAATTTTTTTTTGGGGCATGAAAAAAACCTCGGCGAAAGTGGCGAATCAGTGGGAATGACGTGGGTCGCCGCTGCGTGCGATGACCCGCAGGTGCAAGGTCGCGGGCTCCAGGCAACCACCGGTCGAGAGTTGGCCAACCTGCTGTCGGTAGAGTTCCTGCCATGGCGTTTGCGAGGCTGGAAAGGACGGTTTGAACGCCGCCTGGCGGCGTGCCATTTCGCTCTCATCCACGAGGAGATCGACGCGGCGAGCGTTGAGGTCGACGCGAAGACGATCATTGGTTTCCAGCAAACCGATGCCGCCCCCCACCGCGGCTTCAGGGGACATGTTGAGTATCGACGGGCTGGCCGAGGTCCCGCTCTGGCGTCCATCACCCAGGCAGGGCAGTGAGTCAATGCCTCGTTTGATCAGTGCTGCGGGTGGGGCCATGTTGACCACTTCGGCGCTGCCCGGATAACCCACGGTGCCGCAGCCCCGAATCACCAGAATGCAACGCTCGTCGATGTCCAGAGCCGGGTCGTTGATGCGCGCCTGATAGTCCTCGGGGCCATCGAAAACAATGGCTCTGGCTTCGAAACTGTTTTCCGCGCCCGGCTCGGACAGGTAGGTTTTGCGGAATGCTTCGCCCACCACCGACATCTTCATGATGGCGCTGTCGAAGAAATTACCGCTCAGCACGATGAACCCGGCCCGTTGAATCAAGGGATTTTCGTACGCGTGGATCACATCGGTATCGCTGGCGGCCGTATGGCTGACGATCTCGCCAACGGTCTTGCCTGAGACCGTGTCGCAGCCTTCATGCAGTCGCCCGGCTTTCTGCAGTTCGTGCATGACTGCCGGGACGCCGCCCGCGCGGTGGAAACCCTCGCCAAGGTATTTCCCGGCGGGCATGCAATTGACCAGCAGGGGCACGTCTTCGCCAATCCGTTGCCAGTCTTCCAGGCTGAGATCGATGCCGGTGTGCCGCGCGATAGCGATGAGGTGCGGCGGGCAATTGGTCGACGCCCCCAAGGCCGATGCCACGGCAATGGCATTTTCAAAGGCTTCGCGGGTCATGATTTGGGTAGGACGAATATCCTGACGGACCATGTCGACGATGCGCTTGCCAGTCGCATACGCCATCTGGCCGCGTTCACGATAGGCGGCCGGAATGCTCGCACAGCCGGGCAGGGACATACCCAGCGCTTCGGCCAGCGCGTTCATCGACAACGCGGTGCCCATCGTGTTGCAGTGACCGATCGAAGGAGAGGCCGCCGTGGTCATCTCCATGAAGCCTTCATAATCGATCTCTCCACTGGAGAGCAGGTTGCGCGCATGCCAGAGCACCGTGCCGGAGCCGATCAATTTGCCTTTGTGGTGCCCATCAAGCATTGGACCGCCCGACAAGACGATCGCCGGGATATCAACCGTCGCGGCCGCCATGAGACAGGCAGGGGTGGTCTTGTCGCAGCCAGTGGTCAGCACCACGCCATCCAGCGGGTACCCATGAAGAATCTCGACCAGGCCCAGGTACGCCAGGTTGCGATCCAGTGCGGCAGTCGGACGCCGGGTTTGTTCGGCCATCGGGTGCACCGGGAACTCCATCGGAATGCCGCCGGCATCGCGAATACCTGCTTTGGTGCGTTGCGCGAGTTCGAGGTGATGACGGTTGCACGGCGCGAGATCGCTACCGGTTTGAGCGATGCCGATGATGGGACGGCCCGATTGCAACTCCTCGCGCGTCATACCGTAATTCATGAACCGTTCGACGTAGAGCGCGGTCATGTCAGCATGACTGGGATCGTCAAACCATTGTTGACTTCGCAGAGGCAGAGGAGTGTTTTCGGGCATGGTTTTTATCTCTTGTTAGAGGCATATCAGCGGAAAGTGAACCACCGCAGGAGGCGACAAACAGGCGAATCATCACCGCCGTCGGCGTTCGAATGGCTTTATGTTACCGGTAACATTTCATTTGTAAAGACCCAATCTCGACGTTCGAATGGACGCTGGACACCTTTGCAAGGAGCAGAGGTCGGCCTGCCAACGGCCATGTATAATCAGCGACCATCTGTGTTGGCGGCATTGATTTCCAGGGTCCGCCCGGTCATTTTCAGGAAAACAGGACGTTCATGAGTTACGAGGATTCAGGCAAAACCACCACGCCGCCGCGAATGGCCGACGTCGCCAAACTGGCCGGTGTTTCGAAGATGACGGTTTCCCGGGTCCTGGCCGGTCGCGACGTCTCAGAGCGCACGCAGAAGCTGGTACACGAGGCGATTGAAACGCTCGGCTATCTGCCTGATGCCTCTGCAGGAACCCTGGCCACCGGACGTTCGGAGTTTATCGTTGCGCTGGTGCCGTCTTTGGCGAGTTCGAACTTTGCCGACACCGTCCGCGGCCTGAATGATGCCGTTAGCGAACATGGCTTGTGCCTGCTGTTGGGTGACACGGATTATCACCTGGAGCAGGAGGCCTTGCTGGTACGCACGCTGCTGCGCCATCGACCCGTCGGGGTGATGCTGACGGGCAGCGCGCATCTGGATGAAACCCGAAAGCTGTTACGCCAGGCGCAAGTGCCTGTTGTCGAGACCTGGGACATTCCAGCCGATCCACTCGAGCAATCGGTTGGATTCAGTAACTTGGCCGCCGCTGCCGCAATGTATGAACATCTGCATCAGCAAGGTTATCGACGAATCGGCTACATCGGGGGGGCATCCGTTCTCGACCATCGGGGGCAGCAACGTCAGCAAGGCTACCTTCAGGCTGTCGCGGCGTTGGGGGCAGGTGAGCCGCGGGTGATGGAATATGGCGAGTCGCCTATCACCATGAGCCATGGTGGAGAGTCCGTGAAGCGACTGCTGGAGAAGTGGCCGGACACAGACGCGGTCATGTGCGTCAGTGACCTGTCAGCGTTCGGCGCGATCATGGAATGCCATCGGCAAGGGCGACGAGTGCCCGGGGACATTGCGATAGCCGGTTTTGGCGATTTCGAAGTCTCACGGTACTGCACGCCGACGATCACCACGGTCTCGGTCGACCCCTATGGAATTGGCCGCCGCGCAGGTGAGTTGCTGGTTGCCAGTGCCGCTGCCCAGCGTCTTGGACTGCCTCGTCCGAAGGCGTCCGATGTCGTCGAATTCAAAATCCTGGCGCGCGAAAGCACCTGAATTTTTTTAACCGGGCGCGCTTGCTTTGCGTCGAGTTTAGTTGCTAAATTAAAAATGTTACCGGTAACAGATTAACTTGCAGCGTCTTTTTTCCTGTGGATTGGCCTAGGTCAGCCCAAGGAACTCAAGGTCGCAAGCCAAAAACAAAAACAATCGGCATGACGACATGCCTTGAGGTCAACACATGGAATCAGTATCTCAGCGTCCTCTCGAAGGAGAGGGCTCGGCGGAGCTTACCTCCGAGGATCGTACCTACCGCAAAGTCATCCTGCGCATCCTGCCGATCCTGCTGTTCTGCTACATGGCGGCGTACCTGGATCGGGTGAATATCGGTTTTGCCAAGCTGGACATGCTCAACGATCTGCAATTCAGCAACACGGTCTACGCCCTGGGTGCGAGCATTTTCTTCTGGGGCTATTTCCTCTTCGAAGTCCCTAGCAATCTGTTCCTCCATCGCTTCGGCGCACGCCTCTGGATCGCCCGCATCATGATCAGCTGGAGCATTGTCTCCATGGCGGTAGCCTTTACCGTGCCGCTGGCTAAGTTCTTTCACATTGAATCGGAAACCATGTTCTACGTGCTGCGCTTCCTGCTGGGAATCTGCGAAGCCGGTTTCTTCCCAGGGGTGATTCTTTACCTCAACTACTGGTTTCCGACGCATCGCCAAAGCCGTGTAATGGCGGGCTTTTTGATGGCCATGCCGATCAGCCTGACATTGGGCGGGATTCTTTCCGGGTGGTTGATGGGCGCGATGCAGGGTGTCCATGGTATGGCCGGCTGGCAGTGGATGCTGATCATCGAAGGCATCCCGTCGTTGATCATGGCCGTTGTCGTGGTGACGTTGCTGGTCGATAAAATCGACAATGCCAAGTGGCTGAGCACGGCAGAAAAGAACATGCTCAAAAACAACCTCGACCGAGACAACACGGCGAAGGCTTCCAGCCTTCGGGATGTGATCTTCAACGGTCGCGTGTGGTTACTGGTGTTGATTCTGCTGACGTTCAATACGGGTTTTTACGGACTGGCGTTCTGGATGCCGACGATCATCAAGTCCACCGGTATTTCCAACACCCTGCACATCGGTTTGCTGACCGCGATTCCCTACGCTACCGCCATCGTCGCCATGACCCTCAACGCCTGGCACTCCAATAAAACCGGTGAGCGCCGATTGCACGCGGCCATCCCGGCATTCATTGGCGGGATGGGCCTGATTGGCAGCGCCTTCTTCGCCCATAACCTGCCGGTGTCGATTTTCTTCCTCAGCATCTCCGCCTCAGGGTTGCTGAGCCTGATGCCAATTTTCTGGACATTGCCCGGCACGGTTTTATCGGGTGTGGCTGCAGCAGCGGGTATCGGCATGATCAACGCAATCGGCAACCTCTCCGGGTTCACCGGTTCCATGATTACAGCCATGGCCGAGACACTGACCGGCGACATGAACAACGGCACCTATGTCCTGGGTGCTTGCCTGCTCGTCAGCTGTGTGTTGATCCTGCTGATTCCAAAATCGATGCTATCCAGAGACATCAAGGTCTGATTGGCCGTCGATTCGCCCGACCCTGTTCCGTGAGCAGGGTCGACGGCGGAGCAGTGCAGAGAGAGGCGTTTTGATTCAGTCCGCTCGTGAGAAGTAGTTTTGGTTCTGAATCCGTTCGGGAATGTTGCCCGGTGAGGTTCAGGCGGAGAGTCTCATTTATCCCGAAAAAATATTTCAACGCGCAGACAATCGAGACGAGGTTGTGGGGTAATGCGCCTGGGATTTTAGTCAAGCATATGTTGTCAGGGGGGCGAGGTGAAAGGTCCACGGAGACCTCCAAACCCGACAATCTCAGGGTAGAGCCAACCTCTTTTTCAAGCCGGAGGACAATGTCCACTTTTGGCCGATTGTTGCCTGTCGTGACCGACTGAAACCGACCCAGGCTGTGTGAAAACGTCAGCGTCGATAGGGACGGGGCGTCTCTACGTGAAGTCCGTAGATATACGGAATCATCTTCACTGCTCTGGAGGTCAGTTCTTACGACATTGGTTAAAGGATTTCTTGAGTTCATCGGTATCATTACTCTCGCCCCTCTCAAATCAGGTCATGCCATGAACCAAAACCCTATGGAATCCTGCCCCAGCTGTGGATCGGTCCAACACGTCAGACCAAAGGGAATTCTGATAGGAGCAGCAAGCCCAAAAAAACGCTTCAATGGGGAAGAAAAAGCAGGCTATCAACGCTTGGATCAGCTAGCAGTTGATGAATGCAAGCCTGCCCTTCTGAAAGCAGCGCCGCTGGAGCAGCTGGTTGATGGGTTTTATTGCGATCATTGCGGGGTGGGTTTTGTAACAAGCGAGATTGTACAAGGTGTCGACCGAACATCGCTCTAGAGACGATGACGGGGGTTGTTTAGATCGAAACGGCTTTTCATGACAGGCAGAAGTCGAGCAGACCGGGTGAAAACGCCAGTGCTTGTCTAATCTTTTGATCGTCTAGATCGTATCGAGGACGATCATGAAGCGATTCATTGAAGGCGAGGCCCGGACGCAAGTGACTCTGCTGCCGGAGTGCCTGGACGATTACGTAACCGAAGAAAATCCAGTCCGAGTGGTCGACGTTTTCGTCGATGAACTCGACCTGGGCGCACTTGGGTTTGAGGGCGTCGATCCTGCTGCAACGGGTCGTCCGGCCTATCATCCAGCGGTCTTGCTAAAGATCTATATCTACGGCTATCTCAATCGGATTCAGTCCAGCCTCCGGCTTGAGCGTGAGGCCGAGCGCAACGTTGAGTTGATGTGGCTAACGGGGCGTTTGGCCCCGGACTTCAAAACCATTGCCGACTTTCGCAAAGACAACGGCAAAGCCATTCGCAGCGTATGCCGCCAGTTCGTAGTTCTTTGTCGCAACCTCAATCTCTTCTCCCAATCGATCATCGCCATCGACGGCAGCAAATTCAAAGCCGTCAATAATCGCGACCGCAACTTCACTCAGGGCAAGGTGAAGGCACGCATGCAGCAGATCGAGCAGAGCATTGATCGATATCTGGCGGCGATGGATTCGGCGGATCGGGCAACGCCCGAAGTGGCCGAGGCCAAAGCAGAGCGGCTTAAAGAAAAGATAGAAACACTGAAAAAGCAGATGCAGACACTTAAGGACATCGAGGCGCAGCTCCACGAAAGTCCAGACCAGCAGATCTCCCTCACAGACCCAGATGCACGCTCAATGGCTACGAGCGGCCGAGGCACCGGAACGGTTGGCTACAACGTACAAACAGCTGTCGACGACAAACACCATCTGATCGTTGCCCATGAGGTGACCAACGTTGGTAATGATCGTGGGCAACTGAGCAATATGGCGAACCAAGCGCGTGAAGAAATCGAGGCTGAATCGCTAACGGTGGTGGCCGACCGAGGCTATTACAAAGGTCTGGAAATCCTTGCTTGCGAGCAAGCCGGCATCACTACCTTCGTACCGAAACCCCTCACATCTGGCAGCAAAGCCGAAGGCCGATTTGGTAAGCAGGACTTCATCTATCTTGCGGCGTCGGACGAGTATCGATGCCCTGCGGGACAGTTACTAACCAGGCGGCATTCGTCGATGGAAGACGGCATGTTATTGCATTGTTACTACTTTTCGGGCTGCCAGTCCTGCTCAATGCAAAAGCAATGTACGACGGGTAAGGAGCGCCGTGTGAAGCGCTGGGAACATGAGGCTGTAGTCGACGCGATGCAGGTTCGGCTAGAACATGACCTGGGGAAGATGAAGGTTCGCCGCCAGACTGTTGAACATCCTTTCGGAACGCTCAAGTACTGGATGGGAAGTACCCACTTCCTGACCAAAACCCTGCCGAGGGTGAGCACTGAGATGAGCCTTCATGTGCTCGCCTACAACCTCAAACGAATGATGAGCATCTTCGGCATCGCAGGACTGCTTGAGGCGATCAGGGCGTGAACCAAGCCGCTTGGCCGTTCGTGAGCGACTGTTTGGGTCGCTGACGCGGCCCAAACGGCAATACGAACGCCTATGCAACTGATCAAGGAAATTCGCGCTTCCGTCCGTTGATTCCACTGGCACCATCGCGACTTTCAGTTTGCGACGTATTTAGTGCGTTTTCACACAGCCTGGACCCAAAGCGGACGGTGGTTACCCTGCGGATCTTGCCCAGAAAAGGCCATTCGATTCATCTACGAAAGTGGGAGCGACTCATAGAGTTGTTGTGGTTGAGGAGTTATTCAGTGAATTATTTTAGGTGAGTGGTGTTATTTTTAATTATTGCAGTGGATTGGATTTCGATTGCGCTGCACTTAATTAGATTTTTGGATAGGAAGTCTACAATCTGCGCTTTCTCTTTTAAAGATGAAGCATCAGTGGCTTGGTGTTGGATTTCTTTGTTCAAGTTCTCTGCTAGCGTTTCATATGAAGAACTGAGTTGGTGTGATAGAGCGTAATGTGTGCCGAATTTAGATTCATACTCTTTCTTGGCTTCTGGCTTGATCAATACTTGTGCTGCAACATAAAATGCAGCACAGCTTGTGTTAGCCATCGCAAGCGGTTCAAGATTCAAGCCTTTTTGATCCGCTGACACGTTGTGGGTAATTGCTGAAAGTGAAATTAAAACTATCTTTAGATGCTTGAGTTTCATGTTTTTAGATCCGGTATACGACGAGCAGGCTCTGAATGGGGAAAAGTACTTTCGTGGACTTGATGGATAACATTCCTTGTTTCCTGTCTAGTCTGGGTTTTGCAGGGGAACCGATGGCGACGTAAAGGAGCTTACACCATGGCTGGAACGCTATGGTTACTTCCGCAGATACACGAGCAAAATCAGCTTAAACACTACTCGATTCGTTTTGCTCGAGTCTACTGCGCCTGGCCACTCATGCCGATTTCAGCCTGCCACCAGGGGCAGCCATCGACCCAAAGCTGCCGGTCAGCATTGACTAAAATTGGCTGATTGTTGCCGCTGGCCACCGATCGGAATCGACATCAGCCTAAACTCAACATCAAAATCCAAGAGCCGATGCCTATGTGGACGTTGTGCTAGGTATGTGATCTTGGTGATATCGGCGTATAGCTTATTCCAGCGCTAGCCGAGAATCCTTTCTCATCAAATTTGGCCCAAACGCTTCCCCATGAAAACCTTTCCAGGTCGGTCTGGAATGAGCGTGAAAGCTGTCGCCTGAATGAGTTTTTTAGAAAGTTGACTTCTTGTTCAATTGATTCTCTCGTAGGCCAGCCGTTTTCGGTTCCTTTGCTTGGCAAAGACGCGCCAATATGAACTGCAGTCAGTCGACCAGAATGGAAGCAAAGCGCAAAACCACCCGATACGCCTTCAATACTGATTCCCTGATAAGTTCGCCACACGTACCCGTTTTTGTGATCCTGTTCGGATCGGTAGAGCTGCGCGAGTGGAGCCGCTGTGGTATCGGAGGTAAATGTTCTTTCGATTACAAAATTGCATCCCGCGATTGCTATATGGATAGAGCCATCTTTCGGGTTGATGGTGAGAGCGGGATTCAATGTCTGGAGGCCTAGCAGTCTAGTAGTGTGAGAGTTTAGCAGGTACTCATGAGTGACCGCTTTTGGCCGATTGCAGCCTTACACGACCGACCGAATTCGGCTGAACGCGGCGCCTCAATTCAGGGGTGTTTCCGTCCGAAAAAACCATTCAGAAATGGACGAGAGAGGACGCGCAGGCACCGATCGTCAAGGACGATGCAGCCCTGTAGGATCCCGCCAGTACAAGGTTTCTTCGAATTGAAAGCTAATAAGAAAGAAGGCCGAACACGACTGAGATATGGATTGCGCGATTTTATCCAAATCTTCCATAGACGATTCCCCCTCTGGTTCGGGCCCTTTTATTCTGATGGTGCAACGCAAAGCGACAGGAAAGTCGATACCCTTTGTATTCTCAGCATAGATCGTAGAGTCATCTGTTACATCACCGCCGCTCAATCTAAGCCCCGAGGCAAATACAGCGGACAAGCCATTACCCGCTACCTCTATTTCCCAAGCCCCCGCATTCTCAAGGGCGCATTTCAGCGCTGAAATTGTGAGTGCACTATCAGCTTCCAAGCACAGATCAAGACTCATGAATCCTCCCTTTTTCCTGCCTGAACAGTTGCACCAAAATTTTGAGTACGATCTTCGCGTGTAGTGTATTTGGCTAGTGGCTTGAATGTCTGCTTCTGGCCGTTAGCTGCCTGTCATGAAGGGTTTCTAACGAACCATAGGGGCCTCTGATCAGTGGCAGAAATCGGCCAAATGCGGTCAGGCGAACTGCTGGTGAGCGCGCTGCCACAGTTCGTGAGCGTCATCGATCAGGCTGACGGCAATCGACTCCCTGGTCTCCGAATCTCGGAGGAGGGCCAGGTCCTCATTGGAAGGGGCATGTAGATTCACATTGAAATTAGAGAACTTCCAAAACAGGTTGCCCGAATTGCGAGTGTTGGGTGCGATCTCTCGACTCAGCGCCAAAAGGCGCTCCCGGTCTTCCGGGAACTGCTCACCGTCACAGTAGTAGCCAACGTAGAGACGGTGGTTGAGTTCGATGTACACGCCACCATTCATAAACGTGAAGGGGAAAGTGAGGCCAATGTATTTGCTGTTTTTGGCCTTCTTGTAATAGGCGGAAACCGCCTCCTTCGTGGCCGAAATTGCGGGCTTGCCGAGTTGTGGATATTGGCTCGCTTGGCAAGCCGTCATGCGCTCCCAAATATCGAACTGTAGATCGGCCAGTACGGACTTGAATGCATGGTTGATGTCGGCGATCACGAAGAGATTCTCACCCAGCAGGATCTGTTCTTTTAGCTTGCTCATGTAGATCTCACCCTGGTCACTGGATGTCAGCTTTTGGAGTAGTTCGATGTACTGGAAAACGCTTTCTCGTACGCCGGGCTCGCGGGCAACCAGTGGGATACAGTCCTTCAACCAAGCGATGATCTCAGCTTCGTAGCTGAGAAGAACTACAGGCAGAGACTTGCGACTCTGTTCACTGGGCTCGGAACCATCCAGAGTGAGATACGTGGTCCAAATCTCACCGTAGCCTTCCGCCTGCATTCGCTGGTGGTAGCGCCAGAGCTGCTCGTCCTGATCGCCGGCGTAGATCTTGTTCTCGATGATCACTGCCTGCTTGGATTGGTTGCGGACCAAGATGTCGATGTTCTGGTACTCGACCTCGACAATCGCATTCTCTGAATCGAAGCTCTGGATGCCCAGTCGCTTCAACAGGAGATTCAGTAGCGCTGTTCCCTGATTGTGGGTTGCCTTTGGGTCGAGCAAGAAGGCGAGGAAGCGCGAGTGAAGCCGAACCTCGTCACTCGCGCTGCGGAGTACGGAGAAGAGGTTGAAGTCTGCCCGGCGCTGATACCTCGCGCGCAGCAGAGCCACGGTTTGCAAAAAATCGTCCATGAGAGAGGGTCTCTGATTAAGGCCAAGTTGCGGCGCGCAGTATCAGGCAAATCACGCTCTTATGTAATGGCTATTTGATGCTGCTGGCATCATGCAAGTCTTGGTTTAGAGCTGTGTCGACCGTTCGGACCTTGCCAATGAAGCGTTTTGCGAAGTCGCATCACACTAAGTAATCCGGAATCGCTGTAAACAGCTCCTGCTTTTGTAGACACGCGATGACCGCTTCTGGCCGATTTCTGCCTGTCACGATCGGCCGTTTCTCACCGACCTATCCATACATGTCCGATGGGTAATCGCTAGGTTTGTTTCGCATGATTTAAATCAGGTGAGGCATTGGTTTCGGAGGGGCAAGCTGTGTGGCAAACACTTACGTGCAGTGCCAATTATGCATTCACAAGGTTACTCAACGGCCCCTCACACTGACGGCCTACACAGTTACATCAACACCCACACGCGTCAGTAGCCACTCCTGATAAACCGCAGTGCTGGTGATCGACAAGTCGCCATGGGTAGGGTTGATGGCCTGCTCTTCAAGGCGTCCGGTCTCGATCAGAGGCAGGAGGTCTTGCGGCACAGGCGAAGCGTCGCTTTTGCTGAGGGACTGAACATCGGGCCGTTCGACAGGGTTGCTTTTCGTGTCGAGCGTCGCCCGGCCCGGATCAGTTTTATAGCGGGCTATCAGCTGTTCCAGATCGCGTTGTGACTCGCGAAAACCAGCATCGAGCTTTGCCTGGAGCTCCGGTGTCGCATTGGCGACCTCGATCCTGCCGGCGGTCACCTTGCCACTCTCCAAAGACCTTCTGAGCCCCTCTACGTAAGGCAGCGGAGGTAAGTTGCTTCCGATCATTTTGACACTCCCTGGTTGGTCACCGAGTAGCAGAGCAAAAGCCGGGCCATTCGCTGAGTGCCTTGTCCTTCAGGGGCGTTGGCGGGTCGCTGAGGTGAGTCGGTGGCACACGCTAGCCGGGAGCGGCAAAGCATTGCCATAGCGTCGGCGGTTCAAGCTCTGCAGATCAGCTCTCAGGGGAGATCTCTGATTCTTGGCTGGATTCAGCAGCCAGTTTCAACCGGTCAGCCTTACTGATGTATTTAGACTTGTTTTGCGGTGCCAATTTGGCGCTGGCCTTTTTGGCGTGCGCCTTTAGTAACTGCTTTATTTTTTTTTGACGATTCATGTTTTTTACCCGGCTTGTCAGTTCTTCAATGATGACAGAGGTTTGCGCACGAAGCCCAGGGGCGTGAGGCAGGGCTTCACTGCGTCTTCGAGCATGTTAAAGCTACCGCCAGCGCTGCCGATATCCCCAGCCATAGACTTGCGTACCGCCGGTACGACTGTAATGACTGACCTTGCGACCCATGCGCTCTGCTGCCCGGCCGCGTCATTTAAGGAAAAGTGACTGTGATCATTGGTATCGACCTGGGCACCACCAACAGCCTCGTGGCGGCCTGGGAGGGTGAACATGCCCGGATACTCCCCAATGCCTTGGGCAGCCTTCTCACGCCTAGCGTCGTTGGCCTCGACGACCAGGGTCAACTGGTCGTCGGGGATATCGCCCGCGAGCGGTTGCACACCCACCCGCATCTCACGACGTCGCTGTTCAAACGCTACATGGGCAGCGCCCGTGAAACGCTGCTCGGTGGGCGCGCCTACCGCGCGGAAGAACTCTCGGCGATGCTGCTGCGCAGTCTCAAGGCCGACGCCGAGCGGGCCTTGGGCGAGCCCGTTCACGAAGCGGTAATCAGCGTGCCGGCGTATTTCAGCGATGCCCAGCGCAAGGCTACGCGTATCGCTGGCGAACTGGCTGGGTTGAAGGTTGAAAAGCTGATCAACGAACCCACCGCCGCAGCCTTGGCCTATGGCCTTCAACAGCGAAACGAGGCGACCTTTCTGGTGTTCGACCTCGGCGGTGGCACCTTTGACGTGTCCGTAATGGAGCTGTTCGAAGGCGTCATGGAAGTTCGCGCCAGCGCGGGGGACAACTTCCTTGGCGGCGAAGATTTCGATGACCTGCTCGTGGAGCACTTCATCGCTAAAATTGGCGCCGCTGACCTGCCAGACACGACCCTCCCGGCCATCGCACAGCGGTTGCGGCGTGAAGCGCAGCGGGTTCGCCATGCCCTGGGGCAGGCGCAAATCGCACGCTTTACCCTTCGCGAGCAAACGGGTGAGTGGAGCATTGAACTGACCCAGGCCGACCTTGCGGACATCTTCCGTCCCTTGCTGGACCGCTTGCGCGCTCCGATCGAACGCGCGCTCCGTGACGCCCGGATCAAGGTCGCGGACCTGAACGAAATATTGCTGGTGGGCGGCACAACGCGCATGCCGCTGGTGCGCAAGCTGGTCGCAGCCCTGTTCGGGCGAATCCCGGCGATGCAGCTCAACCCGGACGAAGTGGTCGCGCAGGGGGCAGCCATTCAGGCGGCGCTACTGGCGCGCCACGCCTCGCTTGAAGAAGTGGTGCTCACCGATGTGTGTCCTTACACCTTGGGAATCGAGACGTCGGTGCAGGTAGGTGCCGGTTTCCAAAGCGGCCACTACTTGCCGATCATCGAACGCAACACCGTGGTGCCGGTGAGCCGTTGCCGTACGGTGTCGACCCTCAGTGACAACCAGAAGGTGGTTCACCTGGGGATTTATCAGGGCGAAAACCGCTTGGTGAGTCACAATATTTTCCTGGGTGAACTGGAAATCTCCGTGCCGCCACGCAAGGCCGGCGAAGTCACCCTGGATGTGCGCTTTACCTACGACAACAACGGATTGCTCGAAGCCCAGGTGCACCTGCCGATCAATGGCGAAACCCGCCGGCTGGTCATCGAGAACAACCCGGGTGTACTGGCGCCAGAAGAAATCGCCCAGCGGCTGGCCGCCCTCGAATCACTGAAAGTGCACCCCCGCGATCAGCAGATCAATACCCTGTTGCTGGCTCGACTGGACCGCTTGTATCAGGAAAGCCTCGGCGATGGCCGGCAGTATATTGCCGGGCTGGCGAACCACTTCCAGCAAATGCTCGACACTCAGGATGAACGCCAGATACGCGAAGCCCGCAGCGACATTACGCAGCGCCTTGCTCATTTCGAGCGCGAGGGTTAAGCCACCATGAACCACTGGCAATTGCTCAGCCTTACCCCGGACGCGGATGAACGCAGCATCAAGCGCGCTTATGCGCGGCTGCTCAAAACCCACCGCCCGGACGAAAACCCCGATGAGTTCCAGCGCCTGCGTGAAGCCTATGAAGCCTCGCTGGCCGAGGCTCGCTGGCGCGCGCAGGCGGATGAGGACGTCGTTGATGCCCCGATAGTCGTCAGCGCGCCAGCCCCGGAATATTCCCAGCCAGCGGAAGTCTCCCCGCTGGTCATGCCCCTGGAACACGTCGATATCCCAGCCGCCATCAGTCCTCCGAAACCTTCCCTGGAGCAGATGCAGCAGTGGTTGGCCGAGGGTAAGGATCGTCAGGTCGTGGACGCGCTGCGCGTCTGGATGGCCAGCGACTGGCTAATGCCCTTCGAGCGCCGCCAGCAGTTCGAGCAGCGCGTACTGGATTGGCTCGAATCCGCCCCGCAATGGACGCCAGCCTTCTTCGAGGGCGTGTGCAAGGCCATGGGGTGGGACGAAACCCAGGACACTCTTCCTTGCGAGCATTGGCGTTGGGACAGGCTGATCCGGCGGTGCGAAGTGCAAGCCATGGAGGAGACCGTACGCGGCGATCTGGCCAGGTTCGACGCCGATAAAATCCATGGTCAGGCAACGGCCTTGCTGCTCAAACCAATGAGTGACCGCCGCCGTCGTGGCATGGCCGACTACTTTACCGGCCTCGACTGGCAACGCTTTACACAGCTCGCTCAATCCATCGAATACCAATACCCCGAGGTGCCCCAACGTCTTGGGCTGCAACCACTCGACAACTGGCGTGACTGGTTGCCGGCCGAAAGTTACCGAGGGGTCTACCTTTTCCTGTGGCTGACGCTGTCTGCTTTGGTTGTTTCTTCGTTGCTGGCTGTGCCGATGAAAAGGAATGGGCTGGGCGCCGTGGTGGTTTTGCCGCTGATGATGCCGGTATTGATGTGGTTCGGCATGAAGGCCTATCAGGTTTGGGCCATGGTGGCCGTGGCGGCGGGGCATCTTGATGTGCTGCTTAGCCGATGGTTACTCCCGCGCCGTTGGTACCGGCAAGGCGCCGGGCTTCTGGTACTTCGCCACATATTCCCCAGTGCAGTGCCCGCAGCTGTGGCGTGCGCATGGTCCGACAGTGTGCCGTGGTTGCGGTGGGTCAGCCCGGTGGTGGTGTTCCTCGGCACGATTTATTTCACGAATTCAGCGCTGAGTGGCGGTAAGGTCTCGATCGGTACTCGGGTATGGCGAGCAATCAAGCTGAAGGTCGAGCGGTTGCCCTGGCACATGCTCAAGCGCGAAGGCATTCTGGTTTTGATGGCCGTGGCGGCGATGGCAGTGTGGATACATATGCATATCAAAACTGTTGTTTAGGGGCTCGCAAACGGTTTGGTTTTGCGGTTGCCTGCCATTCGTCCGAACCACAGCGGTCGTCGCGAAGCGGCCGACAGGGATACGCTAAAAGCGATGGGTGTCGTCGATCAATTGTGATCCACTGTTCGCGCCGCTTCCGTTCCTGGAGGTTCGAATGCCGCCCATCACCACGCGTCTGGTGGCGCTGTTGGTTCTTTGCCTGACGCTTGAAGTGCCGGCCCAGAACAGCGCCTGCCCGGCTGGCGAGAAACAAGTGTGCCTGGACAGCTGCATCTGCCTGCCAGACCTCGGACAGGTGCTCGGCCCCGTGCCCGATGGCATCTATCAGATCGCGGCACCTGCCCTGGCGCTGTGGCTGACTCAAGCCCGGGCCGAAGCAGCCAGCGCCGGCCTTCAACCCATTCCACCGCACATCCGCGAGCAACTGCTGCGCTGGTACGACCCCGGCGTCCTCGATGCCGCGCACTACAAAGTCAGCGACAACGGCCAGTTCAGCGCCGCCACTGCCATGCTGCAAAACCCCGATGTCGGCGCCGTGACGCTGATCGACATCATCCTTTTTCGGGATGCTCAAACCGCAGAACAGAACGTCGCGCTCTGGGCTCACGAACTCAAGCATGTGCAACAGTTTCAGGAATGGGGGGTAGAAGGATTTGCCCAGCGCTATACACAGGATTTCAATACCGTGGAGGCGCCGGCGTATGCCATACAGGCTGAGGTCAGACGGTTTGTGCGCGAAGGGACTGAACACGAATCCCCGGCACTTCCTCAATGACTTCCCCGGCAGACAAACGTAGTCTTGTTGATTCGCTTCTCACGACAAGAACAAAACCAGGAGTCATTGATGCAACCGATCCGTCTCGGTCTGGTGGGCTACGGCAAGATTGCCCAGGATCAACACGTCCCCGCTATCTACGCCAACCCCGCCTTCCAGTTGGTCGCTGTCGCCACGCAAGGGCAGCCCTGTGCAGGAGTAGAGAACTTCCAGTCCCTGGGTGAACTGCTCGAAAACGGCCCGCCTGTGGATGCGATTGCGTTTTGCACGCCGCCGCAAGGACGATTCGCGCTGGTGCAACAAGCGCTGGCCGCAGGTAAACACGTGCTGGTCGAAAAGCCGCCGTGCGCCACGTTGGGCGAAGCGATGGCGTTAGTGAATCAGGTCGGCGAGCAAGGCGTCAGCGGCCTGTTCGCCTGGCATTCACGCTACGCGCCAGGCATCGAAGCCGCCCGTGACTGGCTGGCCTCCCGCACCCTGCAAAGCGTACAGATCGACTGGAAGGAGGACGTGCGCAAGTGGCACCCCGGCCAGGCATGGATCTGGCAACCCGGAGGCCTTGGCGTCTTCGATCCCGGCATCAATGCTTTGTCGATTGCAACTCATCTGCTGGCGCTGCCGCTGTTTGTCGAGTCTGCCGAACTGCGCGTCCCCGGCAACTGCCAGTCACCTATCGCCGCGTCCATCAAAATGTCTGACGCTCGCCACCTTGATGTCCGCGCAGAATTCGATTTTGACCACGGTCATGACGAACTCTGGAGCATCGAGGTTCGCTGCGCCGAAGGCATCCTGCGGCTGGACAACGGCGGCGCACTGCTGAGGATCGATGGCGTGCGGCAGGCCGTATCGGAGGAGGGCGAGTACGCGGCGGTGTATCGACATTTTCAGCAGCTGATCGGCGACAAGGCCAGTGACCTGGATCTCCAGCCGCTGCGATTGGTTGCAGATAGCTTTTTTGTCGGCAGTCGGACGCTGGTTGAGCCGTTCTACGATTAGTGACGGCTCGGGTAAAGGCAGAGACAAGCGTCACGAGCGACGGTGGAAAGTTGACACCGTCGGATCGCGAAAATAACGCGCGCGATTGCGCGTTATTCTGCCGCTGTAAGCGTATTGGACTGGATCAAGAGCGTGGACGTATCGGCGGTTTCCACAAACAGGTCATAGGCCTCCAGATACAAGTACGCATTGCTCATCTTCAGTGCGTTGTTGGTGGCGCAAGTCACAGCGCGTGCGTTCCCTTGCAGTGAAGCAACTGTCTGTGAAGCCGGAAAGGACTCACCTACCGAACACTCGATTTTTTGCACGAAAGGTTTGCCACTGCTTTCGATAAAGCTTTTGCTGTAGGCGATCGAGCTCCCGGGTTTGAGGTTTTGCCAATCGCCCACCAGGTCGATGTTCGTGAGGACGCTTCGCTGATCGTTTTTGCCGGCTGGTCCCGTGTGGCTCGTTGCGCCAAGTTCGATCAGCCCACGCCAGCGCAGGCTCACACGTTCGCTGCCCAAGGCGCCCGTCGCCTGCTCGCGCCACAGACCACGGGCCGGGCCCGGTTGCAGATACACGTCCATTGGGCGGTCGTTGACCACGGCGCGCGGCACCAGTGGGGAGGAGGCGCTGTAGCTGAATTGCAAATGACTGAGCGTGTGAGTCGGTTGTCCCTGAGGTAATGCACTGACGTGTGCCAGCAGTGTTGCCGGTAGTTCGGGTGTCAGCATGTTCGGCGGCAACTTTTTCCGGGTGACTGGCGTGGCGAGTTGCGCCAGGTTGGCGGGTTCGGCGCACGCGATGCCACTCAACCGGGCCCGTTGCTCAGTGTTCAATGCACTGTCGAGCGGCTGAGCGGGCGGCGGTAGCAAAGTCGCGTCGCCTAAACGATAAGCCAAGCGAGTGCTGGTCAGGCGCGTAGCACAGTCGATTTCAACGAGTTCGAACTGACGGCCGTACGGTTTCCCTTCGCTTTCATCCAGGCGGGTGCGGCCAAAGTCGATGCCTGCCCATATCGAGCGCCGGGACTTTTCTATGCGCAGTGTGCCCGGGTCCAGTAACAACAGGTCTTCGCTGTCGCCGGGAAGTTGCTTCCAGCTACTGTCCGGGGCCGCCTGGCACATTTGCTCGGCGATCTTTCGCGCCGGGTCTGCCGGCAGGACGTAAGGACTGCTCCTGTCCTTTCCACTTCGATAATCCATGGCCACTGTCGACGCATCGCAGCCAGCGAAAAGTCGGACCTGGTTCGCTGGCTCGATCCCGGCGGCGGGTACGTCAACCATCACCACGGCGGTTCGGCCGAGTTTGAAAGTGCTATCAAGCGGCAGCGACTGTGTTTGTACCCGGGTCGCCATGGCTTGATTTTGTACCTGGCGCTCGGCAGCCAGGCGCTTATAGTAATCGGCCATCCCGTTGCCTTGCAGGGCACAGCCTGCCAGGGTCACAGTGAAAATAGCGCCCGTCAGTCGAAATACAATACTCACAGCAAACAGCTCCTTGGTGCGCCCGGTATCCAGGCCATCTGAATCGGCTCGACGGTCCAAACCTTTAGGGCTGCGAGTGGCCGCGTCTGTTTTCGCTCTTCAGATTCCCCCGGCAGGGACGACAACGTCTGTACATTCCCTTGGTGTCGTGAGTCGTTCATGAAAAAGATTGCTGTCCTGTTGTTTGCCGTTCTTTTCCTCGCCGGATGTGCCAACCAGAAGTTCAAGCCCGAGTACCGTGCGCAGATACACACCGTGAAGGTTCTCCCGGTTTCGTGGAAACCCAGGGAAATGAGTTACATGGGCCGTGAACAAGCATGGGGCGCGGCATTGGGCGCCGGTGTTGGCGCCGGTGTCGGTATGGCGGCGGGCGCATCGAGCCTGGGCAAGGCCGCGCTGGGTGGAGCCGGATTTGCCGCAGGCCTGAAGGCCGGCGACCTGGCTTCAATGTCGACGGTCGATGCGATTCTCTACAACATGGAGACGGCTGATATCGATCTGGCCAGGTTGGTCAAAAAGAGCTTCGAGGAACAACTGGCCGCTACTGGCCGTTTCAAGATCGTGAGTGAAAACGAACAGGCCGATGCGGACATTCAGTTGACCGTCCTCAGCTGGGGTTTCGCCCTGACTCAAGGCTTCAGCAGCGTGGTGTACCCGACGATTGCAGTGAGCGGTGTCATGAAGCGCGGCGATGAACTGATCTGGCAACGCAACGAGCCCATCACCGCCTTCAACGGTGCCAACACCTATGGCTACGAGCCGTTGCGCTATCGCACCGAACCGGAGCTGCTACGGACTGCGTTGACGGGTATTGCGCAAATTGCCGACAGCTACCTGGTCAAGGACTTGAACGAGTGAGCATGGGATAAGCGTGCTCAAACACGCCGTAAAAACACCGCAAGCCCCTGCGGGGGCGTGTAGGTGAACCTCAGTTGGTGACCAACAGTTCCGGGCCGAGGTAGTTGTTGATGTGGTCGATGTCGTCATCGCCCAGACTGCCCACCGAAGAGGCGAGGCGCAGGCGAGACATCAAGTACCGCAGCTTCGCCTCGAACAGGTCGTGGCGCGCAACGAAGAGCAGCTCTTCGGCATTGAGCACGTCCGAGTTGGTGCTGGTGCCTCCTTCCTTGAAGCCCTTGCGTGTCGACATCAGTGAGCGTTCGTTGGACTCTACGGCTCGCTCCAGTGCGCGAATGCGTTTGGCGCCGCTCTGTACGCCGGCATACTCGCGGGTGGTTCCGGAGATGACTTCCTGTCGTGTGGCGTCGAGTTCGTCCAGGGCCTTGGAACTATTGGCACTGGCCTGGCGTGTCAGCGCGCTGGTGCCGCCACCGTTGTACAGCGGGAAATTGACCTCCAGCCCGATTGAGGCATAGCGGTTGCGTTGATTCAGCTCGGAGATTGATTGGCTATCGCCTGCGGTGTAGCCGGCAACGAAATCCAGAGTCGGCCAGTGACCCGCTTTGGCGCGCTTCACTTCTTCTTCAGCCAGGTCGCTGCTATGACGGCGCGCATGGATCAGCGGGCTATCGCTCTGAGCCTTGACCAACCAGTCCTGCAGGTTGCTCGGTAGCAGCGGTGGCATATCGAAGCTCGGACGCAAGGTGGTCAGCGATTCGGGGGTTTCTCCGATGTATTCCTCAAGCTTGCGCCGCGCATTGATCAGGTTGTCCTGCGCTTCGATCAGTTCAGCTTCGGCGAGGTCGCGGCGAGCGATTGACTCGTCGATGTCGGTGACGGTGCCGGCCCCCAGCTCCATGCGCCGTTTCGCCGAGGCGAGTTGCTCATCGAAAGCACTCAACTTGGCCTTGGCGAGGACGATGGTTTCACTGGCCAGCAGCACGTCGAAATAGCTTTCGGCGAGGCGCACCGCCGCGTCCTGACTCTTGGCATCGAACACCGCGACGCTGTAGTCGGCACGCTGTTTACCCTGGCGGTACTCGGCCATTTTCTGTTTGTTGAACAGTGGCTGGCGCAAGCGCACGTTGGCGCCCTTGGAGTCGTAGTCGAGATCCCTTTCGATGCCGCTCTGGCGCTGGGTGCCATTGACCTTGTTGTCGTAGGCCGAAGCACTGATCTGCGGTAGCAGACCGGCCTGGCCGATGGCGCGGTTTTCCAGGCCGGCCTCTTTTTCATGCACGGCGGCGCGGTAGACGGGGCCTTGGTATTGCAACAGATCCCACGCTTGTTTGAGGTCCATGGCGCTGGTCGGGAGGGATAACGCCAGCAGGCAGAAACACAGGCAATGACGGTCCATTTCATTGTTCCTTGAAGGAGCTGTCAACACGCTCGAGCATAGGTTTGAGCAGGTAACTCATCAAGTTGCGCTCGCCAGTCTTGATGGTGACGCTGGCGGGCATACCGGGGCGAATGTGATTGCTGCCAAGCAGGCTCATGCCATCGGGCGTGACTTCCACCTGGGCCAGATAGAACGGTTGCTTGCTTTCCTCGTCCATCAGGCGGTCGGCGGAGACGGTCTTCACGCGGCCGGGGATGTTGGGCGTCTGGGCATGGTTGAAGGCCGGGAAGGCAATGTCTACATCGAGTCCGGGGACCATCTTGTCGATGGCCTGCACGGGAATCATCGCGTCGACCTGCAGCGGCTCGTTGTCCGGAACGATTTCCATGATCTTGAAGCCGGGCTGGATGATCCCGCCGACAGTGGCAATGCTCAGGGACTGGACCATGCCATCGATCGGCGAGCGAATGACCGTGTGGGTCACTTCATAGTCCAGCGCACGCAAGCGGTCGGCCAGGGTGGTGTTTTCCTTGGCGGTGTCGGTGAGCTGCGATTCGACTTCCTTCAGATAATCGTGCTGGCGCTGCAGGATGCGCAGCTTGATTTCGGTGGTCTGGCTACGCACGCGAGCGATGTTGTTGAGGTTCTCGGCCTGGCCGGCGGCGAGGTCGGCGTTGCTGCGTTCCAGCTCAAGCAGGCGGTTGCGCGGCACATAGCCTTCGGCCGCCAGCAAGCGGGTGCCTTTGAGTTCCTGGTTGAGGAAGTTGATCTGGGAGGCGCGGGCCCCATAGACCTGCTGCAGGCCCTTGAGCTGTACCGCCGACGCTGCGAGGTTTTCCTGCAGGATGCTGATCTCGCCAGCGAGGCCGGCGCGCCGAGTGTCCAGCAAGCGTTGTTGCAGATCCATGGCGGCCACCAGGCGCGGATCATTGCCGAAGCGCTTGAGCAATTCGGGGTCGAAGTTCACCACATCACGGTCGTCACGTTCCGCTTCCAGGCGGTTTTCCACTGTCTTGCTGACGATGTACTGGGCGCTGACCGCACCCTGTTCGGCAAGGGCGCGCAGCGAGTCGAGGTGGACCACCTCCTGACCTTTTTTCACTGAGTCGCCTTCGCGAACAAGAATGGCCTCCACGGTGCCGCCGCTCAGATGCTGCACGGCTTTTCGATTGCTGGTGACTTTTACCGTGCCTGTCGCCACCACGCCGGCATCCAGCGGCGCCAGCCATGACCACAGGAGGAAGCCGCCGAAGCCGGCGAGCACCAGCCACATGGCCTTGCGCACGGGTTTGGCGACGTCCAGATCTACCGTGTGCCTGGAGTCGGTGAGAATCATGTCGGTGTGTTGGCTCATTTGCATGATCGGTCACTCCCGTGCTTTGACGGAGGCCAGCGGGGTTGATGCGCCTGCAGGCATCACACTGGCCTTGCGCAGCGCTGCGAATACTTCGTCGCGACTGCCGAGCATCTGCACGCCGCCGTCTCGCAACATCAACACCTTGTCAACGGCGCAGAGCACATTGGGACGGTGGGAAATCAGGATGACCGTGGCGCCGCGGTTTTTGAGTTGGGCCAGCGCATCGACCAAGGCCTTCTCACCGACGTCGTCGAGGTTGGCATTCGGCTCATCCAGCACAATCAGATTGGGGTCTCCATACAATGCGCGGGCCAGGGCGATGCGTTGCTTCTGGCCACCGGAAAGCGGGCTGCCATCGGTGCCCAGACGGGTCTCATAACCCTGCGGGAAACGCAGGATCATCTCGTGCACGCCAGTCGTTCTGGCGGCGCGGATGACTGCGTCGCTGTCCACTTCACCAAAGCGTGCAATGTTGTCGGCGATGGTGCCCTCGAACAGTTCCACGTCCTGTGGCAGGTAACCGAGCCAGGGGCCAAGTTCGCCCTTGTTCCAGGTGAAGATGTCCGCACTGTCCAGGCGCACCTTGCCGGCCTGTGCCGGCCAGACACCGACCATCAGGCGGGCGAGGGTGGATTTGCCCGAGGCGGACGGGCCGATAATGCCAAGGCTTTCGCCGGGGGAAAGGTTGAAGCTCACCCCGCGCAGAATTGTGTTGTTGGTGCCGGGGGCGCCGGCATACACGTTCTCTACCGCCAGCATGCCCAGCGGCCGCTGCAGCGACATGCTCGGTGGCCGGCGCGGATAGTCGTTCAGCATTTCGTTCAGCCGGCCCCAGGCCGAACGGCAGCCAAGCAGTTGCTTCCACGACGCGATGACTTGCTCCACCGGAGCCAGTGCACGGCCGGTGAGGATCGAGCAAGCAATCATCATCCCGGGGGTGATCTTGCCTTCGATCGCCAGCAGCGCGCCGGCGCCCAGGATCAGCGACTGCAACGTGATACGCACGAAGCGCCCGGTGCTGCTGATCAGGGCGGCGCGGTCGGAGGCCAGGGTCTGCATTTCCAGAATGCGCAAATGGCTTTGGTACCAGCGCTTGCCGATTGACGGCAGCATGCCCATGGCCTCGATGACCTCGGCGTTGCGCAGGTTGTTGTTGGCGTAGCTGGCGGAGGAGAGGGCGGCCTGATTGGCTTCGGCCAGCGGCTTTTGCGTTGCCTTCTCGGTGAGATAAGCCAGGCCCACCAGAATCAGTGAGCCGATCAGCGTGACCAGTCCGAGCAGCGGGTGAATCAGATAGGCGACCAGCAGGTAGATCGGCGTCCATGGCGCATCAAAGAAAGCGAACAGGCCATTACCGGTAAGAAATTGACGCACCTGCGCGAGATCCTGCAGGGCCTGGGCCGGATTGCCACCGGCGCGGCTCAGGTTGCGCTCGAATGCCGCGGTGAAAATGCGTCGGTTGAGGTCCATGTCCAGGCAGTTGCCAACCCGGATCAGCACGCGGGTGCGGAACATTTCCAGCGTGGCCATCAGCAAGAACAGGCCTATCACCAGAAAGGTCAACATCGTCAACGTTGTGACGTTTCGGCTGACCAGGGCGCGATCATAAACCTGCAGCATATAAACGGCTGGCGTCAACATCATGACGTTGATGACACCACTGAAAGCTGCCAGTGAATAAAAACTGCGACGAAGGCGAAAGAGTGCGTCTGCCAATTCGGATCGAGTACTCGATTGTTTGTACATTTGGCTGACCCCTCTCGAAAAGCCGTTAGCCCTTGCGGCGCAACAGCTAACACGTGTGATTCGCAAGTAGCCGTCGATATGCAGGGGTTCGCTCTAGGGAGAATCTCCTGCCATTTCTGCGTTGCTCCCATAGCCAGCAGCGTAGGTGGCGATGTAACAACCTGAAATAACATTTCGCTCTAATGGTGCGTCGAACTTTCTATAAGTCTATTAAAAACAGCTAGTTGTAAGGTTAAGTGCCGGTCGTCAGGTTTGGGCGTCGTAAAATTGACAATTATTTGCTGTGCGACTTTAGTCTTACTCATTGACGGCACCGTCCGCCTGAAGCCTGTCAACTCTTTGGCAACGCGAGGCGCAGAGTTCGAGGGAGCACACATGTCGATCGTTTCGTTCTTTTGCAGAGGGAAGGGGTTGTTCAGGAAGTTCGCCTTGACTGCATGTTTCCATGGCCCGCCCAGGTCTCTGGGTCGCTCTGCCTGATCGCACAGCGAGCCATTCTTTAGCGAATTCCAGGCGCGCATCCCGGGGGGCCGTTTAACGGCTTTGCCTTCCCGTGTCAGCGCTCGCCAAAAAAAAGAACCAACACACTGCGCAAGCCAGCACCTGACTGGGCGTGGGCGGACTCCTATCGCCCGTGTCCTTCCCCAAAGAGATCGAGGGCAAGCAAAATGGCCAATTTCAACAAGTCCGACCTGGAGTTCATCCTCAAGCAGATTTTCATCGCAGAAGCGCATGCCGACGGCGCCAGCCTCAGTGATTTGCTACCCAACAGTCAGGTGCCATTCGGCTTGCGTACCGTCGATGGCAGCTACAACAACCTGGTCGCCGGGCAAAGTGAATTTGGCGCTGCGGACAATGCCTTCCCGCGCCTGCTGGATCCCTCGTTCCTGGCGTCATACACCGGGACAGGGACGGTGGTGGACCCGCAGCCGAGGATTATCAGTAACCTGATCGTTGATCAGACCGCCAACAACCCGGCCGCGGTTGCGGCGAACGGCGGTGCAGACCCGGTCATCAGCCCAGGCCCCGACGGTGTCTTCGGCACGGACGACGACACGCAAGTGTTCTTCATTCCCAACCAGTCGGCGGACGCCGGTCTGACCGCCGGCTTCAACTCGTGGATGACGTTCTTTGGCCAGTTCTTCGATCATGGCCTCGACCTGGTCAGCAAGAGCATTACCGACTTCGTGTTTATTCCGTTGCAGCCGGACGATCCGTTGTTCGTGCCGGGCAGCCCGACCAACTTCATGGTGCTGCCACGGGCAGTACGTACAGCCGGTGCGGACGGAATTCTCGGCACTACGGATGATGGTCAGCCCAACACCACCTCTCCGTTCGTGGACCAGAGCCAGACTTACAGCTCGCACCCCTCGCATCAGGTGTTCCTGCGCGAATACGTCATCAACGCAGCAGGTGACCCTGTTGCCACCGGGCGCTTGATTACCAACCGCGATCTGGGCGCCGACGGCAAGTTCGGCACTGCCGATGATGGTGGCGCGGAAAATGGCGGCATGGCGACCTGGGCAGTGGTCAAGGCCCAGGCCCGCGACATTCTCGGCATCGACCTGACCGACGCCGATGTGCACAACGTGCCGCTGCTGGCGACCGACGCGTATGGCAACTTCATCCGGGGCCCGAGCGGTATGCCGCAGGTGGTGATACGCATCAGTAACGGCGCTGACGGTATCGCCGGTACAGCTGATGACGTCACGCAACTGGTCGAAGGCAACCGGGATGCTCCGATCAGTCTGGCCAACGCTGTGAGCACCGGTCATGGCTTCCTCGACGACATCGCCCACAATGCCGCGCCGGTCGTCGTCGGCGGGGTTCTTCAAGCGGATGCTGACGCCGATATCGGCAATGCTCAGCCAGCGGGACCGGGCGGCAACAACCTGACCTACGACAACGAACTGCTCGACGCTCACTACATTGCCGGCGATGGCCGGGCGAACGAAAACATCGGCCTGACCGCTGTGCACCATGTGTTCCATTCCGAGCACAACCGCCTGGTCCAGCAATCCAAGGAAACCATCCTGGCCTCCGGCGATCTGGCGTTCCTCAATGAGTGGCTGGCCGACGATGTCGCGGCGATACCGACTACTCCCGCCGAAATCGCAGCATTGGTGTGGGACGGCGAACGGCTGTTCCAGGCCGCCAAGTTCGGCACCGAGATGCAGTACCAGCACCTGGTGTTCGAGGAATTCGCGCGGACCGTTCAACCGCAGGTCGACGAGTTCCTTGCCCCCAACGGCTATGACACTTCGATCAACCCGGCCATCCTCGCCGAGTTCGCCCACGTGGTGTATCGCTTCGGTCACTCGATGTTGACCGAGACTGTCGATCGCTTCGACCCCGAGTTCAATCCGCTGCTCACTGACCCGAACAACCCTGACACGCAGCTCGGTCTGATCGCGGCCTTCCTCAATCCGCTGGCGTTCGCCGGCAGTGGGGCTACCGCGGACGAAGCGGCAGGGGCGATCATTCGCGGGGTGACCCGCCAGCTCGGCAACGAGATCGACGAGTTCGTCACCGAAGCGTTGCGTAACAACCTGCTCGGTCTGCCGCTCGATTTGCCGGCACTGAACCTGGCGCGTGGCCGCGACACTGGCATCCCCACGTTGAACGAAGCGCGGCGTGAGTTCTACCAGACAACCGGCGACAGCCAACTCAAGCCCTACATCAGTTGGGCAGACCTGGCGGACAGCCTCAAACACCCCGAGTCGTTGGTCAACTTCATCGCTGCTTATGGCACGCATGACACGATTACGTCGGCGACCACGCTGGCAGGCAAACGCGATGCTGCTCTTGCGCTGGTGTTCGGTGGTGCCGATGCGCCGGCTGACCGCCTGGATTTCCTCAATAGCAGCGGTGACTGGGCCAACGTCACGACGGCCGGCAGGGATGGGGTGCTGGGCACCGCAGACGACCTGACGGGTGTAACCATCAGCGGCGTCGACGACATCGACTTCTGGGTCGGCGGCCTCGCCGAAGAGAAGATGCCGTTCGGCGGTATGCTCGGGTCGACGTTCAACTTCGTGTTTGAAACGCAGATGGAGGCGTTGCAGAACGGCGACCGCTTCTACTATCTGTCGCGCGTCGCGGGCCTGAACTTCGGCACCGAGCTGGAAAACAACTCCTTCGCCAAGCTGATCATGCTCAACACCGATGTCACCCACCTGTCGAACACCGTGTTCCTGACGCCGACGTTCACTCTCGAAGTGACCCAGGCCAATCAGTTCACTGGCCTTGGCGTCGGCGGTCGTGACGACCCGACGGGCGGCATCATGATCAACGGCGTGGAAGTCGTGCCGCTGGTGATCCGCGACAACCCCGACACCGTGGGCACGGACAGTAATTTTCTGCATTACACCGGTGAAGATCATGTCGTCCTCGGCGGCACCGCCGCCGATGACATCATCATCTCCGGTGAGGGCGATGACACCGTTTACGGCGACGGCGGCAACGATCTCCTCGAAGGCGGCGCCGGGAACGATGCGGTTCTGGGCGGCGCAGGCGATGACATCATCACCGACTCTTTCGGCGACAACCGCCTGGAAGGCAATGCCGGTAACGACGTGATCGTGGCCGGCAGGATGTTGGTCGGGGGCAACCTGATCCTTGGGGGCGATGGTCAGGACTTCATCATCACCACCGAAGACATCAGCACCACCTTCGGCGGTCAGGGTGACGACTTCATCCTCGGTGCCAAGACCAACCTGCCAGCTACCGGCAACGAAGGCGATGACTGGATCGAGAAGGGCACGCAGGACGGTGCGCCTGGCGATAACGCCTCGCCGTTGCTCAATGACGATACGATCGGCAACGACATCTTTGTCGGTGGTGGTGGCTTTGACGAAATGATCGGCGAGGGTGGCGATGACATCTTTGTCGGCAGCGATGCGCAGGACAACATGGACGGCATGTCCGGTTTCGACTGGGTAACCCACAAAGATGACAGAGTCGGCGTGACCGTTGACCTGACCATGGCCGCGCTGGCGCAGCCACACGGTAACGCGCCAAACCAGAACAACGGGCCGTTCAATCCGGTCGGCGCGTCACCGGCCTCAATCCTCGACCGTTTTGCCGAGGTCGAAGGTTTGTCCGGTTCGCAATTCGGCGATGTGCTCAAGGGCGATAATGTTGATGCGGACACAATCATCAACCACGGCGGCACCACGGGCAGTGCGCTGACCAATGTGGCATTGATCCGCGGACTGGAGCAGTTCCTGGCCGATGCCGGGTTGCCCACAACCGGCTTTGCCACGGGCAACATCATCCTGGGTGGCAATGGCAGTGACCTGATCGAGGGGCGCGGGGGTGATGACCTGATCGATGGCGACAAATGGCTCAACGTCAGGATTGCGGTGTATGACGCCGGCGACGTCAACCATACAGGCCCCGAGATCGCCAGCTTCGACAGCATGGTCGATATGATCCCGTTCATGCTCGACCGCACCTATAGCCCGGGTCAGCTCAAGGCCGTGCGGGAAATCCTGCCCGGCACCTCGACGGGCGGAGCGGCTTTCGATACCGCGATTTTCTCCGGGCTTCAGTCCGAGTATGTGGTGACGCGTGACACCCGCGGCACGGCCGATGTGGCGGACGATGTCTGGACGGTGACCGATACCGAAGTGGGTCGAGACGGTACCGATACACTGTTGCATATCGAACGCCTGCAGTTCTCCGATACCCAGCAAGTGCTGGTGCCGGGGCTGAATGCACAACCGGTCGGCAGACCAACCGTCACGGATGGAAACGGCGGCGCAATCACAGTGGGCGACACGCTGACGGTGAACGTGGCCGGGGTGCGTGATGCGAACAATATCGCGGTGGGTAATCTGCAGGGTTTTATCAACAACGCCTCAGTGTCCTACTTTTGGCAGTTTGAAGCCGACCCCGGCACCGGCGTGTTCGAGGACATCATTCTGTTGCCTGCCGGTGACCTGGCGTTCCAGAGCGCCGACGGCACCACCTTCAAGGTCTCGCCTGATCTTGCCGGGCTGTCACTGAGGGTCAAGGCGATCTATCAGGATGGTCATGGCACGACTGAAGTGCTGTTCTCGCAGCCGACTGCCGTGGTGGAACCCGGCGCGCCGGTCGTGCCGACAGCACCGACACCGGTAGTCAATGCCACCGAGGGTGGCCCGGGCCTTAACATGGTCCGCTCCGACCTCAACTTCATCCTTGATCAGATCAAGATTGCCGAGGCGGAAGCGGGCGGTCAGGACATCCTCTCGCTGATCCCGAACATCCGCGCGCCGCTGGGCCTGCGTGCGGTCGATGGCTCGAACAACAACCTGATGAACCTCAATGGCATCAACAACACCGAGTTTGGTGCTGCGGATAACACCTTCCCGCGTTTGACCGATCCGGTCTTCAATCCGGCGGAAGGTGCACCTGCCGGGTTCTTTGGCCCTGGCTCGCCGGCCATTCCGGGATCGTCGTATCAGCAGACCAGCGGCAATGTGTTTGACTCGCAGCCGCGCACCATCAGCAATCTGATCGTCGACCAGACGTCGAACAACCCGGCGGCCTATGCCACGGCTTACGATCCGGGGGCGGACGGTGTGCTCAACTTCGGCGCGACAGGTAATGACGACGTACTCAAGGATGGCACACGGATCGTCGCCAGCCCCGGCATGGATGGTCAGTTCGGTACTGCCGACGACCATGATGTGTACCTGTTCGAGAACACCGCGCCGGACGCAGGGTTGTCCGCGCCGTTCAACGCCTGGATGACCTTCTTCGGGCAGTTCTTCGATCATGGGCTGGACCTGCTGACCAAAGGCGGTTCGGGCACCATCTTCATCCCGCTGCAACCGGATGATCCGCTGTATGTGCCAGGCGGCAACACCAACTTCATGGTGCTGTCCCGCGCGACCAACCTGCCAGGGGCGGACGGCGTTCTCGGCACGGCCGACGACATCCGTGAGCACACCAACACCACCTCGCCGTTCGTGGACCAAAACCAGACCTACAGCTCGCACCCCTCGCACCAGGTGTTCCTGCGCGGTTATGAGCTGACCGACAACGGCCCTATCGCGACCGGCAGGCTGATCACTAACCGTGACTTGGGGGCGGACGGCAAGTTTGGTGGCGCAGACGACACCGAAATCGGCGGTATGGCGACCTGGAAGGTGGTCAAGGCGCAAGCCAACGACATCCTGGGTATTCGTCTTACCGATGCCGACGTCAATAGCGGCCCGCTGTTGGCGACCGACGCCTATGGCAATTTCATCAAGGGGCCGAACGGCTTCCCAATGGTCGTGATGAAGGGCGTTGACGGTCTGGGCGGCACGGCGGATGACGTGCTTGTCGAAGGTAATCCGCTTGCCCCCATTGACCTGACCAATGCTGTGCGCACCGGTCACCAGTTCCTCGCCGACATTGCCCACAATGCCGCGCCGGTGTTCATCGGTGGCGTGCTCGCGCCTGACGGGGATTCCGATATCGGCAACGACGTGCCGGTCAATCCGCAAACCGGGGCCAACCTGGCCTACGACAACGAGTTGCTGGATGCGCACTACATCGCTGGCGACGGTCGGGTCAACGAGAACATCGGCCTGACGGCGGTGCATGCGATCTTCCACTCCGAGCACAATCGGCTGGTCGCGCAAACCAAAGACACCGTGCTCGACTCGGGTGACGTGGCTTTCCTGAACGAGTGGCTGCTCAATCCAGTGAGCGCGTTGCCGGTCAATCAGGCGGAGATCGATGCGTTGGTATGGAACGGCGAACGCCTGTTCCAGGCGGCCAAGTTCGGCACCGAGATGCAGTATCAGCATCTGGTGTTCGAGGAGTTTGCCCGGACCATCCAGCCTAACGTCGATCTGTTTTTCGCACCGACCCAGGTCTATGACGTTGACCTCGATGCCTCGATCGTCGCCGAGTTCGCCCACACCGTGTACCGGTTTGGCCACTCGATGCTGACCGAGACCGTCGATCGCTTCGACGTCGATTTCAACGTGATCGGCGATCCGAACAGTGCTGATCCCGATCAGCAATTGGGCCTGATCGCAGCGTTCCTCAACCCATTGGCGTACGCCGCCAGTGGCGTGACGCCTGAGGATGCAACCAGTGCGATCGTGCGTGGGATCACTCGGCAAGCCGGTAACGAAATCGACGAGTTCGTCACCGAGGCGCTGCGCAACAACCTGCTCGGTCTGCCGCTCGACCTGCCGGCGATCAACATCGCCCGTGGCCGCGACGTGGGGATTCCTTCACTCAACGCGATTCGCCGCGACATCTACAGCCAAACCGGTGACACCCAACTCAAGCCGTACACCAGCTGGGTGGACCTGGTGCAGCACCTCAAACATCCGGAGTCGTTGATCAACTTCATTGCAGCCTATGGCACCCATGAGACGATCACGGCGGCGACCACGCTGGAAGGCAAACGCGCTGCTGCCATGGCGCTGGTATTCGGTGGTGCGGATGCACCGACTGACCGCCTGGACTTCCTCAACGGCACCGGTGAATGGACCAACGTAACGCGGGCCGGCAAGGATGGAGTGCTGGGAACTGCCGACGATCTCAAGGGTGTGACGATCACGGGGGTCGATGCCATCGACCTGTGGATAGGCGGCCTGGCCGAAGCGAAAACACCGTTCGGCGGCATGCTCGGCTCGACCTTCAACTTCGTGTTCGAGAACCAGCTGGAAAAACTGCAGGACGGTGACCGCTTCTACTATCTGGAACGTACCGCTGGCCTGTCGATGAATGCCGAGCTTGAAAGCAACTCGTTCGCCAAGCTGATCATGGCCAACACCTCGGCCACGCACTTGCCGGGCCTGGTGTTCTCGGACGTTGCGTTCTATCTGGAAAGGGACCAGAGCAAGCAATTCAACGAAGGCCTGGGCAATGCCGATCCGCTTGGCGAAAACGGCGAGCAGGTGGTGTTCCGCGACAACCCGCTGACCGCAGGGCCGGACGCCAACTACATCAAATACACCGGTGCAGAGCACATCGTGATGGGCGGCACCAACAGCGCCGATATTCTCATCGCGAGTGAGGGGGATGACACGATCTGGGGCGACGGCGGCAATGATCGCATCGAAGGCGGTGACGGCAACGACCAACTGCGCGGCGGTTCCGGCGACGACATCATCACCGACAAGGGCGGCGACGATAACATCCAGGGTGGCGACGGCAACGACGTGCTGCACGGAGGTAACGGCGTCAACCTGATCATCGGCGGGTTCGGCAATGACTTCATCGTGACCGGTGAGGACGCCTCCGAAGCCATTGGTGGTCATGGCAATGACTTCATCCTGGGCAGCAAAGCCAACGAACAGGATATGGGTAACGAAGGGGACGACTGGATCGAGAAGGGCACTTCGGACGGTGCACCTGGCGACAACTTCGACCCGCTCGGCAACGACCCTATCATTGGCCACGATGTGTTCATCGGCGGTAGCGAGAACGATAAGTTCAACGGCGAAGGCGGCGACGACATCATGGTCGGCAGTCTCGGCTTCGGTGATCGCTATATCGGCGGCTCCGGCTATGACTGGGCAACCTTCAAGGGGCTCGCCCAGGGCGTGAGCATCGACTTCACCGACCGCTTTTTCGATGTTCCGCCAGTACCGGGTTCGGGGGCTTCGGCGCTGGTGCGCTTCGACATCATGGAAGGCCTGTCGGGTTCGTCCCACGGTGACTTCCTGCGCGGTGATAACGAAGACGCCACGTCGCTGCCCACTGCGGGTGCAACCGGCAGTGTGCTGACCAACATCGATCTGATCAACGGCCTGGCGGATCTGCTGCCTGCCGGTGCGACGTTCTTCGATGGCGGCAACATCATCCTCGGCGGTAGCGGCAGCGACCTGATCGAAGGTCGCGGCGGTGACGACATCATCGACGGCGACAAGTGGCTGAACGTACGCATCAGCGTACGGGCGAACGCTGATGGCACTGGCGCGGAAATCGCCACGTTCGACAGCATGGAGCCGCTGGTGCCGTTCATGTTGAACGGTACTTACAACCCGGGCCAGTTGGTCATTGTGCGGGAGATTCTGACCGGCAATGACAGCTTCGACACGGCGCTGTACTCCGGAAACCTTGGGGAATACGGCATCGAGATCGATGGCGACACGGTCATTGTGACCGACTCGGTGGCAGGGCGTGATGGCGTCGATCGCTTGACGGGCATCGAGCGTCTGCAGTTCGCTGACGGGGCGGTATCGTCCGGAGTGGGCACTGCGCAAAACAACGACCCATCGGGTCATCTGGCCATCCTCGATGCGGCTACCGGCGTGCGTGAAGATACGCCTGTCGCCGGCCAGTTGCTGCGCGTCAGCGGTTCGGCGGTACGCGACGTGGATAGCCAGAGCGCGACCAATCCGACCGGTGCAGTGACCGGTGGGGTGGCTTACTACTGGCAGGTCGAAACCATTCCCGGAACGGGGGTCTATGAAGACATCACCTTTATCGCCGCTGGCGAGGCAATGCGGGCGACTGGCAGCACCTTCCTGGTGGGGCCGGATGAGGCAGGTCTGAACATCCGTGTCCGTGCGGTGTACCAGGATGGCCAGGGCACGCTGGAGATCGTCGACTCGTCCGGCAACAGTGAACCGACCGAAGGGGCGACCGTTACCGGGCTTGCCGTGCAGAACCAGCTGTTGACCGCCGACACGTCGACCATCGTCGACGCCGATGGTCTGAGCAATCCGCAGTTCACCTACCAGTGGCAGGCGAACGACGGGCTTGGCTTCGTCAACATCGACGGCGCTACCGCAAGCACGTTCGCGCTTGGCCAGGCTCAGGTCGGCCAGGAAGTGCGCGTGATGATCGGTTACGTGGATAACTTCGGTGTGGCCGAAAGCGTCTCGTCCAACATCCTGGGGCCGGTGGACAACGTCAACGATGCACCGACAGGCGCGTTGCTGATCAGCGATACCACACCGGATCAAGGGCAGGTGCTGACGGCGCTGACGGCGGGGATTGCCGATGCGGACGGGCTGGGTACCTTCAGCTACCAATGGCAGCAAGGTGTTGGCACATCCTTCACCGACATCAATGGCGCGACGGCCTCGACCTTCACCCCGGGTGTGGCGCAGGGCAACCTGCAAATACGGGTGATCGTGCGCTACACCGACGGCTTCGGTGCGCTGGAGTCGTTGACTTCCGCAGCAACCGCGGCGGTTGCGGTACTGAGTGGCGTGGTGCTGCAGGGCAATGCACAGGCGAACACCCTCACCGGTGGCGCCGGTAACGATGTGCTGCTTGGCCTGGGCGGGAGCGATACGCTGAATGGCCTGGCCGGTGCCGACCAGTTGTTTGGCGGCACAGGCAACGACATCCTCAACGGCGGAGACGACGACGACGTCCTCAATGGCGAGGACGGCAACGACACCCTCAATGGTGGGCTCGGCGCCGATGTCATGAACGGCGGTGCCGGCAACGACACGTTCGTGGTCGACAACGTCGGCGACCTCGTCAACGAGGCGCTGGGGGGTGGTACCGATCTGGTGCAGACCGGCTTCACGAACTACCAGCTCGGTGCCAACGTCGAGAACCTGACCTATACCGGCGCCAGCAACTTCACCGGTACCGGCAACGCACTGGCCAACACCATCACCGGCGGGGTGGGTAACGACCTCCTCGATGGCGGTGCGGGTGCTGACCGGATGGTGGGGGGCGCGGGCAACGATACCTACATCGTCGATGCAGCCACAGACGTGGTGGTCGAGGTGGGGGGAGGCGGTACGGACACCGTGCAGACTTCGTTGGCCAGTTACACGCTGGGCGGTAATGTCGAGAACCTGACCTACACCGGCGTCGGCAACTTCGCTGGCAACGGCAATGGGCTGAACAACGTCATCACCGCCGGGGTGGGGAATGACACCCTCAATGGTGGTGGCGGCAACGACATCCTCAACGGCAACAGCGGCAACGACACACTGAATGGCGACGCCGGCAACGACCAACTGTTCGGTGGCCTTGGTACAGATACCCTGAACGGCGGTAATGGCGATGACAGCCTCGACGGAGGTGACGGGGCGGATACATTGAATGGCGGGGCAGGCAACGACACGCTGCTCGGTGGGCTGGGTGACGACAGCCTGGATGGTGGTACCGGCAGCGATCTGCTCCAGGGCGGCGACGGCAACGATACGCTGCTCGGTGGTGACGCTAACGACACCCTGCTGGGTGGCATCGGCGATGACTTTATCGATGGCGGTAACGGCAACGATACGGTCACGGGCGGTGCCGGCAACGACATGATGGTTGCCAGCAATGGCAACGATATCTTCATGTTCTCAGCGGGCTTCGGGGTCGATCAGATCATCGGCTTCGATGCCATCGCGGGAGGAGGCCAGGACCGGCTCGATATCTCCGCGTTCAACATCACGGCTGCGACCTTTGCCGGCAACGTCACCATCGCCGATGTCGGTGCGGATACCCTGGTCAGCTTCGCTGGAGCCGACTCCATCCGCCTGGTCGGTGTGGCCGATGCAACAACCGTCACTGCTACAGACTTCATTCTCGCCACTTGAGGTCCTGATCAGTACTGTCGCAAAAAGCGTGGAAAACGCAGGGGAGGGCAGCAATGCCCTCCCTTTCTTTTTATTCAAAAAGAGGCTGTCAGTTCGGCTGACAATGCGTGAACCAACCGGGCACGCCAGTAGGTCGGAGCGTGGGAAACGCTCGATCAACATTTAACTTGGGAGTGGAAAGAGGGGAACTCAGCCTTGAACACGTCGGCTGCCTGAGTCGTGAGCAGCCTTTTGGTTTCTCTCGCGCTTCTGTTACCTGAGATATTCAGGCCTTCGATCTGGACTTCATCTTGTCTGCAACAGAAACAACGCTTAACTGCTGAAAAAGATGAACAGACTCCAGGCTACCCCTATCCAGAAGATGAAAAGCATGAGTATCAACGTGAGGATCAGCGGCTGACTTCGCATGAGGGTAACTCCTCAAAAGGGCTGGCAATGCGCGGCGGATCTGCGGCGCAGATGTTTTTGCAGGCTGTTTTGCCCGTGCTGACAACTTCAAACGTTCAATTGATGCACTAGTGAACGCACAGCATTCTCTATGCCAGAAAATTAAACAGCGCATAACTCCCCGCTGGCTGCGCAATCTGCTTTCCTGGCCAATAAAAGTTGACACAGGATGCGGGTAATACAGCCCGTTTATGGGGGATTTCTCTGATCGTGGGGAATATCGCAGATAGCTTTAAGTCGCATCGCTGGTGAGTTGGCCGGGGTGAGCACAACAATGAGTTTGAACGTGCTCAGGCAAATGCCGCTTCGACAAATGCCTCCAACGCCTTGGTTTCCAGGATCTCGATAGAGAAGTGCCCGAAGCGCTTGGGCAACCAGATGATGCGTGTCCCGGACGGAGATTGCAGGTGCGCACGGGCCAAAGGCTTGCCGTTTTCGTCTTGCGGTTGAACACCGGCAGCCATCAATTCGTCATAGGCCTTCTCGATGTCCGGTGTCGAGTAGCAATGGCGATAAATCATTCCCTCGCCCGAGGCGTCCAACAGCTCCCTCAGATTCCCCGCCAACGGTTGTACCAACATGAAACGCTCCTGACCGATCAGCGCAATCGCATAGCGCACATGCAGGCCACCTCGTTCCCAGACGAGCGTCTTGGAGATCCTGGCTTTCAGTATCCGTGCGTAGTAATCACAGGCTTCTTCGAGATTCTCGACCAGTACATCGACGTGACTGAACTTCAGATCCATTGCATGCCTCCTTCCGAGTTGACGTCCATGGTAACGACCGCGCCTTCGGAATTCGATGGCGTCATGAAAAGTCATCCGAGTGATGCCTGTTCACCCATGGATGAGAAATGGGCGACCCGTGACGAAGAGTGTCTGCTTTTTTGCGGTTGTTGCCTGTCGAAATGGCTTAGGATCATCGAAGGCTGGAATGGAACATCTCGACTAATGGACGCAATATTTATGGAAATCCCTTTTTCTCAAGTCAGCGAGCGTTTGAACAATCGCCGGTTTACGGTAGCGGACAACGCCCAAGGGCTATCCGGTGCGGGCACCGTATTTCATTACCATGTCGAGGAAAAGGCCATTTCAGGCACTTACCAAGGCGGCCGGATTCGCATGGGTCATCAAGTCGGACGCGTCACGGGCCCCGATACCATTGAGCTTCTTTTTCAGTGCCTGACCGCGGAAGGGGAAATGCTTGCCGGCTGGTCGCGTGGCACGGTAGGCGTTGATCACGCGGGACGCACCACTCTGAGTTTCGTATGGGGTTGGTTGTCGGGCGCGACGGGCGGTGGGGAGTCGAGTTATGTTGAGCTTGTCGCTTAGCAGTTAAGGATTTTCCCGGAGAGAAGGGACGGATTTATTGTGTCTATTCCTGAAATAGGTTTACACCTGTTTCACCCCAACGCTCGACGCATCGTATCGGGCGTTTTGTATTTCAAAGACAAGTGCGGCACCCCGAATCACCCTCCATACGCAGTCAATCGGCCATGGCTCGCAGGATCGGAACCCGCACCGTCAATAGCGTCTAAGATTCAGAGAGATGTCCCGCCACACTGAAGGAACGACTCATGCTCAAATCACGCTCATTGGTTGTCGCGATTACATGCCTTGCGCTGGTCAGCGGCTCAGCGACTGCACTGGCCGATCCCGGTAATGGAAAGGGCCAGGGAAACGGCAAGGGAAACCCGCAAAACAGCCAGGTCCATGGCAATCAGGGCAGCAAAGGCAAAAACGCCGGAGGCGGTGATTGGGGTCATGGCCCGAGCATCAATCGAGGCAGCATCCTTGGAATCATTGGCGGTTACAGGGATTACTGGAGTCCCGGCCCTGCTTTGCCACCCGGTATTCAAAAAAACCTCGCTAGGGGCAAGCCTCTTCCACCCGGCATTGCGAAAAAACTGGACGGTCGGTTGCTTGGCAGGCTGCCGCACTACGACGGATACGAATGGCAGCAAGCGGGCACCGATTTGATACTGGTCGCGCTGGCAACCGGGCTTATCTACGAAGTGCTCAACGGGGCGTTTGATTAACGCTGAATGGGGCGGGGGGCTCGATTCCATCCGTCATACCAACGCTCCGACGATAGATCGAGGCCCAAGGTTGGGCACTTGAAGCGCCCAACCTTGGCAATGACGACTACCTGTTACTCCACCCTGTCGATGCGATAGTCACTGTAGAAAAAACTGTTTTTATCGGTGCTGGCCTGGAAGAAGTATCCGTAGTCAGCCAGGTAGTAGACGTGGTCCACCCGTTTGTACTCATCAGGCTCTTCGGTGCAGGCCAATGCCTTGGCGTTGCCCGACAGTGCGGGGTTGAGTTCGCTTGCCTTGAGCTCGCGCTCGACCTTGCAACGATTGGTTTTAGCGGCGCCACCGTACGCGCCGACAATGCTGTTGAGCGTTGCATTGTTGTAGGTGTAGCTGACGGTTTCGCCAATCGGCAGGGTGTTCCAGTTACCGCTGAAACTCAGCTGGCTGGTTACACTGCTTGTGGCCATGCCACCGCTTCCACCGTAGCTTGATTTGGACACCAGAGGAATCAAGCCGCGCCAGCTCACCACTTGGCTTTCATAACCATCCCCGCGGGCTGTAATGCTTAACTGGCCACTCGGAACATCGTTGCTGATGAATCGCTCTTCGCCTGCCGGGCTGGTTTTGCCTTTGTACGTTGCGGTGCCCCCCGTGCGCACAAACTTCAAGAAATGGTCTGGCGTTCCAAGGTCGAGTTGCCCAATCACTGTCAGCACTTCGGGCGGTACCGATTGCAGTGCAATCTTCGCCGGGGCTTTCAGACGCGGCTTGAACGATTCCAACCGGGCAGTCTCTTGTCCGTTGCCGCACACCAGCGCGAACAGCGCCTGATAATCGGCATTACTGCCAGCGATGGGTTGGGGCGTCGGTGATACGTCGACTCGCCCGTCGCTGACCCGATTGCGCGCATCCAGGTCATAACCTGCCCACTGCTTGAAGGTGCCGGTGTTGCAGGACACCGCGAAGCGCTCGCGTTTCTGCGCATACGGTGCGTTGTAGGGTGGGTCGTTGAGCACTACCGGATTATCGAAGGCTGCCCAGAAGCGGGTTTCGCCATTGTCGGTGTTCACGCTGTTGCGATCGAGCAACACCCAATTGTCTCTGTCATCGGTTTTCACCAGGCGCCAATCGGCTTTTGGCGTCTGCGCACATGCCTGGACAAACGAGGGGTTGGCAGCCAGCGTGGCCCACAATTCTGCGGACAATGGGCGAGCCGAACTGTACTGACTGGAGCCCATCGAATACACGCGTTTCGCACCTTCGAGGTACAGGAGGTGCAATTGCGGCGACGAACATCCCGCTTCAATCTGCACACTGGTGCGCATGCTGGTGCCAGACTGTGGCAGCAGCAACTGGAAGCTCAGAACGTCACCTTCGCGCAGGATGCTTTCCTGCACGAGGGGCTGGGCCAGGGTCGCCTTTAAATCATTATCGGGCTTGCGCCCGTTGGTGGCGCAACCTGCCAGGCTGACGACGCCACAGACGAACATAACTGATGTAAAAAAGCGCACGGTTGCCTCTCTGAATCCATTCCTGATGTCGGATTGTCGGCTGGTAGCGCTCAGTCTTTAGGCTGATCTACGAAGTGCCCAACGGTGCTTTTGATCAACGGATGAGGGAAGACTTCGGTGATAGTTCTGGCGGCATGCTGGTTGGGTCAGTGCGCACGGTATCCCGTCTGTCGCATGACTTGAACTGCGGAGGGGAAAACGCGTCTCAAGGTACGCGATATCAACCCTATGGAAGCAATCATGCTTTTAAAAAACAAGAGTTTCGTTGCTGTCATGTCATGCGCCATGATGCTTGCAGCCGCACCATTACTCCCTGCTCACCTTTCCACCATGAGCGCCGCCTACGCGAAAGACGGTGGTGGTAATGGAGGCGGTAATGGCGGTGGTGGCGGTGGTGGTAATGGCGGTGGCCACGGCGGCGGTACCGGTGGTGGTCACAGCGGTTCAGATCACGGCAACGCTAACAGCAACGGCCGCGGCAATGGATTGAGCAGCGATCATGCCGGCAAGTCTGTTCGTGACCACGGCGAAAGTGGCAACCACTACGGCAATGATCGCAATGGCGAGCGCGGTCATGGCACAACGACTTCAGGCATCGCCCATTCCAAAGATACGCGTGGCGTGACCAAAGCCACGGCAATCTCGGCCTCGACACCAGGTGACCACAACGCGAAAGGGTTGAGTAAAGCCGGGACGTCGGTATCAAAGAAATCGCACTGATCAGCGTTACCCGCAGCACGCAACCCTGAACAAAACGGGCGCCCGACAAGGCGCCCGTTTTCATTGGCTCCGGTTTAAGTGCTATTCGTCGACGCTGATGCCTGATCCTCCCAGTTCCTTGGGGACGTCTTTCAGCTTCGGCAACCCATCCTTGATACGCAACACGGTCTCCTGATAGTGCACGTGAATGCCTGGCGAGTACGCGAGATCCGGGATGACTGCGGCATACACATCGATCAGCCCCATCTCCGGGTGTTCAGTGAACAGATGCCCGCCGCACGTCTTGCACCACTTGCGGTAACTGCGCGATGTCTTGTTGTAGGTGCCGATGTTGTCAGCTCCTCGAGTTACTTGCACCGCGTCGGGTTTCCAAAGCGTGAAGGCATTAACCGGCCCTGCTGACCAATGCCGACACGACTCGCAATGGCAATAGCCCATCCCGACTGGCTCGCCACTGACGGTGAGCTCGACTGCGCCGCAAAAACAACTGCCCTTGTAAGACCGTTCAGTGTTCATGGCATGACTCCTCGATCAATGGTTTGCCTTCACTCGTCAATGTAGCGCACCGCTGTCGCCGGCGTGCGCCGCACCTGCAACTCGAAAATGTCAGGGCGCGCGTAATGCCCGGTAACGTCGAGCGCTCGCCGCGCTGGCGCCACGAGTGCGACGTCGATGTCCGCATACAAAATGCCGGCCTCGCGGTGCAATGGACCGGCGACGATCCGCCCCTGCGGATTGACCACCACCGAGTCGCCGTCGTTGATCCATTCATCCGGATCGGCAAACAGTTGCGCGCGCGCCGGGAAGTCGTCGGGGATGTCGCTGCCGCGCAGCGCGGTGCCACTGCCGAGCACCCAACAGCGGCCTTCGAGCGCAATGTGACGCATCGTGCTGATCCAGCCATCGCCCGTGTCGTACGTGGGCGCGACGTAAATTTCCACGCCTTGGGCATACAGTGAATAGCGCGCCAGCGGCATGTAGTTTTCCCAACAGATCAGCGCACCCACGCGGCCGACCGGTGTATCGACCGTGCGCAACCCGGAGGCATCACCGAAGCCATGCACCATGCGCTCGGGATTCGTTGGCATCAGCTTGCGGTGGCGGTTGAGCACTGCGCCGTCCGTGCCGATAACGACTACGCTGTTATAGAGCGTGCCGCCACCCGTCTGCCGTTCGCATTCATTGATGCCGCACACGATCGTCACGGCGTGAACCTTGGCGGCCTCGCACAATTCGTTCAGGTCACCTTTCGCGATATCGACGGCGTTGGCCAGCAGTCGCGTGTGCAACTGACCCACTACGGCCCCGTCCTTTCCCGCCGCCAGCCGCCAGATCCATGATGGGTAACCGGGAATGAACGATTCGGGCAAAACGATCAGCGAGGCTCCAGCCGCTGCTGCCTCGGCGACCGATTGCACGGCCCGGGCGATCGTCGCGCCGCGGTCGAGCAACACGGGCGGGCGCTGAATAATGGCTACCTTGGTCATGGCGTTCTCCGTTTGCACTTGGCTTCGAAGGCTTGAGCGTGCGCGTGGCGGAGTGGCGGGGCTAGTTCACAATCTGAAGCGTTTCAGTCGCGGAGGCCAGGCAATGGACGAAAGCTACGGTCAGTTCTGCACGGTCGCACGCGGTGCCGAAGCACTGTGCGAGCGCTGGACACCTTTGGTCGTGCGCGAACTGTTGTGCGGCAGCAAGCGTTTCAACGAACTGCACCGCGGCGTACCCCGAATGTCCACCAGCCTGTTGGCGCAGCGGCTGCGCCACCTGGAAGAAATCGGCGTCGTACACCGCTCGGCCACCGGCAAAGTCTGGGAGTACAGCCTGACCGAAGCGGGCGAGGAACTGCGCCCCATCATCATGGCGCTGGGTCATTGGGGCGCACGCTGGATCGGCAGTCGCCTGCGCGATGACCAACTCGACGCGGGCCTGTTGATGTGGGACGTGCGCCGGTTCGTGCGAATCGAAACATTCCCGCCCCGACCGGTGGTCATCCACTTCAAATTCCGCGACGCCCGGCCCGGCGAGCAAGCGTGGTGGCTGGTGGTCGAGGAGGGCGTGGCCGACCTGTGCCGCGACGACCCCGGCCGCGAACTGACGCTGGTCGTGGATTCCAGCGTGCGCGCATTGACCGAAGTGTGGTCGGGCGACCGCACACCGCGGGAAGTGCTTCAGTCGCGAGAGTTGCGAGTGGATGGCGCGGTGAAGGATGCCGAATGTCTGTGGCGTTGGCTGGGCACGAGTGCGTTTGCAGGGACGCGAAGCGCGGCAGTCAATCGGTGATCTTGGCTGAGCCCGGGTCACGTTAACTGTTTGGAGTTAATCCGATGTTGAACGTGCTTTTCATCTGCAGCCAAAACCGCCTGCGAAGCCCCACGGCCGAACGACATTTTGCTGACTGGCCGGGCGTGAAAACTGCGTCGGCGGGTATCAGCAACGATGCGTATGTTCCCGTCAGCCTGGAGCTGCTGCAGTGGGCTGATCTGGTATTTGTCATGGAACCGATTCATCGCAACAAACTGGTGGCTCGATTTGGTGCGGAGCTGGCGGACAAGCGTGTCGTTTGTTTGGACATACCGGATGTTTATCAGTACATGCAGCCTGAGCTGGTCAAGGTGTTGGAGGCGAGGGTCAGGCGGTATTTGCCTTCCTGAGGTGATGCCTCCTGCTGGGCCCGTTCACGTTTGAATAGACTCTTCTTTTGCGTCTCGCGAGAAGCACCAGCAGTGGTCCCAAGACCGTTATGTCGCTTCTGCAGAAGACGGCAATCGGCTGTGGATTCAACCGGTCGATGCAACAGATGGGTTAAATCGTTCAGCGAGCGGTTCGAATGTGGGCTTTAATGTCGTGCCCATAGGCAGCCACGTCAGCTTCGACTCCGTACGAAGATGGATACGTCGACCGGCGGGTTCAGGTTGCCATGCACTTGTCTAATCAAGGAAGAATCGACATTGAAAATACCTTTCTGTGCCCTGTTTTTGGCCTGCTTGACGACTATCGCACTCGCTGACGAGAACCCTGTCGGCTTCCAGTCTTCAACACTGTCGGACCCGCAAAATGACCGCTCACTGGAGATGGTCGTCTGGTACCCCAGTGCAACGACCGGCGTCACGCAATTGATCGGCGATGATGTGGTGTTCGTCGGGGCTGCTGCCGTTCGTGACGCGCCGCCCGCTGCGGGCAAGCATCCATTGCTGGTGCTCTCCCACGGGTACCGAGGTAACTGGAGCAACCAGATCTGGCTGGCCAGTGCCCTGGCTCATAAAGGGTACATCGTCGCCGCCATCAATCACCCTGGCACCACCACTCACGACCGTAGCCCTCAAGCAGCGGCGCAGTTATGGCAGCGGCCCATTGATGTGAGCCGAGCCATTGATAGCGTCACGGCTCAACCTGAAAAATTCGGCCTGGTCGCCAATGACCGAATTGCGGTAGTGGGCCATTCACTCGGCGGCTGGACCGCCCTGGAGATCGCCGGTGCTCGTTCCGATGCAGACCGCTTCGCCCAGGAATGCAAAGCCCACCCGCAGTTAGCCAGTTGCACCGTCTATGGAAAAATAAACCCTGCAAGCACCGCAGAATCACAGGCTGCGTTGGCCGCCGATTTGCGCGATAAACGCGTCACGGCCGTGGTGACATTGGACCTTGGCCTTTCACGAGGCCTGACCGATGAAAGCCTGGCTGCGCTGGCGGTACCCACGCTGGTGATCGCTGCCGGCGTACCGTCGCACGATCTTCCCGCCGAGCTGGAGTCTGCCAACCTGGCCAAACGCCTGCCTGCTGCGTCAAGCCGTTACGTCGAAATCAGCGACGCCAGCCATTTCAGCTTCTTGTCGATGTGCAAACCTGGCGCAGAGGGATTGCTCGAAGAAGACGTACCAGGCGATGGCATCATTTGCCGGGATGGCGACAACGGTCGGCCGCGTGAGGTGATTCAGCAGCAGGTTACATCGCTGATTGCGGAGTTTCTTCAGTCGTCTATCCACAAAGAAGACGGTTATTCCGTCCTGAAATAGGTTTACACCTATCCCCACACCCGATGAATTCATCGGGTGTTTTGTACTTCTTTTCATTAATCATCAAATACTGAACCGTCAGCTCCTCCGTCACCGGCGTGGATCCATGAGGTTCACTCAGACTGTTGAGCTGTCCAGTGCCTCATTTCTTCGGCGATGAAGTGGGTTACCAGGTCACGGAACATCTTTTCGATTGCATCCGGGCTCAGGCCTGCTTCCGTGGCCCAATCACGACGTGTCACCAGCATGCTGGCGAATCGCTCCGAAGCATGTACCGAGGCCGCGGAGGTCTTGAACTTCGAAGCAGCCAGTACGTATTGGAAACGCCTTCCTAACAACGTGATAACTGCCTGGTCCAGAGCATCAATCTCGCGTCGGATGTCCTCCATACCTGCGCACTTTGCGGGCTGTAGCTGATTTAAACCGTCCATGTAGATAGCTCCTTTTGTTAAGCGCGATGATCCATTCCAGCGATTATCGTAAGTCATTTTGTCGCGACTGATGAAGGCAGTGCTTTGGCGATCGCTGGAGCTCCCCAAATAAGAAGCCACACGAGTAATGGCGATCAGTTAAGGAAATTTGTAGGCGCGGGCTTGCTCGCGATGGACCTCGGGATGACGCGTTTATCCAGCCAACACGCGTTATCGTTAACGTCCATCGCGAGCAAGCTTGCTCCTACAAGGGGTTGCGGTCACTTCATGAGTCCGGGGTTGACCCTTTGTCGCCTCCCGACTGATCACACCTTCAAGGGTGTTTACTTCTAGTCAGACCCTGTCTGTACAGAGAAGAGCGCGATGAACATTGAGCAGGTGGCCCCCGAAACGAAAGGGGTGACGGTGAAGTTACTGGCAACGGTCGACCTGGGCCCCGAGATCGAGGGCATGGCAGGGCGCCAACTTAGAATGCGTCTGGTGACCATCGATCCTGGCGGCGTCTTCGGGCCGGTTCACAACCATAAAGACAGACCAGGCACCGTCTACATACTGCAAGGAACGATCACTGATCACCGAGACGGAATCGCCACGGACTATGGGCCGGGAGTGGGTTGGCCCGAGGACAGGAACACCACGCACTGGCTTGAGAACAGGGGCACCGTTGCGGCGGTGGAGATCTCGGTTGATATCGTCAGGCACGAGACAATGAACACGAAAAAGCCCGGCTGATCAGGCCGGGCTTTTTGGGTGTTGCGGTGACGCGATTTGTTTATGCGACGCGGTTTTCGATCAAGCGGTCGGAACCACCTTCAGCGACGCGGTTTTCGATCAGGCGGTCGGAACCACCTTCAGCGACGCGGTTTTCGATCAGGCGGTCGGAACCACCTTCAGCGACGCGGTTTTCGATCAGACGATCCGAGCCACCTTCAGCGACGCGGTTTTCGATCAGGCGGTCGGAACCACCTTCAGCGACGCGGTTTTCGATCAAGCGATCCGAACCACCTTCAGCGACGCGGTTTTCGATCAGGCGATCCGAACCACCTTCAGCGACGCGGTTTTCGATCAAGCGATCCGAACCACCTTCAGCTACACGATTCTCGATCAAGCGATCCGAACCACCTTCAGCGACGCGACTTTCAATCAGACGATCCGAGCCGCCTTCAGCGACAACCGGGTGAGTCGAGGTAGCGGCGAAAGCGTTAACTGCAAAAACCGAGAAAGCGATGCTGAGAATGGTTTGGCGTTTCATGATCGTGTGCTCCGGGGTGTTGTGGGTTGGTATGGAGCAGATGTTACGCCGCGGATTTTTTAAGAGAACTTCATTGACGTGATGTTGACCATCGACGGCATTGATAGGGCAAGTGGCCCACCTCTGGTGAGCGTGATGATGGGTGTCGCCCTGGCAACCGCGATGTCACAAAGCATTGATTACATTGCGTATCAACTGTAATGCGCGGCAGCGCCGTTCTCATTGCCGCCCGTGACAAATAGAGTAAGCCGCACGCGACTCGCCGCGATTTGCCCACGTCATTAAGGTGCCTTTCATGATCAAGAACATGATGAAAACTGCTTGCCTGGCTGCACTGATTGTCACCAGCGCCACAATGCCGTTCGTCCAGGCACAACCATTGCCGCTCGATAAAGTCGGTGATTTACATAATGAAGACGTCGAGTGGCGCAGCTTTCCAGCTTTCCCCAAAGAAGTGAAACTGGCTGTGTTGGCCGGCGACCCGAGTAAGCCAGCACCCTACGTGGTGAGAGTCAAAGTGCCGAATGGCACAAAATTAATGCCCCATACACATCCTGAGGACCGTATCTATACCGTCATGTCCGGTGTTTTCTATATTGGCTTCGGTAAGGTTTTTGATCCGGCCAAGCTGGTTGCTTACGGTCCAGGCAGCGTAGTGATACTTCCGGCCAATACGCCACACTTTCACTGGGCCAAATCAGGCGAGTACATCTCACAAGTCTACGGAACGGGTCCGCTTGGTCTTGTGTATGTCGATAGCCATGATGATCCTCGTAATGCGTCGAACTGACTTCACCTGAAAAAACGTCGACCCCTATCGTTCAGGTCAGGTCTTTGACACCTTGATGAAGCATTCTTGCAAGCAACCGTTATTGGCCAATGGGTGGCTGTCGGGGAGGGCAATTTAAATTCGACCGACTGACTGTTTTCGGCCAAGAGCAGTCATTTATAGCTGGGGAAAATTCAACTGAGGGAGTGGAGGTGGTTTCGATCAACGTGTTACTGATTGAACCAACAGACCACCGAGATGACTGTCGCGATCCATATAATACATAGACATAAGTGTAGAACGACGAAAGGGTTTTCTTTCATGGAAAAATTGTAAGGCTCAAAGGGCTGATCAATCAGACTCTCAAGCAACGGGTCCTTACCTTCCCGATAAGCTATTCCCAGTAAGTTTCCGCGACAGCCCTTGCTCTGCAACCACAGACGTACAGTTGCAAACATCTGTGGAGATTTAGACTCCAACTGTTAAACCTCCAGATGTGAGAAGTTAATGGTTGACCAATGGTAATGTCACCACAAACTCGCTCCCCTTGCCATCTCCGGCACTGTGGCCAGTCACTGTGCCACCGTGGGCTTCGACCAACTCTCGCACCACCGTCAGACCAATGCCCAGGCCCGCCCCGTTAAAACCCACCGCGTGGACGTCCTGCACAAAAGGCTCAAAGATGAACGGCAATGCCTTGGCGGTAATCCCAATGCCGGTATCGCGGATGCTTATCTTCATTACACCGTTCTCGGCGGTCACCGAAAGGCCGACGGTACCGCCCGCCGGGGTGTACTTGGCAGCATTGCCCAGCAAATTGCCAAGAGTTTGATTCAACCGCGTAGGGTCACCCTTCACCATCAACGCGTGTTCAGGCAGTTCGGCGCTGAATTGCAACTGGTGAGCGATCATGACGGGTGTGCAAATGTCTATCGCCTCGTGGATGATCTGAGTCATATCGACAATGCTGCAATCGAGGTGAAACTTGCCAGTGCTGGCGCGGGCGATGTCGAGTAAATCCTCCAGCAATCGGGACATATGCTGCACCTGACCTTCGATGAGCTTCTGCATGCGCGGCAGTTCCCCACTGGGCACGCGCACCAGTCGACCAGCGATCATGCTGAGGGGCGTCAGGGGATTACGCAGCTCATGGGCCACCACCACGAGGACTTTGCGTTGCTGTTCAAGCGCGCGTTCGGCAGCCGCCTGCAGGTGTTGCGCGCTGAGTGCGGCGATCACCAATTGCTCGTTGGCTTCGCGCATTTCCAGGTACAGCCGCTGCTCTTGCTGTGTGCGTTCCGGTTTTTCTGCATCGGACTGCGCCAAAAGGATTGCCAGGACCAATTGCTGATTGGCCTCGATCAGTTGTTCGAGTTGCTGGTTATCGGTGAGCTGGGCGTTGGCGTCGTTTAGTTCCTTGTGCAAGGCCGCGAGCGCCGCGCGCGCCTCGACGGTTTTCTGGCCAAGCAGGAACAGTTCGCGAGCGGCGTTGGCCAGCGCCTGCTCGTTCTTGCTATTGGCCTCATTCATGATGGTTTATTCACCCGTCGTCTTTGCCCAAACGCCGCCTGGTAGGCCGTCCGCCGAGCAGGCCTTCCTGGTCCGACAGCATTTCGCCAATCTGTAGTCCGTTATCGTCAATCCGGTACAGGCGCAACTCATCGGAATGAGCGCTCGCACGCACTTTGACGACGGCCATGATGCGCAACAAACGGCTTTCCACTTCAATATAGCGCTGGACAATGATGGCGTCGGTCAGAAACGCCGTGCCATAGGGGCTGAAACGCAGGTCGGTATAGCGATCCTCCAGCTCCGAGGTCATCAGCACGCTGACGCCGGCGCTCGTCAGGGCCGTGACCATTCGCGACAGGGATTCACGGAAATCTTCGCGGAACGTCGGTGCCAGCGCCATCTCGAACCCCGACAACGAATCGATCACCACGCGGGTCGCTTTCAATCGGTAAATTTCACTCAACAGCAAGTGCACGACTTCATCGATGGACAAATCAGGGGCACGGCTGTCGACCAGGCCTACCTGACCGCTCTGAATCAGCGTTGCGAGGGTCGCGTTCTGCGAATGATTGGGCCGTTGCTCGAACACCGCGATCACACCGGTTTCGCCATTGCGCGCACCTTCGGCAAGGAAGGTAGCTGCCAGAATGCTCTTACCCGAACCCGACGGCCCGGCCACCAGCAACGAGTAGCCCCGAGGCAGACCGCCACCCAGCATTTTGTCGAGCTGCGGCACGCCCATTTTCAGGCGCTGGAGCGGAAACTCCAGTGGCGCTTCAACAGGGTTGAAAGCAGCGGGCGCGAAGACCTTGATGCCCGAGGTGGCGATGCGGAAGGTGTGCAGCCCCGGCAAGGTTGGCTGTCCACGCATCTTCATGATTTCCATCTTGCGCACCATGGAGTTGCGCTGAACACTCTGGCGCAGCCAGATCAGGCCATCGGCCACGGTGAAAATCGGGTTGGTCTCGGTTTCGGTGAAGTACTCGCCAATCAGGAAGGTCGTCGCGTGCCAGGTAGTCATCAGCATGCCCAGTTGCTGAATGAACTGCGGGAGGTTGTTGTTGGGGTTGTTGCGGGTCTGGCTGGCCAGTACCACCGAACGGAAAGAGTCAACGAACACCAGCGCCGGTGAATGAATCTCTACCTCGTTGACGATTCGGCGCAACACTTCGTCCAGATCCCCGGCCAGCGTGTCGTCAGCCAGGTTGATGTAGCGGATCGAGCGGTTGATCGCTTCGTTGTCGAAAAAGTCGAACTGCTGCTGATATCGCAACATCTTCAACGGCGGTTCGCCCAGCACTGTAAAGAACAATGCGGGGCGATCAGGCGTCGCCAGGGCAAACATCATTTGATGCGCCAGGGTGGTCTTGCCGCAGCCAGGCGGGCCGGCAATCAGGTTGAACGAAAACTCCGGCAAACCACCGCCCAGCACCTCGTCCAATCCTGGCACGCCGGTGGCCAGGCGGTTGATAGTCACTTTGGTGCTCATGGCGAGTTTTCCTGCGAGGGGGTGTCGCTCAAAGGAGTTTCCCAAACGTCGCGAAGCAGCCTTGCGGTGAGCGAGGGCCCGATCAGAGTGGTGAGTAATTCATAGAAGGTGGTCAACATCACTTCACCGAAGAGCAACGCATCGGCTTCGCTTTGTTCAAGGAGGACTTGCTTGAGAGCAGCGAGATCGAACGCAACCTGTGCACGATCATAGATAACGGCAAGGCGCGGATCCCGGGAGGTGCACAGCTGAAGGCTGCGCCGATAGAGTGCAGCCCCGCCTTGGTGACCAATGATGGGCGTTAGGGCGGCGTCCATACCCTGCAGGGTTGAAACAATCGCTCGCGCGATTGCTGCAATGTCAGCGTTGGCGCCAATCCGGTGCGCCAGAGAAGCTACAATCTGGCGGCTCTCTTCGCTTAGCGCGGACATGGCTAAATGGTTTCTGATGGACAGGGTTTGATGGTACACCCTATTGCTGGCCATCGAACGCTTATCAGACGCGGCATACCCATTGCCGTCAATTACGATGGCCGAATGAGTTTTTAAGTTTAAGCGACCGCTTTGGGTTAGCTGCCCTTCATAGGCGGCTGCTTTCGTCCCCTGTAAACGGCATCCCCAAGGTCTTCGCGATTCGGGCCAGTATCTTTGTGCATTCTTCAGAAACAATGAGCGGCGGCTCATTAATCATGTAAAGCAGGTGTTCGAACGCTATTCCAGCCTCGTTGTGATCGACATAATCCAGAACTATTTCACCACCATTCTCTAAACCTGCCTGAGCTAATGCATGGTCATCCGGTATCGGGCCGGTTTGTTCGTATGCAACGGACATCAGTGCGGTGATTTCCTTGAGCGCTTCTATGAAGTAGGTTCTCAAATCGTGGGTATGGCCGCTCACTAAAAACGCTCCTTCGATTAAGATAACTTGCAGTCGGCATGCCTCTAACCGGTAGCAGCCCATCGCGATCGACTGCCAACGACCGATTCTGTGTTGGTGCTGGTGCGGTTTTGACCCAAGCTACTGACTTCAGCTAACCCTTAGGCGGTCTGTGAAGACATACATAAGACCATCGATTACCAAGTATTCGGGGTGGTCATTGATTTCCGGTAGCTTGGGTCAAAACTGCATCAGCGCCAACATCTCTGATTCATCATTGTTCTCCCGTAACCCGTGTTTTGCTCTTCGTCAAAGTCAGGCTCAACAGTACCGAAATCAATATGATGCCGCCGACTGTGGTCAGCGACCATTGGATCGGCATGTGCCACCACGGCGCGACCAGCATCTTGCCGCCGATGAACACCAGTACGATGGCCAGGCCATATTTGAGCAAGTGGAAGCGGTAGGCCATGTCGGCAAGCAGAAAATACAGTGCGCGCAGGCCCATGATGGCGAAGATGTTGGAGGTGAACACGATGAAGGGGTCGGTGGTGACGGCGAAGATAGCCGGGATGCTATCGACCGCGAAGACCAGGTCGCTGGCCTCGATCAGTACCAGCACCAGGAACATCGGCGTCGCCCAGCGCAGGCCGTTCTGGCGCACGAAGAAGCGCTCGCCATGAAAGCCATCGGTGATGCGAAGATGGCTACGCAGCCAACGCAGCAAAGGGTTCTTTTCGAGGTCTGGCTGCTGGTTGGCGAAGATCAGCATCTTGATGCCGGTGATGACGAGGAAAGCACCAAAGACATAGAGTAGCCAGGCAAACTCCTGCACCAGCCACACACCGGCGAAAATCATACCGGCGCGCATGATGATGGCTCCGAACACGCCATAGAGCAGGACGCGGCGCTGCAACTCTGGCGGCACGGCGAAGTAGCTGAAGATCATGACGAAAACGAACATGTTGTCGATCGACAGCGACTGTTCGATCAGGTAGCCGGTGAGAAATTCGAGCGTTGTACGCTGGGCCACTTCGGCACCGACATGGCTGTGCAGATACCACCAGAGCAGAGCGGCGAAGACCAGTGCCAGGCTGACCCAGGCGGTGACCCAGGCCAGCGCTTCGCGCACCGAAACACGATGTGCTTTGCGCCCGCCGAAGACGAACAGATCGAGCGCCAGCATGGCAAGGACGAACATAATGAAGGCGGCCCACATCCAGGATTGGCCGACGCTGATGGCGGTCATTTACTGTCTCCGCATGAAGCAGCAATAGGCTGGAGGAGTCATGCTAACGAGCCTGTTACATCAACAAAAATCATTTATTCATTGCGAATAGTTCGTTTTTTACGAAGTGTTGATTCAGGCGTTCAACTACCGGCAATCGCATTGGTTCTGCTAGGTGCTCAAGGCGGGTGGCATGGCGCGGTTCCAGCACCCCGCCTCCTGCTCGATCGTGATGAAAAGGTCTGCTACATCCTTCGACAGGCTTGGCAACTGGTAAGCCGGTGATGCAGGCGTATATTGATAGTGTCGATCCAGGTAGTTGAGGCGATAAAAGATCGCCAATGGTGGGACAAGCGAAAGTGCTGGGGGCGCTAGCGAATAACCCAGAACGTTTGGAGGTGTCACATGAGGCGGTATCAACGACTCTTTCTGATCGCAGGTCCGACCATGCGTCACTCGCCGGCGATGGAGCGGGCAATCGCATTGGCCGACGCTACAGGCGCAGCGCTGCATATCGCGGTGTTCATCGAAGACTTCGACCTTATGCGGTTAATGAGCAACAGTGAACAACTTCGTGAGAGTTGCCGGCAGGAGAACCTGCAGTGGTTGAAGGATGAGGCCGAACTCATACGCAGGAAGGGCATCAATGTGACCACCGAAGTTGCATTGACCCGTGACCCGCTGCAAGAGATCCTTAAGCATGTGGCTGAAATGCAGCCGGACCTGACTATCAAGGACGTACATCATGAATCAGCGCTCAAACGCGTATTCGTCACGCCTTTGGATTGGCAGTTGTTGCGCGAATGTCCGACCCCCATACATCTGGTCAGCGAAGTCAGGTGTCCGCTTCCTCGGGTGATTGTGGCAGCGGTTGACCCATCGCATCCAGAGGGTCAGATCAGCGGAATCAACGACAGCGTCATTCAGGCTGCGAACGAATTGGCGACGCAATGTGATGCTGAATTGCACATGCTGTATGCCTATGAACTGACACACACACATTTCTCTGATGCAGGTGCTGGCGCCGTGACGATGCCAGGCTTCAGCAACGACGTGCGCCGGTCACTCGAAAAGTGCTTCATTGCCTTGGCTGGACGCCACGGCGTGCCACCTGAGCGACAACACTTCATTGCAGGACCGCCAACCAAAGCAATGACCGACTTTGCCACTCACACTCGAGCGGATGTCTTCGTAATGGGAAATACCCATCACAAAGGGGTGGACAAGCTGGTTGGCAGTACCACGGAGCATGTTCTGTATCAGGTGCCTTGCAGCGTTTTGGCCATCAAGGGAGAAGCGGATGACTGAAGAAAAAAAGCCGCCACTATCGCAGCCGGCTGTTGGTGCTGATGTGGTTTTGACCCAAGCTGCTGACTTCAGCTGACCCTTAGGCGGTCTCTATGAAGACACGCATAAGACCCTCGATTACCGAGCATTCAGGTAGGTCAACGATTTCCGGTAGCCAGGATCAAAACCGTATCAGCGCCAACATTGAAAGCACCGTCAGAAACTTGGGGATTGAATTGCCCTGATTTTTTAGACACAAATTACCGGCAGCTATGGGGTCGACTGCTGCCCTTCGCGACAGTCAGAAAACGGCCGATTGTGGCCTTTCGCGAAGGCAGCTCAGGGGCGATGGCTGCCCTTGGTGGCAGGCTGCTCACAACCCAACGCAGCCAGTGACAATTGGCAGTGACCGACCAGAATCGGTCGATCGTGAGGTGGAACCGAGCCCGTTCCGCTACCCGGTAGACGCAACGCTTAAAGCGAATAAACACTTCACGTGTTTACTCGTAGATTTTTCCGCAGTACAAAAAATTAGCGAATTGCCGCCAAGGATTGGAGGCTTGAAGCCCTTGATCGACGCCAAAATTACTGGCCTCGGCCCATGCAATAGCTCCGTCCAGGAAGGCTTCTATCGTCCCGTTTTCCCAGTCACCATTCGATTTGTCTTCCGCCAGGACGTGGGCAAAAGCCAGAAAGGTATTGGCGTCCTTGACCTGATCCAATTGCTCATGAAGCTCCATGGGTTTCTCCGCTCAAAGTCATAAGTAGCTCGTCGGATTATCCATCGAGCGACTAACGTTCGCTACGGGTCGATTGCTGTCTGTCGCGATGGACAGCAAACGGCTAAAAGCCACCCTTCATATCGACGGTTCTCGACCCAAAGCGGACGATCAAGAGCCAACGCTTCTGGCCGAAAACTGCCCGTTGAAAACGGCCAACAGAGACAGGTTTCCATTAGCAAAAGGCGCCCCTTAAAGGCACCTTTTCATGTGAATCGACGACGATACGGCCCGACTCAAACCAAGTCTTCTGGCTGCATCGTCAAGATAATTTTCCCAACGTTCTCGGAGGACTCCATACGGCGATGGGCATCGGCAGCACGTGACAGCGGGAAAGTGCTATCAACGACCGGCTCCAGGCTTCCAGCGCCATCGAAGCGATCAAGCCAATGCTCGCGGAAGCGCCTGATCATGTCGTGCTTCTCCGGCTGCGTGCGGGACTTCATGACCGTGCCGATGATTTGCAAGTGACGGTAGAGGATGTGCTCCAGCTCCACAGTCACCTTGCCGCCACCGCCAAGGATACCGACCTGGATCATGCGGCCACCGTGAGCAAGAGACGCGACGTTGCGTGCGAAGTAGGGCACGCCAACAAAGTCGATAACGACATCGACGCCTCGACCATTGGTTTTATCGGCAATGACTTCGGCGAAATCCTGTGTCTTGTAGTCAATGGCGACATCAGCTCCCAAATGCTCCACACGCGATAACTTGCTCCCCTCGGTCGTTGCATACACGGTGGCACCTGTTGCATAAGCCAGTTGCACGGCGGCAGACCCTACGCCTCCAGCCGCGGCGTGAATCAATACCGAGTCGCCGGACTTCAGCCGAGCCAAGTGCATCATTGCTTCATGGGCAGTAACGAAGACCTCGGGAATTGCCGCCGCGTGCACATAGTCGAGCTGCGCAGGGATGTGCATGGCCATGCGGTAGTCGATGCGTGCCAGTTCGGCATAGGCGCCGCCTCCGACAACACCCATCACTCGATCGCCCACTTCGAACCCCGTCACCGCGCCGCCTTTCTCAATGACCTCACCAGCGATTTCCAACCCGATAATCAGCGAGTCGCCGAAATTCGGATGACCGTATCCACCGGTTCGATGGGTCAGGTCCGCACGGTTCACGCCCGCTGCATAGACCCGCACCAGCAGGTCGGTAGGGCGCACTTCAGGGTTGGGAGCCTCTGCGAGTTCCAGGACGTCTGCCGCGCCGAATTCTCTGATGTTGATGGCTTTCATTTTAGTTTTTCTCCGATTCGGTAAACGTCGCATTGGCAATAGCAGACGCGGTGATGGCGCCAGGGAAACCCACGTAAAACGCCAGGTGGGTTATCGCAGCCGAAATTTCGTCATGGGTGACTCCGTTGCTAACTGCACGCCGAAGGTGCGCAGGCAGCTCTTCCGAGTGACCGCCGGCAATCAATGCGGCCACTGTGACCAGGCTGCGGTCGCGGGGGGACAGCGCGGGATCGTTCCAGATCTGCGGATAAAGAGTCGAGTCGACGAATTGCGACAGTTTTGGTGTAAACGCTCGGGCCGCTTCGCGAGGACTGCTGAAATTGATATTGGACATGGGGACGCTTCCTTAAACCTGGCTGATAAATTTGTTGGTGAGATAGTGCTCAATGCCTTCAATTCCGCCCTCGGAGCCGTGACCGCTTTCTTTCATGCCGCCGAAGGGAAGCTCGGTGGCGACGATGCGGTATTGATTGATCCCGATCATCCCAGCCTCCAAGCCGTCAGCGACGTCAATGGCAGTGCGAGCGCTGGAGGTGAACGCGTAGGCTGAAAGCCCGTAGGGCAAGCGGTTGGCTTCTTTCAGGCCATCAATCACGTTATCGAAAGGCATCAACACGGCGATGGGCCCGAAGGGTTCTTCGTGCATGACGCGGGCGTTCATGGGGACATCTGCCAGAACGGTGGGCTGGAAGAAGAAGCCTTCACCTGGCAAGGCCTCGCCACCGACTAATACCCGAGCACCTTTCTCGACGGCATCGGCTATCAGCTCTTCCATCTTTGCCAGTTGCCTTGGGTTGGCAAGCGGTCCGACCTGAGTCTGCGGATGCAGGCCATTACCGATTCTCAGGGCTTTGGTTGCTGCGACAAAATGATCGACAAACCTCTGATATGCACCACGCTGGATCAGAAAACGGGTGGACGAGATACATACCTGGCCAGTCCCTCGAAACCGGTTCGCGACACCCTCTACAGCGGCCTTTTCAATGTCTGCGTCTTCAAATACCAGCACGGGTCCGTGGCCACCCAGTTCAAGGGTGATGGGCTTGACGCCTTCGGCAGCTCGGGCCGAGAGCAGCCGTCCGATTGGCACCGAACCGGTGAAAGTCACTTTGCGAATGATCGATGAGGCAATCAAGTGGCTGGACACCTGATCCGGAACGCCGAAGACCACTTGCAGAACGCCTTTAGGTAATCCGGCATCGTCGAGCGCACGAGCCAGGGCCAACGCCGTGGAGGGGCTTTCTTCGCCTGGCTTGAGAATGACGCTGCAACCGGCGGCCAAGGCTGCCGAAAGTTTTCGAGCGGGAGTAATCGCCGGGAAATTCCAAGGTGTGAATGCCGCTACGGGGCCGATTGCCTGGCGTTTAACCATTTGCAGTACGCCTGGGCGATTGGCCGGTACAACACGGCCATCGATACGACGAGCGCTTTCGGCAAACCACTCGAAGTATTCTGCTGCACGGGTAACTTCATCCATGCTTTCACCCAGCGGCTTGCCTTCTTCCAGTGTCATCTGGGCTGCAATGTGAGGTGCGCGTTCCAGGATCAGATCGGCGGCACGCTTCAGGATTTTCGCGCGCTTGTCGGGTACGGTCTGACGCCATTCTTCGAAGCTCAGTCGAGCCACTTCAAGGGCGTTATCAAGGTCGACTGCGGTGGCGAGGGGGACGAGTCCGATTTCACGTCCGGTTGCCGGGTTAACGACAGCGGCAGTATCGCGCCCTTCGGCACTGATCCATTCACCACCGATAAAAAGATAAAGCGGATCGTAGGAAGTATTCATGATTCAGCCTTCAGTTGGTTGTCAGAGATTCGTATGAAGATCGGCGCCTGAGTGGCTGTGCCGCAGGGCCTGTTCAGGCGGCCTGTGCAACCAAGTTTATGGACGGTGAGCCATTTGATTTAGTCGGCCAAAAGAGAATCATTGTTGTGCCCAGAAGTAATATCGAGCACAGGGAGGAGCGTGTAGCATCTGGGACAATCGCTCGTTATCACGGGTAATTGTCAGATCTACAGGAGGGTCGGGATGGATAAACTTTCGAACATGTCGGTGTACGTGAAGGTTGTCGAGATGGGCAGTTTCACGGCCGTGGCAAACCATCTGGACTCCACAGTCGGTAACGTATCGCGCGCTGTGTCGGCGCTTGAAAACGTACTCGACGCCCGCCTGTTGCAACGCTCGACTCGGCGTCTCTCGGTGACCGATGCGGGTCGTCGGTTTTATGAGCGGTGCACGAAAATTCTGGCAGACCTTGAGAGTGCGGAAGCCGAAGCCAGCAATGCGGCCCTGAAGCCCAGAGGAACGCTACGTGTGCATTGCGTACCCGGATTGGCTCGGCAACTGGTCACCGGCGCCGTGCTGGAGTACCGCAAGGAATTTGCGGACGTCACTGTGGATTTAATGCTTTCCCAACGGATGCCTAACCTGCTGGAAGACCAACTGGATATCTCGATTCTGATTGCCCGAACGCTGCCGGATTCGGCGTATGTCAGCCAGAAAATCGGTGTCAGCCATTGTGTCTTGGTAGCGTCTCCAGATTATCTGAAGAGGCATGCGGCCCCAGTGACGCCAGAGGATCTGGGTGATCACCAATGCCTGCTGCTGGGCACTGTGGATTATGTGCGGGATGAGTGGCAGCTGAAGAGCAAGTCTGGTGATACGACTTTCCTTCCCAAGGGGCCAAGCTTCAGCGTCAATGATATGGATGCGATGGCGGTTGCCATACGGGAAGGCGCCGGGATCGGCTTGCTGGCAGGATTTACGGCCATCGACGACTTGCGCTCCGGGAAGCTGGTGCGGGTTTTGCCTGACTATCACACGTACGAGCGCAACGTTTATGCCGTCTATACCTCTCGACAGTTTGTCGACGCAAAGATAACTCGCTTTATTGATGTTTTAAAAGATCAGGTTGGCAGTAAGCTAGCAACCACTGCTAAAGAACTCATCGATTGAAAAGTGACTAGTAATAAAGGTACTTGCGCCTCGGTAAGGAAACTCTCGGAGGCGCAATTATTGTAAGAACTGGTTGTTCAACCGTTGCTGCAACCGCTGCCCATGACTTCATATTCCAGTACGTGCTGTTTTCCGTTGGAGTCCTGGTACGTCATGCGCATCGGCGCAACACCGCAAATATCCGGTACTGGTTCTTCAGACATGACCTTGGCGACGTCAAGGTGGGTGGCGTATGAATATTGCTCGATAGGGGCCTGTTGCCCCTGAGTTTTGATAGTGCCTTCCTGCGCCATTACCACAGAGCTAAAACCGAAGAGTGCGAGGATTACCATTGGAGCTTTCATAGGAAGATTTCCTTAAAAAGATGTTGATATTGTTTATCAAAAAATTTATTCGGCAATGCACGCAGAATTAATCGCGTTAAACGAAATGTTATTTTTGCGATTAGTTAAAGTAACTAAGTCGTCGATTGGGGAGCTGTCGACTATCAGTCGTCTGCGTGCTGGCAGGACGAACTTTAGGCTTGAGGCTTTTGCGGAAATAGGCGCGAATCTGGTAAAGACTTTTATGAATCCCAGCCACAATCGTGAGATGGACCGTTGCTGGGCGAGATCGACATGTGCATGGTGGCCGGTTGAATCCACAGCCGTTTGCTGTCCATCGCGACAGACAGCAATCGACCCTCAGCAGACGGTCACGACCGTCTACTGAGGGTCGATTTCTACCGGCTCAGTTAACCATCACCTCGTCCAGTGCCTGCTCGAGGGTACTGACCGTGCGCTCGATATTGTGCAGCTTTTCGAGTCCGAACAGACCGATGCGGAAGGTCTGGAAGTCGGCCGGCTCGTCGCATTGCAACGGCACTCCGGCGGCGATCTGTAGCCCGTGGTCGGCAAATTTCTTACCGCTCTTGATGTCGGCATCGTCGGTGTAGCTCACCACTACGCCAGGGGCCTGAAAGCCGGCGGCGGCCACGCTTTTGATGCCTTTGCCGGTCAACATTGCGCGCACCCGATCGCCCAGCGCCTGTTGTTCGTCGCGGACCTTGTCGAAACCGTAGGCTTGTGTCTCTTTCATCACTTCGTTAAACCGCGCCAGGGAATCGCTGGGCATGGTCGCATGGTAGGCATGTCCGCCCTGTTCGTAGGCCTGCATGATCTGCAGCCACTTTTTCAGGTCGCAGGCGAAGCTGCTGCTTTGCGTTTGCTCGATGCGCTCGAGGGCCAGCGAACTGAACATCACCAGGGCGCAGCAAGGGGAGGCGCTCCAGCCTTTCTGCGGTGCGCTGATCAGCAGGTCGACTGCGCATTTGTGCATATCAACCCAAAGCGCGCCTGAGGCGATGCAGTCCAGCACGAACAGGCCACCCACTGCATGCACGGCGTCGCCGACGGCCCGCAGGTACTCGTCGGGCAGGATAATCCCTGATGAGGTTTCAACGTGGGGGGCGAAGACAATCTGCGGCTTCTGTGCCGCAATGGCTGCCAGCACTTCGTCCAGAGGGGGTGGGGCGTAGGCAGCCTGGCGACCGGTTTCGTCCGGTCGGGCTTTCAACACCGTGGTGGCCGCCGGGATGTTGCCCATTTCAAGGATCTGGCTCCAGCGATAACTGAACCAACCGTTGCGTATCACCAGGCATTGCTGGTTGGTGGCAAACTGTCGCGCCACCGCTTCCATGCCGAATGTGCCGCTGCCCGGGACCACCGCAACAGCTTGGGCGTTGTAGACCTGTTTCAGGGTCCTGGAAATGTTCTTCATCACGCCTTGAAATGACTGCGACATGTGGTTGAGCGAGCGGTCGGTGTAGACCACTGAGTACTCAATCAGTCCTTCGGGATCGATACTGGGATATAGCTTTGACATGGGGTGACTCCTTGGCAGAGATCTCAGTGATATCGACCCTGCCCTAAGCCTTGGCAAATGACAAGATTGCTCGGGATTGAATGGAGACATCCAGAAAGCAGCGCGATCAAAGCAAATGCCGCTCGATCCACTCTGCAACGGTGGTGGTTTCGATTTGCCGTTCAGCGTTGTAACTCTGCGCCTTGTCCCAGGCGACGCCTTTACCCTCGGCAAACACCGCCCGGTACTTGCGCGTCGGATCATCGGGGGCGGCGGCCAGATCGGCCATGAGCGCGGGCACTGTCCATTCGACACGCTCGACCGTGCGGTTCAGCAAACGGTCGACGGTGTCGGCCAATTGCCCGTAGATGAGGGTGTCACCGGTCACGTAGACAACCTGATTCACCAACGCTGGATCGAACAGGATAACGGCGGTCAACCGGCCAATGTCCTCCGGCGTGGTGACCGTCACGGCGGTGTTCCAACTGCCCAGGGCGCGTACGGTGTTCTGCGCCAGATCGACCACGCCGAACGCCGGCTCGAACAGGAAACTGGTGAACATGCCGGTCGAAATGATCAGCCATTGCAGCCGCGATTGAGCGCGCAGCAATTGACGCACATCCAGCTGCTCGTCAAACAGATCTTGCGGGCTGCCCCGACCGATCACGTCGTAATCCACACCGAACTGCCACGGCACATACCGCTTCACCTCCGACTGCAACGCAGCGCGGGCGAGTTTGACTTGCGTCCCGCTACCGGCGACGAAACCGAGGCAACTGATCAGCGTATCGAAACCGCTGAACCGCGCGGCTAGCTGCTCGATGGAGTCGTTCACCGCATCGCCCGGCAGCACCTTGATACCCAATGTGTCCAGTTCTTCGAGCGTTTGGCGTTTGTGCGCCGACGTGGTATCGATGGCCGATGGCCGCAGCATCACCGTAACGCGAGCCTCCGGCCGAGCGGCCAGCTCGCGCAGTACGGCCATGCCGAGCTCGCCGGCACCTAAGACCAGAATGTTTTCGGTTTTTGCAGGATTGAGTGGGTTCATCGACAACTCCCAATGAATGATCAGCAATGATTGTTTTTCCATCCTGTCACCCTTGGCGAACGTTCAGAAGAAGGCACACGCGTGATACCGCATGACGAAATGAGTGAAGAAGAGGTGATCCGCCAGTCCCAAGCCGTGTGCGATGCACTCAGCGCCGAGGACGACGGACTCAAGCGCGAAGTGCTGACCCATGCGGGCAATCGCTGGTCGCTGGGTATCGTTCATACCCTGGGGAGTGCGGGGAAGTTGCGTCACGCCGAAATAGGGCGGCGCTTGGAGGGGGTTACGCAACGCATGCTGACTCGCAGTTTGCGGCAACTGGAACGTGATGGGTTGATTGTGCGTTTTGATTACGGCGAGGTGCCGCCGAGGGTGGATTATGAGCTGACGCCGCTGGGGCGGAGCTTTCTGGCGCGGATGGTGCCGTTGTGGAGTTGGTTGCTGGAAAATGCGGAGGGTTTTCGGGCTGCGCGGGTGCGGTTTGATGGTTAGAACGGATATGGCGAAGTGTAAAAAGGAAAGCAGATTGGTGAGAGAGTTTCTTGTGGGATTCGTATTTGGAGAAAAGGGATGGCCGAACTCGCAGGCTCGGTTTCGAGCCTGGCGTGCAACTGAGCTCTTTGGTAGCGCTTATTTTCTTTTTGGTTTTCTCGTGTACGTGGTTTTTAATTGCAGATAACTTCTTTCGTAAGTGTCAAGTAGTGAAAACATAAGCCTGTCAATAGCATCGTGTTTTTCGGGGTTTCTAAGTTTTTGTAAGAGTTTGCATAGATAGCGTGCGGGCAGCTTTATTATTAGCGCCGAGTGAGATTTATGCATTTCTCTCACCCAGTCTAATTCGGTGCCAGTCATATGCTCGTCCTCATCTCTTGAAATAATAAAGCCAAGCTTTCCGTGAGCTCCAGTTAGATAGGATTGTAATTGTCTATATTCGTCTGGCCCCAAGCCAGAATAGTTTTTTGCATCAAATACTACTTGGCGAACTTTATAATCTTCATTTACCCGCTTCCAGAAATCTGAGCCTGCTCGGTTGGTCCCGACAATGTCGCGTCGTTGTACGGATTGGCCATTTGGAGCAAGTTGGAGGTTTATGAGATGAGACGCAAATATAATTCGCAGGGTATCTAAGCACCAGTGCTCAAATTCTTTTGCTCCCTCTCTTCCTGTGGGTATTTTTTCTAGTTGAGAAACTGTTTGACCTATTTTGATTTTTCGAATTTCCGGAGTTACCGACTGAACGATGATATCGTATTCGTCGTTTATTTCTTCGGCTTCTTCCGGTGCTAACGCATCACGACTAAGATTTAAGCCTAACCAGTAGCAAGGATGAATGAGGATCTTATCTGAATTCTCGAAGCCTTTGTCTGGCGTCCTTCCGTCATGGCAAAAGGAAAAAGCAGAAGTGCTATTGTCATGTGTGCCGATAAAGCCGACGCTGTATAACGATTGTAGAAGTCCACTCGATTGTAATATTCTCGTTTCAGCAAGCGCTTCATGGTTGCTACTGTCTTCGAAGGAGTCGATATAACTCTCAATTATTTTTATTGCTGTTCCTACCAAGAGTTCTGGTTCTCCATCTTTAAATGAGCTTGTGACCAGTTGGATGGATGGGAATATTTTTGAATATTCCTTCCATAAGTCTTCTAGTCGAGCAACTGATATTGATTGTGCGGCGTGATCCAAGTCCTCAATAATGGCCGTAGTTCTTGAGTTTCGAGCGGCGCAAAAAAAAGCTTCATTTAAAAGTGATAGCAGGTCGCGTGGACGATAAAGAGTGAATTGAAGACATTTTTTGAATCCATCGCGTCCTGAAAGTTCACCTGTTGTTACTCTGTCCCAAACTCTTTGATCTTTTTCGACTTTTATATCAAATGAAAGTTTAATTCTTGTAGTGACTAATGTTAGCAGTTGAGCCCAGTCCCAATGCAGGCGAATTACTTGCCCTTCAATATTTCTAGAGTAATCAGGATCTTCTTTTGCTAGGGTGCGATATATATTGTCGCGAAGAAAAATAATAGGTCTTATTAGGTCTGATCTTTTGTTTAGTTCGATTGATGCATAAGTGAGGCCTGCGATCATGCCGATGCCTACAGCATCTGATTCGTATCCTTCGTCAAGGCGGTCCATTAAAACAACAACTCTGCGATCTGCCTTATCAAATAAAGATAAAACTTTTTCCTCTACTTGGCTAAGCTCCAAATTTCCGGGAAGGTCCCCTACAGCTTCTTCGGGTGAGTCAGAGGTTAAAAAGAGTTTAGCTATGGTGCGGCATTTAGTCAGGTAGCCGCCTTTGGTTTCGTTCCAGCGTGTTAGGTGTTCGTTTAGAAGGCTGTCTCTTTCTATTAGAGTTGTTAGCTTGTAGTTTGTCGAGATGTAGTTTGCCATCTCCATAAGTATCGTGTATTTCCATAGCAATTTTGTTACCGCTCTTGCTAGGTTGAAGGATTCTGAGAAAGGGCGGAGTAATGACCTGAATCCGATAATTTCTGTGTCTTCTGGAGAAAAGCTAAGAACAATGACTTTTTTATCTTTTTTCCAATGTTTTTGTAGTTCGATATATAACGCGCTTTTTCCCGTTCCCCGACGCCCTACCACAACAGTCCTGTCATCTGATTCAATAAGTGATCTAAAATCTGCAGTAGCAACAAATGCGTCGGACAGCATTTTCCCATCGTTTTCTGCAGTTGTGTCACCCAATGAATTCGGTCTTATTAACGGAGCAATACTGTTCATTGTCACGCTCTCCATAGCTTTTATTGTGGTTTGATTTTTATTTGTGACTTTTGATCGCAACATATCGCTTGTCTACCTAGCCAAGGCGCGCCGTCATACCATGCCACCTTTGTACAGAATTGGGCAGTTCCTAAGAATATATACTGAATGGGAGCATGAAAATCGTTCGCCATCAAAAAAAATGCAGAGATCGATTTTGCACGAAATAAGCGGTAGGGGCAGACTGCGCCGCCCCGCGAAAATGCCTTCCGCCTCGTGTGTCGGCTTTGAGTTGTCAGGCCGGCTTTGGTCGCATACCGAGGTCGGGATTAAGACGATCAATCGCGACAAACGGCGTTAACGCTACCTTGCAGAAAGCGTTCACTAAAGCCGATTTAAACGTGAGGAGAAAAAAGGAGTTCGATCTGTTTTCGGTTGTCGGAGCCACTTTGGCTGGCTCCTGTCTATCTTGAAAGGCAGCAATCGACCCGAACCAGCTGGCCGGCAGCCTTAATATCGCGGTCTGTACTCAATTTGGGATCAGCTCAACGAGCGTCGCAATGAGGAAGAAACATGATCAATCTGGCAGTTACCAGCTAAAAACCAGGTCACACGAATCCTCCCACTGCCTTCCAGCGTCCTGATGATGTGATCAGCTAGAAAAGGTCGAACGTTAAGTTTCATCCGCAAGTTGTAGTTACTACGCACATCAGAGTTCACGATCAAAGAAATCACTGAACGAGTAATCTCCGCATATTGAGGAACATGCTCCCTTGCGTAAAGTTCGAATCCGGCATCGCTGACTGATACACCACGCAATGATCCCGAAAAGTCTTGCTCCCAGTGAATAGTTCCGTGCTCATGTAGATATTCTAGTGAATCTCTGAGCTGAGGCTCTGGAATAACGAACTCGCCATTTTTTTTAAAGGCTTCAGCACCAACCAATGAGCTTCCGGAGTCTAATGCAGCCTCACATGCAAGCCTAGTCACCAAACTGTCGATATTATTATGACCTGCTACGCCGCCAGTACTGAATTCAGATACATAAGCGGGCCGCTTACCCAGTGGCGGTTTGTCAGATACTCCAAATATGGTCGCAACGACTTCATCAAATGAAGCTTCGTAGTCAGACGAATCCTTGAAACTTACCCATTTCGTGGCTTTCAGTGCTTGAGGGACTTCGCAATCGTCTAAAACTATTGGAATAATTCTTATGCCTTCACTGATTCTACTCACAACAGCGTGGTCCAGTTCCTCACGAACCCAAGGTTTATGTATGCTATTACTCGAAAGAACAACAATCACTGCCTGAGCGGTACCAAGACCTTCGTCAAAAATTTTTTTGACAAGGCTGTCACCAACTTTTATTTCCCATTTGTCAACCCAAGCATCTATTCCATTAGATATTAACCGCTTAGCAAACGGCATGACGAAACGAGCCTTATCTTCACTCGCATGGCTAACAAAAACTTTGGGTTCATCCATGTAATAACTCCTTATCTAGGCGTGGTTTAGCATGAGCTGTTTCCGATGTTCAGGTATGCAGATTAGGTCTATGCCACTCCTATCGCGACCCGTGTTGCGAATGATCAGCACTTCTGAGAGATCAAAAGCCTAGCTTACTCAATGTGACTGCAACACTGCTCACCCCACCGATTATGACTATCAGGGCGCCCAGCACCTTCCAGAGATCAGAAGGCTTGAGGGCTGCGAGCAATTCCTTAATAGTCATTTCTGCCGGATTTTTAACTAGCTTTCGCTTAGACGTTTGATTGGCGATTTTCTGTTTCCAGCTCGCGAGCACGCCATTGAACTCCGAAGAACTTAGGGAGTTGGGGACCGGCATGATTTTCTGGACATACCAGTCATAACCGGGCTCTAGCAAGCCTTCGCTTTGCACACCTTCGTCCAAAATGACTAAGAGAGGAAGACCTCGACTATATGAAAGCGCTGCCTCGATCTGATTCCATGGTGTGGGATAGCTTACATTTTGGAGGTGCTTCTCTTTAGGTCCGTTACGCCTTTCCAAGCCTTCCGCGAACCAAGTACGTTCCAGCGCGATGACTACCGTACCGACGCAGTTTTCCATCAAATCACTGATAGTTTTCAGCGGCGCCTCTGAACCAAAAGCGTTTCGACCCAGTGTACGAGGGTTTAATCCCTCACTACGCAATCGTTGCTCGACGGCCTGCACAAAAACTTCCTGCTCTGCGGTGGCAGTACCACCGACGCTTACAAACACATCCATTTCTGCCATGTGGAATCCATAGTTAAGAATTTTTCTAAGCAAGCATACTCTGCCACTAATCAATAGCGTGATGTAAGTCAGAGGGGTATGGATCGTTACACTTGATCGTAGCCAAGACGTAACAGTCGCGACAGCACCCTTTTCCCATGCTGTCTGGGAGGGGTGTTTGCCTGAGGCTAACACTCTGTCCGCTGTAAGCAAACTCACTATCGTTGAAGGCCGCCTGAATGGCCGTTTATGCACCGAAAGCGAACAAGATTTATGTCGTGGAATTAGGGCGTCAGATCTTTTTTATCGTCGGATGAAAAACGGGCGCCTTCAGCGCCCGTTTTCATTCACTCCTTCGTCTGCGCCCGCAATCGCCGACCGATCACATCCATCAAGTCACAACCATCCCGCAACGGAATAGCCAGCAGCTGAGAAAAATCCTTCAACACCACCGTATCGCAACCAAGCTCAGCACGAAAAGCGATGTTTTCCAGCACCTGAGTAACCGTCCGAATTCGGTAATCAGCCGCAGCTTGCAGAACGTCGAGTGGAGCTTGCGTATCAATGAGCAGGGAGGCCGGAATCAGGTCGATTCCGGTGAGGGGCATGTATCTTTCCATAGGTAAAACTCCGATCAAGGCAAAGTTAAAGTTAAAGTTAAAGCAAAAGCACTTTAGAATCCCGATCGATCAGGTCGCCAAACCCGAATCGCCATTGGGCGACGGGACCGACTATAAGCCTCATCAGAACAGCGGGGAAGGTGACGCATTCCGAGGTTTATGTAGGAATTTTTATGCCGTCCTAGGACCAATAATCAGCGTTGCTCGAATGGATCGAAAACAGCGCCAAAACATTCATTCAACTTTGTACATCCCAGCTAACGCTATCCTCTAGAATCCCAACCCTCGCAGTCGAGACGGACCTCCACCTAATGCAAACCCCTACCACCCAACACCCCCTCTGGAAAACCTACCTCCTTTTCCTCGCCCCCATGGTCCTCTCCAATTTCCTCCAATCCATGTCGGGTACCGTCAACAGCATCTACATCGGCCAAATGCTCGGCACCCAAGCCCTGGCTGCTGTCTCCGGCATGTTCCCCATCGTGTTCTTCTTCATCGCTCTGGTCATCGGCCTCGGCGCGGGGGCGGGGGTGCTCATCGGCCAAGCCTGGGGCGCGCGGGAGCCGCATCTGGTGAAAACCATCGCCGCCACCACCTTGTTGTTGGGCGCAATCATCGGTCTGACAGCGGCGGTGTTGGGCAGCGTTTTCGCGAGGTCCGCCTTGCAGGGGTTGGGAACCCCGGCCGACGTACTCGACGACGCGGTGTCCTACGCGCACGTGATGATGTGGATCATGCCGTCGCTGTTGGTCTACGTGCTCTTCACTCAATTGCTGCGCGGGGTGAGCGATACGATGTCGCCGCTGATTGCGTTGGTGGTGTCGACCTGCATCGGTTTGGCGCTGACGCCGGCGTTGATTCGCGGTTGGTTCGGGTTGCCGATGTTGGGGATTCAGAGTGCGGCGTATGCGGGGTTGGTGGGTAACCTGGCGGCGATGGGGTGGCTGGCGTGGCGGTTGATCAGTAAGGGGCATCCGTTGGCGCCGGATCGGGAGATGTTTGCGGCGATGCGGCTGGATCGGGTGATTCTCGGCAAGGTGTTGCGCATTGGCTTGCCGACCGGGTTGCAGATGGTGGTGTTGTCGGTGTCGGAGCTGGTGATTCTGGCGCTGGTGAATCAGCACGGTTCGCAGGCGACGGCGGCGTATGGGGCGGTGACGCAGATCGTCAATTACGTGCAGTTTCCGGCGTTGTCGATTGCGATCACGGCGTCGATTCTTGGGGCGCAGGCGATTGGGGCGGCGCGGGTCGAGCGGATCGGGCCGATTCTGCGCACGGGCCTTTTGATTAACGTGTGCCTGACCGGTGGGTTGGTGCTGTTGGGTTACCTGTTGTCGCACTGGTTGTTGGGGTTGTTTCTGACGGACGATTCGACGCGGGCGAAGGCCGAGCACCTGTTGCACATCATGCTGTGGAGTCTGCTGCTGTTTGGCTTCCAGGCAATCATCGGCGGGATCATGCGCGCCAGCGGCACGGTGTTGGTGCCGATGGCGATTTCGATTGTGTGCGTGGTGGGCGTGCAGTTGCCGGTGGCGTATGTGCTGGATGGGCAGTTCGGGTTGCAGGGGGTGTGGATGGCGTTTCCGGTGGCGTATCTGGGGATGCTGGTGTTGCAGACGCTGTATTACAAACTTGTGTGGAAGCATCAGAAGATTGAGCGGTTGGTGTAGATTGGATCCCGGTGTTTCAATCATGAAACATAATAAGTCTGACTTAATTAGTTTTGGGTACGATCGGATCCCTGTTGCGCTTTTCGTTAGTAAGATAACAACTAATGGATCCAATGGAAGCATCTCAAGCCTCATCTAATTTACCGGGCCAGTTAGTGCGGGGCTTTCGGGGAAGTTGGAGGTTCTCCATCGAGAAGAGTTGCATCATCTGAACTAACCGTCTGTCGGTAGTCTGCTCAAAAAATGAACATTTGAGCTTCGATGCCCTCAGATACTCCAGCACGTCACCATGACCTGCTCCTGCTATCGCAGAAAAGAAGTGGAAACCGAACCTCATATGCAGTGATTGCAAATGAGGCTTTTTTTACCCGAAATTCAGGAGCCAACACCTGACCGGTTGCTTGTTTGCCAGGCAAATCAATCGGTTCAGCCGTGCCAGGTCTATGATTTGGCTTTTCTTGTATCAGTCGGACCGCACTGGGTTTAACTTGATTAATACCCCGTCAAACTAAGGTCTGTACTGTAGAAACAGTTGGAGATACTACCGTGACAATAAATACAATCATGAGTCTGATCGAAAATAAAGAATGCATGGAGTTTGTTCGGTTGGGTGTTGTTTATGCACACTTGGTCGCTTGTTGTGTTGCCATTGGTCTGGTGTTGACCAGTGATATTGCCATGGTCAAGAATTTGTTGAAGGGTAAAGTATTGTCGGAGCACGATAATGCTCATCTGGAAAGTCTTCAGACATCTGTCGTTGTTGCATTGATTGCTTTGTGGTTCACCGGCATTGCCATTGTGGGTATCGATTACCTGGAAAAAGGAGTCGAATACTTCAAGAATCCAAAGCTTCAGGCCAAAGTGATCATTGTCATGTTGTTGACTTACAACGGTTATTTGCTGCATCGCCTGGTATTGCCGGCCATGCAAAAGGCGGGTTCGCTGCTCAAGCTCGGGTTTAGCGCCCGGATGCTGGCGCTGTTTTGCGGTTCGCTGTCGGCAGTGTCCTGGATGTATGCAGCCCTGCTGGGCGTCGGACGCCCGTTGGCCTGGAAGTATTCACTGTCCGAATTGTTGATGGCGTATCCGCTGTTGATTGCACTGGGTTTCCTGACGATGCTGGCATTGACTCAACGAGTGAAACAGCAGCACTACGCTGTGGTGCCGCAACGGACTGTTGCGGGTGCTTGCTAGGTTTAACCTTGGCTGAACTTCCTGGGTAGCGCCGGTTTTAAAAAGAGGGCCACCTGTCACAGGGTGGCTCTTTTTATTTGCGTCAAAAGTCGCGGCAGTCTTCGGGTTGCTTTCGCGATCGGGCGGACTTGCTGTTACCCACCTTCGGACGAGTGACAACGCCAACACACTCACGCCTTGACCCAGCGTTGCCGACTCCAGCTGCTCAAGGTATCGACGGCGAACACCAGTATCAGCATCGCCAGAATCACCGTGCTGGCCTGCGCTTCCTGAAACAGGCTGAGGCTGACATAGAGCATTTGCCCCAGACCACCGGCGCCGACGAAGCCGAGCACGCTGGCCATGCGGATGTTGTTTTCCCAGCGGTACAGGATGTAGGCCAGCAGCTGTGGCAACAGGTTGGGCAGGGTGCCGTAACAGAAGGCCCACACGGCGTTGCCGCCCTGCAAGCGGATGGCGTCGGCAGGTTCGGGCGGGGTGTTTTCCAGCGCTTCGGCGAACAGTCGGCCGAGCACGCCGGTGGTGTGCAGCGCCAATGCCAGGGTGCCGGCGTTGGGGCCGAGACCGGCGGCGAGCACCATCAGCGCGGCCCACACCAGTTCCGGCACCGCGCGCAACGCGTTGAGCACCAGCCGCGAGGCGCTCTGCAACGGCCAGCCGAAACGCCCGGCCGCGGGCAATGCCAGGAGCAAACCAAACACCGCCGCGATCAGGGTGCCGAGGGCAGACATGGCGATGGTTTCGAGGGCGCCGTGGGCGATGGCTTGCAGATGTGTCGGGCTCAGGTCCGGGCTGAGAAAGCGCTGCGCATAAGCACCCATCTGGTTCAGGTTGCCGGTGCTGCCGAGTTCGCCGAGGTCGATGCCGAGGTAGATGAACGAGGCGATGACAGCAGCGCCGATGCCGAGCAGCAGGGCCAGGTTGAACAGGCGATTCATGTCAGCCTCCAGCGCAGCAGACGGCTGAGTTGATCGGCGAGCAGCACCAGCACCAGGAAGGTCAGCAGCAGACTGGCCACTTCGCCGCCGGCGAACATGCGCAACGACAGGTCCATCTGCTGACCCAGCCCGCCGGCGCCGACAAAGCCCATCACCACCGAGGCGCGGATCGCGCATTCCCAGCGATACACCGTGTACGACAGCAGCTCGGCCGAGACATTGGGCAGGATCCCGTAGCAAAAGGCCGCGAGCCGACCACTGCCGGATTGCAGCAGCGTATGGGCTGGGCGTTGATCGACCGATTCGAAAATTTCCGCGTAGACCTTGCCCAGCATGCCGCTGTAGGTAATGGCAATCGCCAGCACCCCGGCGGTCGGGCCAAGGCCGACGGCGCGCACGAACAGCAGGGCCCAGACGATTTCCGGCACGCTGCGCAGGAATATCAGCAGCCCGCGCACCGGCCAGCGCAGCAGTTGGCCCCAATAGCTTGGGCGACCCGCTCGCGAAGCCGCAGACAACGACAATGCGCGACTGGCCAACAGGCTGGCGGGAATCGCCAACAGCAACGCCAGGGCCATGCCCGCCGTGGCGATGGCCAGGGTTTGCAGGGTGGCTTGCAGCAACAGTTCGATGAACGTCTCGTCATGGGCCGGGGGCCAGAAGGCGGACACGAACCGGCCCATTTCACTCTGGCTGTCACTCGCGATCAGCACACTCAGGTCCAGTTCGCTGTAGTGGATGCCCGGCCACAGCAGGGCCATGGCCAGCAGGGTGAGCAGCAGGCGCGGCAGAACGGCGGGATCGCGGGAGCCGGACGTCAGCATCGAGGAATCTGCACGCTCAAGTGGGCGGGGGGCGGCGGCGAACGTTCCAACTGTTCGTTGGCGTAGAGCGTGTCGAGCAGTTCGCGGTCGACAGCACTGGCCGGCAGGTCAAACAGAATCTGCCCGTCACGCAGGCCGATGATTCGCGAAAAATGCGCCAGGGCCAGCTCCACTGCGTGCAGGCTGGCGACCAGCGTCACGTTGTGCTCCCGGGCATGGCTGCATAGCACCGACAGCGTGTGCTTGGCCAACACCGGGTCCATGGCCGAGACCGGCTCATCGGCCAGCAGCACCTCGGGCGCTTGATACAACACCCGGGCAATGCCCACGCGCTGCAACTGTCCGCCGGACAACTGCTGGCATTGCGTAAACAGTTTGTCGCTGAGGTCCAGCCTGGCCAGGGCCGCGCGCGCGCCCGGAATGTCCAGTGGGTACAGCAAATTCAGCAGGCTCTTGCCCAATCCCCACTGACCCAGCTTGCCGGCCAGAACCGCCGTGACCACTCGCTGGCGCGGTGGCAACGGCGGCGATTGATGGATCAAACCGATGCGTGCACGCAGGCGCTGACGCTGACCGGCCGACAGTTGCCAGGCGCGTTCGCCGAGCACTTGCAGCTCACCGTCGCCCGGTCGCAGGGCGGTGGCCAGCAGGTTGAGCAGGCTCGACTTGCCCGCGCCGGACGGGCCGATAATGGCGACCTGTTCGCGGGCGCCGATGTGCAGGTCCACGCCACGCAGCGCCTGAACACCGTTGGCGTGGGTAAGGCTGATCTGGGTCAGATGCAACGTCATTTGAGCAGTTCGGCGGCGCGTGCGGCTTCCTCGATGCCCTTGTAGTTGTCCGGGCTGGTTTCGATGAATCGGCTGGCGGCCTGCAAATCCAGAATCTCCTTGTCCTTCGGGTTCGCCGGGTCAAGCGCCAGGAACGCGGCTTTTATCTTGGCCGCCAACGCGGGGTCGAGGGTCCCGCGCACCGTCCAGTTGTAGTCGAAGTAGGCGGGGGTGGTCGCAAACACTTTGACTTTGCTGGTGTCGACCTTGCCGGCCGCGACCAGTTTTTCCCACACGCTGGCGTTCAGCACCCCGGCGTCCACTTTACCGGCCTGGACCCACGCGACCGTGGCGTCATGAGCACCGGAGTAGCCGACGCGGCTGAAGTAGGTTTCCGGTTTGATGCCGTCCTTGAGCATGAAGTAACGCGGCATGAGACTGCCCGATGTGGAAGACACTGAGCCGAAGGCAAAGGTCTTGCCCTTGAGGTCGGCGAGGGATTTGACGGCAGGGTCGGCGGTGATGAACTTGCTGGTGAACTGGGCATCCTGTTCGCGTTGTACCAACGGGATCGCGTTGCCGGTTTTCAGGCGTGCCTGCACGAAGGTGAAGCCGCCCAGCCAGGCCAGGTCGATCCGGTCGGTGGCCAGCGCCTCGACCACCGCCGGGTAATCGCTGACGGGCACGAACTCGACCTTCATGCCCAATTGCTGTTCCAGATAGGCACCCAGCGGCTTGAATTTACGCAGCAGTTCGGTGGGGGCTTCATCGGGAATCGCACTGACTTTCAGGGTGTCGGCGGCCTGCGACAGCAGGGTGCAAAAAGTCAGGGCCAGGCTGGCAGCCACTGCCAGGGTACGCTTGAACATGGACATTCTCCGGTGCATTTAACGGAACACGATCGAGGCGCCAGCCATGGCGAGGCGCTTTGTGAGGTTAGACGAAACGCGACGGGGCTGACTGCTTTTGGCCCCGGTACACGCGTGCCGCGGAACAGGCGGTGGCAGATGAGGTAAATACCGTTCGTCGGTGGGGTGCACGATAACCCATTGACACCGATGCGTCGCTGAGTGAATATTTATCCATCGCATACGACTTAATCGAAAGCGACAATAAATCAAACCCCATTGCACCGTAGAGGATTCACCCATGAGCAAGATCGAAAAAGTCCTGGCCACCGGCAAAACCCACACCACCGCCAGCGCTGCCGGCAATACGTCCCGCGGCCATAACGGCAGCCTCGACATCACCCTGTCGACGCCGGGCAACGCCAAACCCGCTCATGTGTTTGCAGCGACTCAGCCACACCCGACCGCCGAGCAACTGTTCGCCGGTGCATGGTCGGCTTGCTACACCGCAGCGGTCGGTCTGGTGGCCAATGACTTGAACGTGGTGCTGCCGGCGGATCTGTCGGTCGACATCGAAGTCGACCTGGGGCAGGGCGGTGCGGAGTACTTCCTGCAAGCTCGACTGACGCTGCGTGTACCGGGCCTGTCGCAGGAGATCGCGACGACGCTGGCGCACACTGCCGACCAGATCTGCCCGTACTCGAAAGCGACCCGCGGCAACATCGATGTAGCCCTGAACGTCATCACTGCTTAAGTCTTTTTTTAATTCCATAAATATCGCGTGCGATAAAAGCGCATACGCAAAAAATCTAAGGTAATCCATCATGAGCAAGATCGAAAAAGTACTGGCCACCGGCAAAACCCACACCACCGTCAGCGCCGCCGGCAAGACCTCGCGCGGTCATAGCGGGAGCCTCGATATCGTGCTGTCTTCGCCCGGCAACGCCACACCGGCGCACGTGTTCTCCAACACCCAGCCGCACCCGACCGCCGAGCAATTGTTCGCCGGCGCCTGGTCTGCCTGCTACACCGCCGCTGTCGGACTGGTGGCCAAGGACCTGAACGTGACACTGCCGGCGGATACGGCCGTGGAGATCGAAGTCGACCTGGGCCAGACTGGTCAGGCGTACTTCCTGCAAGCTCGACTGACCCTGCGTGTGCCAGGCCTGTCGAACGAAATTGCAACGAAGCTGGCGCACACGGCCGACCAGATCTGCCCTTACTCGAAAGCCACCCGCGGCAACATCGACGTGGCACTGAACGTCATCACTGAGTGATGCAACAGGACTCGCCGGCGCCACGGGGTTGGCGCCGGGCGAGTTCACGCCATTGCAGAAAACGGTGGTCAAACTGTGCAACGACCTGATCAGATCGGTGGAATCAGACGGACATTGTGGTCGGTGGCATAAACGGTGGATCTTTGCTTTAGTCCACCTGTGGCGCGCTTGCGCGTGCAGCCCTCAATGCAAACGGGAGCCCCGCCCGGAGAGTTCCATGAATCCTCGAGTTTCGCCTTTCGCCGCTTGGGTTGTTGCGCTCACCTTCGGCGTTTTGTCTTGCGCCGATGCCGCCCGGTACACACAGGTCAATACGACCGCCAGTAAAATTTCGTTCACTTATAAACAGTTCAGTTCGCGGGCCTACGGCACGTTCAGCCAATTCGAAGGCACGCTGGATTTCGACACCGCAAACCCTTCAGCGGCCCACGCCGCGCTCACGATTCAGCTCGACAGCATCGATGCCGGCAGCAGTGAGGCCAACGAAGAACTGAAAAAACCAGCCTGGTTCGACATCGCGAACTCGCCCGTGGCGACGTTTGAGTCGACCGGTGTGAAATCATTGGGTAACAACCGCTATTCGATCACCGGCAAACTCACGCTCAGGGGCATTACCCGCGTGGTGGAAGTGCCCGTGCAGTTGAAGGCCGAGAACGCCATCGGCATCTTCGATGGCCAGCTGACGCTCAAGCGCAGCGATTTCAAAATAGGCGAGGGCGAGTGGGCGGGCGAGGTGGTTTCCGACGATATCAACATCCGCTTTCGTATGGTTGCGCCGCAGCAATAGGGTTCACGTCGGGGCTTTTTGTCGCGTGCCCTGGCATGGTTTGAGTGTTGTGGCTTATGGCCTCTTCGCGAGCAAGCCCGCTCCCACACTGGATTTTCTGTGAACACATTTTTTGTGTCCGCCAGCGATCCAGTGTGGGAGCGGGCTTGCTCGCGAAGAGGCCGGAACATTCAACACCGCTGCCAACTGACACCCCCCTGCGGTCCCGCCAGCACGTTATGATACGCACCCCCGCCCGCCCCAGAGTCCAGAGCCTCAATGCCCCAGATCACCCACTTCAAAACCCCGTGCCCGGAGCACCTCTCCAGTCAGATCCTGCAGATGGTGGTCGACAACCTGACCGACATCAGCATGGTCGCGATCCCGCCGAGCAACCTGTTGTACAACGTGTACCAGTACGCGATCGGCTATGAGGTTCACCTCTATCTGGAGGCGCTGAGCGGGGCGAAAGGGATTGCGGTGGAGTTGATCGTCGCCACGGACGTGGACGATCCGGAAACGGTTATCGGTTTCTTGCTGTACCTGCCGGTCAAGGATGATCCCGAGGCGTGCGGCGTGGCGTACATGGCGGTGCAGGCTGGTCATCGGCGTCAGGGCGTGGCGCGCAAGATGCTGCGGGAAATGGTCGGTCGCTACCCGCATGCCGAACTGACCTGCGCGGTTGCCAAGGTGCCGTGGTTCGAGTCGATGGGGTTCCAGGTGGTGGGCGTGCGCGGTACTCAAGTGCTGATGAACACCCGCGATCATCGCTCCGGCGGTTTGATGGGGCTGCTGGATGTGGCGTCGATCTACAGCTCGCTGGAGGTGCGGCAGATTCATACCTATCTGCTGCAAAAGCACGGCAAGCGCGCGATGCTCGATGCCGAGAAACAGCGTGACCGGCATCTGGATCAATTGACGTACAAGGCCAATGAGTTTGTCCGCGAACGGTTGGGCGCGTTGCCACGCTGACCGCACCCTTCCAGACAACTCGATCAACTGTGGGAGCGGGCTTGCTCGCGATGGCGGTGATTCAGTCAACATAAATGCTGAATGTAATGCCGCCATCGCGAGCAAGCCCGCTCCCACAGTTGTTCTGCATTCACTCAGGCAGTTCGGTCAGCTTTTTAAGAAAGCTTCACGTTCATGGTGATCAGCGCCGTGAACACCTTCTTGCCTTCAACGTCGAGAATGTCCACCGGCACGATCTTGTCGCCTTGCGTGGTCCAGTCGACGCCGCCCCCATCGGCCACTGCCGTGACGTCGGTCTTTGCCTTCGCCAGGTACTCGACCGTCATGCCTTTTGGAATCCAGCGAGCCCCTTCGGGAATCGACACGTCGGTCATCATTCCCGCTGCCAGTTCAGCCGCATTGCACATCGCGATGGCGTGGACGGTGCCCAGGTGGTTGGTGATTTCCTTGGCGAACGGCACCTGCACGGTCGCGAGGCCTTTTCGCAACTCCGTGACCAGCGGGTTGATGGTGCTGAAGTAGGGCGCCACCTGGCAGGCCATTTTGCTGAAGGCTTGCGGGCCCACGCTGTTAAACATGCTGAGGAACTGACTCATTTTGAAGCCTCACTGATGATTGGGTTGGCAGAATATTGTTCCGTTACAGAATAATGTTCTGTGACGGAACAGTATTCTGTCGGCGGGAAATCTGTCAACCTATCGTCGCGTGTCCGATGGCAGTCATCTGCCTTCACCCTTGATTTTTTGGGACTGTTTTGAGCATGGAAACGTCAGATTTACTCGAGCGCTGCTACCCCGGAAGGCGCGCTGAACTCAAGCGCGAAATTTTTCGAAAGGCCCTCACACTGTTCAACGAGCAGGGGATCGAGGCCACGACCATCGAAATGATCCGCGCCGAATGCGACACCAGCGTGGGCGCGATTTATCACCACTTCGGGAACAAGGAAGGTTTGGTGGCCGCGCTGTTTTTCACCGCCCTGGACGATCAGGCCCGGTTGCGCGACAGCTATTTGAGCGAGGCGAAAACGACGCAAGAAGGCGTGTATGCGCTGGTGCACAGTTATGTGGATTGGGTCGACAGCCAACCCGAATGGGCGCGCTTCCAGTACCACGCGCGATTTGCCGTCACCAAAGGGCCTTTCAAGGACGAACTGGCGACCCGCAACAAGGCGCGCAACAAGCAACTGCTGGAATGGCTGTCGGCTACGGCCAGGGGCGATGAGTTGAACGGTGCTCCGACCGAATTGCTGCTGTCGCTGATCATTGGCCAGGCAGACAACTATTGCAGGGCATGGTTATCGGGCCGGGTGAAGGGCAGTCCGAAGGTGTACAGGGACAGGCTTGCACACGCGGCGTGGCGATCGATTTGCGCCGACTGACTGATGCTGTTCACTTAAGAGTGGGTGCCCATATTTGTGGCGAGGGGATTTCTTGCCCGCCTGATGAGCATTACCGTCACATGCCGGGGCTTTTTCCTGGCTGGAATTCGTGCACTGAAAAAAGAGCCTCAAGGCTCTTTGATGGGGAGGAAGTAGAGCCCTCGAGGCTCAAGATGCACGTGAAACAGGCGGTGAGCTTGGTAGGGGTTCAGATCACTCACCACCTACGCAACCGCTGAGTTGAGCAAACAAACGGCTGCGTAGAATCATCGTAGGAAGATGGGGTTTGGCACTCAAGTACCGCTAGTCGCCTCCGTGCTAGCCTTGCCATGCGCGCTTCTTTCAACCATGGCGACGATGGTTTCGAACAGCTCGTCCTGCGCCTGTACGGCGCTGATTTCACCCGTCGCGGCAGCCTGGGACAAAGCTTCCGCCGCACCGAGCATGGCCCGCAAACCCGCTGCCGTGATCTCACCTGCGCCAGCGAAGGGGGCGAGGGCGGATCGGCATTTGTTCAGGAAGATCGCTTCGTACTCGCGCTTGATCTTCTCCAGTTCCGGCGAGCTGGCCAACGCAGCGATCACCCCGGGAATTTCATTGCCCTGCAGCAGCACACAGTCCACGTACGACGAGGCAATCACCCTGGCGGTACCGACCAGCGTCGGTTCGCTTTTCTGCAGTGCCGTGTCCATAACCGCTGTCTGCCGCGCATCAAAGTCCTGGTAGAGCGCCGCCAACAATCCGGGGCGCGTCGTGAAGTGGTCGTACACCACCGGTTTGGTGATCCCGGCCTGTTCGGCGAGCCGCCCCAGCGTCAGCGCGTCGGTGCCTTCTTCCCGAACGAGCTGCCAGGCGACATCCAGCAACTGGCGCAGGCGGTCCTCCCGGGACAGGCGTCGTCGTGGTTGCGGGGTGGAATCTTGCGCGATTGTTTTGCGGGTTGACATGGCTATGTACCAAAAGTAACTTACTGATCGTAACTTACCAAGAGTATATAAGGTCCGCCTTGTGCTCTCAATCAGGAGTTTGCACCATGCATTCGCTCATTGTTGTCGCTCACCACAATCCCCGTTCGCTCACTCACAGCCTGGCGGCGCGGATCGCTGAAGGTGTGATTGCACGCGATCCCGAAAACACCGTGGAGTTGGTCGATCTTTCGGCGCAAGGATTCGAGCCGAGGTTCAGCGCCGCGGACCTGGCAGTGCATCACCGCGAAGCACCGCCGCCTGCCGATGTGGTCGCCGAGCAGGCGCGAATCGACCGCGCCGATAATCTGGTGCTGGTCTATCCGGTCTACTGGTGGTCGATGCCGGCACTGCTCAAAGGCTGGATTGATCGGGTGTTCGCCAACGGCTGGGCCTTCGATTTCACGGCGGATGCGAAGCTGGAGAAGAAGCTGGGCCATCTGCGTGTTCACCTGGTCGGGATCGGCGGTGCCGATGCGGGCACCTACGCCCGGCACGGCTATGCCGAGGCGATGAAAACGCAGATCGACCACGGGATTTTTGATTACTGCGGTGCGCAGGTGCTGACGTCCGAACTGTTGCTGGAGTCGGAAATCCAGGATCCGGCGGTGCATCTGGACGCCGCACGAGCCTTGGGTCTCAAGCTCGTGGCGGCGTCCGGACATCCCGAATCCGTTACGCCTGTTCGCCCGGCCAGCCGGCTCGACGCAAGGCTTTGAGCAGCGTTTCGGCGTCCAGTCCCGGCACCGCATGGCCATTGCCTTCGGCGGTGTCGCAGGCCAGCAGGGCGTTGATGATCGCTTCCTCCACGGCCTCGGTGGCGGCCAGGAATAACTCGCTGATGTGGTCGTTGTTGACCATGCTCAGGTGGTCTGTTGTCGGCGCCTTCTTGCTTTCATAAGCCGCGGGCGGGACATCGTTGCCGGTGGCGAACGCGATGAAGATGTCGCCGCTATGGTCTTCGTTACCGCCGCCGGTGCGTGCGAGGCCAAGGCTGGCGCGTTGGGCGAGGCGGGTGCATTGATGCGGCAACAGCGGCGCATCGGTGGCCAGGCAAACGACGATCGAACCCATGCCCGGATGGGGCAACGAGGCCTTGAGAAATGGCGAGTCAGCCTTTTCCATGTAGCGCCCGACCGGGTAACCGTCGACGCGCAATTCATTGCGGATGCCGTGGTTGGCCTGGACGATGGCGCCGACGGTCCAACCGCCCTGGGCGCTGCTCAGGCGTCGCGAAGCCGTGCCGATGCCGCCCTTGAATTCGTGACAGATCATGCCGCTGCCACCACCGACTGCGCCTTCGGTCACTGGCCCGCCGGTTGCCGTGCGCAGGGCTTGGGCCACATGCTCGGGCTTCACGTGAAAGCCATTGATGTCGTTGAGCAAGCCATCGAAGGTTTCCAGCACCACCGGCATGTTCCAGTAAAGTCGGCCGTCGTCGGGTTGCTGTTCACGGTCCAGGACGATCAGCGCATCACGAACCACGCCCAGGCTGTGGGTGTTGGTGAAGGCGACCGGGCTGGTCAACAGACCCGCTTCGCGAATCCACTCAAGACCGGTCGCATCGCCGTTGCCGTTGAGCACATGCACGCCGGCGAAGCACGGATGCTGGCTGGTGGAACCGGCACGCGGCTCGATCACGGTGACGCCGGTCAGGATGTCGCGGCCATTCGCGCTGCGGCCCCGCACATTGCTGTGGCCGACCCGGACGCCGGGTACATCGGTGATGGCATTGAGCGGGCCAGGTTGCAGTTGGCCGAACTGGAGGTTCAGGTCACGGGCACGTGGTTTCATGGGTTCTCTCATCTTCGATTCGTGGCAGAAAAAGTAGGGCCGGGTTGAACACGGAGCCTTGTGGGAGCGGGCTTGCTCGCGAAGGCGGCGTCTCAGGCGACATCAATGCCGGACATGACGGCCTCTTCGCGAGCAAGCCCGCTCCCACATTGGTTTTGTATTCAGCCGAACCATTTGGGGTTACTGACCGTTTTTGACCTTGCTCCAGATCCGCGTCCGCACCCGCTCGGTGGCTGGCGGCAGCGGCTGAAGGGTGAACAACGTGGCCAGGGCTTGCGCGGACGGGTACACCGCCGGATTGTTGCGGGTCGCTTCGGCCACCAAGGGCGTGGCGCTGCGGTTGCCGTTGGGGTAGTTGAGGTGATCACTGACCGGGGCAATCACTTCCGGGCGCATCAAATAATGGATGAACGCCAGCCCTTGCTCCGGGTGCGGTGCATCCTTGAGCAACACGAGGGTGTCGAACCACACCGGCGCGCCTTCTTTCGGCAGGCTGTAGGCGATCTTCACGCCGTTGTTGGCCTGCTCGGCGTTGGTCTTGGCTTCAAGCATCGCGCCCGACCAACCCACCGCCACGCAAATGTTGCCGTTGGCCAGGTCACTGATGAATTTCGACGAGTTGAAGTAGGCGATGTGCGGACGCAGTTTCAGCAGCAGCGCTTCGGCCTTCTTGTAGTCCTCGGGGTTGGTGCTGTTGGGCGGCAGACCGAGGTAGTGCAGGGCGACCGGCAGCATCTCGGACGGCGAGTCGAGCATGGCCACGCCGCACTGGCCGAGCTTGGCCAGGTTGGCTTCGTTGAACACCAGCTCCCAGGAATCCACCGGCGCCTTGTCGCCCAGCGCGGCGCGAACCTTGTCGATGTTGTAGCCGATGCCGTTGGTGCCCCACAGGTACGGCACGGCGTACTGATTGCCCGGATCGTTGTTGGCCAGTTTCGCCAACAGATCAGCGTCCATGTTTTTGTAGTCAGGCATCTGCGCATGGGGCAGGGGCGCGAGGGCGCCAGCCTTGATCAGGGTCGGCAGGCTGAAGTTACTGGCCACCACCACGTCATAACCGCTGCGGCTGGTCAGCAGTTTTCCTTCCAGCACTTCGGCGCTGTCGAAGGTGTCGTAAACCGGCGAGATTCCGGTGTCGCGCTTGAAGTCGTGCAGGGTGTTGGGGCCGATGTAGTCATACCAGTTGTAGACGTGAACCGTCGGGCCCTCGGCAGCCACCGCCGACAGCGAAACGCACAAACAGGCGCTCAGTCCAAGATTGATCTGTTGACGGGGACGACTCATGATGCGGCACTCCTGGCCTGCTGCAGGCCGGTGATGAACAGGTGCTTGCAGCGTATCGGCGGGCCGGGGACACACCCATTCCCATCATGGGTTACTCGAAAGGGGTAGAGCGTGGACGCGTTGTTGAAGGAATTGCCGGTGCACCAGGGCCTGGCGAGGGTGTTTGGCGCGGTGGGGCAGGACGGTTTCTGGCGTGCGCTGGTCGATACGCTGCGGCTGCTGGTGCCGCTGGACAACGCCTTGGTCGCGGTGATGACGCCTGGACGAGTGCCGCGCCTGCTGATTGATTTCGACACCGGGGGCAGCGGCGACGAAGCAGAAGAACTGGCCGACTACAGCGCCGGCATGTACCTGCTCGATCCGTTTTATCAGGCGGCCTGCGCCGGCATCGCCGACGGTTTGCACAGCCTCGATTCGGTAGCCCCCGACCAGTTTCAGCAAAGCGAGTATTACCTGAGCTACTTCCGCTCGGTGGTGGGCGGTGATGAGTTGCAGTTCATGATCAACGCCGACGGTGCCGTGCTCGGTTTGTCACTTGGGCGCTCGACGCGCTTTACCCTGGAAGAGCAGGGCCGTCTGCTCTGTGTGCGTGACTGGGTGTTGGCCGCAATGCGCCGTCACCTGCAATTGATGCCACCGGAAGGCCCGGCCATCGAGGCTGTGGCCGGGGATCTGGCGACCCTGCTGGATCGCTTTGATGCGCGTTTGACGGTGCGGGAAATCGAAACGGCGCGGCTGATTCTTCAGGGCTTCTCCAGCAAGGCAATTGCCCAGCAATTGGGGATCTCGCCGGAAACGGTGAAGGTGCATCGGCGCAACGTCTATCACAAGCTCAATGTGAACGGGCATGGGGAGTTGTTTGCGTTGGTGTTGCGGCCGCGTTGAGTCACCGCCGATTCCCTGTAGGAGCGAGCTTGCTCGCGACGGACTTCAGGAGGTCGCGGGGTATCAGGCTCCCAGCGTTATCGTTGTCGACCATCGCGAGCAAGCTCGTTCCTACAGGGACTGCCGGAACACCAACGCCTTCAACCCGCATTCAACATCCGCATCCGGAAACTCCGGCGGATTTTCCAGCCGTTGCTCAAACTGCAGGCTGGGTGCTTCACGCATGACGCCCTCGATCAGGAAATCCGCACCGAACGCCGGGTCGTTCATGCACGCCAGCACTGTGCCCTGCGGGCTGAGCAACTCCGGCAACCGACGCAGCACGCGCTGGTAGTCCTTGGTCAGCAAAAAGCTGCCTTTCTGAAACGACGGCGGGTCGATGATCACCAGGTCATACGGGCCCTTGCCGATCACTTTGCCCCAGGACTTGAAGAGGTCATGGCCGAGGAAACTTACCTTGCTCAAGTCGTGCCCGTTGAGCCGGTGATTGTCGCGACCACGGCTCAGGGCCGGGCTGGACATGTCCAGATTGACCACGTGCTCCGCGCCGCCCTCGATGGCCGCCACCGAAAAACCGCAGGTGTAGGCGAACAGGTTCAACACGCGCTTGCCCTGGGCATTGGCGCGCACCCAATCGCGACCGTAGCGCATGTCGAGAAACAGCCCGGTGTTCTGCTTGCGGCCCAGGTCCACGCGATAGCGCAGGCCACCCTCGGTAATGGTCATGTCCTCGATCACTTCCCCGACCAGCCATTCGGTGGTGCTTTGCAGCAGATAACGATGCTGCAGCGCCAGGGTATGCGCACCGGATTGCGTCCACTCGGGGGATCGGGTGATTTCCATCAGCCGCTGTTTCAACGCCTCCAGCTGCGCCGCTTCCGGCTCCTTGAACAGCGACACCAGCACCACGCCTTGCAACCAGTCGACAGTCAGTTGCTCCAGACCCGGCCAGCAACGACCGCGACCGTGGAACAGTCGGCGGGTTTCTGCGGGGGCCGTTGCCAGGGCGGTCAGCAGATGGTCGTGGAGGGTGGTCAGCGCTTCTGAATTCATCGGGTCGGGTCGGCGATTTGAGGGGGCGGCATTTTAACCACATTTACACAAACACTGTGGGGGCGAGCCTGTGGTGAGGGGATTCCTCCCCCCTCCGCAAGCTCCCACAGGTATGCGGGGCAGTTATCACGGTTAATTTAACTTTACGTGAGGATTTGGCGATCTTTCGGCTCCCATACTCGGCTCCAACGAATAACAACAACCGCCGGGAGCCGATCATGTCACCGTTACCTGCTTCATCCCATCCTCGCTGGCTCCGGCTCACCCATTGGCTGAACGCACTGGCGGTGCTGGTCATGGTCACCAGCGGTTGGCGCATCTACAACGCGTCCCCGCTTTACGACTTCAGTTTTCCCAAAGGCATCACGCTGGGGGGCTGGCTCGGCGGCGCGCTGCAATGGCATTTCGCGGCGATGTGGCTCCTCGCCATCAACGGCCTCGTCTACCTGATCATCAACCTTGCCAGCGGCCGGCTGTCACGACGTTTTTTCCCGGTGTCGCCGAAAGGTGTCTTGCATGACCTGTGGGCCGCATTGCGCGGGCGGCTGGGACATGCCGACCTGAGTCACTACAACCAGGTGCAACGGGTGGCGTACCTGTTCGTGATGGTCGACATCACGCTGCTGGTGATCTCCGGGCTGGTGTTGTGGAAGTCCGTCCAGTTTCCGCTGTTGCGTGAATTGCTCGGCGGCTACGAAGCGGCGCGGCATGTGCATTTCATCGCGATGGCGCTGTTGGTGGCCTTTGTGGCGGTGCATCTGGTGATGGTCGCGCTCGTTCCCAAAACGCTGTTGGCCATGATTGTCGGTCGCAAGGAGCCCGTATGAAAAAGCGCATCGAGGGGCTGGACGAGTCGTCCATCCTGAAAGACGCCCGGAAAATCATTGCGCCGCAGATCGAGGACCGCTCACGTCGCTCGTTCCTGATGCGTGGGTTGACCCTCGGCGGCGTGGCCATGTTGTCGGGCTGCAACCTCACCGACAACGAAAGCGTCGAGACCGCGCTGTCATCCATGTCGCGGTTCAACGATAGGGTGCAGGGCTGGCTGTTCAACCCCAATGCACTGGCGCTGACCTATCCGGCGTCGATGATCACCCGGCCGTTTCCATTCAATGCCTTTTACGGCATCGACGAGGCACCCACCGTAGAGGAAGAAAGCTATCGGCTGGAGGTCACTGGCCTGGTCGCCGACAAACGCAGCTGGCGTCTTGAAGAGCTGCGCGCCATGGCCCAGGACGAGCAGATCACCCGGCATATCTGCGTCGAAGGCTGGAGCGCGATCGGGCGTTGGGGCGGCGTGCGGTTCAGCGATTTCCTGAAACGGATCGGGGCCGACACCGATGCCAAATATGTCGGTTTCAAATGCGCCGACGACTACTACACCAGCATCGACATGGCCACCGCGCTGCACTCGCAGACCCTGCTGGCGCTGACCTATGACGGCGCGGTGCTGCCGCGTGAATACGGCTTCCCGATGAAGCTGCGCATGCCCACCAAGCTCGGCTACAAGAACCCCAAACATATCCAGGCGATTTTCGTCAGCAACACCTACAGCGGCGGCTACTGGGAAGACCAGGGCTACAACTGGTTCGGTGGTAGCTGACGGCGCCCGACAATTTCACTCACCCGCAAACTGTGCTTCAAGGAGTTTCATCATGAAAAAGTTAACCACCGTCGTCCTGTCCATGTGCCTCGCCATGGGCGCTGCCAGTGTGTTTGCCGCCGAAGCAACCAATGGCATGAGCAATGACAGCATGAGCAAGGATTCGATGTCCAAGGACGCCATGAAAAAAGACACGATGAAAAAGGACGCCATGAGCAAGGACACAATGAAGAAAGATGCCATGTCCAAGGATTCGATGAAGAAGGACGCCATGTCCAAAGACGCCATGAAAAAGGACAACATGTCGCAGTAATCCAATCAACGCGATCCCCTGCAGGAGCAGAGCTTGCTCGCGCAGGGGGGGCAGCGTTTGCACCCATGAAAAATCCGGCAATACGCATGCAGCGGTGCTGATGGTGGAGGAAAGGCCGCCGATCTGATTCTGCAGGACGCCTGTTTTTTCACTTGCCTGTATCAAAAATGAATTTCCGCCGAGTCCGCTGCTCATACCTGTAGGCAGCGGAGTTGAGCCCGCGAAAATCATTAGGCAATCAGGGAGCGGTAAAGTCATGTGTCCAGTATCGATGGCGGACGAGCACCTTCCTTGCGGGTTGATTCTTGTGGTGGAGGATGACCCGCTGATTCTGGAGTTTCTCTGCGAAATTCTTCAGGAGGAAGGTTTTGTCGTTGAACCGCAGACCAGCGCGGATGCTGCTGCAAGTTACCTGGAGCAGCACGCCGACAACGTGATGATGCTGCTGACGGACATCACCATGCCCGGCAAACTCAATGGCGCGGACCTGGCCAATCTGTTCGGCGACCGCTGGCCGGATAAGCCGATCATGATCATGTCCGGCTTCGAAACGCCGCAGAGTTCCGGGGTGAGGCACGAGGTGTCCTTCATCAAGAAACCCTGGGCGCTGGGGCAATTGCTCGATTGCGTGGCAGGTGCATTGAAGTCGCATCGCACCCTGTAGGCGCTGCCGCAGGCTGCGATCTTTTGGCATTAAAAAGCGAAGTTCAAAGAACGCAGCCTGCGGCAGCGCCGACGAGGGTCGTGTACATTGCTGACACACCCGCCCGGCTCTTGCAAAAGGACGCTCATCCTTGTCAGCTCAACCATCGGTTTTCAACAAGCCTTATCGCGCTTTTCTGTTCGATATGGACGGCACCGTCCTCAATTCCATCGCCGCCGCCGAGCGCATCTGGACCACCTGGGCCTTGCGTCACGGGGTGGATGTCGAATCCTTCCTGCCGACCATTCATGGCGCTCGGGCCATCGACACGGTTAACCGCCAGGCCTTGCCAGGTGTCGATGCCGTGGCTGAAGCAGCATGGATTACCCAAGCGGAAATCGATGACGTCGAAGGGATTGTCGAGGTGGCCAGTGCGGCGGATTTCCTGATGTCGCTGCCGGCCAATCAGTGGGCTATCGTCACGTCTGCGCCCAGGGCACTGGCGCTGCGGAGGATGGCGGCGGCGGGGATTCCGGAACCTGCGGTGATGGTGACGGCGGAAGATGTCAGCGCCGGCAAACCCGACCCTGCGGGTTATCGATTGGCGGCTCAGCGATTGGGCGTCGACGTAACCGATTGCCTGATCTTCGAAGACGCCACGGTGGGTATTCTCGCAGCAGAAGCGGCGGGGGCTGACCTTGTGATCATCACCTCGACTCATCAACATCCGCTGGAAACACCGCATGCGACGATGGTCAGTTATGAATCGGCCGCCTGCCGAGTAGATGACGATGGCCTGATCCGACTGTTTGTGTGTGACTAATAAACCCCGGGTATCAACCGCCAGCTACGGCTGCAATACGCCTCGTATTCACTGCCAAACTGCGCCCGCAGCAGCGCTTCTTCCGAGTGAATGCGGGCGATCAGCGGGATCACCGTCAGCGCCGCCAGCAACAGGCCAACGCCGGAACGAAATGCCAGCGCCCAACCCAGCGCAATGACCAACATCCCCAGATAACTGGGGTTGCGCAACGTTCGATAAATCCCATCGGTCACCAGTCGGTGCCCCGGTTGAATCGCCACCAACCCGCTGAAACGCTTGCCCAGCACAAACACCGGCCACATGCGCAATGCACCGCCAACAATGAACAGCAACGCCCCGAGCCAGCGCACGCCTTCGCCACCGAAGGTCCAGAAATCGATCCGGTCGGTGTAGGCCGGTAAAAAACCGCTCACTATCCCGATCACCCCGAAAACTGGCAGCACCCAGCGATTGGCCCGGTCTTCCCGTTCGCCGGAGCTGAGATTGACCTCGGTGAACAGCGACGCGACCGCCATCGCCAGGGTCGCCAAGGCAACGACCACCAACGCCCCGTGGGAGAAAAACGCCGCAAACCCGCCCAACCCCCACACAGCGAGGCCAAGGTAGGCGAGGGTGCTGGCGATGGCGAAAAACGCCAGTCTGGCCGAGATTTTCATTGTCACCCCGCACTTCGAACGAATACTTCTTACATTGTAGGAGCTGGCTTGCCGGCGATGGCGTTCTCCAAATCACCACCTGCTTCATGGCCCGATCGCCAGCAAGCCGGCTCCTACAGGAGTTCGGCTCGGGCGTTGCGTCGAATTACCTGTGGCGGCTGCCCGAACGCCCGAAGAAACGCTTCACGCATACGCCGGCGATCACTGAAACCGGCTTCGGTGGCAATCTGATCGAGGTTCAATCGCCCACGCTCCAGCATCTGTCGAGCCGCTTCCAGGCGCAGGTTTTCGATGGCCTTGGCCGGCGATTGTCCCGTTTCTGCCCGGAATGCCCGGCTGAACTGGCGAGGGCTGAGGCGCGCCACGTCCGCCAGTTGCTCCACGGATAACGCCTCGGCGAGGTGTTCCCGGGCGTAGCCGAGCACGGTCTGGATGCGGTCGGATTTCGGCTCCAGTTCCAGCAGCGCCGAATGCTGGGACTGGCCGCCCGCACGCCGGTGGTACATCACCAGTTTCTGCGCCACGGAACGGGCGAGTTCGGGGCCGTGATCCTTTTCGACCATGGCCAGGGCCAGGTCGATGCCGGCGGTCATTCCGGCGGACGTCCAGATCGAGCCGTCAATCACGTAAATGCGGTCCTCTTCGACTTTGATCGACGGAAACCGCGCTTGCAGTTCCCGTGCGTACGCCCAATGCGTCGTCGCCCGTCGTCCGTCGAGCAAACCAGCCTGGGCCAGGACGAATGCCCCGGAGCAAATAGACGCCGTGCGCCGCGCGGTTTTAATGCTGGTGCGCAGGTAGTCCAGCACGCCCTCGGGCGCCTGCTCGAGAATGGCATCGCCGCCAACCACGATCACCGTATCGAAAACCCGCTCATCGAACGCCTCGGTGCCGACACTCAAACCACCGGAAGCACGCAAGGTGCGACCGTCCTCGGACAGTACGCTGACGTCGTAAAGCGCTTCGCCGGCGCTGAAGTTGGCGTACTCGAATACCGGCATGGCCGCCAGCGCCATGGACTGAAACCCCTCAAACACCACAAACGCCACGGAAGTCATCGATAGGCCCTCAAAAGGACATGTCCTAAAAGCGTACTTTAAACGTCATTTGAGACGCAGGTCAGTCAATTTATAACTGTCACACCTGGCGAACACCTCGCCTCACTGTGAAGGACACTGAACATGGCTCTCTCATCCAAAGGCACCGCCCTGATCACGGGCGCTTCTTCCGGCATCGGCGCGGTCTACGCCGATAGACTCGCCCGTCAGGGTTACGATCTGATTCTGGTCGCTCGAAGCCAGGCCAAATTGAACGCCCTGGCCAATCACCTGAGCAACGAAACCGGTCGCGCCGTGGAAGTCGTCGCTGCCGATCTGAAAGACAAGGCCGATCTGCGCCGGGTCGAAGGGATTCTGCGCACCGACGCCAGCATCACCTTGCTGGTCAACAACGCCGGGGTCGGCGCCGTCATGCCGCTGCTGGGCAGCCCGGTGGATGACATGGAAGACATGATCACCCTCAACGTCACCGCACTCACGCGTTTGGCCTACGCGGTGACGCCCGGGTTCGTCGCCCGTGGCAACGGCACCGTGATCAACATTTCCTCGATCGTGGCGATTGCGCCGGAGATTCTTAATGGCGTGTACGGCGGGACCAAGGCATTCGTTCTGGGCCTGAGCCAGTCGATGCACCATGAACTGGCCGACAAAGGCATTCGCATTCAGGCCGTACTGCCTGGCGCCACCGCCACCGATTTCTGGAGCGAGGCCGGCAACCCGGTGGAAAACCTGCCGCAGGAAATCGTCATGACCGCCGAGGACATGGTCGATGCGGCGCTGGCAGGGCTGGCGAATGGAGAAGTGGTGACTATTCCGGGCCTGCACGACGGCGCGCAATGGGACCGTTACGACGCCCAGCGCAAAACCCTGTCGGGCCTGTTCGGCAACTCCGTGGCGGCACCGCGTTATCGCTGAAACGGCAAAGCTCGGGCCAGGGTGATCTAAGCTTGAATAAGGACCGCTCGACACCGACTCGTTGAACCACTCGACAAGTCGGTGCGCGCCCGAGGACCCCGACATGCTTCACATCAGAACACCCTTGATCCTGCACCCGGGCTTGTCGACCGCCACTCGGCGAATCTGGCTCAAGCTGGAAAACCTGCAACCCAGCGGTTCGTTCAAACTGCGTGGCATGGGGCTCTTGTGCAGCCAGGCAAAGGCCCAGGGCAAGCGCAAGGTGGTCTGTCCTTCTGGCGGCAACGCCGGTTTCGCCACCGCTGTCGCGGCGGCCAGCCTGGGGTTGCAAGCCTGCATCGTGGTGCCGCACACCACCCCGGAAAGCACGCGCGCGAGGATTCGCAAAACCGGTGCCGAAGTGATCGTTCACGGCAAGGTCTGGGACGACGCCAATCAGCGGGCGAAAGAGCTTTCACAAGGGGCGGACACCGAATACGTGCCGGCCTTCGATCATCCGGTGTTGTGGGAAGGGCATAGCACGATGATCGATGAGATTCTCGAGGACTGTCCTCAGGTCGATGCGCTGGTGACGTCGGTGGGGGGCGGTGGTTTGCTGGCGGGCCTTCTCACGGGATTGATTCGGCATGGCCGTATGGATTGCCGCATCGTCGCGTGCGAAACCGCGGGTGCGGCGTCTTTTTCGGCGGCGATCAAGGCCGGGCATCCCGTCAGGCTTTCGCGCATCGACACCGTGGCGACCTCGCTCGGCGCGGCTCAAGTGGCCGCCTGGCCGGTGCAGCACATCCTCGATTTTGATCACCAATGCGTGGTGCTCGGCGATGACGAAGCGATCATGGGCGTGGTGCGTTACGCCAACGATTTACGTCAGCTGGTGGAACCTGCGTGCGGTGTTTCGTTGGCCATCGGCTATCTGGACCACCCGGCAATTGCCGATGCCCATGACGTGGTAATCGTGGTGTGCGGTGGCGTCAGCATCAGCGCACAACTGGTTGCCGGATGGGCGCGTTCATCCGCTGCAAGCGCAAAGTAGACGCAAAGCGAAGCAGGGCTGCAGACACCTGGTCAGGTGTCACAAGCCCCACCGCGACTGTTTAAGCCTTCATTGCCCGGCAGCGGCGCCGTCCTGGATCAGAATGGCTCTGGCCAGGTCTTCGTCGCTGGCGTTCAGTCCGGGATTGTCCTGGCGGATCTGCTTCATGACCGACTCCAGATACACACCACGAATCGCACCGCCACTGGCCACGAAGCTGGAGGCATCATCCCGGGCGGGAATCATGAGTTTGTCGTCCTTGAAGGTCGAGTACAGCGAAGCCGAAACCCCGGCCGAAGTGGCCACATCGCCCGCATCCACTTTCGCGAAAGCCGAGCCGAAGGGTAAGCACAATACAAGGGAAGAGATGATGATCAGACGGCGCATGACGGTGTCCTCTGAAAGCGTGAAGCGTAAAGGAAGTACCACATAATCTAGGATTCTCTGCGACCGTCAGGAGTTCCTTGCGGCACAAACTATCACTTCAACCAGCAGCCGCGGATCCGCCAGTCGGGCCTCGCCACACGCGCGGGCTGGTGCGTGACCGGCTGGAATCCAGGCATCCCACACTGTGTTCATCGCCTCGAAATCCGCCATGTCGGCCAGCCAGAGGGTGGTTTGCAGCAGGTGTTCCCGGGTAGAACCGGCTTCGGCCAGCAAGGCATCCACTCGCGCCAGCGCGTCGCGGGTCTGCTCGGCGACCGAGTGGCGAGGGTCGCGATGGCGTCGGTGAAATCGCCTTCGCCGGCAAGCCGTGCTCCTGCAGGGTGCCTCGTACCCATTCTTGAGATTCCGGAACAATTGAATTGCCGGGACAGTGCTGTTTCCCCTCGGTATCCATCCGGCGCACGGTGGTAACGTTAGGCATTCGAACCGTCGGGAGCATTGTCATGGAATTGGGAATATCGGGGCGCTGGGCGATTGTCTGCGCCGCCAGCAAGGGTTTGGGGCTGGCCTGTGCGCGAGCCTTGGCGAAGGAGGGCGTGAACCTGGTGATCAACGCCCGTGGCGATGAAACGTTGCAAGCCGCCGCCACAGAATTGCGTGGCCTGGCGCCGACCATCGAAGTGCGCACGGTGGCCGGCGACATCAGCGAGCCAGCGGTGCGCGAACAAGTATTGGCGGCCTGCCCGCAAGTGGACATCCTGATCAATAACGCCGGTGGCCCGCCGCCGGGTGATTTCCGCGAATGGCAGCGCGAAGACTGGTTGAAGGCGCTGGATGCCAACATGCTCACGCCCATCGAGCTGATCAAGGCCTGCGTCGATGGCATGGCCGAGCGCGGTTTCGGACGCGTCGTCAACATCACCTCCGGCGCGGTGAAGGCGCCGATCGATGTACTCGGACTTTCCAACGGCGCCCGCAGCGGCTTGACCGGTTTCATTGCCGGGCTAGCGCGTCAGTCGAGGCTGGCGGGGAACAACGTCACGATCAATAATCTGCTGCCCGGCCCGTTCGAGACCGAGCGTTTACACAAAACCTTGAGTGCCGCCGCCGAGGCCAATGGCGCCAGCGTCGAGCAAATCAGCGAGCAGCGGCGCAAACACGTGCCGGCCCAACGCTTTGGCCAGCCCGATGAGTTCGGCGCCTATTGCGCCTTTATCTGCAGCGCCCACGCGGGTTTCCTGACAGGGCAAAATCTGTTGCTGGACGGCGGCAGTTATCCCGGTACGTTTTGATCGTTAAAAGGAGCGCAGGGCAGGTGAGCGTCGATATCGAATGCGTGGTGGTCGGGGCCGGCGTTGTCGGGCTGGCGGTGGCCAGAGCGTTGGCCCGCAGCGGGCGCGAAGTGATTCTGGTCGAAGCCGGCGAGGGCATTGGCGTGGGCATCAGTTCGCGCAATTCGGAAGTGATCCACGCCGGCATCTATTACCCGAGCGGCAGCCTCAAGGCGCAATTATGCGTGGAGGGCAAACAGCGTCTTTATGCCTTTTGTGATGAGCGTGGCGTCGGTTATCAGCGACTGGGCAAGCTCATCGTCGCCACTGATGATGACCAGCGCGGTGCGTTGCAGAAGTTGCTGGAGCAGGGCGCACGCAACGGTGTCGATGACTTGCAATGGCTGGATGCCCATCAGGCCCGGGAACTCGAACCGGCGCTGTCTTGCGTCGCCGCGCTCTGGTCGCCTTCCACCGCAATTGTCGATTCCCATGCCCTGATGCTGGCGCTTCAGGGGGACGCCGAGGCCGCCGGAGCATCGATGGCGTTTCACACGCCACTGATATCGGCCCGATGCGGCGAACAGGGTTTCCAATTGCACATGGGCGGCGACCAGCCTATGACCTTGAGCTGCCGTGAGTTGATCAATTGCGCCGGGTTGTCCGCACCGCAGGTGGCGAGCCGTATTGAAGGTTTGGCGTCGCTGCACGTTCCAACGCCTCGTTTGTGCAAGGGCAGCTATTTCAGTTTCAGCGGCCGCGCGCCGTTCCGGCATCTGGTTTATCCGGCGCCGGAAAGTGCCGGGCTGGGGGTGCACATGACCCTCGATCTGGGCGGTCAGGCGCGTTTCGGACCGGATGTGGAGTGGGTCGATCACATCGATTACCGCGTCGATCCGCGCCGTGCCGAGGGTTTCTACGAGGCCATCCGGCGTTACTGGCCTGCCTTGCCCGATGCCAGCCTGCAACCGGCCTACAGCGGCATCCGCCCGAAAATCAACGCCCCGACAGAACCCGCTGCCGACTTCATTGTCAGCGGCCCGGACGCCCATGGCGTGCCAGGACTGGTCAATCTGTTCGGCATCGAATCACCGGGGCTGACCAGTTGCCTGGCGCTGGCCGAGCGGGTAACTCAGGCACTGGGCGACCGATGATCAGCGTTTGAGCTGCCTCGCGTGATGAGGGCTATGCTTTGCAGTGCGCCCATCACAATGGGAGACCTGCGATGATCAACGTACGCACAGCCCGCATGCTGGCCGATTACAAACGCTGGGCCAATCAGCGCCTCTTCGATAGCCTGGCCGATTTGCCGCCGGGCGAGGTCAACAAAGCGCGGGTCTCGGTGTTCAAGAACATGATCGGCACCCTGAACCACATCTACGTGGTGGACTGCATCTGGCAGGCTCACCTCGAAGGCCGGGGACACGGCTTCAAGACTTCACACGATCTGCTGCATCCCGACCTCGCTGACCTGCGCATGGCGCAAAAGGACATCGATCATTGGTACTGCAACTGGAGCGACCGGCAAACCGAGGCGTCGCTGGATAAACCCGTGGAGTTCAGGTTCGTCTCTGGCGAAAGCGGCACCATGAGCGCCGGCGCGATGCTGCTGCACGTGGTCAATCACGCCAGTTATCACCGCGGCTGGGTGATCCAGATGTACTTCGACATTCCGGCCATGCCGCCGATGACGGACCTGCCGATTTTCCTGCGCGAGACTGACCCGGGCTTCAACGCGGTCAATGCCCCGGCAGTGGCGCCGACATGTGTTGGGCAATTCGCGAGCGCAACCAACGTTCTGCCGGATCGTTATCGTTGACCCCGTTCCACACCATCGACAGCTCGGACAGGTTGATGTCAAACGGCGCGTCGTCGGCCCGCAACTGGCTGCTGCCTTCGATCAGCGCACACGCGGCGTAATCCGGCACCGTGGCGAGCATGTCGGTGCCGGCCAGCAGAGCGCGCAGCCCGGCGAACTGCGGCACCGCCAGCACCACGCGGCGTGAGCGGCCTATGCGCGCCAGATCGTTGTCGATAGCGCCGGTCAGGTCCCCGGAAAACGACACCAGCGCATGCGGCCGTTCGCAGTAATCATCCAGCGTCAGGACGCCGGGACGGTTGTCGCCGCGCAGGATCTTCACGCTCAGGTCCCGCAGTTTCTTGCGCTTGGCGTTGGCCGGCAGTTCCGTGGTGTAGCTGATCCCGACGGAAATCTCGCCGCTGGCGAGCATCGACGACATCAGCAGGAAATTCACCCGGCGCACGACCACCACCACGTTCTGCGCCTCTTCGCGGATTTGCTTGAGCAGCGGCGGAAACAGGCCGAACTCGGCGTCATCCGACAGACCGATGCGGAATACGTCGCGGCTGGTGGCCGGGTCGAAATCCTTGGCCCGGCTGACCGCGCCGGAAATGGTGTCCATCGCGGGCTGCAATTCCTTGAGAATCTGCAGCGCGCGCTGGGTCGGCTCCAGTACGCGACCGTTACGCACCAGCAGCGGGTCATCGAACAGATCACGCAACTTGGCCAGTGAAGCGCTGACGGCGGGCTGGCCGAGGAACAGCTTTTCCCCGGCCCGTGTCAGGTTCTTTTCGAACATCAGGGTTTCGAAAATCACCAACAGGTTCATGTCCACGCGGCGCAGGTCGTTGCGGTTCATGGTGGGTCTACTCGCTAGAATTCCGGGTCTTTCCAGTAAAGCACCAAACCCTTGTGACAGGAGGATTCACTGTGGCGAGGGGCCGCAGGTGCCCGATCGGGTCGAGTCGATTCAATGCCCGGTCTGCCGCCTGTTCAAAGGCGCTGCAGCACTCATGGAGTAACGCGCAGCGCTTTTAAACATGACGAATTTGACCATGATCCAATGTGGGAGCGGGCTTGCTCGCGAAGACGGTGCGTCAGTCACTGTTCAGTGGGCTGATACACCGCCTTCGCGAGCAAGCCCGCTCCCACATGGACGGCATTGACCGACGGGCATCGGGATCATCCGCCCTGTCTTATGTGGCCGCACCCGGCTCGGTCAACACCTTCCTGAACGTCTCCACCAACGGCCGCAAATTGATCCGGTGCCACGCCGCCCACAACGGCGTGGTGAACGCAATCCACGGCACCTCCCGCAGCACCACGCCCGGTGGTGCATTTCGGCTCAGGCCTTTCTGAATCATCGCGATCCCCAACCCCGACGCCACCAGACCCAACGCAGTAAAGGGTTCGGTGGCTTCCATGCGGATGTCCGGGGTGAAACCGGCGCGGATGCAGGCGCTGACGAAGTCTTCGCGGCTGGTGCAGTTCTGTCGGTGTTGCACGCCGATCCATTCCTGGTCGGCCAGGTCTGCCGGGCTCAGTGTCGCTTGGCGGGCGAGGGGATGGTGCTCGGGCAGCGCCAGCAGCATCGGGTCGTCGAGCACCTGAAAACCCAGCAAGTCCGGATCGTCGGCGACGGGCGGTTCGCTGACCAGCGCGATATCGAGGCTACGCTGACGCAAGCCTTCGAGTTGTTCGGCGGAACTCAGGTTATACAGCGCGACATGCACGTTCGGTCGGTCCACCCGCAACACCCGCAAGGCATTCGGCAGGACGCCTGCGTGCATGGCGTTTTCGATGTAGCCGATGCACAAACCGCCTTCTTCGCCACGACCGAGGCGTTTGCCGAGGGACTCCAGGCGATTGGCGTGGGTCAGCAGGGCGCGGGTTTCGGCGAGAAAGGTCTGGCCGTCGCGGGTCAGGCGAATGCGCTGCTGGCTGCGTTCAAACAGGGTCAGGCCCAGGCGTTCCTCAAGCTGGGCGATCTGCCGGCTCAGGGGCGACTGGGAAATGTGCAGGCGTTCGGCGGCGCGACCGACGTGTTCTTCTTCGGCGACGGCAACGAAGTAGCGCAATTGGCGAATGTCGATCATGTAAGACCTATAGGGACTCAAGTTCTGCGCATTATGTCTTGGACGGTCCCATCCTCGCAATCTAGGATCTGCCCAACGGTAACGCAAACACCGCGCTCTGTAGGAGCCGGCTTGCTGGCGAAGGCTTCCATGTCACGACAAATGGCTACTGACCCGCCGCTTTCATCGGTGCGCCGCCCGCAGCAAGCCGGCTCCTACAGGTTTACGAGACATTTGAGAGGATTGAATCATGAGCTTGAAAGACAAACTGCCCGGCACGCTGGGTTTCGGAACCGCGCCATTGGGCAACATGTTCCGCGCCATCCCGGAAGAAGAAGCGATGGCCACCGTGCACGCTGCCTGGGATGCCGGCGTGCGTTATTTCGATACCGCGCCGTTTTACGGTTCGGGTCTGTCGGAGATTCGCCTCGGCGCCGCACTGGCCCGGTACAACCGTGACGACTACGTACTGAGCAGCAAGGTCGGTCGGGTGATTCTCGATGAAGTCGAAGACGCCGCTGCCCGTGATCTGGGCGAGAAGAGTGGTGTGTTCGAACACGGTCGCCCGAACAAGATCGTCAATGACTACAGCGCTGACGCGACGATGCGTTCCATCGAAGACAGCCTCAAGCGCCTGCAAACCGATCGCCTGGACATCGTCTGGGTGCATGACATCGCGCAGGATTTCTACGGCGATCAATGGCTGGAATACTTCAACCAGGCCCGCACCGGTGCGTTCAAGGTACTGACCCGTTTGCGTGAAGAAGGCGTCATCAAGGGTTGGGGCCTGGGCGTGAACAAGGTCGAGCCGTGCGAGTTGACCCTTGATCTGACCGAAGCCCAACCGGACGGTTTTCTGCTGGCGGGGCGCTACACGCTGCTCGACCATGACCGTGCCCTGCAACGCCTGATGGACGCCGCGCTGGCGCAGAACGTCGAAATCGTGGTCGGTGGCCCTTACAGCTCAGGCATTCTGGCCGGCGGCGCGCACTTCGAATACCAGAAGGCCAGCCCGGCGATCATCCATAAAGTCGAGCAGATCAAACGCATCGCGGCTGCTCACGGTGTCGACATCAAGGCCGCTGCGTTGCAGTTCTCCCTGGCAAATCCGGCCGTCGCGGCGGTGATTCCGGGGGCCAGCCGTCCGGACCGGATCGCTGAAGATGTCGCGGCGCTGTCGGCGGTGATTCCCGCTGCGTTCTGGCAAGCCATGCGCGAGGCTAATCTGGTTTCTGAACGAGCGCCGTTGCCAGGTCAAAAGACCGCAACCTTCGACAGCTCCTACAAAGGCGGTGCACTATGAAAATCGATTTGAGCGGAAAACTCGCCATCGTCAGCGGTAGCACCGCCGGCATTGGCCTGGGCATCAGCAAGGCACTGGCGGAGTCCGGCGCCACGGTGGTGGTGATCGGCCGCGAGACGGCCAAGGTCGAGCAAGCGCTGGCGAGTATTCGCCAGAGCGTGCCGGGTGCGCAATTGCGTGGCCTGACCGCAGACCTCGGCACCGCCGAAGGCGCCGAGCAATTGTTCGCCGCCGAGCCGCGCGCGGACATCCTGGTCAACAACCTCGGGATCTTCAACGAGGTGGATTTCTTCGACACGCCGGACAGCGAGTGGACGCGTTTCTACGAGGTCAACGTGATCTCCGGTGTGCGCCTGTCACGGCATTACGTACCGGACATGGTCAAGCAGGGCTGGGGGCGGGTGATCTTCCTGTCCTCGGAATCCGGGATCGCGATTCCGGCTGACATGCTCAACTATGGCGTGACCAAAAGCGCTAACCTCGCCGTATCCCATGGCCTGGCCAAGCGGCTGGCGGGCACTGGCGTGACGGTCAACGCGATCCTGCCCGGCCCGACGTTGACCGATGGTCTTGAGCAGATGCTCAAGGACGCCACGGCCGAATCGGGGCGCAGTGTTCGGGAAGAAGCCGACGCCTTCGTGCGCAAGGCCCGGCCGACATCGATCATCCAGCGCGTGGCGAATGTCGAGGAAGTCGCCAACCTGGTGGCTTACATCGCTTCGCCGCTGTCGTCGGCCACAACCGGCGCAGCCCTTCGAGTCGACGGCGGTGTCGTCGACAGCATGGCAATCTGAATTTTTTTGATTGAGTGAGAGGATTACATGGCAACTGCATCAGCATTTATCGACATCCCGGCTTCGGCCGAGCAGGTCTGGCAATTGATCGGCGGCTTCAATTCGCTGCCGGACTGGCTGCCGTTCATTCCCAAAAGCGAGCTGAGCGAAGGCGGGCGTGTGCGCAGTCTGCAAACGGCGGATGGCGCGGTGGTGGTTGAGCGGCTGGAGGCGTTTGATAACGCCGGGAAGACATACAGCTACTCGATTTTGCAGGCGCCGTTCCCGGCGACTGATTACCTGGCGACGATTCGCGTTGAAGCGCAGGGTGAGAGGGCGCGGGTGACCTGGTCGGGTCGGTTTGCGCCGGTGGGTGTGAGTGAGGAGGAAGTGACGGCGCTGTTTGGCGGCATCTACCAGGGTGGTCTCGAAGCCCTTCGAGCCAACTACCCGGCCTGACAAACACCACAAATCCAATGTGGGAGCGGGCTTGCTCGCGATAGCGGTGTGTCAGTCACTGTTTTGTTGGTTGCTACACCGCCTTCGCGAGCAAGCCCGCTCCCACATTTGAACTTCTTCGTGCCTGAGATCGCGCTAGGTCTGGGGTATCAGGCTCTGCCGGCAGTCGAGCACTAGTTTTGCGCCACCCAACTCACTGGTATCCACTTCAAGCGTAAACCCGTGCAGGCTGACGATCGCCGCCACGATCGACAGCCCCAACCCGAATCCGCTTTGCTGATTGCCACCTTCGGCGCGATAGAAGCGTTGGAACACGGCTTCGCGTTCGGCCGCAGGAATGCCCGGTCCGGAGTCGAGGACTTCGATCCGCGTATGCCCACCCTCATTGACCCCACGCAAAATCACCTCGCCGCCGGGCGGTGTGAATTTGATCGAATTGCTCAACAGGTTCGCCACGGCTTCGAACAACAGCGCCCGATCGCCATTCAGCGCAGGCAATGATTCGGGTAACTGCAGCTTGAAAGCCAACTGGTCTTCCTCCGCCAGCGGCAGATAAAAGTCGTGCAGTTCCTGCAGCAACGGCACCGGGTCGAGTTGCACAAAACCGGAGCGTCGCTGCCGGTCTTCCAGCTCGGAAATCCGCAGCAAACCGCGAAAGCGCGCCATCAGGGTGTCCGCTTCACTCAACACAGAATCCAGTTGCGCGGCTTCCTGGGAGCCTTCGCCCGCCTGTTGCTGCATGCGATACAACTGCGCCCGCAAGCGGGTCAGCGGCGTGCGCAAGTCGTGGGCAATGTTGTCGCACACACCCTTGACCTCGTTCATCAAACGTTCGATGCGTTCGAGCATGGCGTTGACGATGGCGGCGAGCATGTCCAGTTCGTCGCGGCGATTGGACAGCGGCAAACGCCGGGTCAGATCCCCGGCCACAATCGCCTCGGCACTGGCCTGAATCCCGCGAATGCGCCGCAGCGGTCGACGGCGCAACAGATGCCATCCGACGATGCCCGGCAAAATGGTCAGGGTCACGCCCCAGAGCAGCGCGTGGAGGATGATCCGGGTCACGGCGAACAGCGAGCCGTTGTCGCGCACCAGTATCAGCCAGCGACCATCACGCGTCTGGGTCGCCACCGCATCGCAACTGTCGCTGGGCAGGGTCGGGTCGTCGGATTCGGCGCAGTCGCTGAGCATGTGAATCCTGCCGTCCAGCGGCAGGCCTGCAGGTATGTGCCGCAAGGCACCGTTGAGGTAGCGATGCTCGGCATCGAACAGGCCGTAGGCGTCGATGCCGCGAATGTCGAAAGTCATGCTGACGGCGAGGGCGTCCACCAGTTGTTCGCCGGAAAAGCGCGAGAACAGATGCTGACGTTGCATCAGCGAATGCTTGGCCAGGTTGTCCAGGTACGCGGACACCTCGTAATACATGACCCCCATGAGAATTCCGCTCCAGAGCACGAACAGCGAACTGTAGAGCGCCAGCAAGCGGCTGCTGGAAGAACGCCAGCCTTTAGAGGGGTTCGGCAATGACATAACCCGAGCCTCGCACGGTCCGAATCAGGGGGACATTGCCGGGCGGGTCGATCTTCTTGCGCAGTCGGCCGATGTGCACGTCGATCAGGTTGGTGCCAGGGTCGAAGTGATAGCCCCAGACCTCTTCGAAAATCATCATCCGCGACAGAATCTGCCCGGTGTTGCGCATCAGGAATTCCAGCAACTTGTACTCGGTGGGCAACAGCGTCAGCAACTGACCGTCGCGGCTGGCTTCGTGGCTGATCAGGTTGAGCTCCAGGTCCGCGACCCGCAGCGTAGTGGCCTGGGCGGTCACGGTGTTCTGCCGGCGCAGCAGCACTTCGACCCGCGCAGCCATTTCATCGGTGGCAAAGGGTTTGGTCAGGTAATCGTCCCCGCCGGCGCGCAAACCGCGCACGCGCTCATCGACATCGGAGAGGGCGCTGATCATCAGGATCGGCGTCGACACGCCCATGGTCCGCAGCGTCGTGACAATCGCCAGGCCATCGAGCTCGGGCAGCATACGGTCGAGGGTGATCAGGTCGTAGTTGCCGCTGACCGCGCGCTCAAGCCCTTCGCGGCCATTGTCGACCCAATCCACGTCGAGGCCGTGGCTGCTCAGTTCGGCGACGATTTCCCGGGCGGTCACGGCGTCGTCTTCGATGGTCAAGATGCGGGTCATAGGGCGGACCTGATAGTCAGTTCAAGGCAAGTGTGTGGGCATTCTGCCAAGAATTGCCGCCGACTTTTTAAATTAACTTTCATGTGGGGCATGAGGCGTCCGGATCATTGATATCATATAGCCATAATTTGAAAGGGAACTGGACCGTGCGCACTTGGATTCGCCGTGGCGGGATGCCGATTATTGTGCTGTTGCTGTGCGTCATTAGCGGGAGCGCCTGGGCGGGTAACACGCCGTGTTCGGGAAAGAAGGGCGGTATCGATCGATGTGATGGCGACTTGTTCCTTTGTAATGACGGCTCTATCAGCGCGTCGAAGAAGAGTTGTTCGGCTATTTATGGCGACTCAAACCAGGCGCGTCCACAAACCTTGATGAAGAGCGCCGATGGCTGCACGTGCGGCTCGGGTTCGTTTTGTACGGGGCCACGAGGCGGGGTGTATTGCCTGACGCCAAGCGGTAACAAGAGCTACCGACGCAAGTGATAATTGCGCAATGCAGAAAACCCGCCGTGTTGGGCTGTTCCTTGCAAATTGCATGGAAATAAGAAGTTCAAACTTTATAAGTCATTGAAATAACACTATTTATTTAAAGTCGGCGACTGGCACGGTGACTGCAATTCTTCTTGTGACGAGTTGTAACAACATCTTTCCTGCCTGGAGCGACATAACAATGAATAGATCCTCTGATGGTTTCTATCCTGCCGCAGAAGAGTCAAGCACGCTGTCGGGCGTTTCCTGGGGTGCGATTTTCGCCGGGGCCGCTGCTGCGGCGGCGCTGTCGTTGATCCTGGTACTGCTCGGTTTTGGCCTGGGCTTTTCGGCGGTGTCCCCATGGGCCAACGAAGGCGTCAGTGCCAAGGGCTTGGGCATTTCAACGATTATCTGGCTGGCCGCCACGCAAATTGTCGCTTCGGGGCTCGGTGGTTACATCGCCGGTCGCCTGCGGGTGAAGTGGGCGTATATGCATGGCGATGAAGTCTACTTCCGCGACACGGCCCATGGTTTCCTCGCCTGGTGCGTGGCGACGCTGGTGACCGCGACGCTGGTCGTCGGCTCGGTCAGCAGCATCGTCAGCGGCGGTGTGGAGGCGGGTGCAAATGTGGTCGGTGGCGCTACAAGTGCCGCGACGCAAGCGGCCGGAGCTGCCGCCGGCAATACCAGCAGCGACCAGTACGGTTATTTCGTCGACAGTCTGTTCCGCGATGATCGCCCGGCTGCCATCAGTGATGATGCTGCCCGCGGCACGGTGACCCGCATCTTCGTGCGCTCCCTGAGCAACGACGGTCAACTGGCCGCCGAAGACCGCACGTATCTGGCGCAACTGGTGGCGCAACGGACCAACCTCACGCAAGCGGACGCCGAGCGTCGTGTCGATGAAGTCTATGCCCGCACCCAAAAAGCCGTTGCTGACGCGAAACTGGCCGCTCAACAAGCTGCCGACACGGCTGCCAAAGTCGCGGCATGGACGTCGCTGTGGATGTTCATCGCGCTGCTGATCGGTGCGTTCTTCGCCAGCTTCGCCGCTACATTCGGCGGTCGTCGTCGGGATGCCGTGGTGTATCTGGAATCCGACGCTTATGTGACCACTGTGCCTGTTCGCTAACCCTGGAGAATCACCATGCGCTCATTACTGCTGTTCTTTCTCGGTGTACCGATCCCGATCATCATCCTGATCGCCCTGTTTATGCACTGATTCACTGCCGCTTCTGCCTCGGGTAGAAGCGGCTTTTAGTTTGGGGGAACTGACTGTCGGATTGATGTTGAATGTGACGGCTCTTCGGGTCAGACCCGACACAAAAAATCCAACTACTCGATCGGCGTACTCACAAAATCATCAAGCCCCTCGGCATACGCGGTGTATGCACTGATCCGTGGAAAGTGCTGATCACTCACCTGATCCGGCACCACCAGATTGGTGAAGCTCCAGGCGACCGCAAGCGTGATGCCATCCTGTTTGATCGAACCGTCAGTCTTCAGCGGTTGCAATTCCAACTCCCGCTCCAGCGCTGAATACGCCGCCGCCAATTGCCCTTCGACCCGTTCCACCCACGGCTCGAACTGGATTTCTGCGGGTCGCAGGTTGCGTTCGTAATAAAGCTGCACAGACTTCTCGCACGCTGCCAGCGCCAGGCCGATCAAGCGTAACGAACGCAGGCGCTGATCCAGCTCGCCGGGCATCAGGCTTTTACCCGGCGCCGCCAGCGCCTCCAGGTAATCGATGATCAATGTCGAGTCGATCAACACCTCGCCGTCATCGAGCACCAGTGTCGGCGCCTTGACCACCGGGTTGATTTGCTGGAACTGCTCGAAGTGCCGAAACACCGAAACCGATTGGTGGTCGAGGTCGATGCCCAGGCGTTTGGCAGTAATGGCGACCCGTCGCACATAAGGCGAATCCAGCATGCCGATCAGTTTCATTGCACCGCTCCTTCAGATGGTCGTTTCGGGATGGATAACCTTAGCCGAGGTTCCACGTGCTGCAAACGTGTTGCACCGACGGCTCATCAACCTGCAAATGCGGCCGATAACCCGTTCTGTCGCAGCCGTTTGTCTTCTATATACAGCCGCTCGATTGAATTTCTTGCTATAAACGCACTCCGATAACCACCGCAAAGGTTGCCATAGAGCACTTTCAGGGCTTTGTCGGACAAATTCGCTGACTTTTCAGTTGCTGGGGCCTCAAGTCGGCCTTAGACTGCCGCCCCTCGTAAATTGAGTGCCGGGTGGCGCTTGGAATAAACGGCGCCGTTCCGATGGCCAGACCAGGTCCGCCGGAACGCTCCCTAATTCGCCTTAATGCACGTTTTTTTATAGAGATATCAATGACAAAGGACAAGTTGCTGGCCATGCCGGCGGATGACTACATGAATGCCGAGCAACATGCTTTTTTCTCTGAGCTGTTGCAGAACATGAAAGTCGAAACCCATGAGCGCATCGAGCAGAACCGCATCGCCATCGAGAGCCTGGACACCCCGGCCGATCCGGCTGACGCGGCGTCTGTCGAAGAAGAGCGCACCTGGCTGGTGAACGCTATCGATCGCGACCAGCGCATGCTGCCTCAGTTGGAACAGGCGCTGGAACGCATCAAGGAAGACAGCTTCGGCTGGTGCGACGACAGCGGCGAGGCCATTGGCCTGAAACGCCTGCTGATCAGCCCGACCACCAAGTACTGCATCGAAGCTCAAGAGCGTCACGAACAGATCGACAAGCACCAGCGTCAGGCCTGATTTCGTAGCGCCCCGCATCGCGGGCAAGCCTCGTTCCTGAAGGAGCAAGGCTGGCCCGCGATGCTTTTTTTCGTCTGTGAAAAACCTTAGGCGCTTCTATTGATCTGCTGCAACGCCCACTACTAATGGACCATGGATAATGGCCCTGTAGTGGCGTTAAATGCGCAGACAACAATTAGAAGTACGTGGGGTGAAGATATGACGCGGGACGGATCTCTGGTCGGGGCAGTGCCTGCCCCCGTGCTTTTGCCGAAAAACCCTTGGCTGACGCCCACACTGCAAAGCATCGCCCTGATGCTCTTGCTGTGCGGCATGGCGCTGGGCGGCTGGTCGCTTTACCTCGGCCTGCCGCTGGCCGTGCTGATTGTCTGGTTACCTCGCCTGCGTTCCCGAGCCATCCCCGAAGAATCATCCGCAGACAGCACCGGTGCCATCGCCGAGCTGACTCGAGATCTTTCCTACACCACCAGTCACAACGCTCTGTCAGCCGCTGGTGTGGCCTATTCGGTCAAGCAGCTGGCGGACAAGCTGCAATCACAACTCGGTGCCGCGGCACAGATTGTCAGTAACGCTGAAGTGATGATCGCCACGGAACAGGCGACTTCGACACTCAGTCGCGCTGCCCTCGGTGCCGCCAGCGAAGCTCACCAGAGCAGCGCAGCAGGGCGCACGGAGCTGATCGAATCCATCAGTCGCATGCACCAGCTCAGTCAGCGCGCCAACAATAGCCGTGAGCTGATCGAAGCCCTGAGCCTGCGCAGCGACGATATCCAGCGGGTCACGCTGGTGATCCAGTCCATCGCCAGCCAGACCAACCTGCTGGCGTTGAACGCAGCCATCGAAGCGGCGCGAGCCGGGGAGCATGGACGCGGGTTTGCGGTGGTCGCCGATGAAGTTCGCGGCCTGGCCGCACGCACGGCGACGGCGACCGGAGAAGTCGGCGAGATGGTGGCCGATATCCAGCAACGCACCGCGCAGGTGGTCGAGCAGATTCGCCAGTTGTCCAGCGACCTCGACATCGGCGTGAAGCAGGTCGAGCACACCGGTCAGCACCTGGAAAACATTGCGCGCCTGGCGGCTGGCGTGGAAAGTCAGGTCGGCGAAATTGCCAAGGGCGCCGAGACCAATCGCGAGCAACTGGACAGTCTGTTTCACGCCATCGAGCAGATGCGCAGCGACCTGGCGATCAGCGATCAACAGACCCAGCGCCTGGCGCAAGCTGCTGTGCAGATGGAAGGGCAGGCCGAAACCATCAGTGAGCGTCTTGCCGAAGTCGGGCTGGATGACTATCACCAGCGGATTTATGACCTGGCCCGTGAAGGCGCGAGTCAGATTGCGGCGCGTTTCGAAGCGGATATCGACCAGGGCCTTATCAGTCTTGATGACTTGTTCGATCGCAATTACCAGACCATCCCCAATACGAGCCCGGCCAAGTTTCAGACGCGTTTCGACCGTTACACCGATCAGGTTTTGCCGGCGATTCAGGAGCCGCTGTTGCCGCTTCATGAAGGCCTGGTATTCGCCATCGCCTGTACGCAGCAGGGTTATGTGCCGACCCACAACAAGGTTTTCAGTCAGCCGCTGACGGGGGATGTGCAGGTCGATACGTTGCAGAATCGTACCAAACGCAAATTTTCCGACCGCACCGGTATTCGTTGTGGCAGTCATCAGCAGGCTGTTCTGTTGCAGACCTATACGCGGGATACCGGGGAACTGATGCATGATCTTTCGGTGCCGATCATGATTAAGGGGCGGCATTGGGGTGGGTTGCGTTTGGGGTATAAGCCGGAAAGTCCTCGTTGAGTTGCTGGGCTTTTGGGGTGGGGGACAGATCCGTTTCTGTGGTAACGGCGGCTATTGGTTCCGCTTTACAGCGGGTTACTTGGAAAAGCGCCAAGTAACCAAGCGCTTTTGCCCCTTTCGTTCGGTGGCTCGCTTAGGCTCGCCATGCCCTCCTTCCGGTCCTGCTCCGTGGGCCCGCCGCCATCGGCCATCCATGGCCGGGGGCGGCTAACCCGGCATCCATGCCGGGTTGCCCACTGCGCAGAACCTCCACTCGGCCTCACGAGGGGGCGATCACCGCCACAGCACCGCGAGGCGGCCTGCGGGCCGACCTGGGCTTCAAGCGGGCGCGCTTCGCTGACTTGATCGTTCACATCCCTCTGGAAGCAACCCCGATGAATGTGGGAGCGGCGGTGCGACGATTCGACTTGCTCGCGATGAGGCCGTGTCAGTCGACATCAATGTTGAATGCCAGTCTGCATTCGCGAGCAAGTCGAATCGTCGCACCGCCGCTCCCACAGGGGATTTTTGGTGGACATGAGATTGGTGTTCACCGCCGATGACCTTGACGGAAAACAGGTCGGCTATCAGGCCGCCTCGCTTTGGCTATTGATCTGGCTTTTGATCTTGATCTGCCCCGTCGGAAGGCCGAGCGCAGGTTCTGCGCAGTGGGCAACCCGGCATGGATGCCGGGTTAGCCGCCCCCGGCCATGGATGGCCGATGGCGGCGGGCCCACGGAGCAGGACCAGAGCGAGGGAATGGCGAGCCTTAGCGAGCCACCGTACGTCAGGGGCGAGAGCGTTTGGTTACTTGGCGCTTTTCCAAGTAACCCGCCGTAAGGGCGGAACCATTACCCGCCGTTACCGCAGCAACGGATATGTACACCCTCAAAAAACAAGCCGCCTGACGCTCAGCCATCGCTAGCAAGCCAGCTCCTACAGGGGGGCTGGAAATATCCGCGGGATTGTGCAGCCACCCATTTTCATAAGAGGAATACACCGGGGCATTGTTGCGGTTCTGGCAACTGATCTGTGCAGCGCAGTCGCTGTTTCCACGCCGATGAACTCATTACCCTGCCTACATGGTTAGGTAGCTAATGAAGTTCGAGAGGTCAGTATGCAAAGCAAAGTCGATGTCGCGGTGATGATTGGCAGCGCTGTACCCGCCAGCTTGCGTGCGGTGGGGCAGAGCGTCTGTTGGGTCGTATTGCTGAACGGCGAGCGCCGGGGGACGGTATTCTCCAGCCGCGATGAAGCGCAAGAGTGCAAGGCTGCCTGGTTGGAGCAATTAAATGCCGAAGCCCCCGACAGCCTGCATTGACTAGTGAACCTGATGCATACGCAGGTTCAGGTCATCGACCACCCGCGCCCAATCAGCGTCTTCACGCAACTGCTCTTTCAGGAAGCCCGCTTGTTGCGGTGTCCAGAATTCGGCATCGATGAGCTTTTTATCGTCGGCCAGCGGGGAATGGCTGGCGATGAAATCGTCGATGGCCTTTTCGCTGGAATCCAGGCCGAGCTGGTCGAACAAACCTTTCAAATCGTGTGTAGGTGAATCCATCTTCATCTCCTTGCTGGTCGCGCGGGTGCGAGATCTGAGGTGCGGCTGCATTGCATCTGAGGGGGCCGCACTTCAGGAGTTCGATAGCGATGTTCGAAAGCAGGAATGAGCATAGACTGCGAACCGGCTGATCAGGCTTTCAATGCGCCTTCATCGACGGCGAGCTTCAGGGCCTTTGCGGCTTCCTGAGCGGCGATGGCGGCGACGTCCGAAGTTTTGAACCAGCGATCCTTCTCGACCTGGTGATACGTCACTGTGGTCAGCGGCGGTTTGGCGCGCATGATAATGACGGCCTGGAATTCTCCTTCGACTTCTCTGGCTTCGCCCCGGATAAAAAATTCACCGATATCAAATTCCGTCACGTAGCAGCCTTCCCTTGGAAATATTCTGTTGTGTTGAACGCCGTCCGGCTTGGGAACGGGTTTCATTGGTTCGGCAGTATGGCAGTAGTTGCCTGCCGACGGCTGAGTTAACTCGTCGGCATGACGAAACGTCTATAGGAGAGGAGCGAGGCAGAATGTTCAGCACCGTGACTCGAGTGCGCGGGCAAGCGCGCACGCTTCGTTATGGTTGCTGCGGAAACCTCTTACATGGCCCGTGGAAATTTCCTTGATGTGGAAGAAGGCATTGCCGGCCAATATCACCTGGAAGCGCGGCATGGCAGGCTCCGCAGGGGCAAACACAGTGTGCGAAAACATCCCCGGAGGCAGCATCGATGGATGGTTTGTGTGAGGGACGAAGTGTGTCAGGGTGCACATATGAAGTCCTTTTCATGGTTTTGCCGACGTGTGTACGTCGTTTTGGGTAGTCTCGATGAGCATCGCTGCTCTAGAATCACCGTCACGGGTTGGTGATTGATGTTCATCTAAAGCAATTTTTTGCGGGCGATATGTCGGAAAAGTGCTTTTTTTGCAGCGTTTTTTCCCTAAGGTTGGTAATCCTGTTTTTCTGGCGCTCAGAAGGGCGTTTTCCTTCAACTTCTGACGAACGCCAGGCAAGACGACGCGAGTGACATTCCAGTAGTCTTCTCACGCCTCGCGATGGATGAGCACTCTGCTCATTTCCGGATTCGACCCAGGCCCTTTGGCTACAACCTTCGGCATTGCCGCTTTTTTCTGCTGTGCGCTGTCTGTCAGCGTGCAGCATCATTTTCAGATGTGGGGATGTTTCCTTGGCAGTAAGTAATCTCGATATGCATGCTTTGTTCGTGTTGGGTGATTTGCGCGCAAAGCTGGTTAAACAGTTCCAGTCACGTTTTGTTTACATCACCGAACAGAACGCTGAAGGCATTTACATTGCCGAACTCGACACCGAATCAGCGCTGGTGGTGGACGACAAGCCGGGCCTGAAACTCAAGGTTGGCGATCATTTCAGCGCATCGGTATTGCCCAGCCGTGAAGGCGGCAAACTGGACATCAAGTTCCGCGAAATCAAACTGACGGTGTACGGCCTCGGCGATTACGCGTTCGTGACCACGGCCGACGGCCACGGGATCGTGTTCAAGGAAGGTCACAACGTGGTGATGGTGTTTGCCGCTCACCAACAGTTGCAGGAAGGCCTGACCAAAACCCTGAAAGCCGTGACGGCCAAGGCAGCCAAGTGGCGCAAGGGTGAACTGGTGACGTTCAAGGCCAGTGAGTAATGACCCTGAACCGCGCCGATTTCCACGAACGGAACCAGGCCAGCGCTCGAGACGAAGCCAGGCGGCTGTTTGACCAGAAGGCGGTTCTGCAGGGTGCATGGCTGGGGTGGGTGGCTTCGCAGATCTACACATTGCGTCCGGCAGAGTACGCCAGCATGGTACGAAGAGAGCTGGCACGTTTGCAGGAAACGTCTGAAAAATAATCCTCCCCCCTCGAAAGCAGGAACCTCTACTACAGTCAGTTGACTGAGTATTTTGAGGCTTGCGGTCTTTATCAGGCCATCCTGCTATTGCTGTGAACAGCACGAGGTGCATAAGCATGAACGGATTTCGACGGTTGCTGACCGCTGTCCTGGTCGCTTTCGGTTTGTCGGTTTCGCCCGTGCCGGGTTTCGCCGCCCAGACGCCGATCCACTTCGCCGACCTGAACTGGGAAAGCGGCAGCCTGATCACCGACATCCTGCGGATCATCGTCGAGAAGGGCTATGGACTCCCGACCGATACCTTGCCGGGGACGACCATCACGCTGGAGACTGCCCTGGCCAACAATGACATTCAGGTCATTGGCGAAGAATGGGCCGGTCGCAGCCCGGTCTGGGTCAAGGCCGAGGCCGAAGGCAAGGTCGTCAGCCTCGGCGATACGGTGAAGGGCGCCACCGAAGGCTGGTGGGTGCCTGAGTACGTGGTCAAGGGCGACCCGGCCAAAGGCATCAAGCCGCTGGCGCCGGACCTGCGCAGCGTCAGCGACCTGCCGAAATACAAGGGGGTGTTCAGCGATCCGGAATCCCCGGGCAAGGGGCGTTTCCTCAACAGCCCGATCGGCTGGACGTCGGAGGTGGTCAACAAGCAGAAGCTCAAGGCCTATGGCCTGGACGACAGCTATGTGAATTTCCGCAGCGGCTCCGGTGCGGCACTGGATGCGGAAATCAGTTCGTCGATTCGTCGTGGCAAGCCGGTTCTTTTCTATTACTGGTCGCCGACACCCTTGCTCGGGCGTTTCAAACTGGTTCAGCTGGAAGAACCGCCGTTCGACGCCGAAGCCTGGAAAACCCTGACCGACGCCGACAACCCGAACCCGAAACCAACGCGTTCTTTGCCTTCGAAGCTGTCGATTGGCGTGTCCACACCGTTCCAGAAACAGTATCCACAGATCGCCGAGTTCTTTACCAAAGTCGATTTCCCCATCGAGCCGTTGAACAAGGCACTGGCTGAAATGAGCGAGAAACATACCCCGCCACGGCAGGCGGCGGAGGCGTTCATGAAGGCGCACCCGGAGGTGTGGCAGGCGTGGGTGCCGAAGGACGTGGCAGATAAAGTCTCCGCCGGACTGTAGGCGCCGGCTTGCTGGCGAAACGGGCTACGCGGTGATTCAGACACACTGTGCAACGGCTATCGCCAGCAAGCCGGCTCCTACAAGGCATCGCGCATTCAAACCGGGTGTGCACAGCCAGCTGAAATGAGCGAGAAACATACCCCGCCACGGCAGGCGGCGGAGGCGTTCATGAAGGCGCACCCGGAGGTGTGGCAGGCGTGGGTGCCGAAGGACGTGGCGGACTGTAGGAGCCGGCTTGCTGGCGAAACGGGCTGCGCGGTGATTCAGACACACTGCGCAACGGCTATCGCCAGCAAGCCGGCTCCTACAAGGCATCGCGTATTAAACCGGGTGTGCACAGCCAGCTGAAATGAGCGACAAACATACCCCGCCACGGCAGGCGGCGGAGGCGTTCATGAAGGCGCACCCGGAGGTGTGGCAGGCGTGGGTGCCGAAGGACGTGGCAGACTGTAGGAGCCGGCTTGCTGGCGAAACGGGCTACGCGGTGATTCAGACACACTGTGCAACGGCTATCGCCAGCAAGCCGGCTCCTACAAGGCATCACGCATTAAACCGGGTGTGCACAGCCAGCTGAAATGAGCGACAAACATACCCCGCCACGGCAGGCGGCGGAGGCGTTCATGAAGGCGCACCCGGAGGTGTGGCAGGCGTGGGTGCCGAAGGACGTGGCGGACTGTAGGCGCCGGCTTGCTGGCGAAACGGGCTACGCGGTGATTCAGACACACTGTGCAACGGCTATCGCCAGCAAGCCGGCTCCTACAAGGCATCGCGCATTAAACCGGGTGTGCACAGCCAGCTGAAATGAGCGCATGGGGGCGGCACTTCATCCCCGTTAATCAGTCGCGCACATCTAAAAATGCCGACTAGGATGATTCTGTTAAATCCCTTTCAAGGATCCTTGACATGACGTTTGTGTTGGCTCAATGGCTGGTGACGATCTTCGCGGTGATCAGCCTGATACATGTCTACTGGGCGCTGGGTGGCCAGTGGGCGGCTGTGGCGGCGGTGCCTCAGGTGCCGGAAGAGGACGGCGCAAGTTCGCGGCCCGCGTTCAAGCCTTCGGCGTGGCTGACGTTGCTGGTGGCGTTCGGATTGCTGTTGATTGCTGCGCTGGTATGTTTGCGGGTCGGCTGGTGGATGCCGGCGGTGTCCCATCAATCGCTGCAATGGGTAATCAGCGCCATCGCGATGCTGATGTTCGCCCGGGCGATCGGCGATTCGAACCTGGTGGGGTTTTTCAAGGAGGTCAAAGGGTCGAAGTTTGCCCGGCTCGACACTTGGGTTTATTCGCCGTTGTGTGTGGTGTTGGGGGGCGGGTTGTTGGCCGTCGCCTGGATTTGAGTTGCCTCGACTGAGGCCTTCGCGAGCAATCCCGCTCCCACATTTGACCGCGTTCGTCCGGCCAACTCGGTCAAATGTGGGAGTGGGCTTGCCCGCGAAGAGGCCCTGCCAATCAATACAAATCTCTGAACCTAACTCCCGCTTTCCGTCCGCCGACTACTCACCTCAGCCGGCACGTCATCCCCCGCCATACGCTTGCGGAACAACGCCGCCCGCGCCAGTAGCAGCGTCGTCACCGGCACGGTAATCGCCAGCAGAATCGGGATCAGCCAGGCATGCAACACCGGCCCTGACTTGAGCGCCGAAAAGTAGATGATCGAAGCCAGCGCCACGCACCACGCACCCAAGGTCGAGGCCAGCGCCGGCGGGTGCATGCGCTGGAAGTAATCCTTCATGCGCACCAGCCCGATCGCGCCGATCAATGCGAAAACACTGCTGAGCACCAGCAGGATCGCCACCGGGATTTCCACCCAAAGAGACAGTTCAGCGTTCATTCGATCACCTCGCCACGCAGGAGGAATTTCGCCAGGGCAAACGAGCCGACAAAGCCGAACAGCGCAATCAGCAGCGCCGCTTCGAAGTACGTGTCACTGGCATAACGAATACCCAGCGTCAGCATCATCAACATCGCAATGATGTACAGGTAATCCAGCGCCAGAACCCGGTCCTGGGCCGATGGTCCCTTGAACAGGCGGATCAGCGTCAGCACCATCGCCAGCGAAAAAATGAACAGGCTCAGCAGAATCGCATTCGACAGCAACGGGCTCATTCGAAGATCTCCATCAAGGGGCGCTCGTAGGTCGCCTTGAAGTGCTGGATGAACAGCGCTTCGTCATCCAGATCGAAGACGTGCAGCAACAGAATGCTGCGATCCAGCGCCAGTTCCGACCAGACCGTGCCGGGCACCACGGTGCAGATCATCGCCAGTGCCGCGAGGCCGTTGGCATCACGCAAGTCCAGCGGCACTTTGATGAATTGCGAGCGCGGTGCCCGGCGCCCGGCGTTGAGCACGCCCCAGGCCACGGCGAGGTTGGAGACCAGCACGTCGCGACCGACGATGAAGAACAAACCCAGGATCACGCCGGGACGCCGAATGCGAATCGGCAGGGGGCGCAACTTGCGCATCATCAACGGCGCACAAAAACCGAGTACGGCGCCCAGCAGCAGATTGCCGGGGCTCATCGACAGGTTCAGCACCAGCCACAACAACCACAGCGCCAACGACAGCCACGGGGCAGGAAATAGACGTTTCATGGTTGCACCTGCGCGACCGCGGCTTTGGCTTCCGGGCTCGGCACCGCACGGGTGCCGAGTACCGCCATCACGTACTGCTGCGGATCATTCAACGACTGCGCGGCGGCCTGGGTGTAACGCAACAGGGGTTCGGCCTTGAAGGTCAGCACAATGCTCAGGCCCAACAGCGCGACGATCGGCACGCATTCGAAGCGTCGCAGCAATGGCGAAGGTCGCTCTTGCGGGGTCCAGAAGCGCTGAATACCCAGGCGCGAAAAGGCAATCAACGACGCCAGCCCGGAGAGAATCAGCAACGCCAGCAAGCCCCACGCAGCGTTCGACACCGGTTCACCCGTGCCGTTGCCCAGTCCCAGCGGGTTGAGCAACGCACTGAGCAGGCCCAGTTTGCCGATGAACCCGGAGAGCGGCGGCATGCCGATGATCAACAACGCGCAGGCGATGAAGCTCAAACCGAGAAACGCCATTGTCCAGGGAATCACCTGGCCGACCACGGCTTTCTGTTCGTCATCGAGGTTGATGCCTTTGGGCGGTTGCAGGGATTCCAGCGGCCGGGCAATCAGGTCGCCGTCATCGAACAGCGGCATTTCATTGGCCGAACGCGAACGTTCGATCAACTCGGCCAGCAGGAACAGCGCGCTTAATGCCAGGGTCGAGCTGACCAGATAGAACAGCGCCGCGCCGATCAGGTTCGGCTGGGCGAAACCGATGGCCGACAGCAGAATCCCTGCCGACACCAGAATGCTCAGGCTCGCCATGCGCTCAAGCCGTTGCGCGGCGAGGATCGCCACCGCAGCGCAGACGATGGTCGCCATGCCGCCATAGATCAACCAGTCGCCGCCAAAGTACGCCGAGGCGCCGGCCTGACCGGAGAACAGCAAGGTCCACAGGCGCAGCAAGGTGTAGACGCCAACCTTGGTCATGATCGCGAACATCGCCGCCACCGGCGCACTGGCCGCAGAGTAGGCCGGCACCAGCCAGAAATTCAGCGGCCACATTCCGGCCTTGGCCAGGAACGCCACCGCGAGAATCGCCGCGCCGGCATGCAACAAACCGCGATCGGCTTCCGGCACCAACGGGATTTTCAGTGCCAGATCAGCCATGTTCAGGGTGCCGGTGACGCCGTAGATCAGCGCCGCGCCAATCAGGAACAGTGACGAGGCCAGCAGGTTGATCGAGATGTAATGCAGCCCAGACGACACCCGCGCCCGACCCGAGCCGTGGAGCATCAAGCCGTAAGACGCCGCCAGCAGCACCTCGAAAAACACGAACAGGTTGAACAGGTCCGCCGTCAGGAACGCACCGTACAGCCCCATCATCTGAATCTGGAACAGCGCGTGGAAACTCGAACCGGCGCCGTCCCAGCGGGCCATGGCGAACAGCAGGGCGCTGACGCCAATGATGCCGGTCAGCACCAGCATCATCGCCGACAGGCGATCGACCACCAGCACGATTCCGAACGGCACTTGCCAGTTGCCCGGCAGGTACACGCCGATAGAGCCGGGCACGCCGGTGGTCTGTGTCCATTGCAGCAACAGCACGGAAATCCCCAGGCCTGACAGACTGGAGAGAAGATTGATTTTGGCCTTCAACGGTCGGTGTTTCTCGCCCAGCATCAGCATGATGGCGGCGGTCAGCAGCGGCAGCAGAATCGGTGCGGCGATCAGGTGGGTCATCGCATTCATTCTTTAGGCTCCCGGCCATCCACATGGTCGGTGCCGGTGAGACCACGAGACGCGAGCAGTACCACGAGAAACAGCGCGGTCATGGCGAAACTGATCACGATGGCGGTCAGCACCAGCGCTTGCGGCAGCGGGTCGGTGTAATGCAGCAAGTCTTGGGGCACACCGTCCTTGATGATCGGCTCCTTGCCGATGAACAGACTGCCCATGCTGAAGATGAACAGGTTGACGCCATACGACAGCAAGCACAGGCCCATGACCACCTGGAACGTCCGAGGTCGCAGCACCAGCCAGACGCCGGACGCGGCCAGCACGCCAATGGCGATTGCGATGACTTCTTCCATCAGACGGCTCCTTTCATGGCGACGGATCTGGGCAGGGCGGCGGTTTTGTGGCCGCGTACCGATTGGTGGGCGAGGGCGGTGAGGATTAACAGCGTCGAACCGACCACCACCGAGTACACGCCAATGTCGAAGAACAGCGCGCTGGCGATGTGAATGTCACCGAACACCGGCAGTTCGAAATGCCAGGTGTGGGTGGTCAGGAACGGATAACCGACTGCCATCGCCCCGAGCCCGGTGGCCGTGGCGAACAGCAGGCCGGTGCCCATCCAGCGCAGCGGTCGAAGGCTCATTTGTGCCTCGACCCACTGCGTGCCGGCGACCATGTATTGCAGGATGAACGCCACCGACATCACCAGCCCCGCGACAAACCCGCCGCCCGGTTGGTTGTGTCCGCGCATGAACAGGTAGATCGATACCACGAACGCAATCGGCAGCAACAGACGCACCAGCACCGCCGGCACCATCATGAAGCCGAGCGCGGTGTCGCTAGCGTGACGCGGGTTGACCAGATCGGTCACCACGTCCGGCGCCAGCAAGCGCTGTTGGGCCGGCAGTTGCAGGCTTTCTTTCGGCGGTCGGAAGCGTCGCAGCAGGGCGAACACGGTCAATGCCACCGCCACCAGCACGGTGATTTCGCCGAGGGTATCGAAGCCGCGGAAGTCCACCAGCATCACGTTGACCACGTTGCTGCCGCCGCCTTCGGGCAGGGCGCGACTGAGGTAGAACGAGGAAATATCGTTGGGTGTCTGACGCGTCAGCATCGCGTACGACAACAGTGCCATGCCGCCGCCGACGGCGATCGACAGCAGCAAGTCGCGCAGTCGACGGATGCGTGCCTTGCGCAGTGTGCTTGGCAGCGGCGAGACTTCTTCGATCCGTCGCGGCAACCAGCGCAGGCCCAGCAGGATCAGCACCGTGGTCACGACCTCTACCGCCAATTGCGTCAGCGCCAGGTCCGGCGCGGAGAACCAGACGAAGGTGATGCAGGTCATCAGTCCGCAGACGCTGACCATGGTCAATGCCGCGAGCCGGTGATACTTGGCTTGCCACGCCGCGCCGAGCGCGCAGGCAATCGCCAGCAGCCAGAGGGTCACGAATACGATCGAGCCCGGAATCTTCGGCCGGTCGCCCCAGCTCAGGCTGCTGTGGAGCATCGGGATCAACCCGGCCAGCACGGCGGCGAGCACCATCAGGAACAATTGGGTTTGCAGGCGTTTGGTGCTGATCCGTCGCTCCAGGCGACGGGCCAGGCGCATCATGACCACCAGGCTGCGCTCGAACAGGCGCTTGCCGTTGAACAGGCCGATGATCGGCGGGTATTTGAAGCGTCCGCGCTTGAGTTGGTTACGCAGCAACAGGTAGAGCACGATGCCGCCAGACATGGCGATCAGGCTCATGATCATCGGTGCGTTCCAGCCGTGCCAGATCGCCAGGCTGTATTCCGGCAGCGTACCGCCAACGACGGGCAGGGCCGCAGCGGCCAGTAACGAGCCGACCACTTGCGCCGGAAAAATCCCCACGATCAGGCAGGTGAACACCAGCAGCTCTACCGGCGCGCGCATCCAGCGTGGCGGTTCGTGCGGGGTGTGCGGCAGGTCGGTTGCGGTCGGGCCGAAGAACACGTCGACGGTGAAACGCAGCGAATAAGCAACGCTGAACGTACCTGCGATGGTCGCGACGATGGGCAGGGTCATCTCGATCCAGGCCGTCGCGTTGATGAACACGGTTTCGGCGAAGAACATCTCTTTCGACAGGAAACCGTTGAGCAACGGCACGCCAGCCATCGAGGCACTGGCGACCATGGCCAACGTCGCGGTGAACGGAATCAGTTTGATCAGGCCACTGAGTTTGCGAATGTCGCGGGTGCCGCTTTCGTGGTCGATGATCCCGGCCGCCATGAACAGCGACGCTTTGAAGGTGGCGTGGTTGAGGATGTGAAACACGGCGGCCACGGCAGCCAGCGGACTGTTCAGGCCCAGCAGCAGGGTGATCAGGCCGAGGTGGCTGATGGTCGAGTAAGCCAGCAGACCCTTGAGGTCATTCTGGAACATTGCGCAATACGCGCCGAGCAACAGGGTGCAGGCACCGGCGCCGCTGACGATGTAGAACCATTCTTCACTGCCGGACAACGATGGCCAAAGGCGCGCCAGCAGAAAAACTCCGGCCTTGACCATGGTCGCCGAGTGCAGATAAGCCGAGACCGGCGTCGGCGCCGCCATCGCGTGGGGCAGCCAGAAGTGGAAGGGAAATTGCGCGCTTTTGCTCAGCGCGCCGATCAGAATCAGGGGCAGCAGAATAGGATAGAGGGCATGTGCGCGAATCAGATCGCCGGCGGCCAGGACCTTGTCCAGGTCATAGCTGCCAACCACATGGCCAAGTAGCATGACCCCCGCCAGCAGACACAAACCGCCAGCGCCAGTAACCATCAGCGCCATGTAGGCGCCGCGTCGCGCATCCGCGCGGTGGTGCCAGTAGCCGATCAACAGGAATGAAAAGAGGCTGGTCAGCTCCCAGAAAAACACGATCTGGATCAGGTTGCCGGAAATCACCAGGCCGAGCATGGCACCCATGAATGCCAGGAAAAACGCAAAGAATCGCGGCACCGGATCGTCCGGCGACATGTAGTAACGGGCGTATAGCGATACCAGCGTACCGATGCCCAGCACCAGCATCGAGAACAGCCAGGCAAACCCGTCCATGCGCAGAACGAAGTTCAGGCCCAGGCTGGGCAACCAGAAAAATTCTTCGCGAATGACGCCACCATGGGCGATCTGTGGGTACAGGAGTGCGACCTGGACGGTGCCTATGAGGGCAACGACGCCAGCCAACAAAGATTCAGTGTTACGCGCGTTGTGCGGCAGCACGGCTGCCAGACAGCTGCCGACAAAGGGCAGAAGCAGTAGAACTATCAGGGACATAGGCTTCTAATCTGCGGAAGTTTGTGAAGCATCATACGTGCCAGTCCCCGGATCACCAAACGGCAAGCTGTCGCAGAATCCTACACGGTAGATGGAAAAAGCCTGATTCACATTGTTTCAGAGGGCTGTGTTCAGCGGGGCTGGAGCCTTCGTGAGGCAGGGTAAGGGGATGGAGCCGGCTCGCCGGCGAAGGCGCTGTGGCAGTGGCCATCTTTCGACTGATACACCGTTATGGCGAGTAATCATCGCGATGAGTCCCTCGCATTTGACACGAAAAGCAAAAACGCTTGCGTCAGTCACACCTGCGCCCGAATCTGTCGCCCCAACGACAGAGGCGCGCCATGACAAAAAGGATTTTTACGAACAAGCAGTCGTTTTTCTGGCTGGTTGTTTTGGTGTTTGTCAATGCGGCTATCTTGGCCGTTGTCGCTTCTTACAATGTATCGATGAGCCATGACAGGAAAATGCTAAGGACCCAAGAGCCTTTGCTTATCGAAGGGGCCGATGGCGATGAGTATTTCTACGCGCTGCCTGCCGGCGTCACTCTTTACTACGACAAGCGTTTTCCCGAAGGGCATGATCGCTATATCGTTTACCTCAACCATAAAGGGGCCATCGCTCATGAAGATGTCCCGATGAGGCCGGAATACCGAGGAAATTTCATTTCTCCTCTTTGGGTATCAAATATTGATCCCGAGATCCTGAAGAAGAATTTCAAACGCGTTCCTCTTTCCAGGGAGGATGTTGCTGCGGCCATAAAATCCAATGAGATCACCAGAGATGACTTGGTTGACATCATTCGGTCGTTGCCCGATTGATCGCTGGGCGAGCGTCCGGCCCCTTCGCGAGCAAGCCCGCTCCCACAGGGAGCGGCGGCGTTCACACTACCGCGGCGCCACACAACACTAATGTGGGAGCGGGCTTGCTCGCGAAGACGATTTATCAGGCGCTTCAAATCTTGAGGTTTACCCCTGAGTTTCTTGCTCCAACTCTTCCTCGACCGCAGCAGCCTTACCCTTGGTCTTCAACTCACTCACAATCACCGCCGCGACAATCAACCCAGCACCCACCAACGCAATCGCCGGCAACCGCTCCCCGGCGATCCGCCCGACGATCCCGGCCCAGACAGGCTCCCCCGCATAAATCAATGTCGCCCGCGTCGGCGAAACGCTTTTTTGCGCCCAGTTCATTGCCACCTGAATCGCCGCGCTCGCCGCGCCGAGGCCGAGTGCGCTGCACAGCAAAAACCATGAAAAGTCAGGAATGACTTCCTGAGTCGGTACCACCATCAAAAACGCCAGCACCGAGGTGGTCGCCAATTGCACCACCGTCACCCGACGCACATCGACCTGGCCGGCATAGGTGCTGATCAGAATGATTTCAGCGGCAATCGCAATGGCGCTGATCAGCGTGGCGATTTCACCGGGACTGAAATTGAACGACGCGCCCGCAGGCCCCGACAGCAACATCAACCCGGTAAATGCCAGCATGATGCCAATGCTCGGCATCAGCCCCGGACGTCGCCCCAGCACCAGCCATTGCAACAATGGGACGAACGGCACGTACAACGCGGTAATGAAGGCCGACTGACTGCTGGGAATGCTCTGCAACCCGACGGTCTGCAAGCCATAACCGAGCATGATCGCCACGCCGATGAAGGCGCCCGCCTTGAGTTCGAACAGGGTCAATTCCCGAAGGTGACGCCAGGAAAAAAGTGAGACGATAATCGCCGCCGCCGCAAAGCGCAGGCCGACGAAGAACATCGGTCCGCTGACAGTCATGGCGTGCTGCACCAGCAGAAAGGTGCCGCCCCAGACCATGGTGATCAGCACCAGCACGCACTCGGCCTTGCTGAACCGTGAGAAACGGGAAGAAGCCGGGGAGGAGTTCAACGACGTCATGACCTTGCGCGCTACCTGAGGGCGACGCACAATGCGCCGAATGTTGCGCAGTATACTGCCCAACCCCACTAAGTGAGCAATATAGTGCACAAAGATTCAACGCAGCGGGCTTCGGTCCTTCAGCACGTCAGTTTGAACGTTCGGCGCCTGCGCCACGCCGCCGACATGAGCCAGACCGCGCTGGCGGAAAAGTCCGGGGTCAGCCGCCGTATGCTGGTCGCCATCGAGGCCGGCGAGAAGAACGTCAGCCTGACCACCCTCGACCGCGTAGCGGAAGCGTTGGACGTAGCGTTCAGCGATTTGATCCAGGCGCCGGATGCCCGAGATCCGAGCCGCATCAACGAAGTGGCCTGGGCCGGGAAGATTCCCGGCAGCAAGGCCGTTTTATTGTCCAAGGCCACCGCCACCCGTGAAGTGGAACAGTGGGAATGGTGCCTGCAACCGGGGGAGATTTACCCGTCGCAACCGGATGCCGATGGCTGGAGCGAACAGATTTATGTGTTCGAAGGTTGTCTGACCTTGATGCTCGGTGACACGCCCCATGAGATCGCTGCCGGTGAGTTCTATATGTTTGCCAGCAACCAGCCCCATGCTTATCGCAACGACGGGCCGGTGGCGGCGCGGTTCGTGAGAAACGTGGTGATCTGACTGTTCGCCGATCAACACCGGATAGACACATTGCTGTTTTCAAGCTGCACGGGTTTCTCGATTGACTCATCAACTTATTGAAATTTAAGCAAATTAGTTTCAGGCACGACTCCTGCAAAAGCCCTGGTGCATTCACCAGAATCCCGGAGTCGGCCCATGACAGCCTTTGCCCAACCCCCTCGCACTGCCCATGTGATCCATTCGGACGCCGAGGCAATCGCCGTCGCTCACAAGCTCGCTGCACGTTTCGCCGTCGAGGCCAGCGTGCGCGATCGCGAGCGACGCTTGCCGGTTGCCGAGCTGGACGAGTTTTCCGCCAGTGGTCTCTGGGGGATCACTGTTCCCAAGGAGTACGGCGGCGCTGGCGTTTCCTACGTGACGGTGGCGGAAGTGATCAAGATCATTTCCGCTGCCGACTCATCTCTCGGCCAGATACCTCAAAACCACCTCGGCGTGCTCGACATCCTGCTGCAAACCGCCACTGAAGAGCAGAAGCGCTACTACTTCGGCAAAGTCCTGCAGGGTTACCGTTTCGGCAATGCCTTCTCTGAATCCAAAAGCAAAAACGCCGGGGCCTTCGAAACCCGTATTCGTTTCGACACAGACACCGCGCAAATCGATGGCGAGAAGTTCTACTGCACCGGCGCGCTGTTCGCGCACATCGTCCCGGCGGTGGCGGTCAACGAGCAGAACCAGGCGTTCATCGCGTTCATCGAGCGCGACAACCCCGGCCTGACCGTGATCGACAGTTGGGACGGTTTTGGTCAGCGAACCACCGCCAGCGGCGGTGTCACGTTGAACGCCGTGAAGGTGCCGCTTAGCGCGGTGATTCCGGCTCACAAAGCCTTTGACGAACCCACCGCCGACGGTCCGATTTCACAGATCATTCAAGCCGCAGTGGACACCGGCATCGCCGTCGGCGCGCTGGAAGAAACCAAGCGCTATGCCCGTGAATCCCGGCCATGGATCGACAGCGGACAGGATCACGGCTGGCAAGACCCGTTCAGCATCGCCGCCATCGGCGAGCTCGAATGGCGCGTCCACGGCACCGAAGCGATCCTCAAAAAGGCCGGCCAGGCCATCGACGCGGCGTTGCTCAACGCCAATGAAGACACCGTGGCTCACACCTCGGTAGTGGTCGCCCAGGCCAAAGTCCTCTCTGCCGAAATCGCCTTGCTCGCCAGCAGCAAACTCTTCGAACTGGCCGGCACCCGCTCGGTGCTCGGCAAGCACAACCTCGATCGCCACTGGCGCAATGCCCGGACCCACACGCTGCACGACCCGGCGCGCTGGAAATATCACCTGATCGGCAACTACCTGCTCAACGGCGTAAAGCCCGCGCGCCACGCCTGGAACTGAGGAGCCCACCATGAATGCCTTGACCCAACCGATCGTTGCCGAGCAACCCCTGGCCAAAAGTCAGCACGATTTGCACAACGCCCGCAGCTTGCTCGATGCGACTTTGCGGTTCGTCCGTCAACAGTCCAAAACCACGGACGATCCGTTTGTCATCAGCCGTTTCGGCGATGTGCACATACGCATTGAAGTCGCCGCGGCGCTGCTCGAACGTGCGCAAGAGTTCTTGAATCGTCATGAAGACGACAGCGAGATCAGTGTCGCTATCGCCGAGTCGCATCTTGCCAGTGCGCAGGCACTGAGCACGGTCAGCGATGCTGAATTTGAACTGACTGGGCAGCGCACTGTGTTGCCTGGATCTCTGCAGGATCCGTTGCGCTGGAAGCTTCACCTCATCGGCAATTTCCGCCTTAACGGTATTCGCCCTGTCCAGCTCGCGTGACAGCATTGAGGGAGCTGTAAGCAAGCCGATGAATATCCCAATACCCGACCTAATGCCTGTCGCAATGATAGGTAGGTCGGGAAATTACAAATTGCCCATCTTTTACCATTCGTCGAATACCCTACCGTACCTGTTATTTTTAACAGTAGATCTCCGCCTGAAAACAAACTTATATAGAGCGTGTGCATTGGGCTCGCATAAAGAGTGGATGCGGTCGAGTCACATGGGGTAATTTTTAAACGGACTAAAAGGAACTGTGTATGTCTACTGAAAAACTGGATGTTAAGTTGAATATACTGCCGAACAAAGGTGGTGCTAAAGAAGGATTTACGGCGAACGTAGTGGCTGATGCTGACTTTGAAGAGCTAACACTTAGGTACAGGTACGATAAAAAATCCTTTAGCTTTTCCGAATTTTCAAATGGATCGCATACCATTGATGTTACTAAGGTAGATCTTTCAGAGCTCCCAAAGGAAAAGCTGAAATTTTATGTCAAGGGCCTGCCTTATGGTCATCCGGAATCAGTAGAGTCCAATGAAGTGGAAGTTGACTTAAAGCTATAGAAGGTGGGAGCAAGTGCTCATCTCGTTTTATTTTCATAGAGCGTGAGCACTTGGTCTTCAACTGTTGCTCTACAAACAGTGGTTTGACACTTTGCGCAGAATGAATGCCTGGTTCCCTGTGTAATTGTGTTTGATGTGCGTAAATTCTTATATTTAATATTTGGCCCGACTTGTGCATCAGGACTCTATATCCATCCGGAGTCCGAAATCATCATGATTACATATGCCATTCGAGGTTCTTTCCTCTTCAAGTTTTACGCGATTTCAGGAGTGCGCCCCGATGCCTCGTGAAATCCGCCTCAACGCTTTCGACATGAATTGCGTCGGTCACCAGTCGCCCGGTTTATGGGCGCACCCACGGGATCGCTCATGGCAGTACAAAGACCTCGAATACTGGACCGATCTGGCGAAAATCCTCGAGCGCGGCAAGTTCGACGGATTGTTCATCGCCGATGTGCTGGGCATCTACGACGTTTACAACGGCAACGGTGACGCGGCGATCCGTCAGGCGGCGCAGGTGCCGGTCAACGATCCGCTGCAACTGATTCCGCCGATGGCGCTGGTCACCGAGCACTTGGGTTTTGGTTTGACTGCATCGCTGTCGTTCGAGCATCCGTATCCGTTCGCCCGACGCCTGTCGACCCTCGATCACCTGACCAAGGGCCGCGCCGGCTGGAACATCGTCACCTCGTATCTGGAAAGCGGCGCCAAGAACCTTGGGCAGAAAAGCCAGACCGAGCACGATGCCCGTTACGACTTCGCCGAAGAGTACCTGGAGGTTTGCTACAAACTCTGGGAAGGCAGTTGGGAAGAGGGCGCCATCCTGCGCGATCGCGAGCGCCGGATCTTCAGTGATCCGAGCAAAATCCATGAAATCCAGCACGTCGGTACACACTTTCAGGTGCCGGGCATTCACCTCTGCGAACCCTCGCCGCAACGTACGCCAGTGCTCTATCAGGCTGGCGCATCCAGTCGCGGAAAGCAGTTCGCCGCGGAGCATGCCGAGTGCGTGTTCGTTGCCGCACCATCGAAAGTGCTGCTGAAAAAAACCGTGGCCGACATCCGTCGCCGTGCCGCCGAGGCCGGTCGCGATCCGTCGAACATTCTGATCTTCAACCTGCAAACAGTGATCCTCGGCGAGACCGATGCCAAGGCCAAAGCCAAGTTCGAGGAATACAAAACCTGGGTGAGTTACGAAGGCGCGATGGCGCTGATTTCGGGCTGGACCGGGATCGACTTCAGTCAGTTCAAACCGGATGAGCCGCTCAAGCATGTGCACACCAACGCGATTCAATCGGCGGTGGAGGCGTTCTCCACGGCCGATCCGAACAAGGTGTGGACGCCTAACGAACTGGCCGATTGGGTCGGCATTGGCGGGTTTGGGCCGTTGTTTGTCGGCAGCCCCGAGACGGTTGCCGATCTGTTGCAGGAGTGGGTTGAGGAAACCGATGTGGACGGCTTCAACCTGGCGTATGCGTTGACTCACGAAACCTTTATCGACGCCGTGGAACTGCTGGTGCCGGAGTTGCAGAAGCGTGGGGTCTACAAGACCGAATACGCACCGGGGACCTTGCGCGAGAAGTTGTTCGGCGAAGGGCCGAAGTTGCCGGAGATTCACCCGGGCGCGGGATATCGGAACCTGGCGGCATTGCGGCCACAGGCGAAGAAAGTGGTGTCGGCGTAGACGCCATCGCCGGAACGCCGCCCGCAGTAAGCCGGCTCCTACAAGGTGTTATGTCGTTCACAAATTTCACCACCGACACGAAACCTGTGGGAGCGGGCTTGCTCGCGAAGGGGCCGGCACATTCACAACATGACTGTCGTTCGATAGACCGCTTTCGCGAGCAAGCCCGCTCCCACAGTTGATCGCGGTTGTTTTAGAGATTTCAGCCCAGCGGACCACCGCACGCTTTTGCCCATGAACAGGAGGTCCACCCATGAGCGTGCATGAACTCAAGCGTCCGCCCCTCGCGGACACCGCCGAGTGGCGGGTCGAGTTGCCCACGGCACTGGAGCAATTGCGCCACTGGGCGCAGATCAATCCGTTGCAACCGGCGCTGCGTCACAAGCGTCACGGCCAGTGGTTTGTCTGGCGCTGGATCGACGTCCTGCGCGATGTCGAGCGCCTGGCCGACGGTTTGCGCCAGCAAGGTTTCATCGAGGATTCACGCCTGGCCCTCAGCGGCGCGTTCGAACCGAATCTGTTGCTGCTGGCCCTGGCTGCCCAACACATTGGCGGGCAACTGCTGACGTTGCCGGACAACCTCGACCCCGAAACCCTGCACAAAATTCTGTGGCGCAGCAGTCCCACGCACGCGTTCGTTCAGGGGCGGCAGACGCAACAACGCTGGCTCCATCAGGGGCAATCCCTGCTGAGCTTCAACGACCTGATCGGCCCGGTGGACACCCCGCAACGGCTCAACCGCTGGGGCAAGAACCCGCAACTGTGGAGCGAGGAGGGCACGCAATGGCAGGCCGGACTGACGGTATTGCTCGAGCAGTGGCTGACCAGCGGCCACTCCCTGGCGTTCCCGGAAAGCCCCGGCAGCGCCAGCCGCGACCGTCGCGAAGTGGCACCTTCCGGGTTGTTGCTCTCGGCGGAACGCCTGCAGCTATTGGCGGCGGAAATCGAAAGTCGTCTTGCTCCGCATGACACCTGGCGCCGGCGCCTGTGCGACTGGGCCATCGCCCACCCGGAAAAAGGCCTGCAACGCCTGATCAAAAATCGCGTTCGTCGACTGCTCGGTTTCCACAACCTGCATTTCATCTGGCAAGCCACGCGCAGCCCTGACGCTCAACCGCAGCCAACCTGGCTCACCGAATTCAAACGGGATATCGCATGAGCTCGACCGATTCCATCCTGCAAGTCAGCGGCATTTCCCTGTCGTTCAAAGGCGTAAAAGCGATCAACGAACTGTCCTTCGACGTGCGTCGGGGCGAGATCTGCGCGCTGATCGGCCCCAACGGCGCAGGCAAAAGCTCGCTGCTCAATGTGCTGAACGGCGTGTACCGCTTCGACGCCGGTTCGATTGTCTTCGAGCAGCAGCCGTTCAAACGCATCGATCCGCTGAGCGCCGCGCGTCGGGGCATCGGCCGTACGTTCCAGAACAACGCGTTGTTCAAGAAGATGAGCGTGATCGACAACATCCTCACCGGCCTGTCCCGGCACCTGCGCAGTAGCTTCATCGAGCAGGCACTCAACCTGCCGCGCGCCCGCCGCGAGGCTGAAGGTTTTCGCCAGCAGGCCCAGGGCATTCTCGAATTCCTTGAACTGCAAGCCCATCGCGATGTGCCGGTGGGAAACCTTTCCTATGGCCTGCAAAAACGCGTGGAGCTGGGGCGAGCCTTGATCGCCGGCCCACGCCTGTTGCTGCTGGATGAGCCGATGGCCGGGATGAACGCTGAAGAGAAACAGGAAATGGCCCGTTTCATCGCCGACATCAACCGCGACCTCGGCACCACCGTGGTCTTGATCGAGCACGACATGAGCGTGGTCATGGGCCTGTCCGATCACGTTGTGGTCCTCGATTACGGGCGCAAGGTCGGTGACGGCACACCGGCCCAAGTGCAGGCCGATCCTGAAGTGATCGCGGCGTATCTGGGAGTGGTGCACTGATGACATTTTTCTTCGAAACCCTGCTCGGCGGCTTGCTGGCCGGGACCATGTATTCGCTGGTCGCCATCGGCTTCGTGCTGATCTACAAGGCCAGCGGCGTGTTCAATTTCGCCCAGGGCGCGATGCTGCTGTTCGCCGCGCTGACCTTCGTCAGCCTGCACGATCAGGGCGTGCCGTTTGCCCTGGCGTTGTTGCTCACCGTTGTGGTGATGGTGATCGGCGCACTGCTGATCGAACGGCTGGTGCTGCGTCCTTTGGTCAACCGTTCGCAGATCACGTTGTTCATGGCCACCCTCGGGTTGTCATTCATTATCGAAGGCCTGGCCCAAGGCCTGATGGGTTCGCAGGTGCGAGCCCTGGACCTGGGCATCGACGACGTGCCGGTGTTCATCGGCGGGATGATGGTCAGCCAGTTCGACCTGATCGCCGCGGCGGCCGCCATCGTGCTGGTGACGGTGCTGGCGCTGTTGTTCAACAAGACCCGCATTGGCGTGTCGCTGCGCGCGGTAGCCGATGACACCACCGCCGCGCTGTCGATCGGCATCAACCTCAACCGCATCTGGCAGATCGTCTGGGCGGTGGCGGGCATTGTCGGGTTAGTGGCGGGGTTGCTCTGGGGCGCTCGCCAAGGGGTGCAGTTTTCCCTGTCGCTGGTGGTGCTCAAGGCCTTGCCGGTCTTGATCATCGGTGGCTTCACCTCGATTGGCGGGGCCATCGTCGGCGGATTGATTGTCGGCGCGGCGGAGAACCTCGCCGAGGTTTACATCGGTCCGCTGATCGGCGGCGGCATCACGCCGTGGTTCGCTTACGTCCTGGCCCTGGCCTTCCTGTACATCCGTCCCGCCGGCCTGTTCGGCGAGCGTGCCATCGAGCGAGTCTGAACCCATGTCGATATCCCTTGCCCGCGAAACCGCGCCGTCGGTGTTGATCCAGCGTCGTGTCCCGTTTGGACTGCTTGGCTTGTTGTTGATTGCCTTCATCGTTGTGCCGCTGACCGGCAACGACTATTGGCTGAACGCGATCCTGATCCCGTTCCTGGTGTTGTCCCTGGCTGGCCTCGGCCTGAATTTGCTCACCGGCTACACCGGCCAGACCTCGGTCGGCGCGGCCGGGTTCATGGCGGTCGGGGCGTTCGCCACCTATGGATTTTTGCTGCGCTTGCCTGAGCTCGGTCTGCCCGTCGCATTGCTGGGCGGCGGATTGATCAGCGCGGTGGTGGGCTTCGTCTTCGGTCTGCCGAGTTCGCGGATCAAAGGCTTTTACCTGATGGTCACCACGCTGGCGGCACAGTTCTTCCTGGAGTGGCTGTTCGTCAAATTTCCCTGGTTCTATAACTACGGATCGTCCGGAACCCTCTCCGCACCGAAGCTCGCGCTGTTCGGCCATGACCTGAACACGCCGCTCGGCCGCTATCTGCTGACGCTGACTACCGTGTTGGTGCTGACCTGGGTGGCGGTGAACCTGGTGAAAAGCCAGATCGGCCGCAACTGGATGGCGATCCGCGACATGGACACCGCCGCTGCCGTGATCGGCATTCCGGTGGTGCGCTACAAACACCTGGCGTTTGCCGTCAGTTCGTTCTACCTCGGCATCGCCGGGGCATTGTGGGCCTTCGCTTACCTGGGCACGGCCAGCGCCAGCAGCTTCGATATCAACCGGTCGTTCCAGATCCTGTTCATCATCATTATCGGCGGCATGGGCAGCATCGCCGGCAACTTCGTCGGTGCCGCGTTTATCAGCCTGTTGCCGATCCTGCTCAGCCACGCCGGGCAAGCCCTGTTCGGCGGTTCGGTGGACGCGGGGCAACTGCAGAACCTGCAAAAAATCATCTTTGGCGTGCTGATCATTGTGTTTCTGATCAAGGAACCGGAAGGCCTGATCCGCCTGCTGAGCAACCTTCGTCAACGGCTGAGTCACTGGCCGCTGCGCTTCTGAATCCTTTCCATTATCAGATAGAGAGACAACATGCGTGCATCCTTGAAACGTTCGTTGGTCAGCGCCGCTTTGACGCTGGCCGTTTTCAGCAGTGCAGTGCCGGTGGTTCAAGCTTCGCCGGACCAGCAATTCTTCCCGTTGGCCACTTATCGCGTCGGTGCTTATGCCTCCAGCGGTGTGCAGGTCTGGGCCGGCATGCTCGATTACCTGAACTACATCAACGAGGTGGAAGGCGGGATCAACGGCGTCAAACTGGTGTGGCAGGAATGTGAAACCGAGTGGACAGCGGAGAAGGGTATCGAGTGTTATGAGCGCTTCAAGAAGGGCCTGGATGGCGCGCCGGTGGCGATCTATTCGCCCAACGGCGCACCGGCGGCGTATGCGTTGAGCGAGCGCGCGGAAGTCGACAAGATTCCGCTGATCACCCTCGGCTACGGGCGCACCGAGGCCACCGACGGTACGGTGTTCCCGTACAACTTCCCGGTGATGCTGACCTTCTACAGCGAGGCATCGAGCCTGATCAATTACATCGCCGAGCGCGAGGGGGGCTTCGACAAACTCAAGGGCAAAAAAATCGCCACGGTCTACCACGACTCGGCGTATGGCCGGGAAACCCTGGGCCCGCTGAAGTTACTGGCGGAGAAATACGGCTTCGAGAACATCCAGATTCCGGTGGCCGATCCGGGTAACGAACAATCGTCGCAATGGCGACAGATTCGCCAGGTCAACCCGGACTGGGTGTTTCTGCGCACCTGGGGCGTGTCGACGCCGGTAGCGGTGAAGACCGCTGCGCGTTTCGGCTTCCCGGTGGACCATATCGTCGGCGACATCTGGGCCAGTTCCAGCGAGGACGTACTGCCCGCAGGCGCCGCCGCCAAAGGTTATCTGGCGCTGACGCCATACCCGGCCGGCACCGATTTCGAGATCCACAAACGCCTCAAGCAGCACATCCTCGACAAGGGCAAAAGCGACCTCAAGGACCTGAAGAATTTCGGCAGCGTCTACTACAACTCCGGGCTGGTGAACGCCGCGGTGATGGTGGAAGCGATCCGCACCGCCCAAGGCAAATTCGGCAAGCGTCCCTTGAATGGCGAAGAGGGGCGCTGGGGGCTGGAACACCTGAACATCGATGACACACGGCTCAAGGACATGGGCTATTTCGGCCTGATGCAAAACCTCAAGTTGTCGTGCAAGGATCACGAGGGTGGCGGCTCGGCGCGGGTCCAGCAGTGGGACGGCGCCAACTGGACGCTGATCAGCGACTGGATCGCCGCCGACCGCGCCTTGTTGCGGCCCCTGATCGATGAGAAATCCGCGGCCTTCGCCAAGGAAAAAGGCCTGACACCACGCACCTGCACCGGGGACGAGTAACCCATGAGCGAAGCCGCCAGCGACATTGCTGTGAACGAATTGCTGCGAGTCAACGACATCGAGGTGGTCTACGACGGCGCAATCCTGGCCGTGGCGGGGGTTTCACTGACGGTGCCCAAGGGCGGCATCGTCGCATTGCTCGGTGCCAACGGCGCGGGCAAAAGCACCACCCTCAAGGCGATTTCCGGTCTGGTGCGGGCCGAGCGGGCGGAGGTCAGTCGCGGAGCGATCGAGTTTCTCGGTCGGGACACGGCGGGTGTCGATCCGAGTGTGCGGGTGCGCCAAGGGATGGTGCATGTGCTGGAGGGGCGGCACGTGTTCCCGCAATTGACCGTCGAGGACAACCTGCGCAGCGGCGGTTTTGTGCGAGGTTTGAGTCGCCAGGACATGGCCCGGGACCTGGAGCGGATCTACACCTGGTTTCCACGTCTGAAAACCAAGCGCAAGACCCAGGCCGGGCTGACGTCCGGTGGCGAACAACAGATGGTCGCCATCGGCCGGGCGTTGATGACCCGTCCTACTTTGGTACTGCTCGATGAACCTTCCATGGGTTTGGCGCCTATTATCGTCCAGGAGATTTTCGAGATCGTCGCCCAGCTCAATCGCGAGGAGCAGGTGAGCTTCCTGATTGCCGAGCAAAACATTAATGTGGCGCTCAAGTACGCTCAACAGGCCTATGTCCTCGACACTGGCCGGGTGGTGTTGTCCGGCAGCCGCGAGGCGTTGCTGGCGCGGGGCGATCTGCATGACTTCTATCTAGGTAAACACTGAACATTGAGAACGCCATGACTGAAACCCGAAGCGGACAGGCGACCGACGTCATCCGCCATGCAGACATCCTGATCATCGGCGGCGGCCTCAGCGGCACGATGCTGGCGGCGCAGTTGTTGCGTCTGCCCGGCAAGCGCTCGTTGCTGGTGATCGAGCCTCGGGCCGAACTCGGACGGGGCGAGGCCTACAGCGCGGTCGAGTTGGGCCATACGCTCAACGGCAACGCGGCGCGGATGAGCGTCGACCCGGACAATGCCGATGACCTGACTCAGTGGCTGAGCGAGTACATCGCCGCCGGCGGCTGGCCGGAGTCCGATGAGCAGCATGTGCCGGTCAGCGAGCTGTTTCCACCACGGGGGCTTTTCGGTGTGTACGTGCAGCAGCGCCTGGCCGAGGCGCAAGCGGTGGGCGCCTTGAATGGCTCGACCGTCGAGCATGTGCGGGCCGAGGTGGTTGACCTGGAAACGTTGAGCGATTCGGTGCGGCTGAACTTGAGTGACGGGCAGCGGTTGCAGGGTGGATATGCGGTGTTGGCGACGGGGATGTTTCCCGCCGCTCGCACGCCGCAGACCGAGTCCAGCGGTTTGAACGCCGCGGCGCTCGATCCTTGGGACGTGACGGCCATGCGTCAGCTCGATCCGCAATCGACGGTGCTGATCATCGGTTCCGGCCTGACCATGGTCGATGCCGTGGTGTCGCTGGAACAGGCCGGGCATCGTGGGCCCATCGAAGTGTTTTCCCGGCATGGGCTGTTGCCGCATGTGCGCCGGCAACCGCCGGCCTGGGCGGATTTTCTTGCCGAGGATCAGAGTATTCGCACGCCGCGACAGTTGGCGCGTGAATTGCGACGGCATTGTCGGGATGCCGTTGCGCAGGGCATCGACTGGCAGGCGCCGCTGGACACGGTGCGGGCGCACATTGGCCGTTTGTGGAGTCAGGCGACGGACGTGCAGCGTCGGCAGTTTGTACGGCATGTGCGGCCCTGGTGGGAGAGTCACCATCACCGTTCGCCGCCGTTGAGTGCGCAGTTGGTGGAGCGGCTGCATGGGGAAGGGCGTTTGCGGATTCAAGCGGCTTCGTTCAAGGGGCTGGAGATTGTGTCGGGTGATGAGGTGGGCATTCGTATTCGTCGTCGTGGTGAGGCTGAGACGGTTGTCGTTAGCGGGGCTGCGTTGATCAATTCCAGCGGGATCGAGTACGACTGGCGACGGGTGGCGCGACCGTTGCCGCAACAGTTGCTGGCCCGCGGGTTAGTGCGACCGGGGCCGTTGGCGTTGGGAATTGCGGCGGCGGTTGATGGCGCGGTGCTGGGGGCGGACGGGCGGGTTGTCAGTCGGTTGTTTGCCATGGGACCGCCGTTGCGGGGGATGTGGTGGGAGAGTACGGCGGTGACTGATGTGGCTAGTCAGGCCAAGGCTTTGGCTCTGCGCTTGCTGGTGTGATGGGGGGCATATCCGTTTCTTTTGTAACGGCCGCTATTGGTTCCGCCCTCACGGCGGGTCACTTGGAAAAGCGCCAAGTAACCAAGCGCCTGCGCCCCTGACGTACGGTGGCTCGCCTAGGCTCGCCATGCCCTCACTCCGGTCCTGCTCCGTGGGCCCGCCGCCATCGGCCATCCATGGCCGGGGGCGGCTAACCCGGCATCCATGCCGGGTTGCCTACTGCGCAGAACCTGCGCTCGGCCTTCCGACGGGGCAGATCAAGATCAAAAGCCAAAGCGAGGCGGCCTTATAGCCGACCTGATGTTCGTCAAGGTCATCGGCGGTGAACCCCCATGTCATGCCCACCCAAAATCCCCTGTGGGAGCGGGCTTGCTCGCGAAGGCGGTCTTTCAGTCGACAATGATGTTGCCTGACACTTCGCCTTCGCGAGCAAGCCCGCTCCCACATTTAATAGGGGTTGCTCAAGAGGGATGTGAACGATCAAGTCAGCGAAGCGCGCCCGCTTGAAGCCCAGGTCGGCCCGAAGGCCGCCTCGGGTGCTGTGGCGGTAGTCGCGCCCCCTCGTGAGGCCGAGTGGAGGTTCTGCGCAGTGGGCAACCCGGCAAGGATGCCGGGTTAGCCGCCCCCGGCCATGGATGGCCGATGGCGGCGGGCCCACGGAGCAGGACCGGAAGGAGGGCATGCCGAGCCTTAGCGAGGCACCGAGCGAAAGGGGCAAAAGCCCTTGGTTACTTGGGGCTTTTCCAAGTGACCCGCTGTAAGAGCGGAACCAATAGCAGCCGTTACCACAAAAACGGATATGCCCCCCCAAACAAACAAAGAAAAACCCCGGAAAGACCAATCCCCCCGAGGTTCCCCATTCCAAAACAGCACAAACCCGCCAATCAATAACGCTGATACTTCGAACCAAACTCAGGACGGTTTTCAGCCACGTAAAGTGTGCTCGCCTGACCATCTTTATGATCAACATCGACAGTATTCACATTCAACGTAGCCGGTTGACTGACCTTCGCCGCTGCCACAACCACTGGCAAAGTAGCGTGAGGCGCAGCAATAGCCGACGTAGCACCAAGAACCGACAGGGCGAAACCAAGACCGATAATGCTTTTCATGATGTAGCTCCAGAAGCGTGGGAAGAAGATGAGCCCACTCTAGTGCTGGCGCTTCACGATGAAAAAACACCCTGACGCATAGTCGTTATCGAGAACGTTGATCCGCCGTCAGCGCGGCGTACGATCCACCAGCCAACGCTGCTTGATGTGCTCCAGGCGTCCGTCCCGGCTCATCTCGTCCAGCGCCTGCTGCCAGCGTGCAACCTGCCGTGCATCGGTCAGCGGTGAAAAGGCGATGTAGATGGCTTGCTTCATCAATGGCATCTGATAATGCAACTGCTCGGGTGACAAACCTTCCTCACGGGCCAAGTTGGCGACGGAAAGCGTGTCGGCCACCACAAATTCGGTGCGGCCCAGTCGCGCCAGTCGCATCATTTGTTCGGGTGTTTCCACGCCGTACAGGTTGCTCACGCTCTGTTTTTGCAAGTAGCTGTAGATCAGCCATTTTCGCGGAACGGCAATCCGGCCCTGACGGCCGGCCTCCAACAAACTACGCACCGGTTGCCGGGAGCTGCCCGTGGAGAACAGTGCGGTTTCCACGTCCATCAACGGACCGACCCACTGATACTGGCTTTCACGCTCGGCGGTACGAAACACGGTGAACACCCCGGTGGCGGGCTCGGTGTTGGCCAAGTGCAAGGCCCGCAGTAACGGCACCCGTTGGAAGTGCACCTGATCGCCAGCGGTGTCGGCCAGCGCCTGTACCACATCCACACCAAACCCCACCAGCGCGTTGCCCTGCTGAAAATGCAGGGGCGGATGGTTGTCGGTGAGCATGTTCAGGTCTGCCGCGACCGCAGTGAACGTCAGGAAAGTCAGCAGACAACCGGCCAAGCGCTTCATGAATCGTCCTTGATGAAATGAAGCGCAAATCTTAGTACGCACCTGTTGCAACTGTCCCGCGCAATCGTCGGGCTTTTGCGTCAGAACTCAGGATTTATGCGTATCGCTCGCAATGGTGGAAAACGATCAGGCAAAAAAAAGCCCGGGGTCTCCGGGCTTGGGGGATTGCGGATCAACGTGTAATCAATACCGCTGATATTTCGAACCGAACTCGGCGCGGTTTTCGGCGACCACCATACCGCCGCGTACGGCGTTGCCCGGGCTGACCAGTGCCACGCGTTCGCGCAGTTCCTGCAGACGATCCGCCCCACCTTCAGCGACGCGATTTTCGATCAGGCGATCAGAGCCACCTTCAGCCACACGTTCACGCAGCTCTTGCAGGCGATCGGCACCACCTTCAGCCACACGATTCTGTTGCAGGCGATCTGAACCACCTTCCACCAGCAGTTGCTGGACCTGGCTGTGGGATGCGACGCTCACGGTGTTGGCCGAGGCCAGGTTCGACAGGCCGAGACCGCCGACCAGTGCCAGACCGAGTGCCAGGGACGAGACTTTCGAGAAGTTGAACATGGGTGATTCTCCTTGCGCTTGAGTTTGAGTGAGTCGGTAGCTGCTGCTATCCGGTGAACTCAGTTAAACGCTCGGGTGTATCGATGATGTGTGCTTGAACGCCTCGAAATCGATGTCTTCGTATCCGCCATGCTTCCCTATACAGACGGATACAAAAGTCCTACGAGAAATCTCCTCTGGTGCAGAACCTCAGGACTCGGCGCCGAGCAATTCCACCGGGTAGGAAAACACGTAGCCTTCACTTCGCACGGTTTTGATGTAGGTCGATTCCCGCGAATCATCCATCAGCCGTTGACGCAGGCGGCTCACCAGCAAATCGATGGAACGGTCGAACAGGTCGGCGTCGCGACCCTGGGTCAGGTTCAGCAACTGGTCGCGGCTGAGCACCCGTTGCGGATGATCGAGAAACACGCGCAGCAGTCGATATTCGGCGCCGCTGAGGGCGACCATGGTGCCGTCTTCATCCAGCAGGTGCCGGGCGGTGGTGTCCAGGCGCCAGCGACCGAAACCCAGCAATCGACCGCTTTCGGTGATTAGCAGGTTGGGCGGCAGCATCCGGGTGCGGCGCAGCACGGCATTGATCCGGGCCAGCAGTTCGCGAGCGGCGAAGGGTTTGGTCAGGTAGTCGTCGGCGCCCATTTCCAGGCCAAGGATGCGGTCCGTTTCGTCGTTGCGTGCGGTGAGCATCAGGATCGGTGTGGCCTTGTGCTTGCCCGAGCGCAATTCGCGGCACAGCAACAGGCCGTCATCGCCAGGCATCATGATGTCCAGCACGATCAGGTCCACCTGATTGGCTTCCAGAAAACTGCGCATCTGCCGGCCATCGGCAACCACCGTGGTGCGCAGGCCGTTTTTCTTCAGGTAATTGCCGACCAGCTCGCGAATCTCGCGATCGTCGTCGACGATCAGGATGTGGTTCACATGTTCCATCACTCAACCCTCTTGTTATTCGCAGGTTGCGCATTCTAGGGAGCCGCGCCGCTGCTGCCTGCGGGCCTTTGTATCTCACTGTATCTGAGGATGTAATAGATACACTGGTATACACGGCAACATTTTTCGGGGACGGGTGTATCGAAGTGTATCGGGCGCCCTGTGTGACACCTTACGCCTTAAAAGCCCCGGTTAGACGACACATGGCAGATACCTCGGATTGATTGAATGGGTTCCATTGAGACAAGACGACTTGCCTCACACCACTACCCATTGAAACCTTGAGGACATCACCATGAACTGGAACAAACTCTTCGCTGCCAGCTTTTTTGCCATTCTGAACGTCGCTGCGTTTTCCGCCCATGCCGACGTGCAGACCCAGGCGCAGACGCACGCCGCGGCCACCCATCTGGACATCAAGAAGGTTGTTGCAACGGTAGAAGACGGCGGCAGCCATTGCGGGGTCGTCAACGCGCGGATGACGTACCTGGATTCCAGCGGCACGCAGAAAGTGCTGGATTACAGCAAGTTTGCAGAGTGCGGCAACCAGGGCGGTTGATCGTGGCACCGGCGGCACACACCGCCCAACTGTAGGAGCTGGCTTGCTAGCGATGGCGTTCGAGAGAGCGACTCATGTCTCGAGGGCCAATCGCCAGCAAGCCGGCTCCTACAGGTTTTGCGTTAACCATAGATCCGGTTGTCGTCAGCCTTATGCAACCACCTGGTAACACGGCACATACGCCGCACCGCCTGGCAGCTTCATCCGGTGCTGGGCGACGAAGGCTTTCAGCAGTTGATCCAGCGGCTGCATCACCGCCGCATCGCCACGAATCTGATACGGCCCGTGCTGTTCGATCAGGCGGATGCCCTTGTCCTTGACGTTGCCGGCGACGATGCCGGAGAACGCGCGACGCAGGTTGGCGGCCAGCTCGTGAGCCGGCAGGTTGCGGCTGAGTTTCAGGTTGGCCATGTTTTCGTGAGTCGGATCGAACGGGCGCTGGAAGCCTTCGTCGATCTTCAGCAGCCAGTTGAAATGGAACGCGTCATTGCGCTCGCGGCGGAACTGTTTCACCGCTTTGAGACCGGCGGTCATCTGCCGTGCAACCTCAGCCGGGTCGTCGATGATGATCTCGTAATGTTGCTTCGCCGCTTCACCCAGGGTGGCGCCGACGAACGCGTCCAGTTGCTCCAGATACGGCGCGGCGTGCTTCGGCCCGGTGAGGACGACGGGGAAGGGCAGGCCCTCGTTATCCGGGTGCATCAGGATGCCGAGCAGGTAGAGGAACTCTTCGGCCGTGCCTGCGCCACCCGGGAAAATGATGATGCCGTGGCCCACGCGCACGAACGCTTCCAGACGTTTTTCGATGTCCGGCAGGATCACCAGCTCGTTGACGATCGGGTTCGGCGCTTCGGCGGCGATGATGCCCGGCTCGGTCAGGCCGAGGTAGCGACCACCGTGGATGCGCTGCTTGGCGTGGGCGATGGTCGCGCCTTTCATCGGACCTTTCATCACGCCCGGGCCGCAACCGGTGCAGATGTCCAGGCTGCGCAGGCCCAGTTCGTGGCCGACTTTCTTGGTGTATTTGTATTCTTCGGTGTTGATCGAGTGGCCGCCCCAGCACACCACGATCTTCGGCTCGACGCCGGGGCGCAGGGTGCGGGCGTTGCGCAGCAGATGGAACACGTAGTCGCTGATGCCCTGGGAAGTGCTCAGGTCGATGCGCTGGGCATCGAGTTCGTTTTCGGTGTAGACGATATCGCGCAGGGCGCTGAACAGCATTTCCCGGGTGCTGGCGATCATTTCGCCGTCGACGAAGGCGTCGGCCGGGGCGTTCAGCAATTCCAGGCGCACGCCGCGGTCCTGCTGGTGGATACGGATTTCGAAGTCTTTGTAGGCTTCGAGGATGGTCTTGGCGTTATCGACATGGGCGCCGGTATTGAGGATGGCCAGGGCGCACTGGCGGAAGAGGGTGTATGTGCTGCCGGATCCGGCTTCGCTCAGTTGCTGTACTTCACGTTGAGAGAGGGTTTCCAGGCTGCCTTTCGGGCTGACCGAAGCGTTGATTACTTGTCGTTGGGACATTCAATGATCCTTAAAACGATGTCACCCGCCGAGGACGCATGACATCCGAATAGTATGTATCCATAAAAGAAGATGGCACGAACTGCGCACTATCGCCATGTTCCCCTTTGACGATGAAAAGATGAAAAGATGAAAAGGAGCCCCAGCATAGCTAAATCCCCCGCAGAGGCGATAATGCCTCGCAGTCTTTTTGCCGATGCCACCTGAGGAAACCCGTCGCGATGTTCGAAATCCAGCCGCAGAACCCCGAAGTCTATCGACGCCAGACACGCCGCAGCACGATCATCATCGCCCTGGTTTTCCTGGCGCTGGCGATGGTGCTGTCGACCGCGGCGGTGGCGATGTTCGGCGAACCCGGGGGCGACAATCTACGCTTCAACGTGGGTGGCGTGTTTGTCGCGGTGCTATTGATGGTGGCACTGATGCGCGGCACGTTCTGGAATCAGGAATGGATGGCGCCCGCCGTGTACGGCTGGCAGCTCAAGCGCAGCCTGATGAGCATCACCAACGTCATGCATCAGGTGACGGCGGCGGTGGAGAAGGATGATCCAGGGGCCATGAAGCTGTTGCGCTTCTATCATCTTGGGTTGAGCCAGATGCATGAGCTGGACGGCAACTCCAGTGATCACAGCCAACTGGTTCGCGAAATGGACCTGCACAAGGCGCGGATGGAGGCGCTGGGCATCGAGACCGAACAGACGCAATTGAACCCTGCGTGGCTTGAGGCATTGAAACAGACGCCACGCTGACCGGTGTACTGTCGAGGCGTCGTGATAATAAAAAGGCGAACGGGATCAGTCGCCACTCATCAAGAATCAGGGAGCGTCATGGGGCATCCGTCCGTCAAAGAGCGAATCGAACAATCCCGCCACGGCGTGTCCCTGGTGACCGAGGCGGGGGCAAGGCTCAAGGTCCGCTCCGCAGTGGTTTTGCTTCTCGCGGTGTGCCTGTCCATGATCGCCATCGTGATCTGGGAAGCCTGGAACTCGCGCCAGTACCATCTGCATGACAAAGAAGTGGCGATGTCCAACCTTGCGCAGACCCTGGCCTCGCAAGCGCAGGCGACGATCAAGCAAGCCGACACGTTGCTGTTTACGCTGGTGGAACGCCTGGAAACCGACGGCTTCGAGTCGGCCCGATTGCCTCACCTGGAGCGCTTGCTCAGTGCCCAGCGCAGTGAGCTGAGACAATTGCACGGCATGTTCGTCTATGACGAGCAGGGGCGCTGGATTGCCAATTCCAATGGTGCGGTCGTGTCCGATGCCAACAACGCCGACCGTGAGTATTTCATCTACCATCGCGATCATCCCGACCGTGGGCCGCACATCGGTCCGGCGATCAAAAGCCGTTCCAGCGACGAATGGATCATGACAGTGTCGCGCAGGATCAATCACGCCGACGGCCGTTTTGCCGGTGTGGCGCTGGCGACGATCTATCTCAGCCATTTTCTGTCCCTGTACGACAGCATCGACATGGGCCGCAACGGCGTGATCAGCCTGATCGCCGACGACACCACCATCGTCGTTCGCCGGCCGTTCAATGAAGCGGAAATCGGCACCAGCATCGCCAATAGCCCGCTGTTCAAACAGTTGTTGCCCATGGGCAGTTCAGGCACGGCAACGGTCAGGTCCGTGATGGATGGCGTTGTGCGGGTGGTGGGGTTTCGCCGGGTGGAGGGGTATCCGCTGATCGTTTTCGCCGCGCTCGACAAGAATGAAGTCCTGGCCGGCTGGCGTGAGGAATCCTTGCTCAGTGCGGGCATCGTCGCGCTGCTGCTGGGTTTTGTGGGAGTGCTGGGTTATCGCCTGATCAATCTGATGAAGCAGCAGAACCGCATCCAGAACCAGTTGCTGGATGCCCAGGAAAAACTGATCGAGGTCAATCGCAGCCTGGAGCTGTTGGCCCTGGAGGACGCGTTGACGGGGCTGTCCAACCGCCGTCAGTTCGATCTGTTCATTCACTCGGAAATCGGTCGCGCCAGACGCAGCCTGACCAGCCTCGCCTTGCTGATGATTGATGTCGATCACTTCAAACTGTTCAATGACAACTACGGTCACTTGGCCGGTGATGAGTGTCTGCGCAATATCAGTGCGATCATCACCGATAATATCCAGCGCCCCGGGGACCTTGCGGCTCGCTACGGCGGCGAAGAGTTTGCGGTGGTGCTCCCCGGAACCGACTATGTCGGGGCGTTTCTGGTGGCGGAAAAAATCCGTCGCGCGGTGCTGCACGCCGGTATTCGCCACAGTGAAGGTGCGGAAGGCGTGGTGACGGTCAGCCTGGGCGTCGCCGCTTACGATCCGGCCTCGCAAGCCCAGGCTGACGACTTGATTGGTGCCGCCGACAAGGCACTTTATGTCGCCAAGGCCAGCGGCCGGAACATGAGCGTCATTGCCAACTGAGTGTGCCGGTTCAGACGAACCGGTCGCTGCCCTGGACCAGCCTGGTCGCCAGGTACGATTGCTTGAGTTTTTCCAGCCACCAGCCCAGGGCGCGGCCGTCATGATCGCCGCGCCAGCCGGCGTACAGAATGTTTGGCTCGCGCGGATCGGCCATCTGTTTCTCGACCAGCGTGCCGTTCTTCAGCAACGAGGCAACCCGATGCCGGGGCAGCCAACCCACGCCGAGGCCGTCGCATTGGGCGAGGATTTTCGCGCGCATGGTCGGCACGGCGAGCACCGGTTGCCCACCGGAAACGCCATAGGTGCTGCCTTCGGTGGCTCTGGATGAATCCGCCACGACGATCGCTCGGTGCTGCGTCACCGTTGCCCGGGAAATCGGTTCCTTAGCCCTGGCCAGCGGATGCCTGGACGAGACGGCAAACACCCATTCCATTTCCCCCAATTGCATCCAGCGCAAGGAAGGGATCGCCGGCGGTTCGTTGGTGGCGCCGATGATCAGGTCCGCCCGGCCCTCGCGCAGGGCTTCCCATACACCTTTCAATACTTCCTGGGTGATGCGCAGCGGTACGCCGGATTGCAGCGCGTCGAACTCGTGAATCACCGGGATCAAGGCGTCGAATTCCAGCAGTTCGTCGGTGACGATCCACAGCCGGCTCTCCCAGCCGTTGGCCACTTGTTGCACCCGTTGGGTCAGGCGCGAGACGTCCTGCATCAGCCGCGCCGCTTCGTTCACCAGCAGCTCCCCGGCGGGGGTGAGCTGCAGACGGTAGCGGCGTCGGTCGAACAGCAGCGCGTCGAAACGCTCTTCCAGTTGCCGCGCCGCATAGGACACCGTCGACGGCGCCTTGCCCAGATGCGCCGCCGCTCGCGACAGGCTGCCGGTTTCCCGAATGGCTTGCAGCAATGCCAGGTCTTCGATGGACAACATGTTCTGAATCCTCGAACGAGCGGGGTGGGAATGTCCGGAACGCCACGAGCTCTGCAGGCGCTGGGCTTGCCCGCGAAGAGGCCCTTGAGCCGTGTGTTGTATTGGAGGCGCTCTCGCGGGCAAGTCGGATCGCCGCACCGCTTGCGCCTACCGGTGTCGTGGTGAATGTGAGGGTGTACCCATCCGGCGTAATTTGCGCAACCTGAACAACCGAAGATAGACCAGCACGTTGAGCGCCAGCACCACGCTGCCGAGTCCCAGTTGAATCGCCGGTGTCAGGCCCGCCGGGTAAATGACCGGCCACACGTAGTGCTCAATGAAACCACCGCCATAGCCGGTTTGCCCGGCGGCGTGGCGCATGCGGTTTTCCCAGTCCGTCAGCGGGCAGAACAAATGGAAAAACTCCACACACACGCCCCACGCGGCGGCCGGCAGGTGCAACCAGACCAAGTGATGCCATTTGAGCACCAGCAGCCCGCCGAACAGCACGAACAGAATGAACAACAGGTGAAACAGCACCAGCCCGTCGGCGGCGATTCGGTAAAGCATGTCGACTCCCTGACACGTTATGCGATGGCTCCATGGTACTCGGGCGGGGCGTTAATCACGAAAATCAGCGAACCCGGCGCGCATCCTGCCATTCGCTGCAGTGCGCAAGATTGTTCAAGCCATCGGCGGCAACTGCTGGCACAGTCTGACGTCTTTCTCTGGTTGTCGAGCGTTATGTCCAATTCACTCCTGCCGCGCAGCGCGTTTCTTCGCGGCGCCGCGGCGATCATGCCGTTGTCCCTGGCGACCGCGCCGTGGGGATTGCTCGCCGGTTCCATGGCCATCGAAGCCAACCTCACACCGCTGCAAGGCCAGGGGTTGTCGAGCATCGTGTTTGCCGGCGCGGCGCAACTGGTGGCCATCGGCATGCTCAAGGGCGGTGCCGGGATTTTTTCGATTCTGCTGACCACGCTGCTGCTGACCTCCCAGCATTTGCTCTATGGCATGAGCATGCGCTCGGTGATTTCGCCGCTGCCGGGGCGCTGGCGTGCAGGGTTGGGGTTTTTGCTCACCGACGAGTTGTTTGCCCTGACCAGTCAGCATGACAAACAGCAGTTCAATCGCTGGTATGCCCTGGGCGTCGGCCTGACGTTTTACATCGCCTGGAACCTCTTCACCCTTGCCGGCATTGTGCTCGGCAGCAGCATTCCGGGGCTGGAGCATCTGGGCCTGGATTTCTCCATCGCCGCGACCTTCATTGCCCTGATCACCCCGGTGGTGCGTAACGTACCGACGGTGGTCTGCGTGGCGGTGTCGTTGTTCTGCTCGGTGTTGTTCAGCTATTGGCAATGGGGCTCGGCGCTGGTGCTCTCGGGATTGGCGGGCATGACGGCGGGCTTTGTCTGCAATAAATTTTATGGTGGGCGCACATGATGGTTTGGGCAGTGATTGTCGGTATGGGGATTCTGGTGTTCCTCAACCGCTACGTGTTTCTCGAACCGCGCCTGCCGCTGCGCCTGAGCAGCAATGCCCGGCAGTTTCTCGGTTTTGCGGTGCCGGGCATGCTGACCGCGATTTGCGGCCCGATAGTGTTTATGCCGGACAAGCAGCTGAACTTGCAGTGGGACAACCCGTATCTGATCAGTTCGCTGGTGGCGGTGGGGCTGGTGCTGTACACCCGCAATACCTTGCTCAGCATGCTGTTGAGCATGGGGTTTTTCTTTTTGCTGCGCTGGTGGCTTTGAGCCGGGGGGGCGAAACTGTTCTACGCTTAAAGTTGATGACTGATCCCTTAGGAAGAGAGGTAAGCATGGCAACTGAACAAAAGCGTCCGGATCCGGATGAAGAAGACATGGATGAACCGACGGAAGAAGAGATCGAGCGGCAAAGACGTTCGACTTTTGACTGGAAGCACCCTGATGATGGCAAAGAGCTTTCGGATCGTGATCAGGAACGTCCGCTGAAGCCCTGAACGGGTACATATCCGTTGCTATGGTAACGGCGGCTATTGGTTCCGCTCTTACAGCGGGTTACTTGGAAAAGCGCCAAGTAACCAAGCGCTTTCGCCCCTGACGTACGGCCCTTCGCCTGGGCTCAGGGTTCCCTCACTCCGGTCCTGCTCCGTGGGCCCGCCGCCATCGGCCATCCATGGCCGGGGGCGGCTAACCCGGCATCCATGCCGGGTTGCCCACTGCGCAGAACCTCCACTCGGCCTCACGAGGGGGCGATCACCGCCACAGCAGCGCGAGGCGGCCTGCGGGCCGACCTGGGCGTCAAGCGGGCGCGCTTCGCTCATTTGTCGTTTACATCCCTCTTGAGCAACTCCTATTAAATGTGGGAGCGGGCTTGCTCGCGAAGGCGTCCGGTCAGTCGACATCAATGCTGAATGCCAGTTCGCATTCGCGAGCAAGCCCGCTCCCACAGGGGATTTTTGGTGGGCATGACATGGGGGGGCACCGCCGATGACCTTGACGAACATCAGGTCGGCTATAAGGCCGCCTCGCTTTGGCTTTTGATCTTGATCTGCCCCGTCGGAAGGCCGAGCGCAGGTTCTGCGCAGTGGGCAACCCGGCAAGGATGCCGGGTTAGCCGCCCCCGGCCATGGATGGCCGATGGCGGCGGGCCCACGGAGCAGGACCGGAACGAGGGCATGGCGAGCCTTAGCGAGCCACCGAACGAAAGGGGCAAAAGCCTTTGGTTACTTGGGGCTTTTCCAAGTGACCCGCTGTAAGAGCGGAACCAATAGCAGCCGTTACCACAAAAACGGTTATGCCCCCAACCCCGACCCCAACCCGATCTACCCATACAAAAAGCCCCACAATAAGCGGGGCTTTTTTATTGCAGCATCAAAGTGGCCTGCTCAAACCCCGTTCTTGCTGTTTTGCGGTCCGCGGGGCTGTTGGGTTGCATCCGCCACTTGCGCAGTCTGCTCCTGAGTCTTGTGAACCGCCTGGATAATGACCTTGGCCACGTCCGCCGGACGCGACTGCTGCGGCACATGGCTGGCCTCGACTTCGGTGACCTGCGCTTTCAACTTCTTGGCAAACGCACGCTGCAGATCGGGTTGGATCATGCGGTCTTCACGAGCAACGACGTACCAGGTCGGTTTGCCCTTCCAGGCAGCGGCGCTGGTTTTGTCGTCGAATGCCGAGGCGCGAATCGGTCCCTGTGTGGCGGACATGACGGCGGTCTGTACGGCGGGAAGATCCTGTGCGAAACCGGTGGCCATGCCTTGTGGGGTCATGTAGAGAAAACCGTTTTTATCCGCGGCGATGTCTTTCACGCCGGACGGTGCCGGGTAGTCTTTACCCAGATCCTTGGTGGCCTGGCCCGCATCCGGGGCAAACGCGGCGACGTACACCAGGGCGCGGACTTTCTGGTCAGTGCCGGCCTGACTGATTACTGTACCGCCCCAGGAGTGTCCGACCAGCACGACGCTGTTGTCCTGATTGTTCAACACGCGCTGCGTAGCCGCTACGTCATCGGCCAGGGAAGTCAGCGGGTTTTGCACCACGGTAACCTTGATACCTTCGGCCTGCAGCAGCGGGACAACCTTGCCCCAGTCGGAGCCGTCAGCGAAAGCACCGTGTACGATCACCACCGACGGTTGAGGGGCGGCGGCCTGGCTGCCGACGGCGAACAGTGAAGTGGTCATGGCGAGTGCGAGGGCGATAGCCTTGGGTTTGAACATGGTTGGAACTCCTGTGGTTGGTGTGACGCAGTTTCAGGAATACGGGGGCGGTCCGGTATCGGTCGTTTATCCGAGGCAGACCAAAAATAAGTGAAGAAAGGGGAGAGTCATGCGCGAGAGTGACGGTATCGAGCTGGAGAGTGCGATCCTGGCGTTGTCCATGGTCGGGGACCTGAGCATGGGCCAACCCTTCGACCAGTCACGCCGTACGGCTCGCCTGGTGCAGTTGCTCGCGCAGTCCTGCCACGGTGCCGGTGAACACACCGAGGTCGCACGGCAAGTGGCCTTGCTGCGCTGGTCGGGGTGTACGGCCAATGCCGAGGGTTTCACTCGTTTGCTGGGCGATGACGTCGAGGGCCGCAACGCCATGCTCAGCCAGACACTGGGCGCGGCAGGCCTGCGCGCGATGCGCAAATCGACGCCGCTGGCCGTGGTGCATTGCGAGGTGTCGGGCGATATCGCGCACACGCTTGGCCTGAGCGCGCCGGTCGAACACGGGCTGCGACACGTATTCGAACAGTTCGACGGTGAAGGCAAACCCTTTGGCTTGCGCCATCCCGAGGTGCCGGAGGTGGTCTATCAGGTACTGCTGGCCGGTGATCTGGAAATCCTCTCCCGGGTTCACGGATTGGAGGCAGCGCTGGAATGGATTGCGACCAAGGGCGACCGTCGCTATCCGGCATCGCTGGCCGCAGAACTTGCGCACAATGCCAAAGACTGGCTGGAATCGTTGCGCGTGCCGCAAGACGTTCCTCCGCAACCGCATCGAAACGAGAGGCAGGTTGCGCTGACGCTGGTCGGGGATGTGATCGACCTCAAGCTGCCTTGGCTGGCGGGCTACTCACGCCGGTCGGCCGAACTTGTCCGGGAAGCTGCGAGGTTGTGGGGCTTGCCGGAGCAGTCGGTCGACCAGGCCGCGAAAGCGGCGCTGATTCATGGCATCGGCCGGGCGGCGGTGCCCAACCGAATCTGGAACACGACGGGCGTATTGCTCGACGGTGATCTCGAACAGGTACGGCTGGTGCCTTACTGGACGTCGCGCACCTGCGGCCAGATTCCTGAACTGTCGGCGCCGGGGCGGCTGGCGTCGAATGCCTATGAACGACTGGATGGCAGTGGCTACTTCCGTGGACTTGAGGGCGATGCCTTGCCCGCCGAGCAGCGTTTGCTGTCAGCCACGCTGGTCTGGCAGGCATTGCGTTGCAACCGGCCGTGGCGTGCAGCCTTCAGCGACAGTGACGCCGAGCGCCTCTTGCTCGACGAAGCCGCGCTGGGGCGTTTCGACCCTCAGGCCTGTCAGGCGGTCATCGCGGCGGCTCGCGGCGAGAGCACCGTCGCGCCCAGGGGAAACACCAGCCCGCTGAGCGACCGCGAGACGCAAATCCTGCAGCGCATCAGCATGGGCGGCAGCAACAAGGAGGTGGCACGCCAGCTCGGCATCAGCCCGAGCACGGTGCGCACCCATGTCGAGAGCGTGTTCCGCAAATTGCAGTGCACGACCCGTGCGGCAGCGACACTGAAGGCGCTGACGCTCGGATTGATATGACTCTCAAATGGGGATGTGTGTGGTCGACAACACCTGGCGCAACCCCATGAACGAACGGATCTGCCGAACCCCCGGCAGGTAAAGCAACTGCTCCGCGTGCAGGCGGTTGAAGCTGTTGCTGTCCTTGGTTCGTATCAACATGAAGTAGTCGAATTCCCCCGTCACCACATGGCATTCCATGCAGCCGGACACCTTTTGCGCCGCGGCCTCGAAGGCGGCGAAGGATTCCGGTGTCGAGCGGTCCAGCACCACGCCGATCAACACCACCATCCCCGCCTCCAGCGCTTCATTGTCCAGCAACGCGACAATGCCCTTGATCAGGCCCGCCTGCTTGAGGCGTTCGACGCGCCGCAGGCAGGCCGGTGCGCTCAGTTTCACCTTCTCGGCGAGCGCCACATTGGAGATGGAGGCGTCTCGCTGCAGGGTCTTGAGAATGGCGCGGTCGGTCCGGTCCAGCGGGTGCGGCTCCGCACCTGAAGCGCCGGGTTTCTTGTGATTATTTGTTGCGCTCATAGTGATTTATACACAATAAAAAGATGTTTTAAGTGGCAATCGATGATTTATGTTTCTTTAATGAATTGAAACTTGCAACACATATTTTTGCCTTTGTTCTTAATATTGAACTCATCGAAGCCCCTCTGAAAGCACCTGGAACGCAGCCTTTTTTGCCTTTCGGTCTGGCGCTTGGATATCCAATAAACAAGGAGCAGAGTCATGAACCTGAATCGTTTTAAACGTTATCCGCTGACCTTCGGTCCTTCTCCCATTACTCCCTTGAAACGCCTCAGCGAACACCTGGGCGGCAAGGTCGCGCTGTATGCCAAACGTGAAGACTGCAACAGCGGCCTGGCCTTCGGCGGCAACAAGACGCGCAAGCTCGAATACCTGATTCCCGAGGCACTCGAACAGGGTTGCGACACCCTGGTGTCGATCGGCGGGATCCAGTCGAACCAGACCCGTCAGGTTGCTGCCGTCGCCGCCCACCTGGGCATGAAGTGTGTGCTGGTCCAGGAAAACTGGGTGAACTACTCCGACGCCGTGTATGACCGGGTCGGCAATATCGAGATGTCGCGCATCATGGGCGCAGACGTACGACTGGACGCCGCCGGGTTCGACATCGGCATTCGTCCCAGCTGGGAGAAGGCCATGAGCGACGTGGTGGAGCGGGGCGGCAAGCCGTTCCCGATTCCGGCAGGTTGTTCCGAGCATCCTTATGGCGGTCTCGGCTTCGTCGGTTTTGCCGAAGAGGTCCGGCAGCAGGAAAAAGAACTGGGCTTCAAGTTTGACTACATCGTCGTGTGCTCCGTGACCGGCAGTACCCAGGCGGGCATGGTCGTCGGGTTCGCCGCTGACGGCCGTTCGAAGAACGTCATCGGCATCGATGCCTCGGCCAAACCGGAAAAGACCAGGGCGCAGATTCTGCGTATTGCCCGTCACACTGCTGAACTGGTGGAACTGGGTCGCGAAATCACCGATGAGGATGTGGTGCTCGACACGCGCTTCGCCTATCCGGAATACGGTTTGCCGAACGAAGGCACGCTGGAAGCCATTCGCCTGTGCGGGAGCCTTGAAGGCGTGCTGACTGATCCGGTGTATGAGGGGAAATCCATGCACGGGATGATCGAGATGGTTCGCCGTGGCGAATTCCCCGAAGGTTCGAAAGTGCTTTACGCACACTTGGGCGGGGCGCCGGCGCTGAATGCCTACAGCTTCCTGTTCCGTAACGGCTGACGGTGATCCTCAGTGGCGAGGGGGCTCGCCCCCGTTGGGTCGCGAAGCGGCCCCAATCCTGCAGCCGCGGCCTATCAGTTACACCGCATGCAATGTTTTACGACTGCTTCGCAGCCGAACGGGGCAAGTCCCCTCGCCACACAGGTTCGTTCCTACCGAGGCCGAATCGGACCGTTCAACCGCCGGGAGTAACGCCATGCACGCGACATCGCAATCCGCAGTCTGGATCAAGGAACCCTCCGCGGATGCCGGGGTGGTCATCGTCACCAGCGCAGCCTTGCCCAAATACATGATCGACAAGCTACACGTGGCAATCGACGACTGGGACCAGGTGGCATATCTGGCCGTCCTGCAATCCAGAGCGTTGATGCTCGACTGGCTGCGGGTCGGGTTCAACCCCGAGCAATCGACACGAGTCGACGTCTGTGATGCCAGCCAATTGCTGCGCTACGTTTCCAAAGGCAGCTTTTTACTGGATGTCGAAGTCGGCGCGGCCCCTGGCCTGACCTGGCTGGGATCTGTCTGTGGTCACCCGTTGCGCGTCGTCGAACTGGGAGAGATAGCGTCCTCCAGCGCGGCGATGGATCGACAGGTGGAAGACGTTTTATCGGCAACCCGCAGTCTGGCGAAAAGCGTGTTGCAGGAGCGCTGCGTCATTTAGCGAATCAACCACCCCAAACAAGAAAGGCAAAGCCTATGAGCCAAACTGCCGACTGTCGTAACAAAGCCCTGAAATGGATGCGCGAGCCTTCAAGTGGTACGCGCATCGTTGTCATCGCGTCCGGACTGGATAGCGATCATATTGAGTTGATCCATCAGGGTTTCAGCTGTTTTGAAAATGTTGCGCTGATCCATGTCGAGACCGCGAATGTCGCCTCGGCCGAGCGTTCCATCCTCGAGGCGGTCGATCAGGTTAAAAGCCTCGCCCGAGCAAGTCATTCGCGCCACCTTGAAGTGTTTCCCGACACCTGCAGGAGTTGCCCATGAACCCGTCCGATATTCATGCCCAATTGCCGGGCCAGACCGCTGAAGATGCACAGGAAATCGCTGAGTGGCGGGATGCCTTGCTATCGGTCATCGCCCATGGCGGCGCCGGGCAAGCCGCGCAGATCATGGACATGCTGGTGACACTGGCCAGCACCTGCGAGATGAACTGGCGGCCGCGCCACGGCACGCCCTACATCAACACCATCAGCGTCGAGCAGCAGCCGGTGTTTCCGGGTGATCTGGCGATGGAAGAACGCCTGGCCTCGATCATGCGCTGGAATGCGCTGGTCATGGTGGCCCGGGCCAACCAGGCTTATGGGGAACTCGGTGGCCACATCGCCAGTTATGCCAGCGCTGCCGATCTGTTCGAGGTGGGCTTCAATCACTTCTTCAAGGCGCGCACCGACACCTGCGGGGGAGACCTGGTGTTCTACCAGCCGCACTCGGCGCCGGGCGTCTATGCACGAGCTTTTCTGGAAGGTCGCCTCGAGGAAAAGGACCTGCAGCATTATCGGCAAGAAATAGGCGCGCGCGCCCAGGGGGCCCGGGGGCTGTCGAGTTATCCGCACCCATGGTTGATGCCGGACTTCTGGCAGTTCCCGACCGGCTCGATGGGCATCGGTCCGATCAGTTCGATCTATCAGGCGCGCTTCATGCGATACCTGGAGCACCGCGGCTTGCAAGACACCGCCGGGCGCACCGTCTGGGGCGTGTTTGGCGACGGTGAAATGGATGAGCCGGAAAGCATGTCCGCCCTCACACTGGCAGCGCGTGAAGGGCTGGATAACCTGGTGTGGGTGGTCAACTGCAACCTTCAGCGGCTGGACGGTCCGGTGCGGGGCAACGGTCGCATCATCGACGAACTGGAAGCATTGTTTGGTGGTGCCGGCTGGAACGTCATCAAACTGGTCTGGGGTTCCGACTGGGACGGCCTGTTTGCCCGGGATCATGACGGCGCGCTGGTCAAGGCCTTGTCCGCTACGGTCGACGGCCAGTTCCAGACCTTTGCCGCAAAAGACGGGCGCTTCAACCGCGATCAGTTCTTTGGCCAGAACGAAGCCTTGACTCATCTCGCCCAGGGCCTGACCGACGAACAGATTGACCGCCTCAAACGCGGTGGCCACGACGTGGTGAAGATTTTTGCCGCCTACCACAGTGCAATGCGCGAGAGCAGAAAGCCCACGGTGATTCTGGCGCAGACCAAGAAAGGCTTCGGCATGGGCGACGCCGGGCAAGGCAAGATGACCGTGCACCAGCAGAAGAAACTCGACAAGGACGCCTTGATCGCCTTCCGCAACCGTTTCAATTTGCCGTTGACCGATGAGCAGGCCACCTCGCTGAGCTTCTTCAAACCCGCCGACGACAGTGCCGAAATGCGTTACCTGCATGAGCGTCGCCGGGCCTTGGGCGGGTATATGCCGTCGCGGCCCACCACGTCGGCGGCGTTGGCGGTGCCCGACATCAATAGCTACGCCGGGTTTGCCATTGCCGCTGAAGGCAAGGAAATGTCCACCACCATGGCGTTCGTGCGGATGCTCAGCGGTTTGCTGAGAGACAAGCAACTGGGGCCGCGCATCGTGCCGATCGTGGCGGATGAGGCGCGCACGTTCGGCATGGCCAGCCTGTTCAAGCAGATCGGTATCTATTCCAGCGTGGGTCAGCGCTATGAACCGGAGGACATCGGTTCGATCCTGAGTTATCGGGAAGCCCTGGATGGCCAGATTCTCGAAGAAGGCATCAGCGAGGCCGGGGCGATCAGTTCCTGGGTAGCGGCGGCGACCAGCTATTCGGTGCATGGCCTGCCCATGCTGCCGTTCTACATCTACTACTCGATGTTCGGCTTCCAGCGCATCGGCGACCTGATCTGGGCGGCGGCTGACCAGCGGGCGCGCGGGTTCCTGCTCGGCGCCACGGCGGGTCGCACCACGCTGGGTGGCGAAGGTCTGCAGCACCAGGACGGCAACAGTCACATGATGGCGGCGATGGTGCCCAACTGCCGTGCCTACGATCCGGCGTTCGCCGGAGAGTTCGCAGTGATCCTCGATCACGGCATGCGCCAGATGCTGGAGCGTCAGGTCGACGAGTTCTATTACGTCACGCTGATGAACGAAAATTATCCGCAGCCCAACCTTCCCGACGGTGTCGAGCAGGCGATTATCAAGGGCATGTATCTGTTCGCCCGGCATGAAGTCGAGGATGCACGTGGCAGTGTCCAGTTGTTGGGTTCCGGCGCGATCCTGCTTGAAGTGATCGCGGCGGCCGAGTTGCTGGCCAGCGACTGGAACATCGACAGCGAGGTGTGGAGCGTGACCAGCTTCACCGAACTGGCCCGCGATGCCCGCGAGGTGGAGCGCTGGAATCGCCTGCATCCCGGACACCCGGCGCGACGCAGCCACGTACAGGAGTCACTCAACGACACGGCGCCGATCATTGCCTGTACCGATTACGTCCGCGCATTGCCCCAGTTGATCGCCAGTTATCTGGGGGCTCGCTACAGCGTGCTCGGCACCGACGGTTTCGGCCGCAGCGATACCCGCGGCAGGCTGCGCGCGTTCTTTGAAGTGGATCGCCATCAGATCGTCCTGAGTGCCCTGACGTCACTGGTTCAGGAAGGGCGCCTCGACGCCAGTGTGTGTGCCGAAGCGATTGCGCGGTACGCCATTGAGGTTGACGCCGTCGCGCCTTGGGAAGCTTGAAGCCGTGCTTCAGGTCGAGTCGAATGTTCAGGAAACGCTTATGAAGAATGTGCATGAAGTGCGAATGCCCGACATCGGCGATGCCAGGGATGTCGGTGTCATCGAAATACGGGTCAAGGCGGGCGATGCGGTGTTCGAAGGGCAGACCTTGATCATTGTCGAAACCGACAAGGCGGCCATGGAAATTCCGTCGCCCACGACGGGTGTATTGCAATCGTTGACGGTCGGGCTGGACGACAAGGTCAGCGAAGGATCGCCGATCGCCTTGATCGAGAGTGAAGGGCGCTCGCCTGCGCCTGCACCCATGATCGAGCCCGTTGCAACGCTCGCGGAACCTCGGCAGCTGGCGTCGGCACCGGCGCTCATCGAAGTGCGTGAGCCACCCACCGATATGCCGCTGGCATCACCCTCGGTTCGCAAGTTTTCTCGAGAACTCGGTGTGTCGCTCAAGGCCATTCAGGGGACGGGGCTGCGCTGTCGCATCACCAAAGAAGACGTGTTGGCCCATGTGAAAGGCGCACTGAAAGTATCCGAAGCGGGTGCCCAACCGTTGGGCGGCGTGCTGCCCTGGCCGGTGGTTGATTTTGCCAAATACGGGCCGGTGGAAACCCGGGCACTGTCGCGCATCCGGAAAATCAGCGGGGCCAACCTGCATCGCAACTGGGTCATGATTCCCCACGTGACCAATCATGACGATGCGGATATCACGCAGCTCGAACAGTTCCGCGTGCAGGTGAACAAGGAAAAAGCGCAGAGCGGGGTCAAGCTGACGTTGCTGGCCTTGTTGATGAAAGCCTGTGCGGCCGCCTTGAAAAAATTCCCGGAGTTCAACGCCAGTCTCAACGGCGACGAGCTGGTATTGAAGCGTTACTGCCACATCGGTTTTGCCGCCGATACGCCGCAAGGGCTGGTCGTACCCGTCATCAAGGACGTCGATCAAAAAGGTGTGCTGGCGATTGCCCGGGAAATGTCGGCGCTCGCTGAAAAGGCACGCGAGGGAAAGTTGAGCGTTGCCGAGATGAGTGGCGGCTGTTTTTCGATTTCGTCGTTGGGCGGCATTGGCGGGACGTATTTCACGCCGATCATCAATGCCCCCGAGGTCGCCATTCTGGGGGTGGGCAAAAGCCGGGAGCGGCTTGCGCTGGAAGGCGGGCAGGTGGTCACGCGTAACATTCTGCCGTTGAGCCTGAGTTGGGATCATCGTGTGATCGATGGCGCCACTGCCGGGCGTTTCAACGCCTATCTGGGCAGTGTCCTGGCGGATTACCGGCGGCTGGTGCTGTGACGGGCGGCTACTTGATCATACAAATTCCCGTCACGCGGACACATTCCAGATACATGAGCGCGGTTTCATGGGACTGTCCAAAACCATAAAGAGGCTTTTGCCATGTTCCGCAAACTGCAGCATGCCGCCAGGCTCCTCAGCCAAAGCACGCGCCTGATGGTGGGCGTTCCGGATTACGACAACTACGTCGCGCAGATGGCGCTGAATCATCCCGGCGAGCCGGTCATGAGCTATTCGGCGTTCTTTCGCGAACGTCAGGAAGCGCGCTACGGCAAACGCAGCTGCACGACGCGGTGCTGCTGAACGCCGGTTGATCGACGGGCAACGAAAAGCCCCGTCCTCTTCGAGAGGGCGGGGCTTTTTGCGTTTTCAGGATCAGCAGGCCGGCCGCTTTTATCAGGGGCCTGCAATCAGTAATCTGTCACACCGACATTTGGATGGAGCCGAATCATGACACTCACCCACCGTCCCGTACGCGCTGAAGATGTTCAGGCGATCTGCAACTTCCCGCAAACCGCTGAGGAACTCTTTTTCATGTTTCCGAAGGCGCAGTACCCGCTGACGGACACCCAGCTGCTTGCATCGATTGCCCAGCGTTCTGACTCAACGGTGGTTGAAGAGAACGGCTCCGTGATTGGTTTTGCAAACTTTTACAAGTTCGAGCGCGAAGGTGTGTGCACGATCGGCAACGTGATCGTGTCCCCCAAGACCCGGGGAAAAGGTGTGGCGAAATTTCTGGTGGAGACGATGGTAGGGCTGGCGATTGACCGTCACCGGGCAAGTGAAGTGCAGATTTCGTGCTTCAACGAAAACACGGCGGGGCTGTTGCTGTATCCGCAACTCGGGTTTGTGCCGTTTGAGATTGAAGAACGGTTATCGCCGGACGGTCGTCGGGTCGCGCTTTTGAGCATGCGATTAATGACGCAGGCCTGACTCTCGGACATTTCAATCCCTTGGACAAAGCTTGCCCCGCGGCGGTGCGCAACATCGAGCGGATGGAGATTCCCCTTCAGCCGCTCTCCGAAAGTTGTTGTTCGAAGATGTAACAGTTTTTCCCGGATACTCTCCTCGCTTATTAAAATCTCTAATTAAATCAATTAGTTAACAACTTATAACGGCTTCCTTGCCGTGTTACCGAACACTTGTTTAGTATCGGCAACAGTTCGTACCTCCTGTCCAACAACAAGAACGACGAGGACCTTTCATGACTTTCCAATCGTCACTGCTCAGCCGGGTTGAAAACGGTATCGCCTGGGTCACCCGCGCAACTGGAGCGGTGGCTTGCTCGACCCGAACTGAGGGCTGGCAGTTTCGGTGTATAGGGAGGCCTCATCGCCAGTAAGCCGGCGCCTACGAAATCGGTGTCGTGCATCAGACTCCCGCATCACACAAAACCTGTAGTAGCCGGCTTGCTGGCGATAGCGTCTGCCCAAGCACCGCAACTTTTCGACCGACTCCGGTCGTGAACTAGACTGACTCCCACATTGAACGGTGGGAGCAACCAGCGTGGCGCTATTCAAATGGACTCGTTGATCACCGCGGCTGCACGGGCACTGGCGGCGGGTGATCCGCTGGGTGCGCTGGACCGGATCGCGTTGCGCGATGACGCGCCAGCGCTCGCCTTGCGCGGCATTGCGATGGCGCAGCTCGGCGATCTGGTTCGGGCGAAGGCGCTGGTAAAAAGTGCGGCGCGTGCATTCGGGCCAAAGGAGGCGTTGGCGCGGGCGCGGTGCGTCGTGGCCGAGGCCGAGATTGCCCTGGCTTCGCGAGACCTGGGCTGGCCGGTGAAAGCCCTTGAGGCGGCGCGGATCACGCTTGAGGCGCACAGTGACCGGGTCAACGCGGCTCATGCGCGCTGTCTGCAGATTCGGCGATTGTTGCTGATCGGCCGGCTCGACGAGGCGGATGTTCTGCTGGCCGCGCTGGATCCTGCGCCGTTGCCGCCTGCTTTGCGCGCCGCCCATGAATTGGTGGTGGCCGGGATTGCCATCCGGCGGCTGCAATCGAAAATGGCTCGGCATGCCCTGACGAGGGCCGAGCATGCTGCGCGTGAGGCCGGTATTCCGGCGCTGACGGCGGAAGTCGAAAACGCATTTCTCGTCCTCGACACCCCGGCAGCACGGCTGATTGTCCACGGCGAAGAGCGACCTTTACTGCTGGAAGAAGTCGAAGCCTTGCTCGGTTCGACCTCGCTGGTAATCGACGCGTGCCGGTATGTCGTGCGCGGCGCCGGCATGTCGGTGTCGCTCGCCAAACGTCCCGTGTTGTTTACCCTCGTGCGCGCGTTGGCCGAAGCCTGGCCGGGCGACGTGCCGAGGGAAATACTGATCCGTCGGGCGTTCCGCCTGAAGCTCTCGGACGAGTCCCACCGGGCACGGCTGCGGGTGGAAGTCGGGCGCCTGCGCGCGGCGCTGAAACCCTTGGCCGGTATCATCGCCACCCAACACGGGTTTGCGTTGGTGGCGCTGGTTTCATCCGATGTCGTGGTGCTGGCTCAACCGGTTGAAGAGAAGTTTGCGGCGCTGTTTGCCTTCCTCGCCGATGGCGAATCCTGGTCGAGTTCAGCGCTGGCCTTGGCCCTTGGCACCAGTCAGCGCACGGTGCAACGCTCGCTCGACACACTGGCGGCGGCCGGCAAGGTGCAGTCATTCGGGCATGGACGGGCGCGGCGCTGGATGACGCCGCCGGTGCCGGGTTTCGCGACGACCTTGTTACTCCCGGCGCCTCTGCCAAGTGATTAGGATCAACGCCACGAACCCCGGAAAAGGAAACTGACATGAAACATTCAACCGCAGAAATCCTTCGTGAATACGGCCCGTTCAGCGGTGTCGACAGCGTGCATGGCGTGACCTGGGACGGCGAGCGCGTCTGGTTTGCCAGTGGTGAAAAGCTCATCGCCCTTGACCCGCAAAGCGGCAAGACCTTGCGTTCAATCGATGTCACCGCCGACGCGGGCACGGCCTTCGACGGCCGGCATCTGTTCCAGATCGCCGCCGATCGCATTCAGAAAATCGATCCGCAGACCGGCAAGGTACTCAACACCATTCCGGCCCCGGGCGGCGGCAATGATTCCGGGCTGACCTGGGCCGAAGGCACGTTGTGGGTCGGCCGCTATCGCGACCGGAAAATCCACCAGATCGACCCAGAGTCCGGTGCGATTCTGCGTACGATTGAGTCGAACCGCTTTGTCACCGGCGTGACCTGGGTGGACGGGCAGTTGTGGCATGGGACCTGGGAAGGGGATGAAAGCGAACTGCGTCGCGTGGACGCCAAAACTGGGGAGGTGCTGCACAGCGTCAGGATGCCGGCCGGTGTCGGCGTGTCGGGGCTGGAATCCGACGGCGGCGATCAGTTCTTCTGCGGCGGTGGTGGCAGTGGAAAGGTGAGGGCGGTGCGACGGCCTGCGTGACACCGCATGATATTCGCTGCGCGACCGGCCTCAAGGCGCTCCAAACAACATCGTCCAGTAAACCCCTTCGTCACTGCGCGAGTCCGTCGCGTAGGCGAACCCTACTTGAGTGAACAGCGGGCTCATCAGGTTGGCGCAATGTCCGGGGCTGGCGAGCCAGCCTGCCATTGCCTTGCTCGGTGAGCCTTGGCCCGCCGCGATGTTTTCGCCGATCTGGCGACCACGGAATCCGGCAGCTCTCGCACGGTCGGCGGGCGTATCACCGTCGGGATCGCGATGGGCGAAGTAATTTCCGTAAGCCATGGCCTTGCTGTGGCCCTGCGCGGCAGCCCCGAGGCTGGCATTCCAGGCCAGTGGTCGGGCGGCGGCGAAACGCTGACGCCCGCAAAGGCGCGGTTTCGCCCGTGCAGCGTTGACCTGGGCGAGCAAGGCTCGGCTGACGGCTCGCGTGTCGTCCATTTGGCTGTCCAGCACCGGTCGCGCCAACACCACTTGCCATTCGCTACGGCTGCGGCTGACGCCGATATCGGCGTATTGGCTATCCAGCAATGCCGTGCAGTAGTCGCTTTGCAGCAGATCGAACGCCTCATCGGCATCTTGTGCGCCGACCACGCGCAGGGTACGCACGCTGACGGCTTGGTAACCGGACGCTTTCAATCGGTCGCGCAAACCGCCGCCGTAGCCGATCGGCAGGGCCAGGTTGGATTTCAGCGTGAGCGGCGACAACCGTTGGGCGGGACGCCGCTCGCAGTGCTCGGGGTGGGCACGGTAATCGTTGATGGCTTCCACCAGTTGCCGTTCCGCGCCGGCGTGGGCGGGGCGGGTGATAACAGCAAGCAGGGTAAACAGGCACAGCGAAGTCAAGCGCAAGGCGTGGGCGGTTTGGCGCATGGAGAGACAGCTCTGAAGAGATGACAACGGTTAGGGGAGGAATTGGCGCCGCTGTAAGACTGAGGAGCTGAAACAAGGTTCACGGCGCAGGAGGGCATATTTACCGGCGACAGCATTGCGTCCGACAGACGTACTGCGGCGGCAGCGGGAAGGAGAGGGCGGTGCGACGGCCCACATGAATCACCGCTGGCGAAAAAACACCGATAAACCTGTAGGAGCCGGCTTGCGGGCGATGGTGTCTTCGAGACCGCCTTCGCCAGCAAGCCGGCTCCTACACTCCGATGTTGTCCGAAAAAACAGGCATGTCCATGTTCCGTAGGAGCAAGGCTTGCCCGCGATGGCGGCTTCACGAACACCGCCACCTTTAAAGCAAGATTCACCCCCCCCAACCCTCCCGCACCGCTGTGCGAATGCCCTCCAGCAACATCGCAAACGCCGGGTTGTCGTTGTTCTCCCGCCAGATCAGATGTAACTCGCTCTGCACACCTTCGCCCAGGTCGATGTCGCGAAACACCACATTCTTGAACACCACACTGGTCGCGCAACGCGGCACCAGCGCCAACCCCATGCCGGCGTTGACCAATGCCAGAATCGTCAGCGACGAGCCGAGCCATTGCACGTATTCCGGGGCGACGCGGGCCGAGCGCAACATACCGGTCAGCAGTTCGTTGAACGGCGGGTAAGCGGCGTGGGAGTACATTAGAAACGGTTGTGCATCGAGGTCATTGACCGACACGTTTTCAGCGTTGGCCAGCCGGTGATTGCTGGGCACGGCGAGGACAAACGGCTCGCGCACCAGGCATTCGGTGGCGTAACCCGGCTCCAGCAACGGCGCACGGACGATGCCCAGATCGATACGGCGGGCGCGCAGGGCTTCGTGTTGCTGGTAGGTGTTCATTTCCGACAGGTCGATTTTCACGTGTGGCTGTTTGAGCCGGGCTTCGGCAATCACCTTGGGCAGGAACTCGTACACCGCGCTGCCGACGAAACTGATGTTCACCGAGCCGATATCGCCTTCGGCAAAGCGTCGGGCGGTGGCGGCGGCTTGCTGGGCGCGCTCCAGCAGGTTCTGCGCTTCGATAAAGAAAGCGCGGCCGGCAGCGGTCAGGGCGACGCTGCGGGTGGTGCGGGTGAACAGCTCCACGCCCAAATGGTGTTCCAACAGTTGAATCTGCCGGCTGAGCGGCGGTTGCGTCATGTTCAACCGTTCGGCGGCGCGACGGAAGTTGAGTTCGGTTGCCACCGTGGTGAAGCAGCGCAGTTGGGTCAGTTCGAACATTGATCTAATCCAGGTATCAATCGAATGCCAAGTTAGATTAGACGGGATCAATGTCCGCGTCCATGATCGGCCCGTCCCTAAAAAAACAATGAACGGGAGTCGCCCCTTGAATACCCTCCAGAGTCCGCCGGACCCGACTGTGCTCGCCCGCGCAGCGGCCAAGGTCAAGCGCCATGTGCTGCCGCTGTTCGTGGTGATGTTCATCGTCAACTACATCGATCGCGTCAATATCGGCTTCGTGCGCAGCCACTTGGAAACTGACCTGGGCATCGGCGCCGCCGCTTACGGCCTCGGCGCCGGGCTGTTCTTCATCGGTTACGCAATCTTCGAAGTCCCCTCCAACCTGCTGCTGCAGCGCTACGGTGCCCGCGCCTGGCTGACGCGCATCATGTTCACCTGGGGTGCAGCGGCCATGGCCATGGCGTTCGTGCGCGGTGAAACCAGCTTCTATGTGCTGCGTTTCATACTCGGCGCGGCCGAGGCGGGTTTCTTCCCCGGCATCATTTACTACTTCACCCAATGGCTGCCGTCGACCGAACGCGGCAAGGCCATGGCGATCTTCCTCAGCGGCTCGGCCATTGCCTCGGTGATTTCCGGTCCGGTGTCCGGTGCATTACTGAACGTCAGCGGTTTCAGCCTGCACGGCTGGCAGTGGATGTTCCTGATCGAAGGCTTTGCCTCGATCGTGCTGTGTGGTTTCGTCTGGTTCTGGCTGCAGTCCCATCCACGCCAGGCGAAATGGCTGAGCACGGAAGAAAAGGACGCGCTGGTGGGCGCCATCGCCTTCGAACAGCAGGCCCGCGAAGCCACGCAGACGGTCAAGCCGTCGATGTTCAAATTGCTCGCCGACAAACAGATCGCACTGTTCTGCTTCATCTACTTTTCCATCGCCCTGACCATCTACGGCGCCACGTTCTGGCTGCCGAGCATGATCAAGAAAATGGGCAACCTCGGCGACTTCCAGGTGGGCCTGTTCAACTCGATTCCGTGGATCATTTCCATCATCGCGATGTATGGCTTCGCCGCCATGGCCAGCAAATGGAAGCACCAGCAGGCCTGGGTTGCCTTGACGCTGGTGATTGCCGCGTTCGGCATGTTCATGTCCACCACCGGCGGGCCGGTTTTCGCCTTCGTCGCCATCTGTTTTGCGGCGATCGGTTTCAAGGCCGCCTCGGCGTTGTTCTGGCCGATTCCCCAAGGCTATCTGGACGCACGCATCGCCGCGGCAGTGATCGCCTTGATCAACTCCATCGGCAACCTTGGCGGTTTCGTGGCGCCGACGGCGTTCGGTTTCCTCGAGCAAAAAACCGGTTCCATCGAAGGCGGCCTCTACGGTCTGGCGGCCACTTCGCTGGTGGCGGCGGTGGTGATCTTCTTTGCCCGCACCGCCCCGCGGGGCGATGCCCACAGCGTACTGAAGGGCAAGCCGGTCGACACCGCATCAGCGTCCACCTCTTTAAGTCACCCCGCTTTGAAACCTGATCCAAAGGGAGCAACCTCTTGAAAATCAAACGAGTCACCGTCACCCCCATCGCTTTCCGTGATCCGCCGCTGCTCAATGCCAGCGGGATTCACGAGCCTTTCGCGCTGCGCTCGATCATCGAAATCGAGAGCGACAATGGCTACATCGGTCTGGGTGAAAGTTACGGCGACGCGCCAGCGCTGTTGATCCAGCAACAACTGCAATCGCAACTGATCGGCCTCGACCCGTTCAACCTCAATCAGCTGCGCCGCATCGTCCAGGCCACGGTGGCGGCGAACAAGCCCGCGAGCATTGCCGGTGCCGAACTGGCGCCGGGCTCACACGCCAGCAAAGCGGTGAGCAACGCGTATTCGGCGTTCGAAGTGGCGTTCCTGGATTTGCAGGCGCATTCGTTGAACGTGCCGTTGGTGGACTTGCTGGGCGGGGCGATCCGCGATGAGATTCCGTTCAGCGCTTACCTGTTTTTCAAGTACGCGCAACATGTCGATTCACCCTACAAGCCAGACAACTGGGGTGAGGCGTTGAACGAAGAACAGATCGTCGCCCAGGCGCGGCGGATGATCGAGGCTTATGGCTTCAAAAGCATCAAGCTCAAGGCTGGCACGTTGCCGCCTGAGCACGAAGTGTCGTGTATCAAGGCCCTGAAAAAAGCCTTCCCCGGTTACCCGCTGCGCATCGACCCGAATGGCAACTGGTCACTGGAAACCTCGATCCGCATGGCTGAATTGCTTGGCGATGACTTGCAGTATTACGAAGACCCGACGCCGGGCCTCGACGGCATGGCCGAGCTGCACAAACGCACCGGGCTGCCGCTGGCGACCAACATGGTGGTCACCGATTTCGATGAGTTTCGTCGCAGCGTGGCGTTGAACAGCGTGCAGATCGTCCTCGCCGACCACCATTACTGGGGAGGCCTGCGCGACACTCAGGCGCTGGCGAAAATGTGCGACACCTTTGGTCTTGGCGTGTCGATGCATTCCAACTCGCACCTGGGCATCAGCCTGATGGCGATGGCGCATGTGGCGGCGGCGGTGCCCAATCTGGATTACGCCTGCGACACCCATTACCCGTGGCAGGAACCGGATGAAGAAGTGATCAAGGGCGGCAAGCTGCCGATCGTCGATGGCTGCGTGAAAATCACCCGCGCACCCGGGCTGGGACTCGAACTGGATCAGGATCAGTTGGGCAAGCTGCACGATCAATACCTGTCCTGCGGCATACGCCAGCGCGATGACGTGAAACAGATGCAGCGCTACAAACCGGACTGGAAGGCAGTCAAGCCGCGGTTTTGAGTTCGGTCAGCAAACGTTCTATTTGCGCCAGTTCCCAGGTGCTGAGCAAACTCACCGGGTCGGTGCCATAACGTTGCCAGCTGTCGAAGGTCCCCTCGCGGCCATCCGGGCACTGGCAATGCTGGCAGTGGCGAAGGTGGGTGCCATCGAGATCGAGGGTCAGGCGCCAGCCCTCGATGTCGACGTGCACCACGCCGGACTCGGATTGTTCGCCCACTAGTCGCAGCGGACGAACCTCCAGCGAGGCATCGCGCAATACCTGGTAAATCTCGCGGGCGATCAGCGGTGGCACGGGGTTCTCCGGTGGGCAGGTCGGGATGTATGAGGAGTCCGGGACGACATAAACCTTGTAGGAGCCGGCTTGCTGGCGATAGCGTCGGATCAGTCAAAAAACAGGTTGGCTGACCCACCGCTATCGCCAGCAAGCCGGCTCCTACAAGGGAGCAGGCGTTCAGACGGTTTATGGGGAAATGATCCCGTGATCGATCGCGTATTTGACCAGCGCTGCCGGTTTGTCGATGTTGAGTTTGCGGCGAATGCTCAGGCGATGGGTTTCTACGGTGCGCACGCTGATGTCCAGGTCGCGGGCCATTTCCTTGTTGTTCATCCCTTGGGCCATTTTGTACAACACCTGGCTTTCACGGGGTGTCAGTTCGTTGTCGGTACTTTTATCGGCGATCAGCCGCTGGGCGATTTCGGCGCTGTAGAACGTTCCGCCGCTGGCAATGGCTTCGATGGCTGCAATGATTTCCCGTGACGGCGCGTTCTTCAGCACATACCCGCTGGCACCCGAGCGCACGGACTCACTCACGTATTCGTAATTGTCGTACATGCTGAGCACCAGCACTTTGAGCGACGGGTACTGGCTGCGCAGCAACCGGGTCAGCTCCAGGCCGTTCATGTCCTTGAGGCTGATATCTACCAGTAACAGGTCTGGCTTGCAGCGACCGACCATCTCGATGGCGTCCGCACCATTTTCCGCTTCGCCGACCACTTCCAGCGGGGCCATGACGGACAGCAGCGCCTTGATCCCGTCTCGGACCAAAGAGTGATCGTCGACCAGGGCGACGCGGATCGGGGAGGGCAGGTTTATCACGGGCATTCACTCTTATTGTCAGGTCAGCGTTTTGCGCCGGGCATTTTCATCGGCAGCAGCACGTCCAGCTCACTTCTTCCCGGCATCGAAATCAGGTCGAATCGACCCCCGAAATGCTCGACACGCTCACGGATATTGCGCAGGCCAATGCCGGCGTGACGACGTTCGACCTGGGTGACGTTGAAGCCGACACCGTCATCGACCACCGTCAGCCGTATGGATTCTTCAGACCCGTGCAGGGTAATGGAAACGTTTTTCGCCTGGGCATGGCGTTCAATATTGGTCAGGCCTTCCTGCACGATGCGGAACAGCGAGACCGCCGCGCCTTCGACCAGATGGCAGTCGAATTCGTTGTCGTTGTAAGTCACCGTGAGGCCGCTGCGCTGCTCGAATTCCTCGGCAAGTTGGCCGATCGCCGCCGACAGCCCCAGGGTGTCGAGCAAGGATGAGCGCAGGTCGTGGGAGAGGCTGCGAACTTCGCCAATCGCTTCCCCCAGCCGCTCGGTGGCCTCTCTCAAAATGCTCAAGCCTTTGTCCTGTCCGTTCTCCAGGACATGGCTGGCCAGTTCGAACTGGAACTTGATCGAGACCAGTACCTGACTGATCCCGTCGTGCAGCTCTCGGGAAACCCGCGAGCGCTCTTCCTCCTGCAGACTGACGATGCGTTGGGTCAGGCGTTGGAGTTTCTTGTCGGCCAGACGGTGTTCGCTGACATTCAGCGTCATGCCGCTGGCAAACACGAACAGCACGGCCACAAGGGCGACGGCGGCAATCGCCAGCATGGTTTTGCGGATGCCCATCGCCACTTCGTCACGGGCCTGCTGAGTGGCGCGTTCAACGTCTTCAAGGTAAATGCCGGTGCCGAGCATCCAGCCCCAGCGATCCAGCATCACCACGTAGGCGAGTTTGTCGGTCACCTGGCCGGAGGAGGGTTTGTTCCAGGCGTAGCGCTGAAAACCTTCGCCCGATTGCGCACTCTGGAGCAAGGCCTGGATCACCGGCAGGCCGTGCGGGTCTTTCATGTCCCACAAATACTGGCCCACCAGCTCCGATTGCCGCGCGTGCATCAGGCTGCGGCCCTCGCGGTCGTACACGAAGAAGTAGCCATTGATGCCAAAGCTGAGTTTGCGCAGTTCTTCCAGCACTTGCTGCTGGGCGCGCGCGTCACCTTGGCCATTGTCGTATAGCGGCGCGATCAGGCTCTGGGCCATTTCCACGTAGTTTTTCAGTTCGGCGCGCTTGCTGGCCAGGATGCTGTCTTCGATCAGCTGCGCCTGTTGATCACCCAGTTGGCGGTTCAGGGAAATCACCAGTGCACAGATGACAGCGATCGCCAGCACCAGCGGCAGAATCCCGAGCGCGACGATTTTGTGTTTGAGCTGCATCTGGGCTCCTGTCCGGACCGGGGGAAGGCGAAGGCCGGCATCATATGCCAAAGATACGCGCGTCCAGTAGCGCTGCTGGACGGAATGACCTGTGGTTATCCGGGCGACACCGAATTGTAGGAGCCGGCTTGCTGGCGATGGCGGCGTAACTGATACACCGCATCGCCTGGATCGCCTGGATCGCCTGGATCGCCAGCAAGCCGGCTCCTACAGATTGCGCGCCTCTACGTAGAACTACGTAGAGGTCGCGTACGTAGTAACGCGGATTTATTTGTGGACGGCATGCGCGGATATTGGGCCAGCTCCGCACAGCGGACACAATTATAAAAATTACCGCCGCAGTCACTGGCTGTCGGCAGGAGACACGCTATGCCCCGTCTGGCTAAACACCTTGCCTGGTTTGCCGTGGCTGTTCTGGGAGCGTTTGCGCTGAGTGTCGTGGCCCTGCGCCGCGGCGAAGCGATCAACGCCCTCTGGATCGTAGTCGCAGCCGTCGCTATCTACCTCGTCGCTTATCGCTACTACAGCCTGTTCATCGCCAACAAGGTGATGCAACTCGACCCCAATCGAGCCACGCCCGCTGTACTCAATAACGATGGTCTGGACTACGTCCCCACCAACAAACACGTGCTGTTCGGTCACCACTTCGCGGCCATCGCTGGCGCGGGCCCGCTGGTCGGTCCGGTTCTGGCGGCGCAGATGGGTTATCTGCCCGGCACGCTGTGGCTGATTGCCGGCGTGGTGCTGGCCGGTGCGGTTCAGGACTTCATGGTCCTGTTCATGTCCACCCGCCGCAACGGCCGTTCACTCGGTGACATGGTCCGTGAAGAAATGGGCCGCATCCCTGGCACCATCGCGCTGTTTGGCTGCTTCCTGATCATGATCATCATCCTCGCGGTGCTGGCGTTGATCGTGGTCAAAGCCCTGGCCGAAAGCCCATGGGGCATTTTCACGGTGATGGCGACCATCCCGATCGCGATGTTCATGGGCATCTACATGCGCTACATCCGTCCGGGCCGCATCGGCGAAATCTCCGTGATCGGTGTATTGCTGCTGCTCGGTTCGATCTGGCTGGGCGGGCAGATTGCCGCCGATCCGGTCTGGGCCAAGGCCTTCACCTTCACGGGCATCCAGATCACCTGGATGTTGATCGGCTACGGTTTCGTGGCTGCGGTACTGCCGGTATGGCTGATCCTGGCACCGCGTGACTACCTCTCCACGTTCCTGAAAATCGGCACCATCATTGCGTTGGCGATCGGCATCCTGATCACCATGCCTGATCTGAAAATGCCGGCATTGACCCAATTCATCGACGGCACCGGCCCGGTGTGGAAGGGCGGTCTGTTCCCGTTCCTGTTCATTACCATCGCCTGTGGCGCGGTTTCCGGTTTCCATGCGCTGATTGCTTCCGGCACCACGCCGAAGTTGCTGGCGAGTGAAGGCCATGCCCGGTACATCGGTTACGGCGGCATGCTGATGGAATCCTTCGTGGCCATCATGGCGATGGTTGCCGCCTCGGTGATCGAGCCAGGCGTGTATTTCGCCATGAACAGCCCAGCAGCCATTGTCGGCGCTGATGCGGTTTCGGTTGCTCAAACTGTCAGCAGCTGGGGTTTCCTGATTACTCCGGAAGCGCTGGAAGCGGTGGCCAGGGACATCGGTGAAACCACTATCCTGGCCCGTGCCGGCGGTGCGCCGACCCTGGCGGTCGGTATCGCGCAGATCCTGCACCACGTCCTGCCGGGTGAAAACACCATGGCGTTCTGGTACCACTTCGCGATCCTGTTCGAGGCGCTGTTCATCCTGACCGCGGTAGACGCCGGCACCCGTGCCGGACGCTTCATGCTCCAGGATTTGCTCGGCTCCTTCGTGCCGGCGCTGAAACGCACCGAATCCTGGACCGCCAACCTGATCGCCACCGCCGGTTGTGTGGCGATGTGGGGTTACTTGCTCTACCAAGGCGTGATCGATCCGCTGGGTGGCATCAACACCTTGTGGCCGCTGTTCGGCATCTCCAACCAGATGCTGGCCGGTATCGCGCTGATGTTGGCGACGGTTGTGCTGATCAAAATGAAGCGTCAACGCTACGTCTGGGTGACCATGCTGCCTGCGGTCTGGTTGCTGATTTGCACCACCACCGCCGGCTTCATCAAGCTGTTCGACGCCAACCCGGCCATCGGTTTCCTCGCGCTGGCCAAGAAGTACAGCGATGCCTTGGCCAACGGTCAGGTACTCGCACCGGCCAAGAGCATCGAGCAGATGCAGCACGTAATCTACAACGCTTACACCAACGCGACGCTGACGGCGCTGTTCCTGCTGGTGGTCTTCAGCATCCTGTTCTTCGCGCTCAAGGTCGGTATCGCCGCCTGGGGAACCAAGGAACGCACCGATAAAGAAGCGCCATTCCAGGCCTTGCCGGATGCTTGATCGAGGAGTGCAGCATGTTCAATGACCTGAGTCGCCTCGGTAAATACCTCGGTCAGGCCGCGCGCCTGATGGTCGGCATGCCCGACTACGACACTTACGTCGAGCACATGCAGACCAAACACCCGGACAAACCGGTGATGAGTTACGAGGTGTTCTTCCGGGAACGCCAGGAAGCTCGTTATGGCAGCAAGGCCGGGCCGAAGTGCTGTTAATACAACAGCCGGCTTGATGCAATCCCTGTGGGAGCGGGCTTGCTCGCGAAAGCGGTGTGTCATTCAACATTAATGTCGACTGACACGACCTCTTCGCGAGCAAGCCCGCTCCCACATTTGTTTTGTACGCAGCGACTCTCAGGGTTTACGTTCGATAATGGTTCGCCCGGGCTCATTCGAAGCAGGGGAGGCGGCAACTTCAAGTGGACCTTGTCATAGATGATTTCCGTGAGCGCTTGCCAGAGTTTCAGGCGAAAGGACAAGCCAAGGCCCACAAGCAGCAAAATCGCGGCACCGATCATCGCCACCATCAAACCCGTCCGGTCAAGGTCCGATAACTCTTCGAGGCATGTGAAGTTCATGACCTTCACCTCTGTGCTGGCGAGAAGTAAAGAACGCGTCCAGCCTCGGATTGGTCAGCACATCTGGATTGGCGCCGATACCGGCGAAGGAGATCTCGCAGATACTGGCCTTTGCGTACATGAATACGCCACAGGCGCCACTCGTGCCGTAGGCTTGATAGTCCCGGCTGCTGAACTCGCACTCGCAGGTTTTGCCATCGGCCAGAGCGTTGCTTGCAAGCGATGCAGCAAGAAGGAGTCCGCCAAGGACCCGGGCGGATAATCTCGGATATAACGGCATAGGAAGGTCGACCTCTTTTCATGGAGAGGAAGATGCGTTGTGTTGAGCGTAGCGGGAGGTTTAAATCTTTGCCCGTGCAGGGAAGGGCACTCAATCGCGGTTTACGGCAACTCCTCCCATTTGACATCGGCCAAATCGGATTTTTCAGCATGGTCGAGCAACTTCGCGTGATTGTCCTGGACGTTGTCTTCCCCGTACAAAAGGCCCACGCCTGCGTGCAGACACGCGTAGTACCACGCATCTTCATCGGTCATGTGAGTGTCCGGCTGGACAAACTTTCGACGCGAGCCATTCATACAGTAAGTGATTTCAAAATGCCGAGAGTGCATCAGCCAATTCTCCAGGTGATGCGGCTCCGACATTAGTGGCTTAGTGCCAGTTCCCTTTTATTTTTCGGGCGTCTTTCTGACTCTGCATAGCGCGGAGGTTTTTTTTATCCTGGAAAAGCGTTCCCGTCGTAACGGCCTAAGCTTCATCTACACCCGAATCCCGCATAATCCTGAGGTGCAACATGAACCGGAAGACGTTGTACTGCGTAGTCATCGCCATTGCCCTGGGCGGTTGCGCCTCTACGCCACAACGCGTCATCAAGCCTGTCACCCCAACAGCTGTGGCACTTGATGATGCTCAGATCCGCAGCACGCTGATCGGCCACAAACTGAACAATATCGGCAAGACCGGATTGCCCTATTCATTGAGCTTCAATGCAGACGGCACCGAAATTTTTGCGCTGCAGGGCAATCCTCCAGAGACAGAACACTGGACAACCAAGGACGGCGTGATTTGTTTCACGGGCGCCAAAATCAAGAAAGAATGCTATCGACTGAAGAAGGACAATGACGATTACTGGCTGGTGCATCCGGATACCGGAGCGGTGCACTATCACTACACACTGACTCCCCAATAGTTGATTGACAGGCAAAGGAGACGAGCGCTTGCTGATTGATGGCATGGAATACCGGTTTGAGATCGCATCGAGCGTAACGCCAGGGCATGACGGACTCGGCATTGAGTGCTGGCGAGGAGGGGATATGGTGTTTGAAGTGTTTCGAAATGATCAAACACTCAAGTTCGAAGTCACCCTGTTCATGCAGGATGTGCCGCTGGAGCTGTTGGAGGAAATCATTCCAACGGCGCGGGCGCGATTGGGGGCGTTTGTTCCGGATTGATACCGGGATGAACACTGTCGATGAAAAGGGGGGGGCGTGAACCTCCAATCGTTGTGACAGCGATAATGTCGTGAGGGGGCATCAGGGCGCGCTAATTGATCTGCACAATGACCGGACCTTCCGTGATGACCGGTGGGAACGCATGGATGTGCGAGGCGTTTTTCTCAATCCATTCGCGTGCGACTTTCATGCTCTCATCGGTGCCGGCCTTGTCCGTGCAAACCGTTATCGATATACCGCCATCACCGAGAGGCAGCAGTGTGTAGCTGGCGAGGCCAGGCACTTTGCGCAGGGCAGCCTCGACGTCGGCCTTTTGCTCTTCGAGAAAATCGAAAAGTTTTTTTGCGTCACGACCCGAGTAGGTTCTTATGACCGCGTACATGGTCATCTCCTTTGCGAGTTACCGTCTTGATACCCGTCCGGATTCGCGGGTGGCCGCTATCACTTGGATTTCAGTTCGTCCTGATCTATTCAGCTTAGTCAAACGCCGGTGACAAGCCAAAGGCAACGACCACCGGCAGCTCCCGGCCCAGAGCCGCGGCGGTCGATCAATCAGGCGGCGGGGAGCAGGCCTTTCTGTCTGGCGACATGAGTCGCCAGTGCGTCCATCAAGTCCGGGGACAGGCAGTCATAGGGCTCCAGGCCGATCGAGCGAAGACGCTCACGGATGGCCTTCATTTGCGAGGGCGGTGTGCCGGTTTCGATGATGGAGGACACGAACGCTGCGAAGCCCGGTGGCGCCCATCCGCTCTGGGGAGAGAGCTCGGTGTGGACGAAGTCCAGGCCATAAAAGGCATGGTCCTTGTTTTCGATGCGCCCGAAGAGGTGAGCGTGGCACTGTTTGCAGGCGTGCCGCTGGATGGTGGCGGTTTCGTCGACGATGGCCAGTTTTTCGCCGTGGGCCGTGACGCTGACCTTATCCCGGGGTACCACGGCAATGACGGCGAATATCGCATTTTGCGGTTTCCAGCATTTGCTGCAGCCGCACGCGTGGTTATGCAGGGTTTGCGCGTCGATCCTGACCTCGACCTTGTCGGTCGCACACAGGCATTGCAGGGTGCCACCTTTGAAATCCGCGGCGGCGGGTTGGAAACCATTGTCCAGTATTGGGTGAAGTTTCAAGGTGTTCATGCTGGCGTCTCCGTTTCAGGGTATCAGACAAAAGTGCCTGGTGCCGTGATCCAGGCCGGTAGTTCATCAGAACGTGATGACCTCCTTCGGTGCGACCGGTCAGTTCAGTACCCTGATCAAGGATAGCGCGCCGTTCGAAGTGTTTACTCTTGGTCGGCAGGCACCACCTTCCAGCTGTCATCCGGGTCAAAACGCTTCATTGACCGTGCCAGTTTCTCACCCTCGGCTCCCAGGTCTTTCTCGAACACCTGACCTTCATGGCTGATCATGAAACTCATGACCCCGGTGTCAGCGTATTTCGCCGGCCAGGCGATCAGTGCAAAGCCACGGCTCATCTTGTCACCGATGAGGTAGCTGTAGGCGCCGCCAGGTGCCGAAGGACCTTGGCCATCAAGAATACGGAAGTGGTAACCGTGCCAGTCTTCGCCGGCAATGGCTTTGCCGAACGAGGATCCCAACGGGCTGATCTGATCGCTATCGTCGTCGGCCCAGTAGAGACCGTCGTGCTTGCCGGCGGTGCTGAAGATTTTCTGCGCATACTCGAGTGCGCCGTCACCGTCACGGTCCTCTGACGAATAGTCCATCTGGGCGTCGTGATAAGTCCGTACCGATTGCAACGCAGCGAGTTCGTTGCGGCCAATTCGACGGGCACGGATTTCGGCCTGGCCGGCCTTGATGTCGAAGCGCCAACCTTTATCGACTTTGACCATGGGTATCGGCAGTGTCCAGTGGTCGCTGCCGACCGACAGAAGCGCCTTGCGGTCGCTGGTTTTTTCAATGGAATGTTGATCGTGGTATTGCTTCAAAAACGCATCCACATCACTGCGCTGAACCCCTTCGCGGGGGATGTAGCTGTGCCATTCATTGCCCAGCAACTCTGTCAGGCGCGCCTGATCGGCGTGTTCCGTACCCAGTGCTTCGACGAACGCTTGAGCGGCCTTTTCCGGCGTCGGGAATGTCTGCTGTGCCGTAACGACACACGACCAGGCCATGCCGGCAGCCATCGCCAATACCTGGGGGAACACGCCCATGAGTAACATTATTCGAGGATTGTTTTTCAACGACGGCCCCCTCGTTGACGCGCGGGTGGATTCGACGGCCGACTGATCTGGTGGCCGGCTGGTCGCGAAGCACTGGCGCGCTGGGCGGATACCTGACTGGCCCGGCCACGACTGGCTTGTGCGTTGGACTGGGCCGGTGATCGCGCGCCGGCGAATGCATTGTTGCGGGCACTGCCCGCGCTGGCGGATGGCCTGTTTTGCGCCATGCCCTGTCCGCGCGGGTTCACCTGAGCGGTCTGCTGCCTGGCTTGCTGGCTCTCGCGAGTGTTTCTGGCATTACCCTGACTTCTGTCGGACGACTTCGCTCTGTCTGTGCCTTGCATCCGATTGTTGGCCGAGGTTGCGGACTGGGCTTCGCGCGCGCGATCCCGGGCTTCGCGGTTGCTGGTGGCAGGTTGTTCGAAGCCGCGCTTGTCCATGGCACCACGGGCCCGTTCACGAGCCTGGGCCCGCTCGACATTGTCCCCTCGATACGCCTCACGCTGACTGGCACCGTCCAGTTGTCGGCCGTACTGTTCGCGGCTCTTTCTGTCTCGGTAAGGAACACCGTCGCGATGAAGGGTGTTGTGCTGCCACTTGTTCTGATTATTGGTGATTCGGTTGTTGGCATTGATGTTGTTGTAGCGGTTGACGTCGATGTCGATGTCGTTGTTATCCCAGTCACAGTCACCCCACAGCGCGCCGACGATCGCCACACCGGTACCAAACGCCAGCCCGGCCATTAATGCCGAACCTGGGTAATAGGCTGGAGGCGGCGGGTAGTAAACAGGGGGTGACGCGGGATAGGACCAGGTCCCGTATGTGGTGGTCGGGTTGTAACTGGGGACGTACACCACCTGTGGATCGGAGGGCTGAATGATGATGGTGGAAGTGCTGCTGGCGGGCGCCGAAGCCGAAGTGACGGGGGCGGGTGCAGCAACAGTCTGGACCGTCACGTTCTGATATTGATTGCTCTGCAGATTGCCCGCCGCCTGCGCCTGATGACGCAGGCGTTGCACGGCTTCCATGACATCGTCGGGCTGCGCCAGGAAGGCATCCCCCAGGCGTTGTACCCAAACGGGATCCTGCCCCAGTGTTGCCAGCACCTGTGGGAAGGCAACCAGCGCCTGCACACTCGGGTCCCACGTCTGGCTCGCCACTTGTTTGACCGCATCGTCGCCCTTGGCGTCCGGGTGTGACTTGGACCAGGTCACCGCCTCGGTGACTTCGCCGGGGTACGTGGTGGCCATCAGTACCTGGGCCAGCAGTGGATCCGGGTAGAGCGCAATGGGCGCCAGCATTTGATCCAGCTGCTCCTGATTGAACACGGCGTCTTTGACGGCTGCCGTGACGGGCGCGGAATCGGCACCGTTCGCGGTCGCATCCAATGGCTGCGCCAGACAGGAATATCCGTGTAACAACAGTGCCGCGGACACCGCGAAAAATAATGGAATGCGCATTGGCCCCCCACCTGCTCAGGCAGGCTGGAACGGAATGGATCAATGTCAGGAAGGTTAAAGCCGATTTCGCAAGCCAGGCCTCAGCCTCGATGCTGCTCTCTAATGGTAGCAAACATATTTTTGTTGCCATTGATTCACGGTGGCGAATGGCCGAGTGGTCCGCGCCGGGGGAATCGGGTTGACGGTTTGGGGCGGCTACCACTCGGTAGGCCACGGGTGCCGGTCAAGCGTTTCGCCGCTACAATGCGTGCCTCGACCGTGACAAACCAGATAAAAAAACATGTCTCTACCTAAACATCACCTGGAGCTGCTCAGTCCCGCCCGTGACGTGAGCATCGCCCGCGAAGCCATCCTGCATGGTGCCGACGCCGTGTATATCGGTGGCCCAAGCTTCGGCGCCCGCCACAACGCCTGCAATGAGGTGAGTGAAATCGCCGGACTGGTGGAGTTCGCCCGTCGTTACCACGCCCGGGTGTTTACCACTCTCAACACGATCCTGCATGACAACGAGCTGGAGCCGGCGCGCAAGCTGATCCATGAACTGTACGATGCCGGTGTCGATGCGTTGATTGTCCAGGACCTGGGCGTGATGGAGCTGGATATCCCGCCGATCGAGCTGCACGCCAGCACCCAGACCGACATCCGCACCCTGGCGCGGGCGAAGTTCCTTGATCAGGCTGGCTTCTCCCAACTGGTACTCGCCCGCGAACTGAACCTGCAAGAGATTCGCGCCATTGCCGACGAGACCGACGCGGCGATCGAGTTCTTCATTCACGGCGCGCTGTGTGTGGCGTTCTCCGGCCAGTGCAATATTTCCCACGCGCAGAACGGCCGTAGTGCCAACCGTGGCGACTGCTCCCAGGCCTGCCGTTTGCCGTACACCCTCAAGGACGATCAGGGGCGCGTTGTCGCCTACGAAAAACACCTGCTGTCGATGAAGGACAACAACCAGAGCGCCAACATCCGCGCGTTGGTGGAAGCCGGCGTTCGCTCGTTCAAGATCGAAGGGCGCTACAAGGACATGGGCTATGTGAAGAACATCACGGCCTACTACCGCCAGCGCCTGGACGATGTTCTTGAAGATCGTCCGGACCTGGCCCGCGCTTCCAGTGGCCGCACGGCGCACTTCTTCGTGCCCGACCCGGACAAGACCTTCCACCGTGGCAGCACCGACTACTTCGTCAGCGAGCGCAAGATCGACATCGGCGCCTTCGACTCACCGACCTTCACCGGCTTGCCGGTGGGCGTGGTGGAGAAGGTTGGCAAGCGCGACATGCAGGTAGTGACCTTTGAGCCGTTGTCCAACGGCGATGGCCTCAATGTGCAGGTCAAGCGCGAAGTGGTGGGTTTTCGCGCCAATATCGCGGAGCCCAAGGGCGAGTTCGACGAAGATGGCCAGAAGCGCTACCGCTATCGCGTCGAGCCCAACGAGATGCCGGACGGCATGTACAAGCTACGGCCCAACCATCCACTGAGCCGCAACCTGGACCATAACTGGCAGCAAGCCTTGCAGAAGACGTCCGCCGAACGTCGTATCGGCCTGACCTGGGTCGCACGGCTGGACGAGCAGCGTCTGCAACTGACCGCCACCAGCGAGGAGGGCGTCAGCGCCAGCGTGTCCCTGGACGGTCCGTTCGGTCTGGCCAACAAGCCGGAGCAGGCACTGGAGCAACTGCGAGACCTGCTCGGTCAACTGGGCACCACCGACTACCACGCCACCGCCATTGAACTGGATGCGCCCCAGGCGTTTTTTATCCCCAATTCGCAACTCAAGGCCTTGCGCCGCGAAGCGATCGAAGCATTGACCGCGGCTCGCCTGCTGGCCCACCCACGTGGAGGTCGCAAGGCCGAAACCAACCCGCCGCCGGTGTACCCGGAATCGCACCTGTCGTTCCTGGCCAACGTCTACAACCAGAAGGCCCGCGACTTCTATCACCGTCATGGTGTGAAGCTGATCGACGCGGCGTTCGAGGCCCACGAGGAAACCGGCGAGGTGCCGGTGATGATCACCAAGCACTGCCTGCGTTTCTCCTTCAACCTTTGCCCCAAGCAAGCCAAAGGCGTCACCGGTGTGCGCACCAAGGTCGCGCCGATGCAACTGGTACACGGTGACGAGGTGCTGACGCTGAAGTTCGACTGCAAGCCGTGTGAGATGCACGTCATCGGCAAGATCAAGGGGCACATCCTCGATCTGCCGCAACCGGGCAGCGTCATGGAACCGATCGTCGGTCACATCAGCCCAGAAGACCTGCTCAAGACGATCCCTCGCGCCCCTCACTGAGCGTGACAGGCGAGCGTGCAGGTGTCCTGTTGCGCTCGCATTGGTCTCGCGTCTGCTTGGCCTCATCGGATGCCAACGTCAGAAGGGACGTTGACGAGGCCCGGCGTCTTTTGCGCTTGACGCAACATGACGTTGCGTCCCGCCCCTATTCTCTGAAGGGGTAGTGCCGCCTATTTTGTAGCCCTGAAAACCATCAATGCGAGTGATCTCTCCTGGAGAGTCACCGCTGTCGAATCTCAGGAGTTTATGGAATGGGCGTTTCTACAAGCGGTACAGCAACGACGATACAAAAGGCTTCAATGACCAGAGGGCTGGTACTTCTGTTTGCGTTTTGTTGCGGTGCCATCGTCGCCAACATCTATTACGCACAACCGATCATCAGCTTGATCGCCCCGGATATCGGCATGTCGAATGGCAGCGCGAGCTTTATTGTTTCGCTGACTCAGATTGGTTATGCCCTTGGATTGTTTTTCCTGGTGCCCTTGGCGGACCTGGTAGAAAACCGCCGGCTGATGATCGCGACGATCGTGATGACGATCTTCAGCCTGGTTGCCGCGGGTCTGGCCAAGCAGCCGAGCGTGTTTCTTGTCGTATCGGCACTCATCGGTTTCAGCTCGGTCTCGGTGCAAATGCTTATCCCGTTGGCCGCGCATCTGGCACCGGAAGAATCTCGTGGCCGGGTGGTGGGCGGGATCATGGGGGGCCTGCTGCTGGGGATTCTGCTTGCGCGGCCGCTGTCGAGCCTGGTGGCAGATCATTTCGGCTGGCGGGCAGTGTTCATCGGGGCTGCTGGCTTGATGCTCATCATCTCCATCGTGATCAGCATGACCATGCCCAAATGGCAGCCGGCCCACCGCGCGTCATATGGTCAGTTGCTGATGTCCCTCGGACAACTGTTTTGCCGCGAGCCGGTATTGCGTCAGCGTGCGCTTTATCAAGGGTTGATGTTTGCGGCGTTCAGTTTGTTCTGGACCGCGGTGCCGCTGGTATTGAGCCGTGAGTTTGGCCTGACGCAAAGTCAGATCGCGATGTTCTCTCTGGTCGGCGCCATCGGTGCCGTCGCCGCACCGATCAGTGGCCGACTCGCTGATGCAGGGCACACTCGACGGGCCTCACGGTTGGCCATGGTGCTGGGCGTGGTGAGTTTCCTTCCGGCCTTCGTCAATCCTTTATACGGTGTGATTGGTTTGGCAGTCACCGGTGTTGCACTGGATTTTGCGGTGCAGATGAACATGGTGCTGGGCCAAAGAGCCGTCTACGCCCTGGGCACCGCCAACAGAGGCCGTCTGAACGCGTTGTACATGATCAGTATCTTCATTGGCGGTGCAATCGGTTCCTCGGTGGCCAGTTCGCTTTATGAACACGCCAGCTGGTTGGCGATTGCAGCGGTGGGGAGTGGATTGTCACTGGTCTCTCTGGTCGTCTTCTCGATAGTTTCTCGTCGAGCAGCCGGGCAGGGGCAGTGAGTCCATCGGTCACTACAACGCGCATTAGCCAAGGAGTGTCATGGACAAGTTGCTCGCCTTGAAGATGTTCGTCCAGGCTGTGGACTCGAAGGGCTTTTCTTCTGCCGCTCGACAGTTAGGCCTGGCGACATCTTCCGTGACCCGGATGATCGATGGACTTGAGGCGGAGCTGGGCGCCGTCCTGCTCAACCGCTCCACGCGTCAAATCTCGTTGTCAGATGCCGGGGCCGCCTACTACTTGAAAGCCCGGGAGGTCTTGAACGCTGTAGCCGAAGCGGATGCTTCGGTGACTGACCGTGGGGAAGTTCCCGCAGGGCATCTGCGTATTTCCGTTCCGGTGGCATTTGGACGCCGCCTGATCGCGCCTCATATCGATTCGTTTCTGAAGCGTTACCCGCAACTGATATTGGACATGACGCTTTCTGACGACATTGTCGAGTTGCTGGGCGAGCGCGTCGATTTATCGATCCGATTGGGCTCGGCAGCAGCGATGGATGGCGTAGTCAGTCGTTCTGTCGGCCATTTCAGACGTCGGGTGGTTGCCAGTGCCGAGTACCTGAAAACCTGTGGCCTCCCTGAGCATCCAGCTGACCTCTTGCAGCACGAATGCCTGCGCTTCAGTTACGGAACCAAGCAACAGCTTTGGACTTTCCTGAGGGACGGTGAAGAGGCCCGAGTCCCCGTGGAGGGACGCTTTAAAAGCAACAATGCGGAGGTTTTGCGGGAGGTCGCGCTGGCGGGCGGTGGGGTGGCGTTGTTACCTGACTGGCTCGTCAGCGATGATATTGGTGGCGGTCAATTGACGTCGTTGTTCGAGTCATTTGTTGTCAATCCGAACGATGCGAGTTCGGCCATCTCTGCGCTGTATCTCCCCAATCATCGTGGCTCCAGACGCGTCAATGCGTTTATCGATTTCATCAGCGAATTGCTGGGGCCTGAAGGCAGACATCAAAGATCTGACGTATTTCACGACAGGCTACTACGGCGGTAATACGTTAAAAGGCAAAGTCGACATTGATCTTTTTAGCTGATTATTTACCTACGCGGTTGTCGGTCACGCTTTAGGTCCCTTGATTGGGCTAGGGCGGTGCAAGTGATCCTTCACCGCCCTTTTTTTATTCTGAATCCGGATCGATCACGATCCCAGCGCATCCTGCCAGCCCCGTCGCGCCAGCGGCAGGTCCAGCAAACGCTTGCCGGTGGCATCGCTGATGGCATTGCCCAGCGCCGCAGCCATGGGGCCCTGGACGATTTCCGCTGCACCGAGAAAAGGCTGGTCCGGCTGATCAATCATGTGGACCTCGACCTGTTGCGGCAACTCGGGAAAACGCATGATCGGATAGCCGCTCCAGTCGAAGCTGTGCATGCCACTGGCGTCATAGAGGATTCGTTCATAGAGCGTCCAGCTGGCGGACTGCACGATGCCGCCCTGGATTTGATTGAGCAGCCCGTCGGGGCTAACGATTTGCCCCACATCGACGGCGGTAACCACCCGGTCAATCGTGACCTGCCCGGTCTGGCGCTGCACATGCACCTGCACGGCGATTGCGCAGTAGCCCATGATGTTTTTATAGCGGGCGAAGGCGAAGCCGATCCCGCTGCCGGGGCCGGTTGCTTTTTGCGGCCAGCGGAACTCACGGGCCACGCGCTCCACCACCGCCCGAGCACGCGGATCGATCAAGTGACTCAGGCGAAATTGCACCGGATCCACGCTGGCCTGCGCCGCCAGTTCATCGACGGTGCTCTCGATGGCGAACACGTTGATATGGGCACCGAGCGAACGCATGGCCGAGGTCCTGAAGGGCATGGTCAGTACGAAGTTCAGATCGACCTTAAGGTTGGGTATCTCATACAGCGGAACCGCGTTACGGTCACCGTCGCCTTCGGGTTGGGCGATCGGGATCGAAGGGGCAGGGGTGAAGGGGCTTGCCAACAGCCAGGCAGGCAACAGGCGCCCGGCATTGACGATGCGTTCGTTGTGCGGCGTACTCCAGAGCTCGTATGTCCAGTCACGAAGGCGCCCGCTGCTGTCCAGTCCCGCTTCCACTTCGGCAAGCATCGCCGAGCTGTAGGGTTCCCAGAGATTTTCCTGTTCGCGCATCCATTGCACCCGTATCGGTTTGCCCGGTGTGGCCATGGCGATCAGCGCGGCATCGGCTGCCGCGTCATCCGCGCCGTTGTGGCCATAGCAACCGGAGCCTTCGGTGTGGATGCAACGCACCTGGGCCACTGGCAGGCCGACCATCTCGGCGATGCCCATGCGCAGAGGATAGACGCCTTGAGTGTGGGTCCAGACGGTCAGTGTTCCTTCATGGAATCGAGCCACTGCGCAGGACGGCCCGATAGAACCGTGCATGAGGTATTGCTTGGTCACCCGTGCTTTGTAGGCGCGTGGCGCAGGTTGCGCGATGTTGCCCTTGGCGCTCACCGGGTAGCGCCGCGCCGGTAACTCCGTGAGCAGTTGATGGATGTGTGTCGAGTCGGGTAGCGGATTACCTTCTGTCCAGCGGGCAGTGGCATAGCCCTCGCGCATGGCTTTGATCGCCATCCATTCATCGGTGGCGACCACGGCTAGGTAACTGCCGTTGCGGACCAGTTTCACCACACCGGGGAGTTTCCTGAGGGCGGTCTCGTCGATGTCCAGTAACTGACTGCCGCGCCGGGGGGGACGTATCACTCGCGCATGCAGCATTCCGGGCAGACGCATGTCTTGCACATAAGCTGCACCGCCGCTGACCTTGGCTGGAATGTCCAGTCGAGGCAATGATGTGCCGATCAGGGTGAATGTGCTAGCTGGCTTGAAGGGGGAACTGGCCGATGCGAAGCGATGCAGTTGAACCCCGACAACCGCTTGTGCGTAGGTCATGCTGCGGCCTTGCGCATCGTAGATGACGGCGTCTCGCGTGCTCAGGCTGTCGATTTTCTGCTGCCATTGCCGTGCCGCAGATTCGAGTAAAAGTTGACGCACCTGGGCCGCGGCGTTGAAAAGCGCAGTGCCGCTGTCGACCATCGTATGGCTGCCCGCGGTGTAACCTTCATTGGGTGTCAGCGCGGTGTCGGCGGTGAGAAAACGGATAAGGCCTGGCGGCACTTCCAGGCGTTCGGCGGCGATCTGCAACAGCGCAGTTTTGACGCCGGTGCCCAGCTCCACTTTGCCGGTGTAGACGGTGATGCCGTCTTTCGCATCGATGCGGATCCAGGCGTCGAGATAGGGCGTGGCCCGCAGACTGCCCGGCAGATCAGGCGCCAGGATTTCGGTGCCCAAGGTATCCACTTCGGTGTCAGCGAAGGCGCGCGGAATACCGGGAAGCATCGCGAAGCCCATCACCAATGCGCCGTTTATCACGAAGGCACGGCGGCTCAGATTGACGTCTTTCGGTGAGGTTTTCATACCTTGGCTCCCTGCGCGATGACCGACTTGATCGCGGCGAGGATCCGCACATGGGTACCGCAACGGCACAAGTTGGGCGCCATGTGGCGACGGATCGTTTCATCGTCCGGCTGAGGGTTGGTCTCTAACAAAGCCTGTGCCCGTACGATCATCCCCGCGATGCAATAACCGCACTGGGCCGCCTGGACATCGATAAACGCTTTTTGCAGCGGTCCCGGTTGCTCGGCGCTGCCCAGGCTCTCCACGGTACGTACGGATTTGCCCGCCAGCGCGCCGCACGGCGTCAGGCACGAAAACACCGGTTTGTCGTTCACTAACACAGTGCAGGCGCCGCATTGACCCAGACCGCAGCCGTATTTGGCGCCATTGAGTCCCACCTGGTTGCGCAAGGCATACAGCAACGGCATGTCCTCCGGGATGTCCAGTTCATGAGTCTTGCCGTTGATGTCGAGTGTGATCACGGTTGCTGCTCCTGTGCCCGAATGCTCTTGATGGTTTTCTCCAGGTCCTTCCAGGGTCTGGTCGCGCAGCTCTCGTTGCGCAAGTACTCGGCAAGCGCGGCCACCTGGGCATCGTCCAGGCTATGGGCGAAAGCAGGCATGTAATGGCTCGGCGCAGCGGTGGACATCGGAATACCCTGCAGGATTGTCTGGATCAAATTGCGTGGCGAGTCGGCCGTCACTGCCGAGGTGTTTGCCAGCGCCGGCCTTGCTTCAATGACGCGCATCGGTGCGGCGCTGCCGTGGCAGCTTGCACAGGCGCCGTCGAACAATGAGGCGCCCGATAGCGCCTTGGCACCGGGCTTGGCCGTCGAGGCGCAGGGCGGCAATGTCACTGCTGAAGAGGTTTTTTCGAGGTCAAGAATGTACTGCGCAATGGCATGGGCATCTTCCGTTGGCATTTGCGCGATGCTCTGGCTGACCGGCAACATCGGGCCCGCCGCTGCGCCGTGTCCTTGGGCAACCTCGCCCGTCAGATAGGCGACCAACTGGGCTTCATTCCAGGGATGTTCCGCCGTTGCCATTCCTCGCAGGGCAGGGGCCGTCCAGCCATCGACGACACCCCCGTTGAATAGCTCGCTGCTTTTCTCCCCGCCAATCAAATTCAGGGGTGAATGGCAGGATGAGCAGTGCCCGGCACCTTCGACCAGATAGCGTCCACGGTTCCAGAGCGCTGACCGCTCGGGCAGTGGTTCCAGCGGCTTCCCTTGAAGGAACAACAGGTTCCAGAAAGACACCAGCGGCCGGAAGTTCATGGGGAAAATCATGTGGTTTTCCGGCGCGGTGTATTTGACCGGGTCCACGCTCATCAGGAAGGCATAGGCATCCGCTATATCGGCGTCGCTCATCTTGCGGTAATGCACATAGGGGAAGGCCGGATAGAGAAAATGGCCATCGCGCGCGATGCCTTCGCGCATGGCCCGTTCAAAGGCGTCCAGCGACCATTCACCGATACCGGTTTCCCGGTCCGGTGTGATGTTGGTGGTGAAGAGTGTTCCGAAGGGCGTTACCAGCGGCAAACCGCCCGCCATGTAAGCGCCGCCTGGCCGGGTGTGGCAGACCGCGCAGTCTCCCGCTTCGACAACGCGTCGGCCCCTGTCCAGGGATTCGCGGCCAGCATTCTGATGCTGACTGGCGACGGGAATTTCCGGCCTCCACATCATCCAGAATGCAAACCCTATCCCCACGACGCCGATTGCCAGAACGGCACCGATGATCGTCTTGCGCTTCATCGCCTCACCTCTCCTGAGTTAACGACAGATTTTTCAATCCACCGCTTGCGATTGGCGCACGGCGACTTTCTGGGAGGGAGCTTAGAGAGGGCGGTTGTGATGGAGTACCCCACCAAGACGCAACGCTACATTGCGCTCGGCGCAACGGCGGCAGAATTAACAACGGTTAACTCGCGCAGCCTCGGTCGATGTCCAAAGATAGGTCCTCAAGGAGCGTACCGATGACGTTGAAGGAGTTTCATGGACAAGCTGCTCGCGCTGAAGATGTTCGTCCAGTCGGTCGAGTCCAAGGGCTTTTCGTCTGCCGCCAGACAACTCAATCTGGCCACCTCTTCAGTGACCCGAATGATCGACAGGCTTGAGGATGAGCTCGGTGCCGTGTTGCTGAATCGTTCTACCCGGCAAATCACGTTGACCGATGCCGGTGGTGCTTACTACCTGAAGACCCGGGATATCCTGAACGCCATGGCGGACGCAGACGAATCGGTGTCGGATCGAGGAGAAGTCCCTGCTGGCGAGCTGCGTATTTCAGTGCCCGTGGCGTTTGGACACCGCCTCATCGCCCCTCATATCCGTGCGCTTTTGACGCGTTATCCACTGCTCATCCTGGACATGACCCTGTCCGACGACATCGTCGATTTGCTCGGCGAACGCATCGATCTATCGATCCGGCTGGGGTCGCCTGCGGCGATGGAAGCGGTGATCAGTCGCCGTATCGGCAGCTTTCGCCGCCGGGTAGTTGCCAGCCCTGAGTATCTGAATGCGCGAGGATTTCCCGACCGGCCCATGGACCTCATGCAACACGAGTGCCTGTGCTTCAACTATGGCGCGCCGCAGCAGGTCTGGACATTTGCCGATAAGGGTCAAGAGCTCCGTGTGCCCGTCAATGGGCCATTCAGGAGCAACAATGCCGAGGTCTTGCGTGAAGTCGTGCTGGCCGGCAGCGGAGTGGCGCTGTTGGCAGACTGGCTGGTCGACGACGACATTGACAGTGGTCGCCTGACCTCTTTGTTCGAGGCTTTTGTCGTCAATCCGAACCGCGCAAGTTCGGCGATCTCGGCCCTGTACCTGCCCAATCATCGCGGGTCGAAACGTATCAATGCGTTCATTGATTTCCTGACCGAACTGCTCGGATCGGAAAGTCATCTCGAGGGGTGATCTGCTCACCTTTGCGTTTTACGAAACGCTGCGTTGTGCAACAGATGGATTCTCTGACGGAGCCCGGGTGCCTACCTTGGGGGTGTGAAAACATTCAACCATGGAGACCCTCATGAGTGTGCACCCATCCACGATTCACGTGACTTACGACTTCATCTGCCCATGGTGCTGGATCGGTGAAGAGCATCTGGAACGCGCACTTGTCGCTGCGAATTTTCCAACTGACCGCCAGGTTGTTTTCCTGCCGTATCAGTTGAACCCGGACATGCCTGTTCAGGGCATGGATCGTAAAACCTATCGCTCCGGCAAGTTCGGCAGCTGGGCGCGTAGCCAGGCCATGGACGCACAGGTTACCCACGCCGGCAGGGCTGTCGGTCTTGAATTCGATTATGAGCGTATCGAAAGGACCCCCAATACCCTGGCGGGTCATCGCCTGGTATGGCGGGAACAACAGGCGGGCCGAGACGCTTCCTTGCTGGTCAAGACCATTTTCAAGGCCTACTTCAGCGAAGGGCGGGATATCGGCGACCTCAATGTGCTGGCGGACATCGCAGCCGAAACAGGGCTGGACCGCGCGGCCACTGTCGACTTTCTCAACACCGATGAAGGCACTGCTGAGGTGTTGAAGCTTGAAGCGATAACCAAGGCATCCGGCGTGCGCTCGGTTCCGAGCATTCAGATCGCAGACGACATGATCAGTGGCGCCCAGCCCGTCGAAGTAATGATCCAGATACTCAGACGAAACCAGGCGGCGTAAGCCGTTTTTTTTCAAACCTTATTCATCAGGAATTCATCATGACCCACCATTTGTTCAGCCCCATCAAACTAGGCCAGCTCTCCCTCGATCACCGCGTCGCCATGGCGCCGCTGACTCGCTCCCGTGCGGGGCAACCTGGCAACGTACCGACCTCGATGAACGTCGAGTACTACCGTCAGCGTGCCAGTGCGGCGTTGATCATTACCGAGGCTACCCAGATTTCGCAGCAGGGCCAGGGATACGCCTGGACGCCCGGCATTCATAGCGACGAGCAGATTCAGGGCTGGAAAGCGGTCAGCGAGGCCGTACACGCAGAAGGCGGGCGCATTTTCCTGCAGCTCTGGCATGTGGGGAGGGTGTCACACCCGGTGTTTCAACCCAACGGCGGCTTGCCGGTGGCACCGACCGCACAGCCGGTGCCCGGCAAGACGTTCATCCTGAATGAAAAGGGCGAGGGCGTCTGGGGTGATGTACCGATTCCCCAGGAACTTGATATTCCGGGCATTGAAGCGATCGTTGCCGATTACCGCAAGGCCGCTCGCAATGCGCTGCTTGCCGGTATGGACGGTGTGGAAATCCACGCGGGTAATGGCTACCTGCTCGATCAATTCATCAACAGTGCCAGCAATCAGCGCAGTGATCGCTACGGTGGAAGTATCGAAAACCGTGCACGGCTGTTGCTTGAAGTCGTGGAGGCCGTGACCGAAGAAGTCGGTGCCGAGCGTGTTGCCGTTCGCCTGACACCGATGGGGCGTTTCATGGGGATGGACGATGACACCCCGGAACAGACCTTTGGCTACATTGCTTCCCGACTCAACCACTGGAACCTCGCTTACCTGCACCTGGTAGAACCGATGATGGTCGGCACCGTGCTCGACGAAAGTAACGATCCACGCTGGGACGCGATCATCAAACAACTGCGCAGCGATTTCCACGGCGTCCTGATGCTGGCGGGTGGTTACACCGGCGAAACGGCCGAACAGGCCATTGCGCAGGGGCGTGCCGACCTGATCGCTTTCGGTCGCCCGTTCATTGCCAACCCCGACTTGCCAGCTCGATTGCGTGGCCGTAACGAACTCAATCTGGCAGACGGCAGCAGCTTTTTTGGCGGCGACGCCAAGGGCTACATCGACTATCCGGTGTTGGCATAACGCAGGGTGGGAATCACCAGGCTACGAGGAGAAAGGTAATGAAGAGTCCAGACGTTCCGAAGGCCCTGGTCATTGGTGGTTCCCTGGGCGGGTTGTTCGCCGCGACGGCGTTGCGTGCGATTGGCTGGCACGTTGACATTTTCGAGCGATCCCCCGCTGCGATGGATAGCCGTGGCGGTGGCATCGTTCTGCAAGCGGATGTCTTGCAACATTTTCGCTATGCGCGCATCGATCATGCCAATGCGCTCGGTGTCCGGTCCCATGATCGTCTCTATCTGGATCGAGCCGGCACCGTCGTGCACAAAGAGCCGATGCCGCAAACCCAGACGTCCTGGAACACGCTTTACAACGCATTGTTCTCAGCGTTCCCTGCCGAGCACTATCACCGTGGCAAGACGTTGGTTGACCTGATTGAGAATGAGCAACGCGTGACGGCGATTTTTGAGGATGGCAGCCGCGTCGAGGGGGATCTGTTGATCGGTGCCGATGGCGCGGGTTCAACCGTGCGAAGCCTGGTGTTGCCAGGCACAGGGTATTCCTATTCCGGCTATGTGGTCTGGCGTGGTCTGGTCGATGAGCACCGGCTTCCAGACTTCGCACAGGCGCAAATCTACGAGGACTTTGTGTTTCAGCAGGACCCTGAGTCGCTGATGCTGGAATACATGGTGCCGGGCCTGAACGGCTCGGTTAATCCTGGCGAGCGACGGTTCAACTGGCTCTGGTATCTGAAAGCTGCACAAGGGCCGGAACTGGAAGCTGTGCTCACTGACAAGAATGGCCATCGCCTTAGCCACTCTGTTCCACCCGGGGCTTTGGCCTCCGAGCAGGATGCCTATATTCGAGAGAGGGGTGAGCAGCATGCCAACCCTGCTTTTCGTGAACTGATTCGCCAGACCAAGGATATTTTTGTGCAGGCGATCCTTGATCTCAACGTCCCCCGGATGGTGTTTGGGCGAGTACTGTTGACGGGCGACGCTGCTTTTGTGCCGCGCCCTCACACGGCCGGAAGCACGGCCAAGGCGGCCCGCAATGCACTGTCCCTCGCGCAAGCGATCGAAGACATTGGCGACATCGATAAAGCCTTGCTGGCCTGGCAGCGACTGCAACTTGCAGAAGGCAAGCGCATGGGGGACTGGGGTGTGAGCATGGGCAACCGGATCATGGGCATCAGTTGATCCTGATTGGCATTGTGCGTTTCGTTCCGGTGAGTCCCGGGGTTGAGCACAGCCATGCAAGACACTCAGAGCCTGGTCATGCATAGTCATCAACTTCACTTTTCGATCATGGACTCCGCTTATGGACAAGTTGCTGGCGCTGAAAATGTTTGTCGAAACGGTACGCTGTGGTGGTTATTCGGCAGCAGCGCGCAAGCTTGGCATCTCCACTTCGTCGGTGACGCGGCAGGTCGCGGGGCTGGAAAGTGAGCTGGGCGCCAGCCTGCTTAACCGCACCACGCGCAATACCAGCGTCACGGTGGCGGGGCAGAGCTATTTCGACAAAGCCGTGGCGATCCTCGAAGCAATCGATGAAGCCGACGCCGTCGTTGCCGACCGTGGCAGCGAAGCCCAAGGGCGTTTACGGGCCAGCGTTCCAGTGGAATTCGGCCGGCGTATCATCGCTCCCCATTTGAGTCGGCTGCTCGATCGCCATCCGGGCCTGGAGATCAGCCTCTCGCTGAGTGACGAGGTCAGTGACCTGCTCAGCGAGCAGATCGATGTGTCGGTGCGTCTCGGTTCATCGGTTGTCAGTGATGACATCGTCAGCAAGAAGGTGGGTGATTTCCAGCGTTGGGTGGTGGCGAGTCCCGAATACCTGACGCGTACCGGATTACCCCGACACCCCCGTGATCTGCTGGACCATCAGTGCTTGCGTTTTGATTACCGCACCGGCCACCACAATTGGACATTCCAGGGCGATGAGGAAGTCATCCGCTTGAATGTGCAGGGCAGGCTGCAAAGCAACAATGCCGACATTCTGCGGGAGGCGGCGTTGGCCGGTGGCGGGGTGACGCTGCTGGCCGATTGGCTGGTGCGTGACGATGTTGGCGCGGGTCGGCTGACCCGCGTGCTGGAGCAGTATGAGGTCAACCCCGGTAGTGCGAGCACCTGCATCAATGCGCTGTATCTGCCCAACCATCGCGGCTCCAGTCGCATCAATGTGTTCATAGAATTTCTTCAGGAAATACTCGCCCCCTGAGCATGTCTTGTGAAACCGGATTCAAATCACCCGACAAACCTCCTCCAGCGGACGCGGATCGATCCAGTCACGGACATCGAAGCGTTGGGGAATGAAGTCCCAACGCTGGAGGAAGTCCGTCAGGTGTTGCAGGGCGGTGATCGAGGTTTCGTCGAGGGGCAAGCAGTCGGCGCGAATCAGGCGTCCTGAAGGCTCGAACCAAAGCTGGCGAGCAGGAGGCTGTTAATCCCGGCGCTTGAAGGCCCCCGGTCCCCTCAGCACCCCCCATAGCATAGCGAGCGTTAATGCGACGGATACAATGAAAGAAAAAGCCTTGAGCAACAGATTCGAAAAGAAGCGCTTTTGCAGCTCTTCATATACAACGTTTTCCATCATCGTGTGCGGACGATATGTCGTTACCGCATTGAAATCCGAAATGGTCAGAGCGTCATATAGATTCAGGCCCATCCCATAAGCAGCGAGTAGGAATACCAGCGCACCGATGAAACAGTAAATGCGGAAGCGAATAGCTGCGAACACAAAAGCTCCATCTTTCTAATCAGCTGATAACGAGTAGGCGGTTGATAGTCGCATTTTAGCGCGCATACGACAGGCCAAATAGCTCTCTGGGGGGAATCGAGAAGCAGACGTGGCGTCTGTTCGCAAGGCGCAAAAGACGCAGACTATTCAACCATAAACCGACCCCGCAGGAACATTTGGATATCCATAGCCCTCGGCAACTGACAGCGTAGCTTCTGGGAACCAAAGAAATGTCCGCTCTGGACAATCGAAAGCAGTCCCTCTCGACCGGTTGAATCCACAGCCAAAACCAGCCCTTCACTAATCGAGAGCAGGCTTCAGCAATAGCCCCTTCCTCAGCGCTTGTAACGTAGCGCATCAACCACTACGCCAAACGCAGACGAATGTTTACGGCGGTTAGGGTAGTAGAGGTGATACCCGGGAAAGGTTGGCACCAGTCCTCCAGCACCCGCACCAGGCTCCCGTCAGTAATTTCCTTCTGCACCATATCTTCGGGCAGGAAAGCCAGGCCGCAACCGGCGATGGCTGCACGCAGGATGGGCAGGAGGTGGATGAAATTGGCCGAGAAATTGCCGCGAGTCGAGAAAGCGAAGTCAGCCAGACGGCGGCAATCTGATACTGTTTTTTATGTTGGATCTGAGCCTTTTTTTAGTTGGTCGGTGCTCTATAGAGTGCGCGTCCGACGCACTAGTGGACAGTGATCGGCCGCCTACTATTCCAGGCTCTCTGAAGACCGGACGACCTCGAGAGTCTTCAGGAACCACCATGAATACTCGTCCAGGTTTTCACAGCAAGACATTCCCTGAGTCGCAACGTGACATTCTCGGTATGATCGCGACCGATCATCATCTGGTCGACATACTCTGCGCCATTTGCCAGATGCTTGACGATCAGGCCCCCGAAACCTTCTGCTCGATACTGCTCACTGATGCCGAGGGCAAACGCTTGCTTAGCGGCGCGGCGCCCAGCCTCCCGGTCGAATACAGTGACGCGATTCATGGAATGCTGATTGGGCCACATGAAGGAACCTGTGGCACCGCAGCGTTCCGGCGCGAGCTTGTGGTCACCGAAGACATCGCCCGAGATCCAAACTGGGAGCGTTTTCGAGGCCTGGCGCTGGGGCATAACCTGCGTTCCTGCTGGTCGGTGCCTTTGCTCTCCCATCTGGGAAGCGTGTTGGGTACGTTTGCCCTGTATCAGAACCGCACGAATGCGCCGGATGAGGCGCAGATTCAACGACTGGCCCGCGCGGCCCAGCTGGCAGTCATTGCGATCCGGCATGAGCGTGACGGCCAACGTCTGGAGGAAAGCGAACAACGTTTTCGTTCATTGTTTACCTACAACCCCAACCCGGTGTTCGCCCTCGATCTGGCCGGCAACATCCAGAGTGTGAATCCGGCAGGCCTGAAGCTGAAACCGCACACCGCGACCGACTTCATTGGTCATCACTTTTCCCATCTGGTACTCGAAGAAGACCTGGAACGGGTCAGTCAGCATTTTTCCGCAGCCCGCGCCGGAGAACCTCAGCGCTTCGAGGCACGGGTTCTCGACGAGAGTCAAAAACTGCTGACCATGGACATCTCTAATCTGCCGATCATGGTCAACGGAGAGATCGTCGGGGTATTTGGCATTGCCCGTGACATCAGCGAGCAGAAGCATTTCGAGCGCCAATTGAGCTTCAACGCCAGCCATGACCGCCTGACCGGTTTGCTTAACCGTGTTTCGCTTGAAGACCGGCTTGTCCTGGATTGTCACATCAGCCGTCGGCGTGAGCGTCGTCTGGCGGTGATGTGCATTGATCTGGATGGGTTCAAATCCATCAACGATTCGATCGGACATTACTTCGGCGATCAGGTGCTGATTGAGGTGGCGCAGCGTATGACCCGGCAGGTTCGTCCCGGCGATACCGTCGTGCGCATGGGCGGTGACGAATTTATCGTGCTGCTGCCGGACCTGCTTCGTGATGAGGACGTTGTACCGGTGGTCGAGCGCTTGATGGCCAGCATTGCCAGACCCTACTGCATCCAGGGCATTGACCTGCACGTGAGTGCAAGTATCGGCATCACCTTGAGCGATGGTCACATCGAGCAGCCGATGCAACTGATCCAGCAGGCTGACATGGCCATGTACAAAGCCAAGCAGCAAGGGCGCAATAACTTTCAGTGGTACACCAGCGATCTTAATCAGCGCGTTTGCGAGCACGCGAGCCTGCGCAATGACCTGCAAAAGGCTATCGAAACTCAGTCGTTCAAGCTGCATTATCAACCGCAGATAGACGCGCTCACGAGTCGGGTGGTCGGGATCGAAGCGTTGTTGCGCTGGGAACATCCGGAAAAAGGATTCATCTCACCAGCGGTGTTTGTGCCGGTGGCAGAGGACAGTGGTCAGATCATCCCGCTGAGCCTTTGGGTACTCGATACGGCCTGCGCGCAGCTGCGCCAGCTAGGCGAGCAGGGCATCACGGGCATTTCGATGGCGGTGAATATTTCGCCGATGCATTTTCAGCGTGGCCATTTCGTCCAGTGTGTCCAAGCCAGCCTGGAGAAACATGGACTGCGTGGAGAGCAGTTGGAGTTGGAGATCACCGAGTCGCTTCTGTTGCATAACGCTGAACAGGCGATCGACACGTTGCACCAGCTCAAGGCGTTGGGGGTGCTCATTGCGCTCGATGATTTTGGCACCGGTTTTTCCAGCCTCAGCTACCTCAAGCGTTTGCCCATCGACAAGATCAAGATCGACCGCTCGTTCATCCAGGAAATCGCCACTGACCATCACGATGCAGCGATCACCCAAGGCATTATTTCCATGGCCCATCACCTCAGCCTTACGGTGGTCGCCGAAGGCGTGGAAACGGCGTCTCAGGTGGATTTTCTGAAGGGCAGTCGCTGCGATGTTTTTCAGGGGTATTACTTTGCCAAACCGATGCCCTATGCAGAAATCGAAGCTTTCCTGAGCCATCCCGCGTCCCATCCCTGACCGCCAATTCTGTCTGGACCCAGACCTGAAAATCAGACGCTAAGGCAAATTTTCAGACCCCAGCGCAGAACTCCCTCTCCTCAGGCAAGGCGCTCCCCGCGCCTTTCTCACACACTCGGCTCTAACGCTATCGCGCTGCACAACAACAAGAGCCGCGAAAAAAATGACTAGTTTCCAGCCTGCTACCGAAAGCCAGACCGGCCACATCGGCGCCCGTCAGACCCGTGTCGAGGACGCCGCATTGTTGCGCGGCCTCGGCTGCTATGCCGATGACGCTGCGATCCCTCCGGGTACGCTCCATGCGGCGATCATCCGCTCACCCCACGCTCATGCACGTATCACCTCGGTGGACTTTTCCCGTGCGCTGCTGATGAAAGGCGTGCACGGCGTGCTGGTCGGCGAAGACGTCAAACGCTGGGCGCTGCCGTTCCCGGTGGGTGTGCGTCAGCCGATGGAGCACTGGTGCGTCGCCGTCGACAAGGTGCGTTACGTCGGGGAGCCGGTGGCGGTGGTGATCGCCGAGAGCCGCTATCTGGCCGAGGACGCCATCGAAGGGGTGCGCGTTGAATACGAGCCGCTGCCCCCGATCATCGATCCTGAACTGGCCACCGCCGAACAGGCGCCGATCCTGCACGAAGCAGTCGGCAGCAACGTGGTCAATGAGCGGCACTTTCGTTATGGCGAGCCGGAGCAGGCCTTCGAACAGGCGCCGCACAAGGTCTCGCTCAAAGTAAAGTTTCCGCGCAGTTCCTGCACGCCCATCGAATGCTATGTGGTGCTGGCTCAGTACGAGCGCGCCACCGGCATTTATGACGTGCTGGCCAATTTCCAGGGCCCCTATGCGTTGCACACGGTCATGGCCCGGGCACTGAATGTGCCCGGCAACCGCTTGCGTTTGCGCACACCGAAAGATTCCGGCGGCAGCTTTGGCATCAAGCAAGGCGTGTTCCCTTACGTCGTGATGATGGGCCTGGCGTCACGCAAAGTCGGCGCACCGGTGAAGTGGGTCGAGGACCGTCTGGAACATCTTCAAGGGGCTTCTTCTGCGACCAATCGGGTGACCGAGATTGAAGCGGCGGTAGAAGCCGATGGCCGTATCACCGCGTTGCGTTATGACCAGATCGACGATTGTGGCGCCTACCTGAGAGCGCCTGAACCTGCGACTTTTTACCGTATGCACGGCAACCTGACGGGTGCTTACGCGATCCGCAATTTGCAAGTGCGCAACCGCGTGGTGTTGACCAACAAAACCCCTTCCGGCCTGAACCGTGGTTTTGGTGGCCCGCAGGTGTATTTCGCCCTTGAGCGGCTGCTGCAACACATCGCCGTGCAGTTGAAGCTTGATCCGTTGGACGTGATCCGCCGCAACCTGGTGCCGGCCGATGCCTTCCCTTATCGCGCGGCAGCCGGTGCGTTGCTCGATTCCGGCAATTACCAGGCAGGCATTGCCTTGGCGGCGGCTGATGGCGGACTCGAGGAGTTGCTCAAACGTCGTGATCAGGCGCGTGCCGAAGGCCGAATCTATGGCATTGGTTATGCCGCGGTCATCGAACCCTCGATTTCCAACATGGGTTACATCACCACCGCGATGACGCCCGAAGAGCGGCGCAAGGTCGGTCCGAAAAACGGCGCTGTCGCCACCGCAACCATTAACGTCGGCCCGTTGGGTGACGTCAGTGTGCACGTGTCCTCGGCACCGCAAGGGCAGGGCCATCAAACCACCGTCGCTCAGGTCGTTGCCGAAGTGCTTGGGGTTGCGCTGGAATCCATCGTGGTCAACGTCGAGCTGGACACTCAGAAGGACGCGTGGTCGATTGCCTCGGGCAACTATTCCAGCCGTTTCGCCGGTGCTGTGGCCGGTGCCGTCTATAAGGCCGCGCTGAAGATCCGTGATCGCCTCGCCGCGATTGCCGCGGAGCAATTGCAGGCCAGTCCCGAAGATATTCGTTTCGCGGGTGGCAAGATTTTTGTGGTCAATGGCGGGGCGGTGGCGCCATTCCATCGGATTGCCGGTGCGACCCATTGGTCGCCGGGCCTGCTGCCGGAAGGTGAAAGCGGCGGTCTGCGCGAAACCGCCTTCTGGAGCCCGCCGCAATTGGAGGCACCGGACGACAAGGATCAGGTCAACAGCTCGCTGTGCTACGGCTTTGTCTTCGACATCTGTGGTCTGGAAATCGACCGCATGACCGGCGAGATCCACATCGATCGCTACGTCACCTGCCATGACGCCGGCCGCCTGCTCAACCCGGCGCTGGTGGATGGCCAGATTCGTGGTGGCTTCACCCAAGGCCTCGGCGCGGCGCTGATGGAAGAATTCGCCTACGGCGAGGACGGCAGCTTCCTGAGCGGGACCTTCGCCGATTATCTGGTGCCGACCGCACCGGAAGTGATCGAACCGATGATCCTGCACATGGAAACGCCATCGCCATTCACCCCACTGGGCGCCAAGGGTGTGGGCGAGGGCAACAATATGAGCACGCCGGTGTGCATCGCCAACGCGGTGGCCGACGCCCTCGGTCGATCGGACATCCGTCTGCCACTGACGCCCTCGAAAGTACGCACGCTCATCGGCATCGACGAGCCACCACGGCCCGCCGGTATGGAGGCCGATGAAAACCTCGACGCAGCACCTGCCGGTGGACCGGCACTGCGGGCCAACGACTCGGTGGTGATTCCTGCTTCGCCGCAACAGGTCTTCGATACCTTGCTCGACCCGCAGACGCTGGCGGCGATCATTCCCGGTTGCCACGACCTCGTGCTTGAAGGCGAAAACCGTTACCGCGCGGACGTCACCGTCGGCGTCGGCATGATCCGCGCGCGCTTCGAGGCCAAGGTTGCCCTGAGTGATCTGGACCCGCCGCATTCATTGCGTCTGTCCGGTTCCGGCAGCAGCTCGATGGGGTCGGCCCAGGGGCAGGCCAAGGTGCGTTTCGTTGAACTGGAAAATGGCCACACACGCCTGGAATACCAATACCAGGTGGCGGTCAGCGGCAAAGTCGCCGCGGTCGGCGGCCGAATGCTGCAAGGGGCCTCGAAAGTGATCATCGGACAAATATTTACTCGCCTGTCACAACGGGTCAGCGGCCAAGCCATCTCCACCGGGTGGTGGGCGCGATTGCGGGCCTCGCTTGGTGCGCTGTTTGGCAAGGGAGGTGCGCAATGAAACCGGCTGCTTTCGATTACGTTCGGGCTGACAACCGTCGTCAGGTGGTTGAGTTGCTCGCCGAGTACGGCCAGGAAGCTCGCATCATCGCCGGTGGCCAATCGCTGATGGCGGTGCTGAACATGCGCCTGGCTCAGCCCAAGTTGCTGATCGATATCAATCATGTGGCTGACCTGGCCTATATCGAACTGCGCAAGGATTGTCTGGCGGTAGGTGCCGGGGTACGACAGGCGCAGTTGCTGGCGCGTTCGACCCTGATGGACGAGGTGCCTTTATTGGCGCTGGCAATGCCTTGGATCGGTCACTTCCAGACGCGTAATCGCGGCACAGTCTGCGGTTCGGTGGCTCATGCCGACCCGAGCGCCGAGTTGCCGCTGTGCCTGGTGACGTTGGGTGGCGAGATCGTTCTGGAGTCGAAAAAAGGCAAGCGCATTGTCAAGGCTGCCGACTTCTTCCAAGGCATTCTCACCACCGACAAGCGTGCGGATGAACTGGTCGTCGAGGTGCGCTTTCCGCTCAAGCGCGAAGGCATTACCTATCGCTTCCGCGAGATCGCCATGCGCCACGGCGACTTTGCAATTGTCTCCCTTGCCGCAGCCATCGGCGCGGATCAGGTCGAACTGGGCATCGGCGGGGTCGCCGACCGTCCCCAACGTCGCAGCCTGCCTCGTGGTGCGGCGTTGCCTGACGCACTCAATCAAACCGCCTGGTCGCTCGATGCACAAGACGATGTGCACGCCAGCGCTGCCTATCGCCGCCAACTGATTCGCGAGCTGGGTCACCAGCTGATCGAAGGAGTCTGAACATGCGTGTAACTGCCGACCAAACCTTTCCGATCCGCCTGGAACTCAACGGCCGCTCCCGCGAAGCCCTGGCTGAGCCGCGGACCCAACTCTGCGACTTCCTGCGCCACGACCTCGGTGCCACCGGTGTCCATGTCGGATGCGAACACGGTGTCTGCGGTGCCTGCACGGTGCTGGTGGACGGAGTCGCCATGCGTTCCTGCCTGATGCTCGCGGTACAGGGGCACGAGCGGCGTATCGAGACCGTCGAGTCGCTGGCTGACGACGACACACTGAGCGACCTGCAACAAGCCTTTCGCCGTCATCACGCCTTGCAGTGCGGCTTTTGCACTGCGGGCATTCTCATGTCCTGCGTGGATTTCCTCGAACGGGTACCCGACCCGGACGAGACCCAGGTACGCGACATGCTTTCGGGGCATCTATGTCGCTGCACCGGCTACACCGGCATCGTCCAGGCCGTGCTCGAAGTCGCTGCCCAGCGCCAAACGAACAAAGGGGTATAACAAAAATGTTCGATCTCGGACGCAGTTTCCTCGCTGCCGTTGAACGCCGGCCGCACGCCGTGGCGGTCAGTGACGGTGCGTTGAAGAAAACCTATGAAGAATGGTTCGTCGATATCCAGAGTGCCGCCTGGGGCTTGCAATGCCTTGGGCTGCAACGCGGTGATCGACTGCTGGTAGTGATGCAAAACCGCTGGCAGATGGCGACCCTGCATTGGGCCTGTCAGTTTGCGGGCATCGTCATGACCCCTTTGAACTGGCGTTCGACTGCCGATGAACTGGGCTACTGCATCGAAGATGCGCAAATTCGGGCAGTGGCTTACGACGACGCGACCGTGACCGCCGTGGCCGGTTGCAGCGCCGCCACAAGGTTGCCACGGATAGCCACCGGTCTGCGTGCCGCCAACACCGACCTGAGTTTCGAGGAACTGTGTTCGCAGACCCCCTCCGGCATCATTTTGCAGGCCGACGCCGAAGACTTTTCACTGCTGCTGTACACCTCCGGAACCACCAGCAAGCCCAAGGGCGTGCCCCGTCGGCACCGCAGCGAACGCGCCGCGGCGGTTGCCCACGTAGCGCAAAACCTCTACCGCCAGAACGAGTGCACGCTGGGCGTCATGCCGCTTTACCACACCATGGGCGTGCGTTCGTTGCTGTCCATGGCGCTGATCGACGGACATTTCGTCTGTGTGCCGAAGTTCGACGTGGAAGCCACGCTGCAGGCCATCGAGCGGGAAAAGGTCAGCAACCTGTACCTGGTGCCGACGCTCTACCACATGCTCATCGAACACCCGGCCTTTGCCCGCGAGCGAGTCGCCAGTGTGGAGAAAATAGGCTTTGCCGGTGCGCCGATGAGCGACGGTTTGATGCGTCGCGTCGAGCAGGCGTTCCAGCCGCAATTGTTCGTCAATCATTACGGCAGCTCGGAGATCTACACCTTCACCATCGACCAGCAAGCCAGCCGCAAACCCGGTTCGTCAGGGCGCAGTGCAATGAACCAGCGCGTGCGCGTGGTGCCGATCGATGCTGAAACGGCGGACGTGCAGGTCAACCCATTGGAAGAGGGCCAGATCATCGCCGACCTGGCGAGTGACGAGGCGTTCGAAGGCTACCTGAACCGCCCCGAAGCGACCGCCAAGGCATTGCGTGACGGATGGTATTTCACCGGTGACATCGGCTACTTCGATCTGGAGGGCGATCTGTTCGTCACCGGTCGTGTCGATGACTTGATCATCACCGGCGGCGAAAACGTCAGCCCGGCAGAAATCGAAAACATGCTCTCTCTGCACCCGGCAGTAGAAGAAGTGGTGGTGGTCGGTCTGCCCGACGAGCAGTGGGGCAAGATCATTGCCGCATTTATCAAGCTGCGCGCCGAGGTCTCGGAAGGCGACCTCGATGCCCATTGCATCGCTTCGGGCCTGGCCAAATTCAAGCGGCCACGGCGTTACCAGTTCATCGACCAGATTCCCAAATCTCCAGTGGGCAAGGTGCTGCGGCGCGTACTGCTGGCCCAATTTCAGGAACAGGCCTTGAAGGCCATCAGCTAATCATCCAGAGGACACTCTCATGCAACAGCAAGCGATCCAGCAATTTCTCGACACTCAGTTCGATGGCTTCCAGGTTGAAGTCGATGTGTCCCGCGAGCGCGCCGACATCATCCTCAACCGGGCACCGCTGAACGTCATTTCCATGGGGCAGCGTGATGAACTGCGCCTGGTCTTCGAAGCCCTCGATGCACACAAAGGCGTGCGCGTCATCGTGCTGCGCTCGGTGGGTGAACACTTCTCCAGCGGTGGCGACATCAAGGGTTTCCTCGAAGCATCGCCAGAGCACGTATCGAAGCTGGCCTGGAACGTCGCGGCACCGGCACGTTGCGAAAAACCGGTGATCGTGGCCAACCGTGGCTACACATTCGGCGTCGGTTTCGAACTGTCCCTGGCCTGCGATTTCCGCATTGCTTCGCAAACCACTCGCTACGCCTTGCCTGAGCAGAACCTGGGGCAGATCCCCGGCTCGGGTGGCTCCGCGCGCTTGCAGAAAATCATCGGCATCACTCGCACCAAGCACATGGTGATGCGCGCCAAACGCATCACCGGCGACCAGGCCTACGCCTGGGGTATCGCGACCGAGGTCGTGCCGGATACCGAACTGGAAAGCACCGTCGATGCGTTGGTCGACGAACTGCGTCGCTTCTCGCCGCTGGCTCAGCGCACGGCAAAAAAACTGATCAACGACAACGAAGATGCGCCGCTGACTGTCGCGATCGAAATGGAAGGTCACTGCTACAGCCGCCTGCGTAGCTCCAAGGACTTCAAGGAAGGCGTTGAAGCGTTTCACAGCAAGCGTGAGGCCGTGTTTATCGGCGAGTAAATCGTACCGGCGAGCAGGCCCGGGAGTATGTTGGTAACAGCGTACGCCTCACGGAACAGGGTCTGCCGCCCCTTCAATGCAACTCAAAGGGCACATCAAGGCATCACCGCTGACCTGCTGATTACTCGCACCCCGCGCACCGGGATGCAGAACGTTTCGATTCACCGTTTGTGTGAGGCAACCATGACTACGACAACAACAATAACTGCATCACCCGCCAGCGCCGCTATCGATACACCGCAGATTCCACCGGGCAAGGCCTTGCTCGCGGCATTCGCCTCGACGTTCGGCTGGGCGCTGGATTTGTTCGACCTGTTCATTCTGCTCTACGTGGCGCCGATCATCGGCCGCCTGTTCTTCCCCTCGGACACCCCGACACTGTCGCTGGCCGCCGTGTACGCCTCGTTCGCCGTGGCCTTGCTGGTACGTCCGCTGGGCTCGGCGATCTTCGGCGCGTATGCCGACAAACACGGTCGCAAGCGTGCGCTGATGGTATCGATGGTCGGCGTCGGTATTTCCACGGCACTGTTTGGTGCGTTGCCGACCATTCACCAGGTCGGCATATTGGCCCCGATACTGTTTTTGGTCTTGCGGGTGATTCAGGGCATTTTCGTTGGCGGCATCGTTGCCTCCACTCACACCATCGGCACCGAATCCATCTCGCCGCGTTATCGCGGCTTGATGTCCGGGTTGATCGGTGGTGCCGGCGCCGGCATGGGCGCGCTGTTGGCGTCATTCACTTATCTGGTGTTGTCGGAGATCTTTCCCGGGGAGGAATTTGACGTCTGGGGCTGGCGCTTCATGTTCTTCTGCGGCCTGCTCAGCACGTTTTTCGGTCTGGTGATGTTCCGTTACCTGGAAGAAACCCCGGTCTGGCAGCAACTGCAACAAGCGCGTAAAACCAAGGGGCCGGCAGTAGTTGTCGTGTCGCCGCTCAAGCGTCTGTTCGGTCGCGAGTACCGCGGCGTGATGCTGGTCAATCTGCTGATTACGTTCGGAGGCGGTGCCACGTATTACCTGGCCTGCGGTTATCTGCCGACATTGCTCAACGTGGTCGCCAAAGTGCCTCATGCGCAGACTTCGCAGCTGCTCATGTACGGGTCGGTGGCAACCATTGTCGGAGCACTGGCCTTTGGTTACCTGAGCGACCTGATCGGTCGCAAGAAGACCTTCATGCTGCTGGGTGTGATCAACCTGGTGAGCCTGCCGATGATGTTTCTGGGTGTCGCCGAATCGGGTTCGCTGACCCGTACTGCGCTGTATTGCGTGGGCATAGGCTTCATAGGTGGGGCGATCATCGCGCCGATTCTGATCTTTCTCAACGAACGCTTTTCCACCGAGCTGCGAGCCAGCGGCACCGGATTGTCCTGGAACATCGGTTTCGCCCTCGGCGGAACCATGCCGACCTTTGTGTCCCTGGTCAGCGGCAGCCCCGCGCAGATCCCCATGGTGCTGGCGATGTTTGCCGTCGGTCTGTCGGTGATCTACCTGATCGGCAGCGTGGTGATTCCAGAAACCCAAGGCAACTTCAAATAACGGCGGGGAGGTGCTCCAGGAATTCGCCGATCAGCTGCAAAGTCCGCTCGGGCGCTTCGGTTTGAGGAAAGTGTCGACAGTCATCCAGCAGCACACAGCGGCACGGTCCAGCGACCTGTCGCTGGATGACCACCAGTTGCTCGGGCGTGGCGTAGTGGTCGTCGCGACCCTGAATGACCAGCAGCGGCCTTTCGATACAAGCCAACTGCGCTTCGAGATCGTCCAGGGAAAAGTCGGGGTGTAGCCAGCTGTCGCTCCAGCCGTGGAAAGCGCCGTCGACATTGGTCCCATGATGGCGTGCCAGGCGCTCGCGCAATTCGCCCTGATGCCAGGCCTCGGTGGTATGGCGAATGCCATCGAGGCTCTCGGCCTCGACAATCACGTGAGGCGCCAGTGCGATGCTGCCCAACACGCGTGGATCGTTGGTGGCGGCATAGGCAAGGACGATGGATGCGCCGTCACTGTGACCGAGCAAGACCACTTGCGGCAGTTGCAAGGCATCAAGCAATTGCCGCAGTTCCCGAGGGCCGTCGCTGCTCAGGTAGTTCAGTGGACGCGGCAGGGTTACCGGGCTCGATTGCCCATAACCCTGACGGCTGTAAGTGACCACACCGCAACCGCTGGCCTGGGCCAGGCGCTGGGGGAAGTCTTTCCATTGGTCGCTGCTGCCGAGGCCTTCGTGCAGCAGCACAAGCGTCGGTCGCGATGGGTCAGCCGCAGGGATTTGGCGATATTCCAGGCGCAGCGGCCCAAGTTGCAAAAATTGTTGTGGCGACATGTTGAATCAACGATTGAACAAGGTTGCTCGCAGGTTACCGTAAACGTAACCCCGCATGCAGTAACACGCTTTGCTTGAGGTATAGAAAACATGCGCCATCTCGATGTTCAGGTGATCGACCAGGCACTGCAATGGGCTCGCGCCGGGCAGGCCCAATGGTTGTGCACGGTGCTCTCCACCTATGGCTCGGCGCCGCGTGCGCCGGGTGCGATGCTGGTGACCAATGGTGCGGGGGAACACGTTGGCTCGCTGTCGGGTGGCTGCGTCGAAGAGGAGTTTCTCGACAGCCTGGCGCGCGGTGAGTTACGCGAGCCGGCACAGATCGTCAGTTATGGCGACAGCGTCGAGCAACGCCACCGTTTGCGATTGCCCTGTGGTGGGGTGCTGATCGTGCTGGTCGAGCACCGCGCTGCCAGTCTCGAATGGATCGCACACCTGGAGAGTCTGCAAGCGGCGTTACTCGGCCAGCGACGTCTGCAGCGTCATATCGAGTTGAGCAGCGGTGCCTTGCGCCTGGACCCGGACATCGGTCACGGCAGCGAACGGGTGCAAGTCGTCGACGAGACGGTGCGCATCAGCGTGGGCCCGGCATTACGCCTGATTCTGGCTGGGCTCTCGCCGGTCGCGGAAGTCTGCGCCAGTTTCGCTCGGGCCATCGGTTGCGAAGTCATCGCCTGCGACCCCCGGGAAGAGACGCTGCATCTAAATCTTGAAGGCGTGGAAATGCAGCGTGTGCTGCCCTCGATGTTTATCGCCGCCGGAGGTTGTCACGCAGCGACCGCGGTGGTGGCGTTGACTCACGATCCGCGAATCGATGATCTGGCGCTGATGGAAGCGGTTCACACCCCGGCGTTTTACATCGGCGCCATGGGCTCTCAGGCCACTTCGGCCAAGCGCGCCGAGCGGCTCAAGCGCATCGGTGGTCTGACGGATGAACAGATCGCCCGTTTACACATGCCCATCGGCCTCGATCTGGGCAGCAAGGCCCCGGCGGAAATCGCTCTGGCGGTGGTGGCCGATATCCTGCGCGTTTATCACGGGAAAGAGCGCCATGCCTTGTAAAACGGCTTTTCCGACGAACGTGGGGGCTGCGAAAGTCGAGGTAGACGCTCAGTCATTCGCGCGCGATAGTGGCCAGCCAAGTGTTGCTGAACCATGGACCGATCGACGGGCTTGAGAAATAGATAGACGCCCCGATGATATGCATTGAGGCCGATAACGATATCGCTTCAAGCGAGCGGAGGAATCTGATGTCGATTGCTCAACGGGTTTTCCACGGCAGGTTTGGCCGGGTCGCCTTGCTGAACATGGATCGTTCGCTGGTCACCCATACCCATTCCGAATGCCATGTGCTGGTCAAAGTGTCCGGTGAGGACACTTACTTCAACGTTAACGGTCGGCGGGTTCCGCTCAGCGATCGCACGGCGGTGCTGGTCAACGCCTGGGAGCCGCATTTCTACGATCCGCAGCCGGGTGCCGGTGCCACCGTCATCCTGGCGCTTTACATCGAGCCCGCCTGGCTGGCCACTGCCCAGCAGTCGCTGGCGCTCAGCGGTCGGCCGGACTTTTTTGCCCAGTCGTGCATCGAGCTGTCGAGTCGTAATCGCACCTTGGCCGACATCCTGGTCGCCGAAGCGCATGGCTGCGGGATCGTGCCGAAAGAACGCATGGAATTCATCCTGTTCGACTTCCTGATCGAACTGATCGAGGACTTTTCCAGCTGGCGGCATTTGTCGCAACTGGGTGCGCCGAACTCAGGTGAGTTCCGGGATGCGCGCGTGCGCCGTGGCACCGCCTGGTTGCTTGAGCACCTCGATGATCCGAACCCGATCGACAACGCCGCGCGGGCTTGTGGTCTGTCGCGGGCGCACTTCTTTGCGCTGTTCAAGAAAGATACCGGCATGACACCGACCCTTTTGCTGAACGACGCGCGCATGCGCCGGGCTTTTGCCTGGCTGGAGCGTGAGCGCAGTGGAACGTTGGGCCTGTTGTCGGAGAATCTCGGGTTCTCCGAGCAAGGTCATTTCACACGGTTTTTCCGTCAGCACATCGGAGCCTCACCCAGCCAGTATCGGCGCGTAGTGGATTGTTATGTGACGGTTTGAACTGAGAGGAGGGCGGGGGTATTGGGCAATACTCCCGTTGATGACGTTAGTCTTTCATCTTGAAGCTGGCGACTTTTAACGGTTACGAAAGTTGTAGGGTTAGCTAATTGTCCAGAAAGTCATAAATCTCTTTCATGCGTTCTTCACGCATCAACTCAAGTTCTTCCTCGGTTTCGGCTGTCCATTGCAGAATGAAGTCCCAGTAATCGCAGTCGTGAGCGTCCGCTTCTGCTTCAAATGCTTCTTGCAGAAATTTAAGGCGATATTCTTCTGGCGAAAGTCCACAGTTTACAGCGAGGTCGTAGTTCAATTCGCTGAGTTCAAGTTGGATCCATAAGTTGGCGTCCAGGAATTTCGTCAGGGCGAGTTCGGCTCTAAGTTCTTTTGCGATCATGAGTGCTCTCTTGTTGCATGCAGTAAGTAGCTGGTTGTTCGAAGTCGGCCCAGCGCCAAGTCTGACTATGTCAATTTCCTGCCATCATCCATCCTCGAACGCCATGACTTTCACTCAGCTCTTTCACAACTCGAGCTGCGTCCTGCTTCTGTTTATACGGGCCGATGACGACAAAGTTGTTTTCTTTACGTGCTACCGGCAACTCCATCTGTTGAATGGCCTTTACGGCGTGATGGCGGTGGGGTGTGTTCAATGCGATTTCGACCACCCACAGGCCGGATGAAGGCGTGGTTGAAGCGTCTTTTTTAGTGTGGAGAATATAGCCGCAGCACGTCAAACACGGGCGTTCCAGCGTAATGAGCGATCCTGGCACGGTGCGAAAGACATGCCATTGCGGATCAATGGTTCTTTTGCGGGCGAAGCGTGCCAGGAGCAGACCGATAAAAGTAATCAGACCGCTGAGAACAATCGTCCAATTGTGTGCCTGTGCGGGCAATGAAGGCAGTGTAAGTTCTGGCATTTCTTCTGACTGATCGATCAGAAACTGTACGGCGTCCGCCTCCATTGAATCGGGTACATGGGATCCCTTTTTCTCAAAGGGTGCGACGACCCCATCGGAATGTTTTGTACTGAACTCTGTCACAACTTTATTAGCGGTGTCATCGGCCAGTTGTTCGAACGCTGTCACATTTTGCTGGATGTATGAATTGTCGACGTTATTTTGACAAGTTGGTCCTGTAGACACGTAGGCCCATATAAGCGCTGATAGTTGCCCCAAAACGCCAGTTACCAGTAAGCCGAAGCTAAGCTTTCGCACAGCGGCCATCTCCAAATCAAATGAATAGTTATTTGGCCCATTTCTTTGATAAAGCGGGGTTCTATTGTTGATCCTGGGATGGTCTAAATTCTCGAGCGCGTCAGTGTGCCAAAGAGCCAAAACTAGTTGGCTGCTTTTTTGTTGTTTTAAAGAGCATCGGGCATGCACTTTATAGAGTGTTGGTTAACGAAAAAGGCTCAGGTGATCGAAAAAAAACCGTATCAGATGGATTTGAAGATGAGTCATTAAAACACTTGTATTTAAGGCTGATGTCGTGGGAAAAGTACCTTGTCCAAGATTCAGGCTACCTACGCGTTCGGTAAAAATGAAAGGATTGTTAGCCGGCCCTTTTCGGTACGGAGAGGAAGTTGTTACTGAGTTTTTTGTCACCCTTTCAAACGATGCCGGTGTCCTGCACTACACTTCAGGTGCCACTCCTACCCTGGAGAGTTCCTGGCGAACCCTCCGGATCTTGTGCTTGGTCCAGAAGAATTTGCGGAACTGAGCGCTTCAGACTGAAAGCTCTGCTCAACACGCCTGGCCGTGGACGCATTACCGGTCCTGATGTGGGATGAGGGTCAATGCTATGGCCGTTGAAGGCAATGCAGGACAATTATTGGGCGTCGTCATTTTGCTTGCCGCCGCCGTGCTGGTAGTGCCGCTGTTCAAACGCATCGGGCTCGGCTCAGTGGTCGGTTACCTGGCGGCGGGCCTGATCATTGGCCCCTTCGGACTGCAACTTTTCAATGATCCCCACACCATCCTTGAGGTGGCCGAGTTGGGCGTGGTCATGTTTCTTTTTGTGATTGGCCTGGAGATGAAACCCTCTCACCTATGGGACCTGCGTAGGCAGATCTTTGGGTTGGGCAGCCTGCAGGTGGTGGTCAGTGCATGTCTGCTCACTTTTGTCGGCATGGCTTTCGGATTCTCTTGGCAGGTGTCATTTGTCTGCGCAGCGGGTTTTGTACTCACCTCCACGGCTCTGGTTATGCAAGTTCTCTCGGAACGCGGTGACATTACCGAGCCGAGAGGGCAGCACGTCGTGTCCATTTTGCTGTTTGAAGACCTGTTGATAGCCCCTTTGCTGGCGGTGGTGGCATTTCTGGCGCCCACGGAGTTGGCGAATGGACCCACGTCTCCACTTTGGCAACGCATAGGTATCGCAGCGCTGTCCTTGGGTGCATTGGTGGCCATCGGATTGTGGCTGCTCAATCCCCTGTTTCGGGTATTGGCCCAAGTCAAGGCGCGCGAGGTAATGACTGCCGCTGCGCTGCTGGTTGTGTTGGGCGCAGCGTTGCTGATGGAACTCGGCGGTCTTTCAATGGCGATGGGGGCTTTCGCGGCCGGTGTGCTGCTGTCCGAATCCACTTTCCGCCACCAGTTGGAGGCCGACATCGAGCCGTTTCGCGGCCTGCTGCTGGGGCTGTTTTTCCTCGGCGTCGGCATGTCGCTGGATCTGCAATTGGTGGCCGAGGCCTGGAAGCTCATCATCTCCGGCGTGCTGGCGCTGATGGTGGTCAAGGCGCTGTGTATTTATGCGGTCGCGCGCCTCGCGAAAAGCGGTCATGACGACGCGCTGGATCGCGCCTTGCTGATGGCGCAGGGTGGCGAATTTGCTTTTGTGCTGTTTGCCGAAGCGCTCAAACTCAGGGCCATCAGTCCTGAAGTCAACGCCAATATGACGGCTATTGTGGTGCTCTCCATGGTCATAACGCCGGTGACTTTATTGCTGTACAAACGGTTTGCTCGCGCGCGGACCGTTTCCCTGGACGGCGTGGAAGCCGCACAGAATCTGCGCTGCAATGTACTCATCATCGGTTTTGGCCGTGTGGGGCAGATTGCCTGCCAGGCGCCGCTCGCTCAGGGAGCGAAAATTTCCATCATCGATATAAATCCAGAGGTCATCCGCGCCGTGACACCCTATGGTTTCAAGGTCTATTACGGCGATGGCGCCCGCCATGAAATATTGCACGCCGCTGGCGCCCATCACGCTCGCGCCATCATTGTTTGTGTGGACGATAAAAAAGCCGCGACTCGCATTGTCGAAAGTACGCGGCACTTCTGCCCGCAGGTGAAATTGGTGGTACGCGCTTTTGACCGCGAACATGCGCTGGAATTGGTCAAACACGACGCCGACTACATAGTGCGGGAAACCTTTGAGGCCGCCCTGCTGCTCGGCCGTCAGGCCGTGGTGACTCTGGGTGCGTCGGAGCACGAAGCCGACGCGGTGATCGACGAAGTGCGCAAACGCGATGCCGAACGTTTTGCCTTGGAAACATCGGGCGGGCTGTTTGCCGGGCGAGCGTTGGTGCTGGGAAATATTGAGCGCATCGAGCCGCCGAACCCTGAGGCGCGGGAGGCGCGGGAGGCTCGGTGAGCATCAGGCACAGTGTCGGCTCAACTGCGCTCCAGAGCAGAAAACTGGCCCCTCAACCACGTATAAAGCTGCGAAACCGCAGGGCTGATCTGCTTGCGATGCGGGCACACCAGGCTCAACGGCGACGCTTCGCCAGGGTAATCCGGCAGCAGCACAAGCAGACGCTCTGCAGCGATATCGGCACTGACATCCAGCCAGGATTTGTTGGCGATACCTTCACCCTCCAATGACCAGCGCCGCACGACATCGGCGTCGTCGCTGAACAACGGTCCTGAAACCTGAACGGTTTGCCCGCCAAGGTTCCACTTGTCGTAGACCCGGCCATTTTGCAGATAGAGCAGGCAGGGATGCTTGCTCAAGTCATCCGGCGTTTGGGGAGAACCGCAGCGTTGCACATACTCCGGCGAGGCAACCAGCACCCGCTGGTTCCACGGTGCAAGCGGCAGTGCCACATAGTTGGCGTCTTCGTTCGGGCCGTATCGAATCGCCACGTCCACCGGGTCGCGAAACAGATTGGCCATCTGGTCCGACAGGAAAAAACGCAACGTCAATTCTGGATGCTGACGGCGGAACTGCGTCAACCACGGCAGCAGTATGTTGCGCCCCAGATCGGACGGCGCTGTCACTTGCAGTACGCCTCGCAGCGTGGCGTTCTCACCACGCAGGTTTTCCTTGCCTTGCTTCAGGGTCTCAAGCACTGCGTGGGCGGTGGGCAGATATTGCTCGCCCTCGGCAGTCAATCGCAGGCTGCGAGTGGTGCGGGCGAACAGGCGCACGTCCAGCTCGCGTTCCAGACGTTTGATGGCGGCGGCGACCTGACCAGGCAGAAGATCAGCCTCCAGCGCCGCTGCGGTGAAACTGCCCAGCGCGGCGCTGCGGATGAATAAACCAAGATCATCGATACGGATCATTTTCACTCCTGCAGTGAAAGTGTTGGCGCATTCTGCTTGTTTTTCTTTGCACATGGGAAGTCGAAGATGGCTGCAAGCGAATGCACAAACCCTTCAGACAGCGAGTGTCCATGAAAGCCATCACCTTCACCGAACACGCTTTGCCCATCGACAATCCACAAGCATTGATTGACATCAGTCTCCCGGTGCCCACACCTGGCCCACGGGATCTGCTGGTTGAAGTTCGCGCGGTATCAGTGAATCCGGTCGATACCAAGGTGCGCGCCGGAACTTTCACAAAAGAACCGAAAATCCTCGGCTGGGATGCCACAGGCATTGTCCGCGAGGTCGGCTCTGAAGTGACGTTGTTTCAGCCGGGCGATGAAGTGTTCTATGCCGGCTCGATTGCCCGCACCGGCAGCTACAGCGAATTCCATTTGGTCGATGAGCGGATCGTCGGGCACAAGCCTCGTTCATTGAGTGCAGCCGATGCGGCCGCGTTGCCGTTGACCTCGATCACTGCCTGGGAATTATTGTTTGACCGGCTCGGTGTCGCCGAGGGATCGGGGGAGGGCAAGTGCCTGTTGATCACTGGAGCGGCTGGCGGCGTCGGTTCGATGCTGGTGCAACTGGCCCGACAGTTGACCCGCCTTACCGTCATCGGAACTGCCTCACGCCAGGAAACCGCTGATTGGGTGCGGCAGTTGGGCGCGCATCACGTGATCGATCACAGCCAGCCACTGCTCGCACAGTTGCAAGCGCTCGATGTGCCAGAGATCGACTATGTCGCCAGCCTGACTCACACCGAGCAGCACTTTGCACAACTGATCGACGTACTCAAGCCGCAAGGGCGTCTGGCTGTGATTGACGATCCCGAAACCCTCGACGTGATGCCGCTCAAGCGCAAGTCGCTGTCGTTGCATTGGGAGCTGATGTTTACCCGCTCGCTGTATGAAACCCCGGATATGATCAACCAGCATCATCTGCTCAATCGGGTCAGCGCTCTGATTGACCAAGGCGTTCTGCAAACCACCGTGGGCGAGCACTTCGGTGCGATCAATGCGGCAAACATGCGTCGTGCCCATGCGCTGGTCGAGAGCGGCAAGGCCCGGGGCAAGATCGTTCTCGAAGGTTTCTGATTTTACTCATCAGGCGTGCTCGCTTGCGGGCCCGCTGAACCGCCTGCGGCATCACTTTCGATTTTTTAATGTTGGAGCGTTGACGGTGAATACGTCCAGTAACGTGTTGGTATCGATTGCCATGCTCAAGGCCAAGGCAGGCAAAGAACTGGCATTGAAACAAGAATTGCTGGCGCTGGTAGAGCCGACCCGCGCAGAGCCGGGCAATCTCGATTATGTGTTGTTCAAGCTGCGTGACGAGCAGGGCACGTTCTACATGCGCGAGGCTTTCAGGGATCAGGCGGCGCTGGATGCGCATTTTTCGATGCCTTACTTTCAGCGCTTTGCCGCCACGGCAGATGACCTGCTCGAAGAGCCGTTGCAACTGATATTCCTTGAGCAGGTATCGGCCGGATGATTCGACCTGTTGAACCGCACCACCTCGGCCGGCATGGAGGCGGCCGGCGCATCATTTCGCTTCAGGACGCGGCTGTACTCCGAATTGCGGAACGATGTGAGTGCCCAGCTCTTCAATGACTTGCGCAGCAGGGCGCTTTCCGTATTTGAGATTCAGGATAACGTGGTCCACTCCGATTTCCTCAAGCGACTCCAGCAAAAACCGAAGATGGTAGCGTCCAAGTTTAAACCCCAAATGAATGCGAGTGGGCGGCGTAGACGGGGTCTCATCGAGGTCGATGTAGAGCGACTGGGTGAAGGGCTTATAGACGGGGCCACATTGCTTCATGACCTCCTGCCGCCAATCTTCCACGATCATTCGCTGCATGTTCGGTATACGTGGATAGTTGATCCATCCGACGCTTTCGCGTGCGATCCAATCCAGTGACTGGCGACTATTCCCGGTCACGAGCATTGGAATGACTTGGGTTGTGGGTTTCGGAATGAGGTCTGCGCCCCGCATCTCTCCACCGCTCCAGCGAATGGGCTCAAAGCTGGTGCTGTGGGCTTGGCGAATCACCTCGTAGTGTTCTCGAAAGATTTCTCCGCGTCTTTCGGGATCGACGCCAAAAGCCGAAAACTCCACAGGACGATCGCCGGAAGCAACCCCCAGTATCAAGCGACCTGCGCTCAACTGATCGACGCTGGCTGATGCCTTGGCCGTGTGCAGAGGATGGTGTAAAGGGATGGCAATGGAGGCGGTGCCAAGCGCTATCTCCGACGTATGAGCGGCCATATAGCCCAGATAAACCCAGGGGTCGAACACTTGGCCCACATCGCCGAAACCAGGGTCCCGAAGCGGCACGTCGCGGAACCAGAGCGCGCAGAAGCCCAGCGCCTCAGCTTGTTTGGCCAGTGCGACCTGATTGAGCATGCTCGGAGTGTCCCCATCGAAGGCCTCCAAAGGAAAGAACAATCCAAGGCTCAAATGACCCTGAGTGAAGGTTCGGCTGAACCCTCGATGCTGCTGATAAGGAATCGTGCTCGGCCGATACATACTCATCTTCCTCAATGGGAGAACGTGAACAGCGCCCCGTTTCCAGAGGTGCTGCGGCATCGGTCGCTTGAGAACGACAGGTGGGGTAATGGGTGTAGTCTTCGCCCGTTGCACCGTACATGCTGGTCGGGTCGACCGGATCGAGGGGCCAGTTGCTGGCGATACGCGCGGGCAGGTCCGGATTCGGCGATGAGCGGACGGTAGAAAGAAATCAGATCGCTCCAGCCCGATACATCATCTGAGCAAAGGCTTGGGGATCATTCAACAAGCGTAGGCGGTTTTGCAGTGAACAACCATATTTGTTGTCACGACGATTGGTGTGGGCGCAAATGAACGGGTTCACGAGGTAGCCGTTCGCGCAGGGCAGTTCGACAACGCCTCGATCCCGGCAATCACAACCCAGCCCATGCGTTTGGCTTGAATGCCTCAAGGAGGCTCATTCTTCACATTTTGGTCGAGCTGCCGTGGACCCAAGCACTTCCCCCCGAACGGCCTATTGTCATTTCATGTCTCTGGCCTGCACCCACAGTATGGCGTCTTGCGACAGGGGTTTGCTTTTATGGGTTTTCGTTGTGCCAATGTTGAGCGCCGCAATGCCCCACCAGCCGGCACGGGGCAGGCCGATGGTGACGATTCCTTGGGCATCCGAATACGTACTCAGGGATTTGAAGGAGGCTTGGGGGGCCGTGACATAGTCCTGCTTGCCGAAGGCGTTGTTTTTGATATCGACGGAATGGTTGACGTATTCGATTTCGATCTCGGCGAAAGGAACGGGCTTGCCGTCGGCCAGCACCAACGCGCGGAATACGCCGCCGGTCCAGTTTGCATAGGGCTTGCTCAGGGGCTGGATCTCAACCGGTAAGCCCTGTGGTTCTGCCCAGTCGCTGGGTACGCCGCCCACGTTCACGATCAGCTTGGTGAACTGTTGGATGTAGACGTCCTCCTCGGTTTCCAGGTAGGGCTCGGGCTCGAGTACGAAGATATGGTCACCCAGTGAACGCACCAACTCCCGTGGGATCGACGCACGATAGGCAGTCGTTTGGTTATCGCGACTCTGCCACTGGACAGGGCGTAAGTATTGGCGCAGATCTATTTTTTTTCCGCCGTGCGAGCTGATGTGGCTGAAGGCGCGGGGTTCATCCATGGTCATGGTGGGGCCGCCGGAGAAGGGATGTGTGAACACCAGCGCGAACTCCAGTTTATCCGCACGCGGCAGCGCCGTTTCCTCGACGTAGAGCATCTGGAAATGGGCCTGTGCAGCGCCTGTCAGGCAGCCTAATGTTACAGCGGCAAGTGCTTGGAGCAGTCGTCGTTGGATCGGCATGGTCGATTTCACCTTGAAATGTCGGAGGACTGAATCGTGGCTTGATGGTTGTCTCCGCCCATGAACACAACGGAGTATTTTCCGGCGGGAGGCTGGAAGGTGTAGCTGTTGTCTTTATCGACGCTTCCTTCGAGCAAGACCTTGTTGCGGGTGTCCTGGACATGGATTTTTCTGCCGGCAGCGGAGCTGCCGTCGGTGTAACCCGCCTCGCACTTCACCAGATCATCGCTCTCGATGTAGCAGTCGAAGACGGGGCCATGGGCGAAGGCTGCCTGGCAGAACACCAGGGTGCTGGCGATCAGTATCCGATGTGCTGAGCCTAGGGGTTTCATAAGGTCTTCGATCTCCACGGTCGAGGTTGATCATTGGAGCGACGATTTGTGATCGCCGCTCGTATTGGGGCCGGGTGGCGCGAAGGCCGTCAGTAAGGAATCCAGGTTCGAGCTCAGGAGTGCTTCGTACCCGTTGGCCGCGTCGGCGAGCATTCCCGGGTTGCCGGCATCCAGTATCAATAACCGTGCGCCGCCGTCCTCGATGGCCTTGGTAATCCTGGCGTCCGGAACCCACTTGTGGACCACCACGTGGATGTCGCGCTCGCGCAGGTATCGGGTCAGTGCGGTGCAGTCGGCATCGCTCCAGTCGATGTCCTGTCGGACGAACCAGCCGTCGACAAAAATCCCGAACTCGCCGAACAAGTAGGTGAACTCATCGGCCAGCGACAGCACGCGCAGGTCCGGCACTGCCAGCAGCCGGGCACCGTAGTTGGCCTTGAGCTGGCGCAATCGGTCTTCGAGTGCGGCGAGGTTGCGCTCTATCCGAGGTGCATCCAAGGGGGACAGGCGTGCCAGGTCGGTAGCGATAATCGCCGACATGCGCATGGCATTGACGGGGCCGAGCCAGGCGTACGGCGACAGTCCGCCATCGACGTCGCGCTCGGTTGCCCAGGGAACGTCATTCGACGGCACGCGGGCCGCGGCCACACCGGGCTTGACGGTGTCCCATGAGTGCGAGGCATCGATCTCGACGATTCGCAGATTGTGGCGACGTGCCGTGGTGTAAAGCGGGTCCGCGCGCCAGAGGTTGCCCAGGGTAACCACAGCGGTGGCCTGCTGGAACACGGCGGGCTCCAGGCGCGACAGCGCGTTGGCCTGGCTTTCCATGGGCACGGCAGCGTCTGCCGGAAGGCGGACGGCTTTGAGGGTCGTGCCGTCGCTGAGCGTCGAGGTGAGCGCATACACCGCGGGCAGTGCGACAAGCACCTGCTGCCTGCCGGTATCCGCGAAGGCAAAAAGCGGGCTGCCCAGCAGCAGTACCAGCATCGCTAGCCAGGATCGACGTGACATGCAAAGCCATTTCATACGCTGGCACCTCTGAACCGGGACCCGGTAGCGCGGATGACGGTGGTGACGACGAACACCAACGCGGCGACGATCACGATTGCGCCACCTGTCGGTACGGGGATGTGGAATTGCATGGGGGCCAGGATGCCGACCACGCAGGAAAAAGTCGCAATCAGGATGGCGCGCGTGACCAGCCCAGGGAGCGAGTGGCTGATGTTGCGTGCTGCCGCTGCCGGTATGAGCAGAAGGGCTTCGACGAGTACTGCGCCGATGATTTTCAGGCAGGCTACCGTCACCAGGGTGACCAGTACGACAAACAGGTACTCGACGCTTCGCACTCGCACGCCGCGAGCCTGTGCCAGGCTCGGATTGAGGCTGGCCAACAGCATGCCGTTGTACATTGGCTGACCGAGCAGAGCACACGTCGCCGTTACCACAAGCAGCACGTTCATGTCGGTGTAGTCGACCGCCAGGATGGAACCGAACAGCACGCTTTCCATTACGTGCGTGTTGATCTTCGCCGACACGAACAGCAGCAACGAGGCCCCGACCGCCAGCGAGATGGACAAGAACACGCCGATCAGCGTGTCATTGGCCAGCGTGGTGCGGTGCTGCGTGTACTTCAGCGTCAGCGCGAACAGCAGGCAGAAGCCGAACATCGAGAAGTAGGGAGAGGTGTAGGACTCGCCGATCAGCACGCCAATGGCAACGCCGGTCATCGCCGCATTCCCGACGGCCTGACTGAAGAACGCCATGCGCTTGATCATCACCATCGAGCCCAGCACGCCCAGTAGCGGTCCGATGAGCACTGCACAGAGCAGCGCATTGATCACGAACTCGTACTCGAATGGTTGCGGCAGGATGCCACTCGCGGCGAGCGCCTGGAGCTGGTTGCGAATCAATTCGTACAGGGCGCTCATTGGGTACTCTCCAGTGGGTAGGCGACCTGGTCGGGCGGGCCATGAAACAGCACCTGCCGGTTGATAACGGTCACCGATTGAGCGATGCGCCTGACCTGTTCCAGGTCATGGTTGATCCAGAGGATGGTGACGCCGCGGCCGTTCAGCTCGGCCACCAGCGCCTCCACCAGGCGCACACCCGGTTCGTCGATGCCCGCGGTCGGTTCGTCAAGGATCAGCAGCCAGGGCGCCGGGCTGATCGCCTGCGCCAGCAGCACTCGCTGACGCTGGCCACCGGACAGGCTGCCAAACGGTTTTGCGCCTATTCCAGCCACGCCGGTACGTTCCAGTGCTTGGGCATTGGCCGCCTTGGCGGATCGGCTTGAGCCCAGGAAGGCCGGCCTGCGCTGGCCGAGAAGGGCCATGATGTCGTTGACCGTCATCGGCACGTTGCGGTCAAAGTCTGGCAATTGCGGGACATACCCCATGGGTGTCGTGACCTCGCCTTCGAACCGGACCGTCCCCGAATGCGGCATCTGGCCCAGCAGTGCGCGCACCAGTGAAGTCTTGCCGCCGCCGTTCGGGCCTACCAGGCAGTGCAGCGCACCGGCCTCTACCCGGAAGCTCACTTTGTCGAGCACTTGCGTACCTCCCAGTTGCAGGGAGACGTTGTCGAACACTATGGCGGGGCCGCGCATCGCTTGTTCCTCCTTCATCGCGTTCATCGCTGCGTAAACTCGACGGCCTCGGCCAAGGTCTCGAGGTTTTCGCGCATTGCTACTTCGAATTCGTCCGGGCTGTAGGTACTGCCGGTGATGTGAGAGAGCGCGAATACCTTCACGCCGGTGGCTGCCTCGATAGGCTTGGCCAGGTCGAGGGAGAAATTCTTCTCGGCGAAAAGCACACGTACATTGGCCTTCTTGATAGCGTCGATGGTGGTAGCCAACTGGCGTGCAGTCGGCGCGACGCCGTGACGCGGCTCAATCACGGCGCTCACGAACAGGCCGAACTCCTGCATCATGTAGTCGTAGCCCGCGTGCGTTGTCGCGCACCGGAACGAAGACAGATCCAGCGCGGCGAAACGGGTCATGAAACCGGCCCTTAGCTCCCGGATACGCGCGGCATACGCCAGGGCGTTTTGTCGATACACCGCAGCGTTGTCCGGGTCCAGTTCCCCCAACCGGCGAGTGATCTCGAAGACCTGTTGTATCGCTGCCGTGGTGGATACGAAGGTATGCGGATTGACCACCTTGACGCCGTCCTGGCCGCCGCCGATTGGAATGAGCGCAACCGAGGCATTGGCCTGGATGATCGGCAGGGTCGCCCCGCGGCCAGCGGCCTTGATGATCTGGAAGGCCCATTCATCGTGTCCGATGCCGTTGACGACCAGAACATCGATATTCATCGCGCGGGTGATGTCATCGGGCTGCGGCTGGTAGTTATGCGGATTCGCCTCCGCCGGGATGAGCGCAACGACCTCCGCCCGATCTCCAACGATATTTGCCACGAAGCTGTAGTAGGGATGCAGTGTGACGCCGATTTTGAGCTTCTTGCCCGAAGAGGGCGCCGGGCTGGCGAGTGCGATGGCGGGTATCAGCAGCAATAGCGCGATGCATAGGCGCCACAGTGCGCGGTGTTTCGTAGAAACGGTCATGGCTGAGTTCCTTTTACGCGTTCGACTTCGCTGGCACCGTTGTAAGGGATGACCTGGCGCCAGCCATCGCCGACCAGCGATTCGGGCTTGACGATGCCAGGGTAGGGCGCGTTCGGGTCGCGGTGGACCCAGATCGTCGCTTGGTTGGCCCACATGACACCGGCATGTGCATGACCGATGACGAGCAGGTAGGCGCTCTGGCCCGGCGCGCGGCCGGCGGAGCCGTAATAGACCGTAGCGCCCTGGCCCTGGGTGGCTTGCGACACTTTGTTGGCGGTCTGGTCCGGCGGGGGGGCAGGCGCATCGGCGTGCACGTCGCCGGAAGCGGCATGCGGCTGGTGGGTGCCGGGCAGGATCAATTGCCAGTGCACCTCGCCATTGGTCTTCCAGAAGGCGTCACGGTAGAAGGGCGGCAGCAAGATTTTCTGCGCACGCTCCAGCGTGATCCAGCCGCCGGTATCGTTGTTGAACCAGATGATTTCTTCACCGGCTGGCAGCAGAGCGCTGTGAATCGCCTGATCGACCGCACCCAGGCCATCGAAGGAACGCACCTGCCAGCTCAAGGTTATCGGTGGGCCGACTTTCTGGGGGCGCAGCGTTATATAGCCTGCCACGCTGGCGATGACTGCCAGGGCCGCAAGCAACAGTGCCAGCGATTCCCATCGGCCGGATACCGGGCGCACCACCTTGATTCCGCTGTTTGCGTGATCGCTGGGCATATCGGCACCGGATGCGCGACGCGGTGATAGGCGAGCCATCAGAGAAACGCGATCCAGCGGCCGAGGAACACCACGCCCGCCCACAACGCCAACGAACTGAACCCCGCGACACGTGCCTGGCTGGGAGGCGTTAGCGTTGTGTCCCATTCGGCAATGCGGCGAAAGACGCCCAAATGGAAAACCCCCATGTTGAGCCCCGCCAGCAGTAACACGCCCATCTTGCACAAGAATGCGGTGTTCTCGGCATAGGTCGTGGCATTGGCGGCGAACATGAGCAGGCCGGTGATCACGCAAGCCACGAAAGCGACCCAGGTGAACGGCAGCAAATCCTGTATCAGCCGTAGCGCGCTGCGGCGATGGGAGGCAACGCCGAGCAGACGCAAATCCACGACGGCGATGGTCCCGAACACCAGGGCGATGCCAATCACATGCACCGACTCAAGGGCTGGAAAGGCAGAGCCCGACTCTCGGATGAAGGTGGCGACTGAGGTGTCCTGGAGGGCTTGTAGTGTTGATTGAATGTCCATGGCGAATACCTGGGAGCTTTCGTTGAAAACGCTTAGATCGCGTAGGCGATCCAGCGACCACAGATGATGACGACGCACCACAAGGCGATCGACAGCCAGGCTAGCGCCTTGACAAGAGGAGGCTTGCCATCACGTTGTGCATCGTCGGCAGGACGCAGAAGGGGGCGCCGTAAAAGCAAGGTCAGCGTGAACGCACTCACGACCAGGGCCATCTTCAGCCAGAAGGTCGAGTTGACGAGTACGCGATCAGGCTCGGCGATGATCATGATCAACCCCGTGAAGAGCAGGACGAGGAGCGCATTGCGCATCCACGGGTAGTACCGGCGAACGACGCCACGCAAGGGCTCGTCCGTGGCGAACACACCCGCCAGCCTAAGATCGGAGATGACCGCAGAGCCGAAAAGCACTGTGATAGCGAGGATATGAATGCTCTGGACGGTGGGTATGACCCAGAGAATGTCCCGGATGGCTGTGCTCAAAGGTGACGCATAGATCCAGGCAATGATGAGTGATGATGACATTTGCTGTTCTTCCCAATGGGTTAGAAGTCTTGAGGCGTTGCGATCGAACGCAGGCCCGCCGCGTCTTCTGGCAGTAGGTAGCCTTCCTTGATCGAAAGGGCTTTGGCGTCTTCGAATCTCTGTTCGTAGTTGCTGAAACTTCCATAACGCTGGCGAAGCACGTCCTTGGAGTAAGGCACCTTGGTGTCGTAGATCAGGCCGCAGCCGGTCTCCTGATCGGTGAGGTAGGCCGCACTGGGCACCTGGATCCACGGCGGACGTACGCCCCCTTGCAGGTTGCCAGTAGCGGGGTCGCGCGCGGCGGTTTTGCCATCGCGGGCGACCCGCGGAGCCGTCGGCATGGGTTTGCCCTCGCGTACCCATTGGTCCATGCGATCCAGAAGCGACGAAACGACCAGCTCAGCCGGTTCGTCGTACAGCGTCCGGCACCGTGGGTCGTCGCCCTTGCCGACGTCGGCAGCGAACAGTTCGGTATGCTCCGTACCGAGGTCAGCCAGCCGCAGATGTGGCATGCCGGTCACTTCGTAGTAGCGAACCTGTGGGCTGTCGGTGTCCGGTGGCAGGTGGATGCCTTCGATCACGTCGTGCATCAGTTCGGACTGGCTGTAGACGGTCACGAACGGCGCGCCGTCGGGCGTCTGGCGCGGCAGCCGGATGACGTCGCCGCCCACCTCTCCGTAGGCCATGCGGCCAGTCATGTAGGCATCGATCAGCGGCCTTGCGTCGGGCATCCGCCATTGCTGGTGCCGGCCCTGGTCGAGGTAGTCCATCCAGACTTGCGCGGTCACGGCCCAGCTATTGACGTAGATGCGTTTAACGTCGAGACCTGCCAACGGGCTTTGCGCTGCATTGGTTTTCAGCAGCAACGCCAGTTGCGCCCCGATGCCCTGGGACTGTGGAGCGAACGGATCGGGACCTTCACCGCGGGTGAAGTGTTGCGGGTCGTAATAGGTGCCCAGCGGCGCGTAGCGTGCAAAGTCGAAGCGGCGCATGAACTCGAAGTTCACGATCCGTCCGTACTGAGCGATCTGCTCGGCCTCGGCAGCCGGGGTGTCCGAAATGAACTTGGGATCGACTGGCGGCTTGTTCACATTCAGCGTGTACCCGACGTACGCGTAGCCGCGACGCAGCAAATAGTCACGGGTCAGGATCCATCCCGCGGCGCGCTCGCCGAACCAACTGAACGGTTCGATCACGACCGTGCCATTGAAGCGCGCGGGGTCAGCCGGTTTGCGCACCAGAATGCGTGTGGTGTAAGGCGCCTCCAACAGGGTTTTGCCCGAGGCGGTAATGGCCGGGGCAACGCCTTGCAGGTAAAACTCCTCCTCGATGTAGCCGTACTTGTCGAGGTCGCTGTATTCGGTGCCCGGGCGTTTCGCCGACGAGAGCGGTGGCTTGCCGGAGGGTGGCACCGCGATGGCCGTGGGCATGCGGGGCACCTCGGCAAATGTGTTCGACGTGAGGATCAGCAACAGCAGGGCGCTTTGCAGCGTCGGCCGCAGGATGCTGACGGTTGTCAGTCTTTCCATTTGGTCAGCTCCGATGGCGATTAATGGTGACTTCACTCGAGACTGAGGGATGCCTTGCCCTCTTTATCGATCACGATCTGATTGTTCTCGCAGACATACTCTTGAATGGCGTAGTTGGACCGTTTGTACTCGAACGTGAAGCGATACGGGGCCTTGAGCACCTGTGAGTCCTCGATCACGACCTTGTTTTCCAAGTGGTTCGGCGCCGTCAGCCTGATGCGTTCCGTGATCTTCATGTCCGGACCGTGCGGAACGTCATAGAAGCGCACATCCGTTCGCACGCGCTGTGTTTCCACGACGAGCGTGTCGCCTTCCCAGTGGCCGCGTGAATGGCCTTGATAGGTAGGGTCCAGCTTCTCTTTCGCAGGCATCGTTTCGTTCAAGAGAATCCGGCGTACCTGCTGGAGATACTCACCGAGGACAATCACTTGTTTGTCGTCGTGAATGATCTGGATCGGGAAGAGCGCCGCCATCAACGTTGGCATTCCCTCGGGCAGGCATTTGGAGCTCGTTGTGGCCAGTGGCGTCCCGGCTTCGTTTGCTATGGCTTGTCTCTTCTTCAGCGCGACGTATTCGTCGGCATAGGACACCTTCAGGTCCATCGGTCCGCCCGGGTGCACCGGATCGTCCGGGTTCTCACCGAACCAGTCGTCCGGGGTTCTTTCCCAGGTGCCGCTGATGTCGGGGCGTGTGCCGACGCTGTGTTTGTCATTTAGAGGTTTCGAAGGTGTTGCGGCGCTGCACATTCCGGCGACAGTCACGAGGGCGATGCCCAGGAAGATCATTGCCGTGTTCAAGGATCGTGTCGGTTTCATTGAAGCGTCTCCACGCTGCTGGTCTGGACTGTTCGGTCAGGTCGTCATGAAGCCAGGGAAGGATTTCTCATCCGCCGCCCGTGAGTACGACGTCACCGATCTTGATCTCCACAAGCAGCCCTCCTGGCTCACCGTTTTTCAACGGTTTGAAAGACACCTCGGCACTCTCGCCGGCCTTGATCGACTCAGCGCTCCAGCCAGTACGCTGCAACGCATTGACGCTGCCTGTCTCGATCTTGAATCGCTGGGCTGGCGGGCCGGGTGTATCGACGTAAATCGTGATGTGAGGATTGGTCCAGGCAAAGCGCTCGACGACACCTTTGATCGAGACGGTCTGGGTCTGGTCGAAAAGCGCGAACGAATGGTGAGCACTCGCAACAGGTGCCAGGGCACTGCAGGCGAAGAGGGCCAGAAGACAAAGCCCCTGACGTAACAGCGGGGAGGGTGACAAAGGGGTCATGACAGGTACCTCGGTTCTTATGGTTCTTATGGGCCCAGCATAGGGGGAGTGCGCTCAGAGGCCGTAGCCCAAAACGGCAACCATTCGAGGCGCTGAGGATGTTTTGCAGTGGGGGAGGTATCGCGCGAAGGGATGGGCGGCCAGCCCCTTGAAAGTGCTGATTTGGGTTACCGCTTGCGTGACCCAAGCCGGAACACTCACGGCTCGCCTCATAAATATAAGAACAGGAGAGACGTCATGCGCACCCTCAGTTACGCCCCATTACTTTCGCTGGTCGCACTCTGTACATTTGAGCCGCAGGTACACGCCTACCAGCTCTACAGCGAAGACGATGGTGGAACCGTCCTGAACGCCGACCTGTCGGCGGCGTTTGGCTGGTTTGGCAGCGAGAAAAACTACATCGGCGACCCTGAGAGGGAGCCCGGCAGAATGCGGTGGCAAGAAGGCTTCGCCAAATACGGTCTCAACGGCACGACAGACAAGATCAATGCCGGTTCCGTCTATGGCGGACTCAGCTGGATCAGTACGGGATCATTTGGCGATGGGGACGCGGGAGGGATCACCTCCGGGGATGAAAGAAGAACGGCTGTGGAAGACGCCTACCTGGGCTGGAAGTCAGGTGACCTGATTCCCGCACTGGGCAAGGACGGCGTTGATTTCTCTTTTGGCCGCCAGCTCGTTACGGTGGACGGCTTCCTGATCACTGATGACGGGTTCGCCCCCGGGAAGGCCTTCAACCCTATCGAGGACGTAAGGGATGGCCGATTCAATCGCGGTGGCGCCTTTTACCTTGGCCCGCGGTTGGCGTTCGGGAATACGGCAGTCTTGAAACTGGGTGGTCAGGAGGGCCTTCACGGTAGCCTGATATGGCTCAAATCCGATAACCCCGGGCAGTCGAAGACCGAAGTGGCTGCCGCCACCGTCGACTACACGACGCCCGTCGGCTCGATCGGTTCGACGTACGTGCACGGCCTTGATGTTGACGAGCGATATGCCTTTGGTGATCGGCTTGAGCGCAAGGGCATGAACGTCTACAGCATTCGTGGGCAGGGCAATGCCGGGATCGAGAATGCCGACTTTGCGTTCGAAGTGGTGCGTCAGGAAAAACGTTCAGGGTCGCAGCGGGCGATGTTCTTCGACGCCGGCTACACCTTCGCCGATACGAAATGGCAACCGACGGTGAGCTATCGATATTCGCGCTACTCCGAAGGTTACGACTTTCTGTTCCAGGGAGGTTTTCGCAAGCGATACCAAGGTGAAGTCGCCGCCAATTACGCAGGTTCAGTGACCTCGAACATGGTGATCAACGACGTGCTCCTCTCCGTCAAACCGACCGAGACATTGACCCTTAACGCAATGGCCTTCAACTACCACCAGCTCTCTCGTACGCATGAGCAGGACTTCGCTGCACGTGAGGTCGATCTTTTTCTGGATTGGATGGTGACGGATAACGTCACACTCTCGCCTCTGGTCGGCTTCTACAAGCCCGAAAAGTGGCTCGGGGACGGTGGTCTGCAGAGTGGGAGCGCATCAACGAACACTTACTTCCAGTTCATCGTATGGGTGGCCTTCTAAGCCGCTGCTCTTCCCGTAATGACTGAGTCTGTTTCAGGTATTTTGACCAGGGGCCTTCGGGCCCCTCCGGTCCAACCCATGAGGCGTTGACTGAGCATCAGTCGATCCGGCTTCTACGAGGCCCTGGAGCGCACTGCAGCGCCTGCTCGGCAGAGTTGCCCTGTCATTGTGCAACTCAAGGCGTCGTTTACCGCGAGTGGCGGCGGCTACGGCAGTCGCCCGTTGCGTGAGGCCTTGCGGGCCAAAGGCATGAAAACAGGCCTTTATAAAATCCGCCGCTTGATACGTGCCAATGACCTGCGCTCGGCCGGGAAGCGTAAGTTTGTGCACACGACCGATAGCATCCATGACCTGCCGATTGCCGAGAAAGTGTTGAGCCATCAGTTCGAACCCGATGCTGCGAACAAGGCCTGGGTGGCGGAGATTACCGACATTCGGACTCGCCGCGGCTGGCTCTATCTGGCGGTAGTGTTGGAATTGTTTTCACGCAAGATAGTGGCCGATTTAAATGAATCGAGGCACGTCGGTTGACATAGGAGCGTCAACTCGGTGATGGAACGCTCTTCTGAGCTTGAACGGATATGGCAACGCGATTACGCCAACCACACTGAGGCGATCTGTGACATCACTGAATGTATCGTTGGTTTTTACAACAACAAACGGCTGCACTCGAAACTGGGGAATCTGCCACCGACCGTTTATGAGCGGGCGATGGCGTCAAAATCACCTATCGAGGTGTCTGGAATTAGTTGACCACTGCATGCGTCAACGCTCCACGCAGTCACAGCATGCGGCGCAGGACATCGTTACGAGGGTCCCGGTCGAAAAACCGGTGTTTCAAAGCGCCCACGACATGCAACAGGATCAGTCCGAGCAGGGTGTAGGCGAGCACTTTGTGCAGCCATTGGAAGACGACGAACCAATTGTCATTTTTCGGAAGGAGCTCTGGCAGGTTGACTCCAAAAAAGAAAACCCCGTCGCTCATTGTGTAGGTGCTCGACATTGAGTACCCCATCAACGGCACGATCACGACGAGCGCATACATGACACGCTGCGTAAGCCTTGACAGGAACCTTTCATAGCTCGCCAGCGTTTCCAGCGGCTGCGGAAGCACGGGGGTCTGAAAACGCAGGGCGATCTGAGTCAGGACAACCAGAAACACCAACAGTCCAAAGGATTTGTGCCACGGGTAATAGAGCTCGTACTTGCTCGCCACTTCGTCATTCAGACCGGTCATATGCCAGCCTGCCCAGAGGAGGCCTGCGATGAGCACGGCGCGTACCCAGTGCAACATTCGCAGGGACGTCGGATACCGATCGGTTGTTTGTTGTTCTATCGGGTTCATCGTAGTCTCTCCATTGATTATCAACGGCATCAGGGATGCACTTTTGAACGGTCACCCTCGCGACACAGAGGCCGGAGGGTGATTCGGTCAGGACAGGGATCGTGCTCAGGAAGGCAGCAGCACGGTGATGACTTTCTCTTCGGTGTAGGCCACCGCGCCGGCAAACCCGCCTTCACGGCCGATACCGCTGGTCTTCACGCCGCCCCAGGGCAGGTTGGCGTCCAGCGGGCTCCAGCAGTTGATACCCACGGCACCGGCCTTCACCGCAGCGGCTACGCGGTGCGCTCGCACCAGGTCAGTCGTCCAGACCGTGGCCGCCAGGCCGTAGGAGGAGTCGTTGGCCAGTGCGATAGCTTCCTCTTCGCTGTCGAATGTGATCAGCGTGCCGACGGGCCCGAAGATTTCATCTTGGGCGATTGCCATGGCGTTGTTCGCGTTGGTGAAGATCGTCGGCCGGACAAACCAGCCCCGTTCAGGCGTCGATACACCGCCGGCCAGCAGCGAGGCGCCTTGGTCTATACCCAGTTGGATGTATCGGTTAACGCGATCGAATTGCGCTTTCTTGGCCACCGGTCCCATCTGTACACCGGGTTGGCGAGGGTCGCCCACGTTGACTGCCTTTGCGGCATCGGCCAGCGCTGCGCCGAAGCGATCTGCGATGCTGCGGTGCACCAGGATGCGCGAGCCGGCTGCACAGACCTGGCCCTGGTTGGCGAACAGGCCGAGTGCACACCCGCGCAGTGCGTCTTCGAAAGAGGCATCGTCGAAGACAATCTGTGGGCTCTTGCCGCCCAGCTCCAATGCCACGCGCTTGAACAGCACACCGGCGGTGCGCTGGATTTCGCGTCCGGCCTCGGGGCTGCCGGTGAAGCTGATCTTGGCAACGAGCGGGTGTTCGCACAAGGCGCGACCCACCTCATTACCGTAGCCGGTGACCACGTTGATCACGCCGTCAGGGAAGCCCGCTTCCTGAGCCAGCACCGCCAGGTGCAGGGCAGACTGCGGCGTTTCTTCCGAAGGTTTGATGACCACGGTGCAGCCTGCCGCCAGCAACGCGGCGAGCTTCCAGACAGTGATCATCAACGGCGAATTCCAGGGAACGATGGCGCCGACCACACCCACTGGCTCGCGTACCGTGTACGAAAGGGTCTTGGTGCCGAAGTAACCACCGGTGGGAATGGTGCGCCCCTCAAGCTGGTTGGCCCAGCCGGCGGCGGCACGCAGGTTGGCGATCGCGTTGGGCAAGTCCATCCGGCGCGGTTCGATGGGTGAGCGACCGATGGCGTTGGCATCCATGTCGGCCAGCATTTCGCTGTCGCGTTCAACCAGGTCAGCGAGTTTCGATAGCAATTGACCGCGCTGGGCGCCGTCGAGCTGGCTCCAGGCGCCACCCTCAAGTTGGCGATGCGCGGCCGTCACTGCACGGTCCACGTCCTCAGTCGTGCCCTGTGCGGAGCTGCCGTACACCTGTTCTGTCACGGGGTTGACGAGGTTTATACGACGGCCGTCGGAGGCTTCGAAGGACGCGCCTTCGATGAAGTGATTCAAGTGTTCAGTCATTTTGGGATCCATGAGTAATGTGGAGTGGTCGGATCACGCCTCGAGGGAGGTCAGGGCGTCGCCGAAGATGTCCAGTGCCTTGAAGAACAGCGAGCGTGAGATCGTCAGCGACGGCATGACTCGCATCACGTTGCTGTAGCGACCGCAGGGAATCATCAGCACGCCGTGGTTCAGCAGATAGCCCATGAGCTGGCCGATTTTTTCGGGCGCCAGGGGAGCCTTGGTGGCTGGGTCTTCGACCAGTTCGATACCGATCATCAGGCCGCGGCCGCGTATTTCACCAACGAGCGGGCTGTTGAAGCCACGGATACGTTCCTGCGCCTCCAGCCCCAGGGTGTGCGCGCGGTTGAGCAGATCGAGCTCCGAGTCCTGCAGGATGCTGATATTGGTCAGCGCCACCGCCGCGGACAACGAGTTGGCGGCAAAGGTGTTGGGCATCGATCCGTCAGGAATCGCGGCCGCCAGGTCCGAACGCATGATCAGGCCTGCCATTGGCAGGTCGCTGCCGATGCCTTTGCCGAACGTGAGCATGTCCGGTTTCACGCCTGAGTGCTCGACCGCCCACATCTTGCCGGTGCGCCCTGCGCCGGATTGCACTTCATCGACGATCAGCAGCGTGCCGCTACGGTCGCATGCCTTGCGCAACAGCTGCAGGAACTCTGGCGATGGGGGCACGTAGCCGCCTTCGCCCTGCACCGGCTCCACGATAACGGCAGCCACGTCATCGGCGGCGGTGTAGGGGGTGTTCAACAGGTAGTCCACGTACTCGCCGGCGATCTGCTCGGCGCTTTTGTGAGTGGTGTCGAAAGGGAAGCGGTAGGCATAAGGGTAGGGGGCGTGAATGACCCCACCCATCTGGGCACCGTAACCCTTGCGGTAGGCCGTGCCTGTGGTCAGGGATCCCGAGGCATTCCACACGCCGTGGTAGCCACCATGAAAGGCGATGATCTGGTGCCGCCCGGTGATGCGTTTGGCGAACTTGATGGCTGCTTCAAGCGCATCGCTGCCGCTTTGCGTGAAGAAGGTGATGCAGTCGCCACGCAAGCCGTCGGGCGCGATCTCGGAGAGCTTGGCCGCCAGTTCGGTGCGCCGGGTGCTGTTGACTTCCAGGGCATGCATCAGCACTTCGGACTGTTCGCGGATCGCCTGCACCACCTTCGGGTGGCAGCGGCCTACGCTGCTGACACCTACGCCGGCGGACAAGTCGATGTAGGTGTTGCCATCGGGGTCCTTGAAGGTAGCGCCAAAGGCACGATCCATGGCCACCGGCATGCGTCCGCCACCGCGCGCCATCGACTCGGTACGCGCCGACAACGCCAGGGCCTCGCTGGTTTTGGGGCCCGGAAGTGTGCTGGAGGTAATCCGAGGGGCATCCGCGAAGTGGAGGGATTCAAGTTTGGCTTCACTCATGACGTTCTCTCTGAATATCGATTTAAGTGTGCTGATCATCTCCGCGACGTGTCTGTGGCCGGTAGCCCGAATTGGCACATGGATGGACCGCCCTGAGCGCACCTTCCAGTAGTGAATTCAAGATCCCATAAAGAAATATGCATAATTCTCACTATGTGCGAATATCGCATGGGAAGGCGATCTAAAAACAAGAAAATTGGCAGAGGCTTTCGACATCATGAAAAATCAGACCATCAGCCATTTCAGAGACGTCCATGTCCATGCGGCCACCGTCCAGGAGTGGAGCCAGGACTACAGTCAGCTAACGGCAGGCTCTGCTGAGAGTTCGCTGATGCAGTTGTCGACAGCGGGTGTCCACGTCTTTCTCGAGCAGATCAACCAGCGTGTCGTGCAGCACGGCGTGGCTCCCCGAGGCAAGATGTGCTTTGCCGTGCCGATCACCACCCCGGGTTCGATTCGGATGCAGGGACGGGAGGCGGACGATAGCAGTCTGTTCTTTCTTCACGGTGGCGAGGAGTTCATGTTCCATATGCCGATGGGCATGGAGCTGCTGTCGATCACCTTTGAACGTGAATTGTTCGAGCAGGCATTGGCCCAAACGGCTTCGGCGAAGGAGGTCAGCCTGTTGCTGCGTCAGCCGGTGATCAGGGTTTCCACGCCGCGCTTTGCAGACGCTCGTCGCCGATTGCTGGCGATGTTCTCCCAGGCCTTGGTGTACGAAGAACTCGACAGCACGCGAGATCGGGAGCGCGAGCTGGCACTGGAACAGGCGATGCTCGGCGAGTTGCTGCAACTCATGACCGACCCGGCTTGCGACAAGCAACAACGCTCTGCAAGCTCCACGCGCAGCTTCATTGTCGAGAAATGCCACCGTCTGGCGACCGCGGAGATGATCGACGTGCCCAGCGTGATCGAGTTGTGCCAGCGACTCCAGGTCAGTCGGCGTACCGTGCAGAACAGCTTTCGCTCGGTTGCCGAGACGACGCCGCTGAATTATTTGCGCTCTGTGAGGCTCAACGGTGTACGCCGGACCTTGATGTCCACACGCGCGTCGCACCTCTCGATCGGCGATGCCGCGGCCCAATGGGGCTTTTTTCACCTAAGCCATTTTGCGGCGGAGTACCAGGAACTGTTCGCAGAGTTGCCGTCCCATACCCCCCGCGCGGCCATCACCGTTTGCGCTCATGCCTGAACACCCGCCTGTTGAAAGCAGTGTGGGGTGACCGTTGGCTTCACAAGGATGTAGATAAAGATGAATAGCCTGCGCCGTCTGCTCATGGTCTTCGACCTGTTCCGCCCGGAACAACCGGTCATCGATGTGGACATCATTTGCCGGGAGCTCGGCTACACGTCCGCCACCGCCTATCGTTATCTGCGCGAACTCGGCGATGCGGGCTTTTTGAAGCGATTGCCGCGCGGTTACGCGCTCGGCCCGCGAATCGTCACGCTGGAGCATCTGATGACGAACTACGATCCGTTGTTGGCATGCAGCCGGGACCTGGTCGACAACCTGGTCGTCGACACCGGCCTGGACGCGCTGGTCAGTGAGTGGCATGGCGACTCCGTGGTCAACGTGCTGATTCATCGTGGCTCCGATGCTGGACCGGTCGGTAGCGGCAGGGGGCGGTCGATCGATCTTTTCCACAGCGCGACCTCCAGGGTCGTACTGGCTTATCTGCTGCCGCGTCAAATCCGACGTGTTTACGACGCGCACGTGAAGCCATCCGAATTGCAGCATCTGGGGCTGGAGTGGAAGCCGTTCATCAAGAGCCTGCTCGCCATCCGCAAACAGGGCTACTGCATCAGCGAAAGCGAGCTGCACCCGGGACGCAGTGGCGTCGCGGCGCCGATCTTCGACGAAAAGCAGCGCGTCCTCGGGAGCATGACCCTGGTGGGGCGCAGTGAGCGGTTCGGTGCGTTTCAGCAAGGCTATCTGTGCGACCTGGTGACCGGCGCGGCGTCGGAACTGACGGCGCGTCTCGCTTCGCAGTGAGATCAGGGTGGAGGATGGCGTTGTTCAGGTGATGGCGTTACAGGTTACCGATTTGGGATACCGGGGCGTTCACGGTGAGGCATAGGATCGAATCCAGCGTGCGATAAAAGCGACAAGCTCTATCGGTGACGGTGAACGGCTTGCTCCACCGATCCTACAGCGACTGCCTCATACAATAAGGTCAAGAACATGAGCGTATCTATCCCGATCAACAGTTCGACGGAGTTGAAGCGTGGTGCCCTGGGTGTTGGTTTCATCATCTTTTTCGTGGTGTCGGCGGCTAGCCCGTTAAGTGTCATTGCCGGTGGCTTCCCGATTGGCATCATGCTGGGTAATGGCGCTGGCACACCGGCGTTGCTGATCCTGGCGTTGCTGGTGCTGCTCGCGTTCTCGGTGGGCTACACCACCATGTCCCGGCACCTGACCAATGCCGGTGGTTTTTATGCGTTCACCTCACGTGGTTTGGGTGGCCTGGCAGGTGGCGCGGCCGGGGTGTTGGCAATGTTTGCCTATAACATTCTTCAGGTCGGGTTGTATGGCATGTTCGGTGGGGTGGTCAGTGGCACCATGGAAAGCATGTTCGGCCTGGTACTGCCGTGGTGGTCTTACTCGCTGATGGCGATGGCGAGTATTGCGATTCTGGGGTATCGCAAGATCGACCTGTCGGCGCGGCTACTGTCGGTGATGGTGATCGCCGAGTACCTGGCGATCCTGATCCTGGATTTTTCCATCCTCAAATCCGGCGGCGACAGCGGCATCAACCTTGATGCGTTTGATCGCAGTCATGTGTTCAGCGGCACACCGTCAATCGGTTTGCTGTTCTGCTTCGCGGCATTCATCGGCTTCGAGGCGACGACTATTTACGGCGAAGAGGCCAAGAACCCCCAGCGTACTATCCCGATTGCCACCTACTGCTCGGTGTTGCTGATCGGCGGGTTCTACGCACTGTCAGTGTGGTCGATGGTGGTGGGTGTCGGTGCGGACAAGATCGTGCCGATGTTGCAGGCCTTGCAGGATCCCACGACGTTTATCTACGGCATGTCCGACCACTTTGTCGGCCCCTGGCTGACTCAGATTATCCGGGTGCTGTTCATGGTCAGTATCTATGCCGGCCTGCTGGCATTTCATAACGCCGCGGCCCGTTACTTCTACGCGATTGGGCGTGACGGCCTGCTGCCGCACCGCTTGGGCACTACCCATCGCGTGCACCAGAGTCCTCATATGGGATCGGCGTTGCAGAGCCTTATCTCGGCGGTGGTGGTACTGATTTTCGCCGCCATGGATGCCGATCCGATCCTGCAGCTGTTTGCCTGGCTGTCCAACTTGGCCACGCTGTGCGTGATTTTGTTGATGGCACTCACTTCCGCAGCGGTAATCTTCTTTTTCCAGCGTCACCCCGAACTCAAGGTCGGGATCTGGCGTGGGCGGATTTTCCCCGGATTCTCTTTCATTGCCTTATTGGCGGTCCTGGTACTCGCGGTGGTGCATTTCGATGTACTGACGGGCGCTAGCCTGGCCTTGTCATACAGTCTCTGCGCCATCATTCCCGCGGCCTTGCTGGGTGGCGTGTTCCTGGCGGCTCGACTTCGCAAGGCGTCGCCGCAGCGTTACCTGGCATTGGGCAGCCACAAGCTTTAAGGCCCCACGCAGAAAACCGTTCAACCAAATCTGCGCTTTGCTTACCAAGGATGGTCTGCGACCTCGCGCGGCTGCGCCTGTCTGCTCAACTTGACCAGCAGCGATGCGATCAACAGCAGGACTGCCGACGCTGCCAGCACGGCAACAAAGCCTGCATCGAACGCCGCACGGGCGAATGCGCTCAGCATCGCGCGGCCTTCGGGTGACAACGTCTCGGCGACGACCAGCGCGTCGTCGAGACTCTCGAATGTCGCGGGGTTTCGGGTCAGCCATGAAGGAATCATCAGGCCCGCCGAATACGCATAAATCGCCGATAACAGACTGCCCGCCAGCGTCACACCCACAGCACCGCCCAGTTCAAAGGAGACTTCCTCAATGGAGGCGGCCATGCCGGCTTTATCGGCGGGCACGCTGAGCATGATGGTGCTGGACGAAACGGTCAGTGCAGCGCCAATCGTCAAGCCCAATAGGGCAAGGCTGGCGACTTGCAGGTAAACCGCAGCGTTGTACAGCAAGAGATAGCTCAGCATCGCGGCGGACGATAGCAGCAACGTCCAGAACAGCATCCGCCGGTTTCCCAGGCGCGGCAGGTAGTAACCGGCAAGCGGCCCTGCGACGAAGGAGCCCAGTGGGAGAGGAAGGATAAACAATGCCGCCTCCAGCGGCGACATGCCGAGCACCAGTTGCAGGCGCTGGCTGAACACCAGTTCCATGCCGATCAACGCAGCGGCCGACACGACTGCTGAAATGACGGCATTTCTGAAGCCCGGTGCAGTGAACAGCGCCAGATCGAGCATCGGCTGTGCGGCACGGCGTTGGCGTCGAATGAACAGCGTCAGGAATAGCGAACCCAGCACGACCGCCACCAGCATGCCGTCGAAGGAGGGCGCTCGTTTACCGAGTTCCTTGACGGCATACGCCAGGCTGATCAGCCCGATCATGACCTGCAGCGAACCCAGCCAGTCCCATCGCTTTTGAGCATCCCCCGGGTGATTCGGGATCAACACCGCGCCGAGGACCAGTGCCACCAGCACAATGGGCACGTTGATCAGAAACACCGAGCCCCACCAGAAATGCTCCAGCAGCAGGCCGCCCACTACCGGGCCGAACGCAGCGCCCCCTGAGGCAACCGATGCCCAGATGCCGAATGCCATGGCTTGCTCGCGCGGGTCGGCGAACGTCAACCGCACAATGGCCAGCGTAGCCGGCATCATCATCGCCGCGCCGACAGCCAGAAAGCCGCGGGCACCGATCAATACGCTGGCCGATGGCGAGAAGGCCGCGATCAGCGAGAACAGGCCAAACACACTCAGTCCGCCGATAAACAGGCGTTTGTGCCCGAGGCGGTCACCGAGTGTGCCCATGCCCAACAGCAGCCCGGCAGCGATCAATGCATAGATGTTGATGATCCAGAGCTTTTGCGAGGCCGAGGCATCGAGCTCACGGGTCAGTGTCGGCAGGGCGGTATACAACACCGTCATATCAATGACGATCAGCAGCAATGCGCTGGAAATAATGGCCAGAATCAGCCAGCGTCGCGGGGGAATCATGGGGGGGGCTCGATGAACGTTGGTCGAAAGCCGGCAACTGTAACTCAGTCAAGACGTCAGCACCGGCAGGTAGCCTGCCGTGCCCCTTTACACGCGAAAATGGCCGACAAGCTGCTGTTGATGGTTGGCCATTTCATGGAGTGAGTCACTGGCCGTTGAGGCATCGCTCATCCGTTTGTTCAGTGTTTCGCTGATGCTGCGAATGTCACTGACCCGATGGCTGATATCTTCCACGACTGTGCTTTGTTCCAGGGCTGCGCTGGCGATCTGCTGATTCATCTGTTCGATCACATCCACGGCCTGGGAAATACTCTCCAGCGCCGTACGGGTCTGTTGCACCTGGATCACGCTGTTGCCGGCTTGCTCACGGCTTAGCTGGGTACTGTGCACCACCTCCTGGCTCAACTGCTGCAACATCTCTATCACCGTGCGGACCTGCTCGACCGAGCTCTGGGTGTTGCTGGCCAGGTGCCTGACTTCATCGGCCACCACCGCGAAGCCGCGCCCCTGTTCGCCCGCTCTGGCCGCTTCGATGGCCGCATTCAACGCCAGCAAATTGGTCTGCTGCGCGATGGTGCTGATGACGTCCAGCACCTGGCCGATCTGGGTGCTGCTATCGGCGAGGGCATGCACTTGCTTAAGGGTGGTGTCCAGACGCTGATCGAGCCTTTCGATGCCGCTTTCGGCGATGGAGAACACCGCTTGGCCTGATCGGCTCGCGCTTTCGGCGGCTGTCGCTGCGTCGGCGGCACCGTGGGAGTGGCGCGCCTGGCACTCATTTCATGCAGGGCGGTCGCGGCCAGCTCCACTTCGCGGTACTGGCGTTGCATCCCTGCGCTGACTTCCCGGGCAATCCCCGAGGAGGTATTCGCGCTGTTGCGGGTATCCAGGGAGGCGGTTTGAATGTCGCGAATAATCGGCTGCAACTTGTCCAGAAAACGGTTGAACCCATTGGCCAATTGGCCCAGTTCGTCGCGCCGCCCGGCGGGCAGGCGTTGGGTGAGATCACCATCACCATCGACGATGGCATCAAGCAGACCCGCCACCTTCAGCAGTGGGCGTGTCACCCCGTAGGCGGCCAGCCAGATCAGCAGCATGCCGAGACAGCTGGCCAGTACCCCCAGGCAAAGGTTGAGCCAGTTGGCCTGGTGGCTTTTGTTGTCCAGTTCGCTTTGCATGTGCCGAGCGGAAGCCTGCACCAGGTCTTGGGGCACCTTGATCTCCAGTTGCCAGAGTGGATTGCCTGGCACGGTTTGCAGAGCCTGGCGTATATCGAGGGTAGACCCGGAGACTTCGCCGCTGCGTCCTGCCACCTGGCCGGTGGGCGACACAATGGCGACTTCGCTGTTGCCCTGATACAGGTCCTGGCCGAGGTCGGCAGCCAGCTTTTGCAGAGTATCGAGGCCAATGTCCATGCCGACCACGCCGAGGATCTTGCCATTGGCGATCAGAGGGACAGAAACGCTGCTCATCAGGACTTTCTGGCCTTCCACCTCACTGGTGTAGGGCTCCACCACGCACGTGCGCCTTTGAGCTTGAGGGCAGGTGTACCAGACGTTTGTCGGTTCGCCGCCGGGTGGCGCAGTGTCGGTGAAGATTTGCGTCTCGGTGAGCACATCCTGGACCAATTGTCCCGGCTGGCTCTGTGACCAATACAGCGCAAAGCGGCCTTTTTCGTTGCTCGCCAGTGCTCGTTGCCCGACGAAATTGGCGTCTGCGCCCGCCAACGCGTCAGGCAGAAGTATGACGTACAGGCCGAGCACTTTTTCGCGTTTGAGCAGTGTCTGACGGGTCACGCTGATCAGCGCTTCGCGCAATTGCGCAGCCGTGAGGCGTCCATTGAGCGTTTGATCGCGCAGTTGCAAAACCTGTTGCGCGAACCCTTCGCCATACAGCGCCGTTTCGTTGAAAAAGCGTTCGACGTGTTGGCCATGGGCAACGGCCTGGGCTTGCAAACGCTCTACAGCGGCTTGCCCTAGCAGGTGACTGCTCTGCTCCTTCAGCAATTTTGCACTTTGTTGGTTCTGGTACACCGAGGCGCCTACCAGCGCGCCAACGACAGCCAGCAGGCACAGCCCGCTCAGGAGTGTGATCCGCCATTGGATAGTGAGATGAGCTAAACGCATGACTGAGGCTTCCTGCAGAGGGCTTTGGCTGCGATGGGCTGTGGACCAGGCCCTCGCTTTTATTATCAGTGCCGGCATCTGGGTATAGAGCGGGTGACGCTAGCATGCGGGAGGGAGCGGCCAGCCGGTTATCCCGAATCGGCAAGGACTGCCGGATTGCGAGTGTCGCATCGACCTGTTTTGGGGCGGCGCCTCGGATGCTACCGATTTGGGATAGCGAGCGGTTCAGGGGCGGGCATAGGATCGAATTCAGCGCGCAACTAAAACAAAACGCTAATCGGTGCCGATGGAATTCAATCGGACCACCCCAACAGCGACTGCCTCATACAATAAGGTCAACAACATGAGTGTACCTATCTCGATCAACAGCTCCACGGAGCTCAAGCGTGGCGCCCTGGGCGTCGGGTTCATCATCTTTTTCGTGGTGTCGGCGGCTAGCCCGTTAAGTGTCATTGCCGGTGGCTTCCCGATTGGCATCATGCTGGGTAATGGCGCTGGCACACCGGCGTTGCTGATCCTGGCGTTGCTGGTGCTGCTCGCGTTCTCGGTGGGCTACACCACCATGTCCCGGCACCTGACCAATGCCGGTGGTTTTTATGCGTTCACCTCACGTGGTTTGGGTGGCCTGGCAGGCGGAGCGGCCGGGGTGTTGGCAATGTTTGCCTATAACATTCTTCAGGTCGGGTTGTATGGCATGTTCGGTGGGGTGGTCAGTGGCACCATGGAGAGTGTCTTCGGGCTGGTGTTGCCGTGGTGGTCCTACTCGCTGATGGCGATGGCGAGCATTGCGATTCTGGGCTATCGCAAGATCGACCTGTCGGCACGGGTGCTGTCGGTGGTGGTGATCGCCGAGTACCTGGCGATCCTGATCCTGGATTTTGCCATCCTCAAATCCGGCGGCGACAGCGGCATCAACCTTGATGCATTCGACCGCGCCCATGTGCTCGGCGGCACCCCGTCCATCGGCCTGCTGTTTTGCTTTGCGGCATTTATCGGCTTCGAGGCCACCACCATTTATGGTGAAGAAGCCATCAACCCTAAACGTACCATTCCGATTGCCACCTACAGTTCGGTGCTGCTGATCGGCGGGTTCTACGCGCTGTCGGTATGGTCGATGGTAGTGGGTGTCGGTGCGGACAAGATCGTGCCGATGCTGCAGGCCCTGCAGGATCCCACGACGTTTATCTACGGCATGTCCGACCACTTTGTCGGCCCCTGGCTGACTCAGATTATCCGGGTGCTGTTCATGGTCAGTATCTATGCCGGCCTGCTGGCGTTTCATAACGCCGCGGCGCGTTATTTTTACGCGATCGGCCGTGACGGCCTGTTGCACAGTCTGTTGGGCACCACTCACCGCGTGCACCAGAGTCCTCATATGGGCTCGGTGTTGCAGAGCCTGATTGCCGCCGTGGTGGTACTGATTTTCGCTGCATTGGATGCGGACCCGATCCTGCAACTGTTCGCCTGGTTCTCCAACCTCGCCACCCTCTGCGTCATTTTACTGATGGCGCTGACGTCGGTAGCGGTCTGCGTCTACTTTCAGCGTCATCCCGAGCTTAACGTCGGGATTTGGCGCGGGCGTATCTTGCCTGTTTTCTCCTCCTTGGCATTAGTGCTCGTGCTGGTACTGGCGGTGGTGCATTTCGACGTGCTGACCGGGGCCAGCCAGCTGTTGTCCTACGGGCTCTGCGCGATCATTCCCGCGGCCCTGATCATCGGCGTCATTCTCGCTGCGAGATTGCGCAAGATCTCCCCGCAACGGTTTCACGCCTTGGGCAGCCACAAGCTTTAAGGCCGTACTCGTTACAGCTCGACTAACCAGACAATATCCGCCTGCCGTTGCTCGGCATGGCTCGTCAGTGTGTGAAAGGAAGGTTTCAAATGCACAACTACAAGATGCTCATCAATGGCGTTCAGGTCGCCGGTGAACAGGGCCAGTTTGACGTGATCAACCCGGCCACTGGTGCTGCATTCGCCCAATGCCCCGCCGGCTCGCTGGCGCAACTCGACCAGGCGGTCGACGCTGCACAGGCGGCGTTCAAAAGCTGGCGGCACAGCACCCACGCAGACCGTTGCGAGCGCCTGTTGGCAATTGCGGCGGATATCGAGCGGGAGGCAGAGTCACTGGCCCGACTGATTGTGCTGGAACAAGGTAAACCGCTGGAACTGGCGTTTTCCGAAGTCATGGGGTCCGCCGCCTGGACCCGCTATGCGGCCGGGCAGGAGATTGCCGTGGAGCTGGTGGAAGAGACCCCCACTCAGCGGATCGAGCTGCATCGCAAGCCTTTGGGTGTGGTGGCGTCGATTACACCGTGGAACTGGCCGTTCATGATCGCCGTCTGGCACATCATGCCGGCGCTGCGAGCCGGTAACTGTGTGATCTGCAAGCCGTCTAGCCTGACCCCGCTGAGCACCTTGCGCCTGGTGGAGATCATCGCCCGCCATGTGCCTCACGGCGTGATCAATTGCCTGACGGGTGAGCAAGGTTTCGGCAGCGCAATCACTTCGCACACTGGCATTCAGAAGATTGTGTTCACCGGCTCGACCGCCACCGGACAAAGCGTCATGCGCGGCGCCGCCAACAACCTCAAGCGCCTGACGCTGGAACTGGGTGGTAACGACGCGGCAATCGTTCTGCCCGGTACGCCGGTCGAGGCGGTGGTCGAGGAGATTTTCCAGGCGGCGTTTCTCAACATGGGCCAGACCTGCGCGGCCCTCAAGCGCCTGTATATCCACGAATCGCAGTACCAGGCCTTTGCTGATGCGCTGACCCTGATTGCGACACGTCAAGTGGTGGGCGATGGCCTGGAAGCTGGCGTCACCTTTGGACCGGTGCAAAACCTTGAGCAATTGGAGCTTGTCGACGCGCTGGTCGCTGACGCGCGGGCACAAGGCGCGCGCGTGCTGTGTGGCGGCGCGCGTCTGGATCGCCCCGGATTCTTCTATCCACCCACCCTGGTCGCGGACGTCACAGATGGCCAGCGTCTGGTCGACGAGGAGCAGTTTGGTCCCGTGTTGCCCTTGATCGCGTACCAAGATGTCGAGGATGTGCTGCGGCGCGCCAATGCCGGTGACATGGGGCTGGGCGGATCGGTCTGGGGACCGGATGTCGAGCAGGCCCAGGCATTGGCGAGCCGTCTGGAGAGCGGCGTTGCCTGGGTCAATTGCCACGCGCAGATTCAGCCGAACACGCCGTTTGGCGGCAGCAAGATGTCCGGGTTTGGCGTCGAGTTCGGCCTTGAGGGGCTGCTGGAGTTCACTGGCCAGCAACTGCTGTTTGTCCGCCCTTTCAAAGGCGCACCAAAAGGAGCTTGAGCCATGCGCAATCCATCACGTCATCCCGTGTTCGGTAGCACGCTTGTGTGCACATTGGTGCTATGCGCCATCAATCAGGTCCAGGCCTATGAGTTGTACAGTGATGAGGGCCGTCATCTCAACGCAGACATGACCGCCGTGTTCGGTCAGTTCAACAGTCGCAAGAACTACGACGGCACGCCCGGGGGATCTACCTGGCGTGAAGGCTTTATCAAATACGGCTTGAGTGGCGACCAGTCCTTGGCGGGCAATGGCACTGCATATGGGGCATTCGCCCTGGTCAGCTCCGCCACTTGGGGCGACGGCGACCCGGGCGGCAATTCCCTGGGAACCGAGCGCACAACAAAGATCGAAGACGCCTACCTGGGCTGGCGCTCCGGCGACCTTTTCCCTGCCTTAGGCAAGGACGGGGTTGATATTTCCGGCGGGCGCCAGGTGGTCAAGCTGGGCCGAGGGTTCCTGATCAATGATGACGGACTGAACCTGGGCGAGGGCCCGGCCGATGGCAGGATGAACCGTGGGGGCGCTTATTACCTGGCTGCACGGCATGCGTTCGATCAAACCGCGCTGTTGCGCCTGGGTGGGCAAGATGGCCTGCACGGCAGCCTGGTGTGGCTCAAATCCGACAACCGCGTCCAGGCCGAAACCGAACTGGCCGCCGGCACGCTGGATTACACCACCCAGCCGGGTACGATCGGGTTGACCTGGGTACACGGCATCGACGTGAGCGATCAATGGGCCAGCGACTTTCAGCGCCAGCGCAAAGGCATGAACGTCTACAGCGTTCGCGGTGAAGGCGATGCAGGCATCAAGAACGTCAGCCTGGCGTTCGAATACGCCTGGCAGGACAAGGACGCCGGGCCTGAGAAAGCCTGGTACGGCGAAGCGGGCTACACCTTCGCCGATACCGCCTGGGCGCCCAAGGTGACCTATCGCTATACCCGCTATTCTAAGAAATGGGATCCGCTGTTCACTGGCTTGAGCATGGGCTACGGCACCTGGTTTCAGGGCGAAGTCGCCGGCAACTACGCCGGGCCGTTCAACAGCAATACCAGCATTCAGCACATCGGGCTGAAGGCAACCCCGCTGGAAAACCTGACCTTGGGCGCGTTGTACTTCGATTTCGACACGGTGCGTAAAAGCAACGCGCTGAACCTTAATGCCCGTGAGCTGGATATCTACGCCGAATGGGCAGTCAACCCGCACTTGATCATTACCCCGCTGATTGGCCTCTACAAACCCGATCAGGACTCAACCACGGGTGGCAATCAAGTCGGCGGCAACGGCACCAACGTATACAGCCAATTGTCGGTGGCTGTTCCGTTCTGACCGCACATCCGCCGCGTCCACGGCAAGGGACCGGCGGCTTATCCATAGGCTAGGGCGCTGTGGTATTCGACTGATTACGCATGTTTTCGGCAATGCGCCGAGTGGTATCCATCACCATTTCGATCACTGTTTCCTGACGCAGCAGCTTGAAGCTCTGAGTGCTGCCGACGGCGGACAGGCTGCCAACCACTTCGTCGATGTCCGCCTGGATGATGGGCGCGGCGATGCCGGTCAAGCCCAGGTTGAGTTCATCATGGGTGAGGCAGTAACCGTCCTTGCGAATCTTTTTCGCAGCCTTGGAGAAGCTCGGCCAGTCATAAGGGCAGTCCGGGTCGTTGGCCATGTGCTCGTCGAACAAGCGTTGCAAACGGCGACCTTTCTGAAAGGCGATCAACACCTTGGATTGCGCGCCGCGAAAGAACGGCAGCGGTTGCCCGCGTCCGAACGCAAAGTGGTAGGTATCGGTGGGTTCGGCGATGTAGGTGTTGATGATGCGACCGTCATAAAAAACGCTCGCAAACACGGCCAGACCGGTTTGCGCGGACAGCTCGTGCATCAACTCGCGCCCGGCAAGGAGGATAGGGTCGTACTGACGCATCATCCAGTCCAGTTCGATGACTCGCGGCCCCAAACCATAACTGCCGGCGTCCACGCGGGTCAGCAGGCCGGCGTCGCACAAATCCTTGACGTAGCGGTATACGGTCGCGCGTGACAGGCCCATGCGCTCGGCAATGGTGTCGGGGTCGATCTTCAATGTCTGTGGACCGAACAGGTCCAGGACACTCAGCAATTTGCTCAGGCTACTCATTTCGTTCCTAAAGACGGGGGGAGGGCGCGTGCTTCGTTCTGGCGTAGACCAGACATCCTGCAGAAGCGCCAAGCGCTGGCGCAACACTACCTCAGTGAGAGAAAAACGCAATCTCGGCAGTCGTTCTGGCGCAAATAAAATCACGTAAATCTCACAAAACGAGACAAACATGAATTTAATGCTTGTTGATTGAGTGTTTGTGTGTGATAAATCTCATCACTGCAAATGCTCAAGCAAGAGGGCTGAAAATGAATGGTGCGCAACTGATAGTGAATGCGGCAGCGGCAAGCGGTATCGAATACTGCTTCGCCAACCCCGGAACCACCGAAATTCCATTGGTGGCGGCCATGGCCAGCGCACCTGCACTGAAGCCGGTGTTGTCGTTGTTCGAAGGGGTGTGTACGGGGGCGGCGGATGGGTATGGCCGGATTGCCGGCAAGCCGGCGATGACCCTGACGCACCTGGGCCCCGGGTTTGCCAACGGCATCGCCAACCTGCACAACGCGCGTCGTGCCAATACCCCCATCGTCAACGTGATCGGCGATCACGCGTCATGGCATGTCAACTACGATCCGCCGCTGGCCAGTGACATCCAGGCCTTGGCCGGGACGGTCTCCGGTTGGGTGCGTACCTCGCGTACGGCGTCGGGTATCGGCGAAGATTTGCAGGAAGCGGTGCGGTCGGCCTGGCAGGCCAAAGGGCAGATCGCCAGCCTGATTTTGCCGATGGACCTGCAAGCCAGCGCGGTGACGCACAACGGTGTGTTCGCCCCGATGCGGGCGCCGGTTCGCCGGTTTGCCGGTGACCGGGTCGAGACGGTGGCGCAGGCCCTGCGTGACGGGCAGCGCCTGGTGTTTATTGTCGGGGATGAGGGGTTGTCGGTCGCGGGTCTGGAAGCAGCGGGGCGCCTGGCCCAACTGCCTGGCGTGCGCCTGTTTGCCGAGACCTTTCCACGGCTCAGCTACCGTGGTGGTGGTTTGCCGGATCTGGATCGCCTGCCGTACTTCCCGGAAGTGGCCATTGAAATCCTCGAGCAGTACGACCAGGTCGTGTGTGCCGGGGTGCCGGAGCCCATCAGTTATTTCGGCTACGAAGGCATCCCCTCGCGCCTCGCCGAGCGTGAGCGTCTGCTGACGCTGGCCGATGTCGGTGACGATGTAGCCGGCGCGCTGACGGCGCTGGCCGATGCCCTCAATGCACCGGCCTACGTGCCGACACCGATGGGCATCGAACTGCCGCCAGGCCATGCCGAGCTCACACCTCAGTCCATCGGCCAGGTTTTAGCCGCATCGCTGCCGGACGACAGCATTGTCTCCGTGGAAGGCGGCACCTGCGGCTATCCGTTTTTCACCGCCTCCGCTGGCGCCGCTCGGCACCGGGTGTTGACCAATACCGGTGGCGCGATCGGCCAGGGCATTCCGGTGGGGTTCGGCGCCGCCTTGGCGGAGCGGGGCAATCGCGTGTTCTGCCTGCAATCCGACGGCAGTGCCCAGTACACCATTCAAACCCTGTGGAGCATCGCCCGTGAGCAGTTGCCGGTGGTGATCCTGATTGCCGCCAACCATCGCTACGCCATTTTGCAGAACGAACTGCGCCGTTTCGGCATGACTGAAATGGGCCCCGAAGCCCTGCGCCTGACGGTACTCGATAGCCCGAGAATTGACTGGAAGGCTCTGGCCAAGGGCTACGGTGTGCCGGCCTGCACGGTGCACACCAATGCCGAACTGCAACAGGCGCTGGCCAATGCCAATGCCGACAGCGGTCCTTGCCTGATCGAAATGGCGCTGTGAAGGAGTCGATGATGAAACAGTTTGAAGTGCTACCCGCTGTGCAACACTTTTTGTCTCAGCCCGGACGCCTGTTTATCGGTGGCAGTTGGCAGGACGCCGCCGCTGGGCGACGGTTTGCCGTGGAAAACCCGGCGACTGAAGAAACCCTGACGGAAGTGGCCCAGGGCGACGCGCGCGATGTGGATGCGGCCGTAGCGGCAGCCCGCGCAGCGTTCAGCGGCGCCTGGGCGCTGCAGTCTCCCGCCCAGCGCGGTCTGCTGCTGTTTCGTCTGGCGGATCTGCTGGATCAGCACCGCGAGGAGCTGGCGCAGTTGATCACGCTGGAGAACGGCAAACCCATCTCAGCCGCTCGAGGGGAAGCGGCCAACGCGGCGACCATTATTCGCTACTTTGCTGGCTGGCCGACCAAGATTGAAGGCAGCACGCTGCCTGTATCGCCGGCCAGCGGTGCGCCGATGCTCAACTACACCTTGCGTGAACCGGTGGGTGTGTGCGCGCTGATCGTGCCGTGGAACTTCCCGTTGAACATGTGCGTGTGGAAGCTTGGCCCAGCGTTGGCGACAGGTTGTGTCGCGGTGCTCAAGCCCGCAGAGCAAACGCCGCTGGTCGCGATTCGGCTGGTGCAGTTGATCGAGGCCGCCGGGTTTCCACCGGGGGTGGTCAACCTGATCACCGGCCTTGGCGCTGAAACGGGCGCACCGCTGGCGCAGCATCCTGACGTGGACAAAATTGCCTTTACCGGCTCGACTCAGGTCGGCCGGCTGATCGCTCAGGCGGCCACCAGCAACATGAAAAAAGTCTCGCTGGAACTGGGCGGCAAGTCGCCGAACATCATCTTGCCGGACGCCGATATCGTGCGCGCCGCCAAAGGTGCCGCCGACGGCATCTTCTACAACCAGGGCCAGGTGTGCACGGCTGCCTCACGTTTATACGTACACGCCAGTGTGCTCGATCAGGTGCTCGAAGAGCTGGAGCGGCATGCCACCGCCCACGTGCTCGGTAATGGTTTGGACCCGGCCACCAGCATGGGCCCACTCGTGTCGGGCCGCCAATTGAGCACGGTCAAAGGCTACCTGCAACGTGGTCAGGAGGAGGGCGCCGAACTGATCTGCGGTGGCGGCCGTCCCGCCCACCTGGAGCGCGGCCACTTCATTGCGCCCAGCGTGTTCCTTGATCGCGCCGAACGTGCCTGTGTCGCCCGCGAAGAGATCTTCGGGCCGGTGCTGACCGTCATGAGCTGGACCGAAATCGACGACCTGGTACTGCGCGCCAACGATTCGCCTTATGGCCTCGCGGCAGGCCTGTGGACCCGCGACTTGCGCTCGGCGCACCGCGTGGCGGCGCAGCTCAAGGCTGGCTCGGTGTGGATCAACTGCTGGAACGTGGTCGACGCGGCTTCGCCGTTCGGCGGGTACAAGCAATCCGGCTGGGGCCGGGAAATGGGTAAAAACGTGATCGATGCCTACACCGAGACCAAGAGCGTCTTCGTCGATCTGGCCTGAACTGAATAATCACAAGAGGAAATGCTATGGATCTGGAATTGAAAGGCCGCGTGGCTATCGTCACCGGCGGCGGTATGGGTATCGGCAAGGAAGTCGCACGTTTTCTGTCCGAAGAAGGCTGCAAGGTGGTGATCTGCGCACGCCGCATGGAGTTCCTCCAACAGGCTGCCGAAGAGATCACTGCGCAGACCGGCAACGAAGTACTGCCGCTGTACTGTGACACCAATCAGATGTCGGCCGTGTCTGACATGGTCGAAGCTGCGCACAAACACTTCGGCCGCATCGACATCCTGGTCAACGGTGCAGCAGCGCCGTCCGGAGTGGTGCGCAATGACATCGAACATGCCGGCGACGATGAGTTGCTGTCGGATCTCAACACCAAGGTGATCGGCTACTTCCGCTGCGCCAAGGCTGTGACTCCGCACATGAAGGCCGGCGGTTTCGGTCGCATCATCAACATCGGCGGCCTCACCGGGCGCAGCAGCAAAGTCCTCTCGGGGATGCGCAACCTGGCGATCGCCCACATGACCAAAACCCTCTCCGACCAGCTGGGCCCTTCGGGCATCACGGTCAACCTGATCCACCCCGGCGTGGTGGACACCCCGCACATCCAGGAGCTGTACGAGCGCGAAGCGGTCAAGCAAGGCAAGACCGCGGAACAGGTTGAGCAGGCCTACATCGACGCGACGCCGATTCGCCGCACCCTGGCACCGATGGAAATGGGCTGGCTGATTGGTTTCCTGGCGTCGCCCAAGGCGAGCGCCGTGACCGGCGAATCCATCGGCATTGACGGTGGACTGACCCGCGGCATCTTCATCTGAGGAGCAACAGCGATGAGTAACGGAACCCTTTTAGTGGCCACCGTAGGCCAAGCGGTGATCCGCAGCGCCGACGAGGGTCGGACCTGGCATCGCCTGGGCCTGGGCCAGGATCTGGAGTTCGACGCAATCACCCGATCCTTGAGTGTGCACCCCGACGAGCCTGAGGTGATCTACGCCGGTACGGACGTAGGTTTGTGTGTCAGCCGCGACACTGGCGGCCATTGGCAGCGGGTCGATTCGCCGTTCAACGGTCAGACCGTCTGGAAAGTCGCCGTCGATCCGCAGGACGCGCAACGGATTTTCGTCGGCACTGGCGCACCTTCGCGCGCCGTACTGTGGCGGACCCTGGACGGTGGTCTCAGTTGGGATCGTGCGCCGGTCGAGATCCCTGAGTTCTGCGACGGGGTCAGCCGCCCACGGCTGCTGGCTTTCGCCTATGACCCGACCGACCGCAACCAGCTATGGTTTGGTCTTGAAGAGGGTGGGTTATTCCACTCCCGTGACGGTGGCGACAGCTGGACACGCGTCGATGATCGGCTGCTGTGGGACTACAACTCGGATGTCCACAACATTCTGGTACTGCCCAATCATGGCCAGAAAGTCATCGTGGTGGTCTGCGTCAACGCCGTCTACCGCAGCCTGGATGAAGGGCTGACCTGGACCGGCATTATCGGTCGAGAAGCGTTCGGCCTTTACTACATGCGCGCCATGAACGCACCGTTGGGCACGCAAAGCGACCTGTACTTGAGTATTTCCGATGGCACGCCCGGTACCACCAGCAAGATCCTGGTGTCCCGTGATGCTGCGCTCAGCTGGGAAGTGCTGCCCCTGTCGCAACAACCCAATTCTTGCGTCTGGGCCATTGCCTTCAATCCGGAAAATCCACGGCAGATCGTTGCGGGAACCAAGTATGGGCACTTGTTCACCTCCGAAAATGGTGGTGATGGCTGGCAGAAACAGTGGCGCGAATTCAGTGAGATCGCTGACGTGCTCTGGACCCCAGCGGTGGCGCAGATCAAGGCAGGGCATCAATCCGTGGTCAAAAAAAGCTGAGGTATCACGCGATGAAAGTCGAAATCCTTCGTACTCACTTATCGCTCTCGGTAAGTGATCCTGATGTGTCGGCGCGTTGGTACGCCGACATCCTGGGCATGCATGAAAGTGCCCGGGGCGAAAGCTGGGTCATGATGGCGTTTGGCACCAAACATCACGACATCGCCTTGCTTCGTGCAGAGCCCGGCGCCCATCAGGGCGGGTTGGGGTTGCAACACTATGGATTGGAAATCGCCGGGGACATGACCACCTTGCGCCAGCTCTACGGCATGTTGCTGGGCAAGGGCGTCGAGGTGGTGAAGATCACCGATCACGAAATCGGCCATGGTGTGTATTTCAACGATCCTGACGGTAATCGCATGGAATTTTTCCTTGAGACCGAACACGACGATGCGCGCGGCAAGGCCCGGTTCAAGGCCGCTGGCGCGCCAAGCCGACATTTCAATCTAGATCCACTAGACCCGCTTTGAGGCAACCCAGATGAAAACCGCGAATTTTGCTTCGTATCACATCCGCAAGTGGTACAGCTTTGTCGAAGAAACCCTGGCCAACGAAAGTGGCCAGTTGGCCGATGGCGAGCCGCTGTTCAAATATGCCGTCGCCGCCGTGATCGCCAACCCCTATGCCGGCCGCTACAGCGAGTCGCTGACAGAGCTGATAGAACCGTCGCCGCTGCTGGGCGAAGAGTTCGGTCGTCGCATTCAGGCGCTGGCCGGCTCACGGGATATTGTCAGCTACGGTAAAGCTTGCATGGTGGGCAGCCAGGGCGAATACGAACACGGCAATGCGTTCCTGACCAACCCGGCTGCCGATCCGGTGCGTCTGGCGCTGGGCGGAGGAAAATCCTGGGTGCCGTCCACCGGCAAACGGGGCGCCCCGGGTTCAACCATTGATGTGCCGTTGGCCCACAAGGATGCACTGTATGTACGCTCCCATTACGACAGCATGTCCCTGATGTTTGGCGACGGCCCCGCGCCGGATGAGGTGATCGTGATCTGGGCCTTCGCCACGCGCGGGCGCTTGCATGCGCGGCTGGGCGGTCTGCAGGCGGCAGACGTCAAAGGTATTGATGGACTGCACTGATTTCAGGCGCATGGATTTAGCGGCGTCGGATTAAAAACACAACAAGAAAGCGGTGAATAGAGATGAAGCAGGAGAAGACCCAAGTTGTCATTGTCGGCGGCGGCCCTAACGGGATCACGGCCGCGCACTATATGGGGATGTACGGTATCGACTGCGTCGTCCTTGAACTTGCCGACGGCGTACTGCCTTACCCTCGCGCAGTGGGCATGGATGATGAAGCACTGCGCGTGTTGCAGGGGATCGGCATCGCCGAACTCGCCGTGCGCGACATGATCTGCGATGTACCGCTGCGCTATTACAATGCTCGCGGTGTGTGTTTCGCCGAGGTCAAGCCGAGTACCGCCCATTACGGCTGGCCAATGCGCAATATTTTCATGCAGCAGTTGCTGGAAGGCACGTTGCGCGAAACCCTGGAGCAGCGTACCAGCGTTGTGTTGCGCCAAGGCCATGAAATGCTCGAGCTCGAGCAGGACGGGCAGGGCGTGACATTGCAGGTACGCGATGCTCAAGGCGAGATTTATCAACTGCGGGCTGACTATGTCATCGGCGCCGATGGCGGACGCTCTACTGTGCGTAAAAAGCTCGGTATCGAGCTGTCGGGGCTGACACATGCGCGCAAATGGGTGGTGGTCGATACGGCCAATGACACCCTCGATGCACCCTACACCGCACTGCATGCCGACCCGGAACGGCCCTTCGTGTGCATCTATCTGCCGTACCAGCAACGCCGCTGGGAGTTCATGCTCCTGGAGGGCGAAGATGAGGCGAAGATGTGTGACGAGAGCACCATTCGCCACTTGATCCGTGGGCATATCGGCAACGCGGTCGATCAGTTGAACATCATCCGCATCCGAGCCTATACCCACCACTCCCGTGTCGCGGTGCGGTTTGTCGAAGGGCGTGTGGCGCTGGTGGGCGATGCCGCGCATATTTCTCCACCCTGGGCCGGGCAGGGCCTCAATTCCGGGCTGCGGGACGTGGCCAACGTGGCCTGGAAACTGGCAGCGATCATCCAGGGCCGTGCCTCGCACTCGATCCTTGCCAGCTACGACCAGGAGCGCCGTGGGCATGCCACCGAGCTGGTGGCTCTGGCCGACAACATGGGTGCGGTACTGGGAATGACCAACCCGCTGATGGCCGGTGTGCGCGACTGGTTGTTCCAGGCGGTGAACACTGTCGACAACCTGCGCTCGCACCTGCTGGAGTTCAAGTTCAAACCCAAGGCCACCATCACCAAGGGCTTGGTCTATCACGAGCGTGCCGAGTTGCGCGAGGACGATCTGGTCGGCCAGCTGTTTGTTCAACCGTACATCGAAGACGCCCAGGGCCAGCGTCGTCGCCTGGATGAGGTGCTTGGCAATTCCTATGCGGTGCTGGGTTATCGGGTGAACCCGCGCGAGCAACTCAGCGAGGAAATGGCTGCTTATTGGGCGCGCTGGGACACGCGTTTTATTCAGGTCAATCGTTCGCGCAGTGGCATCGGACGTGGCCAGCCGTTGACGGCCTCGGACGCCATCAGTGTGGAGGACGTGGATAATCGCCTGGGAGAATGGTTCTCCAAGGTGCGTGACTGCATCGTGGTGGTGCGCCCGGACCGGTTTGTCGCCGCCATTACCACACCAGAGAGGCTTGAAGGTGTGCTGCGCAAACTGGCGGAGCAACTGTCATGAACAGCGGTAACGCGCTACTTGACCGGCTGCATCAGGCAACGCGCACGGTGCAAGCCATTGCGCCACTGGCCCCCGAGGCGATAGATCGGCTTGCGGGTTATGCGCTGCAGCGCGAAGCGCTGGAGCACCGCGAGGCCGCAGGTGAGCGATTGAGCGGGTGGAAGGTCGCCTTCGCCGGCAGCGCCGCGCAAAAACGCTTTGGCCTTGACGAACCGGTGTATGGCGGCCTGATGGAAACCATGATCGTCGAGCCGGATACGGCAGTGACGTTCTCGCGGTTGATCCAGCCCAAGCTGGAGATCGAATTGGCATTTGTGCTGGGGCGTACCTTGGTGCCGGGAGACTACCGTGACGAGGATATTCTGGCAGCCATCGGCGACGTGGCACCCGCGTTCGAGATCGCCGACTGTCGTTGGCAGGGCTGGGATTTCGGCGTGGGCGCCTTTCTTGCCGACAACGCGGCGGCGGGGCTTTATTGTCTCGGACCGCGCATCCCTTTCGATCCTGTACACCACGTCAACGTAGCGTATCGCCTGGAGTGTGACGGCGCGCTCTGCGGTAGTGGTGATACACGCGATCGGGAGGACAGTCCGCTGGCCAATCTGTGCTGGCTGATTCGGCGTCTGTTGGCCGACGGTCAACGTGTGGAGGCTGGGCAAGTCGTGCTGTCCGGGGCGTTGTTGCCGCCGATGAATATCCAGCCCGCCACGTACAGCCTGCACATGCTTGGCATGGAACTGGCTTTGATTTTCACGGCGGACGCCGCCCCGGTGTGAACGATAGCTGCCGTCACGGATGACTGAGTCCCTTTCAGGCCGATAAACAAACGGGGCCACCGAGGAACGACGACCATGCTCGCTGAAGTTCGAACCTTCAATGACCCTCAACAGCACGCTGGCTCCATCCAGGGCTGGCGGCAAGTGTATGACCAACTCGGCCGTGGCTGCCTGACCAGCGAGCTGCGGCAGTTGTCCTCCGATCGCTTTCAAATCTTCCAGGAAGTGCTGGACAAACGCGTGGTGCAGCGCGGCTATGCGCCGAAAGGTCGGCTGTGCGCGGCCATGTCGTTAGGCTGCGCGCCGGTGGTGCAGGGGCAACAGGTGGGCACTCACAGCGTGGTTCTGTTGCGCGACGGCGAGGAGTTTGTGTTGCACGCCCCTGAAGGCATGCACTTCTTCGCGCTCAATGTCGACGCGGTGCGCTTCGCCAAACTGGCGGCCTTCGAATTGTCTGACGATCAGCTCAAGCGCCTGAAGACCACGTCCCAACTCAGCGTGGATGACGCGTTGCTGTTGCGGATACGTCAGCGCATTCACCCGCTGTTTCGTCACCTTTTGGAACAGACGGACGCTATCAACTCAACCGCCGAGAAAATGCTGGAGGAAGAACTGCTCGGCGCGTTCCTCGATTTGTTCAGCCACGCCACCGATGAGGTACGTTGTCGTCGCGGTAATTTCGCCGTGAGTGCTTACCTGGTCAAGCGTTGCCAAGAGCTGATCGATGCCAGTGGTGATACTCCACTGAGCATTCTCGACCTGTGCGAACACCTGCGGGTGAGTCGCCGGACCCTGCAGAACAGTTTTCAGGCAGTGACCGGAATGCGTCCGGTCGAATACCTGCGCAATCTACGTCTCAACGCGGTGCGACGCCGCTTGATCACAACCTCTGCCTGCACTCACAACATCAGTGAGATCGCGATGGCAATGGGCTTTTTTCATCTGAGCCACTTTGCCTCGCATTACCGACAATTGTTTGGTGAGTCACCGTCCGAAACGCTCAGGGCAATGCGTTAAAGACCTGATGTGCGGCTGACGCTTTCCTCCCACCCGATTTCCTTTTTCCTGGCTGATATTCAAGCGCTCATGAATTGTTGGTTTCGCTAAGCGAAGCTGGCAACTCGGCTCGCTGAATATGCCTTGCCGTGTTCGAAACACAGGGAATTACCGAGGGGTGATGAAGGCGCGCGTTTGCTTTTGAAGGGGAGGGTCAGGCGTAGTTGATCCGGTCGGTATAGGCGTTCTGGGCCATTTTGCGTTGATAGTCGCAGGGCGTTGTACTGACCAGTTTCTTGAAGTCGCGCAGGAAGTGCGATTGATCGGAAAAGCCCAGGTCGAGGGCCAGCTCCGAAAACGACACATCGTGTTGGGTATTGAGGGTGTCCAGGGCGGCCTGGCAGCGGATGATTCGGCAAAAGGTCTTGGGTGACATGCCGGTGTCCTGACTGAACTGTCGGTGCAGCGTGCGGCTGGTGTACCCGCTAAGGTCTTCCAGTTGCTGAATACGGATATCGCCGCGGTGGCGCAGCGCCTGCTGAATGACCATGGCCGTGAGCGTTGACGTTTTACCCATCAGGCGGGGGGCGAGGTAGTCGTTGAACAACCGCATCTGATCGCTCAGCAGCGGTGCTTGAACGATACTTTCGAAGATGCGCTGGGCGAACCCCGAGACCTCCAGCAAGTCGAGTTCGCTTTCAGTCAATTCTTCGGCCAGCACATTGATAAATCCGGGAATGACGCCCGGTGAAAAGCGCACGCCAAAGTAGTGATGGTTCTGGTGTAACTCGACCGCTTGGGCAGCCAGCGGCGTGCCACAGATCCGGGCGGTAGGGCGAGTTGCATCACAGTCGAAAACAATATCCACGCAACCGTCCGGCACGGCCAGCAGGTTGGCTGATTGAGCCACATCGAAAGCATAGAAATGCGAGATCGCCGGGTGTTCGGAGGGCATGACCGAATACCGTGAAGAGTTGAGCACGAACCAGGGCTGTTCGTTCGCAGTGTGGTGCCTGGGAGGCGGCGCGCACTGTTTGATCATGGTTGCACCTTCGATGAGCAGCGATACGGGATTTTTCACGCATTAATCACGCCAACTATTGCGCGTCGACCAACCGGGCATGTCCGAAATTTACAATACCGCCGAAAAGCGCGCCCTGATACTCGAGGTCGACAGCGTGGAGCTGCGCCTACCGCAGCGATATCACCTTCAGCCCGAGAATAACTATGTCTACAAATACAAAAATCGACTTCATCTACCTCTCCGAGCAGGACATGATCCGCGCGGGCGTGACTGACATGCTGGCGTGCGTGAACACCATGGAGGAGATGTTCGGCCTGCTCTATGCCGGTGACTATCGCATGGCCGGTCCGAACAATGACTCCCATGGCGCGATGGTGATCTTCCCGCAGGACTCACCCTTCCCGAACATGCCCAAGCCCACGGCTGACCGACGCATGATGGCCATGCCTGCCTACCTGGGCGGCAGCTTTTGCACCGCGGGCGTGAAATGGTACGGCTCCAATATCGCCAACCGCGAAAAAGGCCTGCCGCGCTCGATTCTGATGTTTACCTTGAACGACCCCGACACCGGCGCCCCGCTGGCCCATATGTCGGCCAACCTGCTGTCCGCGTACCGCACCGGTGCGATTCCCGGCGTGGGCGCGCGCCATTTGGCACGCAAGGACTCGAAAGTCGTCGGCCTGCTCGGCCCGGGTGTGATGGGCAAGACTACGCTGGCGGCATTCATCGCGGTATGCCCGCACATCGACACACTGAAGATCAAAGGTCGTGGCCAGAAGAGCCTCGATAACTTTATCGCCTGGGTCAAGGAAACCTATCCGCAGATAACCACGATCGAAGTGGTCGACACCCTTGAAGCGGTGGTCCGCGACTCCGACCTTGTTACTTATTGTAGCTCCGGTGAGGTGGGCGATCCCACGACCTACCCAATTGTGAAGCGCGAATGGGTCAAGCCAGGTGCCTTCCTGGCGATGCCTGCCTCCTGCTCCCTTGACGACGGGATGGAACAGCGCGACGTCCGCAAGGTGCTGGACAACACCGGTCTCTACCAAGCCTGGTTTGAAGAACTGCCCAAGCCTGCGCATCACTGCGTGCCGGTGATTGGCGTGCGCTTCATGGACATGATTGCCGAAGGCAAGATGCAACTCGATGAAGTTGAGGACATCGGCAAGATCATCGCCGGCGCTGCGCAAGGCCGTAGGAACGATGAAGAAATCATCATCATGTCGGTGGGCGGCATGCCCGTGGAAGACGTGGCCTGGGGCACGGTGGTGTATCGCAACGCGATCGAAAAAGGCATCGGCGTCACCTTGAACCTGTGGGAAACCCCGGTTCTGCGTTAAGCCATCCATCACTTATTTTGAAGAGGCATTCCACATGACAAACATCATCAAGCTCAAGACCGGTTCCCCGTTTGAAGAACAGGCCAGCTATTCGCGCCTGGTGGCCGTGGACAACTGGATCTACGTGTCCAACACCGCAGGCCGCAACCCGCAGACCAAGCTGATTCCGGAAGATATCCTCGAGCAGACGCATCAGGTGTTTGCCAACATCGAGACGGCCCTGGCGGCGGTCGATGCGAGCCTGGCGGACGTGGTGTGTTCGCGGGTGTTCATTCAGGACCCCAAGGATGTACCGGCCGTGATGGCGCTGATCGGCGAAAAGTTTCGCGGCGTTGATCCGGCCAGCACCGTCACCTGTCCGCCCTTGGGGTCGACGGTCTACAAGGTTGAGCTGGAAGTGACGGCGTATCGCAACGCGTCGAAGGCGCACGTTGAAGTCATTCGCCTGTCGCAGTAACTGTCACGCGGCCGTGCGCAGGTGCGGCCTTCATTCGCTTACCGAGTCTTGATCATGGCACCCACAATAGCGCCCGTGAATACGTCTACCGTGTTTCCCTCCGCAACCTCTGTCGTCATCATTGGCGGCGGGATTATCGGCCTGACTGCTGCGTTGACATTGGCCGAACGCAATATCTCGGTGGTGGTGCTGGAAAAAGGCCATATCGCCGGTGAGCAGTCGTCACGCAACCTGGGCTGGGTACGCAAGACCAGCCGCCACGCGGCCGATATCCCCCTGGCCCTTGCAGCGGACCGCTTGTGGGCAAAGATGCCTGAGCGAGTAGGGGCGGATGTCGGGTATCGCCAGGAGGGCATCATGTTCGTGGGCCGCAACCCCTCGCAGATGGCGATGCATGAAGGATGGCTCAAGTCGGTGGAGCATTTGTCACTCGATTCACGGCTGCTCAGCAAACGCGAAATTGGCGAGCTGGTGCCAGGCGGCGTGGGTGACTGGGCTGGCGGCATCTTTACCCCCTCCGATGCGCGTGCTGAACCGACGCTGGCAAGCAGCGCAATCGCCAAGGCTGCCATGGCCTTGGGCGTGGTGATTATCGAGCAGTGCGCGGTGCGGACGCTGCAGATGTCCGCCGGTGTGGTCAGTGGCGTGGTCACGGAGAAAGGTGAGATTCGCTGTGATCATGTGCTGCTCGCAGGGGGGATGTGGTCACGGCGCTTTCTGGGCAACCTCGGTGTGTCGTTGCCGACCTTGCCCTTGACCTGCTCGGTGCTACGTACTCGCCCAATGGAAGGGCCGACGGAAATTGCTGTCGGCGCGCCTGACTTTTCGTTTCGCAAGCACAATGACGGCGGCTTCATCATTACCCAGCGCGGCAAACTGGATGCCTTCCTGACACTCGATCACCTGTTGCTCGCCAAGCAATATATGCCGCAGTTCCGTGCGCAACGCAGCGTTTTGAATGTGTCGTTAGGCAAACCTTTTTTCAATGACCTGGCGCTTGCCCGGCGTTGGACATCCGACAGCGTCAGCCCATTTGAACGCGTCAGGGTGCAGGACCCGGCCGCCAACCCGCGGCTCAATAACGATGCAATGAACAACCTCATTGCGGCCTGGCCGGTGTTTGAACAGGCGCGGATCGCCCAGGCCTGGGCAGGCACTATCGACGTCACGCCGGATTCGAACCCGGTCATAGGGCCGGTCGCGCAAATTCCGGGGCTGACCGTGGCCACCGGCTTCTCAGGGCACGGTTTCGGCACGTCGCCGGCGGCAGGCCACCTCGCGGCGGATCTCGTCAGCGGTCATGCGCCGATCATTGATCCAAGCCCTTATCGGTTCGATCGTTTCCAGGTCGGTCGAAGCCACGCATAAAGGAACCAACCGATGCCATCTGACAGCTGTTTCTTTACCAACCGTTCTGGCTTGCGCCTGCACTTTTTGCGCTGGGGTGAATCGACCGGCGTTCCCCTTGTGCTGTTGCATGGCTTGCGGGCCTATGCGCAAACCTGGGAATCGCTGGTGCAATCTCTGGGGACGGGCTACTGCATCTATGCCCTGGACCAGCGCGGTCGAGGACTGAGTGACTGGGCCGCGCCCGGCAGCTACCACACGCAGTCGTATGTCGAGGACCTCGAGGACTTGGTCGCCCATGTTGGCTTGTCGCGTTTTGTATTACTGGGGCATTCATTAGGGGGCGCCAACGCCCTTGAATATGCTCGGCAAAACCCGGGGCGATTGATTGGCTTGATGATCGAGGACATCGGCCCCGGCTCCTCAATCCAAGGCGATGGCGCCGCGCGCATTCGCCGCGAGATGAGCCAGACGCCTTTGCAGTTCGATAGCTGGGAGGCGGCACGCACATTCTGGCAGGCTTCGCGCCCTGGGCTGTCGGAACAGGGCCTGGTGTCAAGGCTCGCTCATTCGATGAAAGAGAGCGAGGGCGTGATCAACTGGCGTCATGATCAGCAGGGTATTGCCGAGGCGCGCCTGAGTATCGAGCCGACAGACCTGTGGCCGGCGGTGCGCGCACTGGATTGCCCGACCCTGTTCATTCGTGGCGGCCGCTCGGACTTTCTGCCGCCCTCGACGCTACAGGCGATGTGCGCCAGCAATCCGCACGTGCGGACGGTGGAGGTCGCAGGCGCCAGTCACTATGTACATGACGATCAAGGCGAGGTGTTCAACGCGCTGGTCGCAGGCTTTCTCAAAAGCCTTGAGCTCCCGGGCCAATGAAACCCACGGCACGACTGATCGCACTGCTGGCGTCGCTGACGGCCTTTGTGCCGTTTTCCATCGATACCTATCTGCCCAGCCTGCCGCAGATCGCCACTGACCTGTCGAGCAGTACTTCCCAGGTGCAACACACGATCAGTGCCTTCCTCGCCGGGTTGTGCCTGGGCATGCTGTTCTATGGGCCGCTGTCGGACCGCTATGGGCGTCGCCCACTGTTACTGGGCAGTCTCGTGCTCTATGGCCTGGCGACCCTGGGCTGTCTGTTTGCCGACAGCATCGAACAACTGACTGCATGGCGATTTCTACAGGCCCTTGGCGGGGCCGGCGCACTGGTCCTGGCGAGGGCCATCGCCAGAGACCTGTTCGGTCTGGCACAGGCGGCCAAGGTATTGTCCTGGATGCATCTGCTGACGATGATGGCGACGTTGGTCGCGCCAATGATCGGTACCTGGCTGGTGCTGATTGACGGCTGGCGCACCATATTCGCAGCGTTGTTCATTCTGTGTGGGCTGTGCTTGCTGATGGTGAGTGTGGGACTGAAGGAGAGCCTGCCAACACAGGCGCGCGGCACCTCGCTCAAGGGGGCGTTCGCCGCTTACCCGGGCATCGTCCGACAACCTCGGGCGGTGGCGCTGATCCTGTGTATGTCACTGGCCTTTGGCGGCATGTTCGCTTTTATCACCGCCTCACCTTTTGCGTACGTCGTGTATTTCGGCGTTTCGCCGCGCACCTTCAGTTGGCTGTTCGGCCTGAACATCCTCGGTATCATCGTGGTGACCTTTATCAATGCCCGCTGGGTCACTCGCTTCGGGCCACAGCGCATGCTGGGAGTGGGCGCCGTGCTGGCGGGCGTCGCAGGGCTGGCGCTGATGGTGGCGGGGTATACGCAGTGGGGCGGGCTGACGAGCATTGTGCTTTGCATGGTGCTGTACATGGGCGTCACGGGCTTGCTGGGAGCCAATTGCACGGCGAGCCTGATGAGCATGTTCCCGGCGCAGGCGGGGGCGAGTGTCGCCCTGGGTATTTCGGTGCAATTCGCCAGTGGAGCGCTGGCCAGTCTGTGGGTCAGTCGCTTGGCCGATGGCACCCCATGGCCCATGTGCCTGGTGGTGGGAAGCTGTGGGCTTGGCTGCCTGGTTGCGTATGGCATCTCGATTCGCGCACCTGTCAGCCCCGTTGCGGCGCGGGATGACATGAGTGCGCCGTTTCAACCCTGACGCGGGTCATCCCGCGCTGGGTGTTACGCTGACAAAACTGCGTTGCAATGGGTGATGCGCAACTGTTCACAGATATCCAGCACGGCAATCGGCTATTCACGCACCCAAGGTAGGGGCCGTATGTGGTCGTCACGCACGTACGGATCTGTGCGGGGGGAGTTGCGTCATTTCTCCCACTGTTCCAGCAGTATTGACACGAATTTTTCCGCTGCCGGCGAAAGTGAGGCGCCTCTTCGGTAAACCAGTCCCAGCGATCGGTTCACAATAGGTTCTATCAAGGGAACGCTCACCAAGGTTGGATGATCCACCGCCGGCATTGCGAGGCTCGGCATTGCCGAAACGCCTAATCCAGCTTCTACCAGGCCCAGTGATGTAGAGAGGTGTTGCACTTCATAGAACCACTGCGGACGCCAGCTCAAGCCCGACAACGCGTGGTCCAGCAACATGCGGTTGCCGCTCAGGCGACCGACCCCGATAAGGCGGTAATTGCTCAGTTCAGACCAGGTGACCGAACTGCGCCCGGCCAGCTCATGATCGCGTCGACAAGCCAAAACAAAAGGCTCGTTGACCAACGGCACAAACTCAATGTCTGGGTGCTGGCCGCTCATCATGTTGATGCCAAAGTCGGCTTCGCCACGCAGAACAGCCTCCAGTCCTTCGTTCGCACTGAGATCAAGCAAGCGAATGCGGATTTGTGGGTAGCGCTCGTTGTAGAGGCGGATCACCGACGGGAGGAAGTAGAAGGCTGCGGTGGGGATGCAGGCGAGGGTGACACGACCGCTCTGCCGCTCCGCCAGCTCGCGGATGTTCAGTATCGAGTCGTCGAAGTCATCCAGTAAGCGTCGTGCCTTGGGCAGGAAGTCTCGCCCAACGCTGGTGAGGCTTACCCTTCTTGTCGTGCGATCAAGAAGCGCTGTTCCCAATCCCTCTTCAAGCTTTTTCATTCTTCGACTCAACGCGGGTTGAGAGAGATGCAATGCATCGGCAGCTTCGTGGAAGCTTCCAAGTTCTGCGATCTTCACGAAAGATCGGATGTCATTGAGCTCATAATTCACTTTTTTTATCCCATCAGAGGAGCGTTGTTCAGCCCGGTCATCCTAGGTTTATCATTCGTCAAACGCAATAATCAGGCTGATATTTGCATTGGAAACAATTTTGAAAGCCTGCGACTCTTGCTCACAAGACATCAATAACCCCCATTGATCAACAAGAGTCAGTATTCATGCAACGAATTCCCTGTGTGCTTATGCGCGGTGGTACTTCCAAGGGCCCGGTATTTCTCGCCTGGGATCTACCTGTTGCAATCGAAGAGCGTGATGAGCTGCTGCTCAACCTTATGGGTTCTGGCCATGAGCTGGAAATTGACGGTATCGGTGGCGGTAGTCCACAAACCAGCAAAGTGGCGATCGTCAGTCCTTCGTTGCATCCTGACGCGGATGTCGACTATCTGTTCGTTCAAGTCATGGTCTCCCAGCGTCGAGTCGACACTGCGCCCAATTGCGGCAACATGCTTTGCGCCGTTGGGCCGTTCGCCATTGAACAGGGGTTGGTAAAAGGCACTAAAGACCTGACCCTTGTGCGTATTCGTAACCTCAACACGGGGACTTTTGTGAACGCCGAGGTACAGACCCCGGGTGGCAAGGTCAGCTATGAAGGCGACACCGCCATCGATGGTGTGCCGGGTACCGCCGCTCCTGTGCAACTGACCTTCCTGGATGCGGCGGGCAGCAAGACGGGCAAGCTTTTCCCGACGGGGCAAACGCAGGATCTGATCGACGGTATTGCAGTGACCTGCATCGACATGGCGATGCCGATGATGATCGTCGAAGCCGGCCAGTTGGGTAAGCGCGGTGATGAAAGTCCTGCTGAGCTGGATGCCGACAAAGAGTTTCTGCGTCGCCTGGAATCCTTGCGACTGCAAGCTGGCCTGGCAATGGGCCTGGGTGATGTCAGCGACAAAGTGATCCCCAAGCCAGTACTGGTTTCACCGGCCAAGGCTGGTGGCACAATCCAGGTGCGCTACTTCATGCCACACAACTGCCACCGGGCCTTGGCGATTACCGGCTCCATCGGTCTGGCTACAGCTTGCGTCACTGAAGGCAGTGTGGTCGCGCAATTGCTCGGCGGGGTTAGCGAGCCGCGCTTGCAGCAAGTACGCATTGAACACCCAAGTGGTGGAATAGATGTCGTATTGTCCTACACCGGCGCTCAGGGTGAGACCATTCGTGCCTCTGTGGTGCGTACATCGCGCAGGCTGTTCTCCGGTTTTGTCTACGCCGCGGCTTCCCGACGACTTGCCGGATAATTTCCCCTAGTCATTGCCGTTCTTGCATCAGCACAATTCTAAAAATGGGTGATGCCATGAAAGTTGTAAAATCGCTCTACTTCCAGATTCTCTTCGCCGTGCTGTTGGGCGTGCTGGTCGGACA